>Ga0247742_10002020_pt1 | contig 13565 bp, 14 predicted proteins | sample UWRJL208509C2_FD_180944 | JGI IMG/M metagenome (GOLD analysis project Ga0247742, IMG submission 180944) | Plant litter microbial communities from Arlington Agricultural Research Station in Wisconsin, United States - UWRJ-L208-509C-2 | ecosystem: Environmental > Terrestrial > Plant litter >...
TCACATGCATGATCAACCATAGGTTTCGTTGCAAGTATAATTCCCCTCATCCACGATTCGCTGAGTACCCTGTTACTATATGATACCTTGGACATTTACACAGACTCTCGCATTTTATTGTATATCCACTCTTGTTGCCGTAGTGAAGGGATATCAAACCATAATTGTGCCAAACGCTGCGCCTTTGAGGAATTCGGGCAATCGGCCTGAGCCCTATCTCTTGCAGCGCACCCAACCAAGCAGAATCAACGACTCGGGCAGGGTTGCCTACTTCAGCTTTCATCCTTCAAGAGCCACATGACACATATGAACAGTTTCCCCACAAGCAGTCACCATCAGATTCTTAAATAACCGCTTATCAGATCTACGCCCTCCGCTTTCAGAGTGAAGGCATCGAAATCCCGCGTACTACCTGTAGGAATGTCTCCACCAACCCTCGACGTCGAACTCGCAAGATCTCATTTTCCTTCTCTCAAGTCAGGCTACATCTTCGCCGACAATGCAGGCGGATCCCAGGCTGCCATCGAAGTAGTCGAGCGAATCTCTGACTACCTCCTCAATACGAACGTTCAATTGGGCGCAGACTACACTGTTTCTGTCCAGAGCACAAACAGGGTTCTCGTCGACGGACCGAGAGAAGCTGCGAAGCTGCTTGGAGCAGGGAACTTGAATGGAGAGGTTAAACTGGACGAGGTGGTATTTGGGAGTAGCTCGACGTTGAATTTGGAGAATTTAGCGAGGGGGTTGGAGAAGGACGTGCTAGAGGGCGACGAGTTCGTCGTCACTAGTGAACATGAAGGTATATTTCTTGAATAGGGACCTAGATTGACAATAACCACAATTTCTTCGTATCAGCGAATGTCGGTCCTTGGAAGAAGATGGCATCGCGTAAGGGTGCCATTGTCAAGCAATGGTCGCCTCGTCCTTCAAATGCTACCAACCCTTACTCCCTCAATTATCACATCTCGGACTTACTCTCCTTAATCACGTCCAAGACGCGTATCATCGCCTTCACCGCGTGTTCGAATATCCTTGGATCCATCATCCCGGTAGCAGAAGTGGTCAAAGCCGTCCGAGAGGAAGCTAAAGCCCAAGGAGCAAGGAAGGTAGAGATATCTCTTGACTGTGTAGCGTACGCCCCGCATCGGGTGATGGATGTTAAGAAGTGGGATGTAGATTTTTGCGTCTTCTCGTTCTATAAGGTATGGCTTAAGTTGTACATGTCAATGAAAATCCTTGAACTGAAGTACGACAACGTGTGCGATCTGATAGGTGTATGGACCCCATATATCCGCTCTATACGTTCGATCATCCGTCCTTGAACGCTCCGTTTCTTCTGTCGTCCACCACTTCCTCAAGGTGGAAAAAATCGCGTATAAGCTCCAACCAGGCGGGCCAGGGTACGAGATCGTATACGGCTCAACCGGTGTCATGCAGTACCTACTTTCCTTAACGCCTGCGAATAATCTGCAAGCTACCTTCAACGCCATTGCTACACACGAGCAGGCTCTCCTCGTCAAATTGCTTGGATATTTGACAGACGAGAAACAAAAGGCTAGGGGTGTGAAGATTGTTGGGGAGGAAGAGGTAAGTTTGAACAGGTTGCCAACGATCAGCTTTGTCGTAGTCGGCGATAGACCTCTGGACAGCAAGGCTATTGTTGCTCATTTTGATAAGCACGGTGGGGTAAGTAATCTAAATCCAATCCGCAGTTTGATTCAAAGGCTGAGATGATTTTACGTAGATTGGAATTCGATACGGCCATTTCTACGCGTACACACTTGTGGACGAGCTGAGTCCGAAGATTGACATCGAAAGTGCGGTAGTTAGGATTTCGTTGGTGCATTATAATACGGTATCAGAGGTCGAGAAGATTATCTCCCTCTTGGAAGAAGTTCTTGTCTAGAATCATCCTCGCTCTTAACTAAATTTGAAGATATAATTCTCAAGTTCTACAAACAGTTGTTGATAGCAAATTCGAAAGCACGAACATCGCGGTAGAATGTAAAGTAGGTGAGTAAGGTCCGTAGTAGTTAGTTCATGAAAGTCACAATATATGTACAAATGAAAAGGGTCCATCGTGTAAGTCGGATAGGTAAGGTCCATGTGTTGGCGTAGTGATTCATGAATGAGGTGCAAAAAGTCCAAAAGTGTTGCGAATTATGTGTTCGTATACGATGAAAGCATCGTTGATTGAAAGTCCTTCGAACTTGATTCTCATTCATTGATTAGAACGAGACTCCAGATCCAGTGATGTTGAATAGTGGAGACCAATTACCAGAGTCGCCGAACACTGTTCCCAAGGACATTTGAGTATCGTACATGGGCACTGAAACGCACAATACTCACAGACAAGCTGATAATCTCCACCTTCAACGACCCATGGGGCTTGAACGGTGATTTCTCCCAAGAGGATGTCAAAGCCGCTCGCAAGAATCACTGAAGAAGAGGAGCGATGTATAATTAGCAGCTGTAGCACGAGTGATGAAGACGGGTGTTACTCACATGGAGTAGTCCGATCACCTTTGCGGAGCATGATACGGCCGATTTGGTTGGTAATGTTCACGGGGTGGTCTGTAGTATTCCTATTGATTATACGTTCAAAATTAACTCGAGTTGAATGGAAATATAGAGTTTGCTCACCAGGTAACATTGTACTTCTCACCGACATTCCAGACGGTTGCGGCGGTAGGATACGTAATGGGGGGTACAAAGACATCGCGAGATTCGAGGTGAACTGGGGTTGCAGAGATGCTTGGGGCCATAGAGGCGAATACAAAGGCAGTAAGCGTCGTGATGGTCGTGAACTTCATGATGATAGTGTGATATGAAGAGGTGTAGAAAGATCTAGCAGTAAACCGAGTCGTTAAAGTGTAGGATGAAGACCGAAGTGGGGATTAGTCTGTGCGGAAGAACGACCTTAAATATCATTCCTCGCAGTAGACCAGATCTTGAGTCCATCGACGTCATTTGAGCCTGCCGCTCAATAGACCCACGTCGGGTCGGGTGATCGATCCCGTCCAGTTTCAGTTCTCCATTTCTCGGAGCAGAGCCACGGTACCAGCCTCATGCCGTTCTGCACAGGATTCGAAAGAAGCGTCGGATATAGACCAATTCACCAATGAGAGAATTCTTCAGCAGCTTCCGTGTTCTGTCTGGGCTGTAAGTGCCAGAAGGTGCCAGAGCACAAATGGCACAAGCGGCGCTTCGTGTACAAAAGCTCGGGATGCCGTGCATACCTATTACCCGCCAACGGAGAGGTGAGACCCTCTTCTGACAAACCAAGATTACGTTTATAATCAGCCGGTGAAGCCTGAGTACTGAGTGCTGAGTAGTAAGGTGGGGGTGTCGGGCTAAGCCGCAGCCAATGCCAACTTACAAATACACAGGCCTAGTTGCCGCGAGGGCCGGCCTTCGGTAGGATCCGCGAGAAGTCGTAGGTCATGATACTCATCGCTAATTCGAAGCAAGCGACCCTCCAATAATGCATACCTGCGCTGAAGAAGGGGTAAGATAACGGTTAAATGGTCCAGCTGACTGATAATTGTGAAAGCACTCGGATCGCGTATACCCTTACCCATATGCTCTGAGACGTTTAGAAATAGAATATAGGCCAATTATCGCCGTTGGAAGAAGGATTTACGTATCGGAAGTCTCTCTATTAGATAGAGATATATCGTAAACGAGATTCGACCTTGGATGTCTGGTTCTAAAAGGATCGCACAATATCCGCTGTTGCACCATAAACACAGGATTGTACTCTTCCGTTCACAAGAATGACTTAGTACTCTCCAGTACTCTGATATTCTGGGATTGAATTACTATGTACTACAGAAGGCGCCAATCTTATCTTATCTAACGCGGGACTGTCACGCTCAGTTCCGTTGTGACTGTGACGCCTCTTTGCTTCAGCTTGTTGCATATTCAAGTTGCGACCTGTTGCGGCCACTACGCCTTGAGAGATGCCTGAGATATCACGCGAGGACCTACTCGAACTCCTGGGTTCAATGGGAGTCAGTCTTCCACCACACACCAAAATACCAGAAGAAGATCTCCAAAAGCGTCTGTCAAACGCGTTGGACGCTGCTCAGCAATTAAACGCGACGTTCGATTCGACGCCCGTCATTCCATCTGGGTACCCGGCGTGGCCGTCCAAAACGAATTTGTTAGACGCGACGAAGCGCGGAAACTATCAGGAGGCGTTGCAAAATTCTTTACACCTTGGCCCGATGGGTTTGTCGACGGAGAAGCAACATACTTTTAGGGAAATGCGTCAAATTGTGATGGGGTTCGGGAACTACTGGCAGCAAGGTAAAAATGAACTGTGTCTAATGGATAAATCTATGGGATGGGCCGTCTATGTTCGGGTAAGTAAGTCATGGCCTGTCGCACAAATGCTATGCTCATTGATGTCGTCTGAAGGTGTTGCACGTATATTCGGTCAAGGATATCCCTCTCTTCATTGTCGCTTATAAAGAACTGCACTCAACACCGAAAGAATCCCTTATGGACCTAATACCGAAGACTGCAATTGGCATCGAGGTTGTCAGTGTCCAAACGACGGAGCTTGAGCGACTCGGCATGCTCAAGCTCTTCCGTATAAACTCGAAACGCCTACCAACCGACTACAATCCTGGCAAGGCATCCCAAAGGCCAGGCATGAAAGTATCCTTTGCCCTTCCTCTTGGACCAATTGGCATGCGTGACATGGGTAAATTGACGAACGACTCTGGCTGCGTACTATGCGGCAAGACCAAAGTCAGCCGTTGCGTCCAATGTCTTGCGGTCTCTTATTGTGGAAAAGGTGTGCGTCTTATCTTTTCTACTTTGCGGAATATCTAACTTTTTCCCCAGAATGTCAGAAGACCGACTGGCCGAGCCACAAAGCCACCTGCCGTTCCCTAAAGGGTGGCACCTGGCATACCATCAACTTTGACCGTTCCTCCCCCATGTCACGCTTCATTCTCAACCGCAACGACATCATCGACCCCAAAAAGTCAGAATCACTCATCGAAAATATCGATACTACCACAGTAACCCCCAACGTTCACGGAGACTCGGTGTTCTTGGTTAAATTGCAGATATCATTCTTCCCCGTAGGCGAAGACGCAAACATGTTGATATATGATCGACAGAAGAGTTTTCAGGAGTTTTGGAAGAGGAAGGACTCGCCTGATTTGTTTGACGATGCGGAGGAGATGATGGGGGATAAGCTGAAGATTTATCGACATGCGAGACGGGTTGGGGATTTGCAGCTGAGTTTATGTTTGGATAGGAAACCCCCCCAGGACCCTGCGTGGTAACTGGCAAAGTGGCAGATGAAATGTTGGATAACTCGGGGGCCCATATACGTAAATTTATTCTATTCACCTACTTATGAGATACTCCAGACACTCGATTAATTAGTAAGACTTGAATGGACGCAGAACGAGTCTAGAATGAGATATGTAAGAAAGATGGTGCAGACAACGCGAGTCGGCCCATGCAATATTGTGAAACCATGAAAGTCAGTGTAAGTGTAGTACTATCGGTTCTACACACCTATTTGACCCAGCACCTTGTGCTGCTCCATTTGTATTGACTCGGCGCCTAGTGTGGCACACCTGTATATCTAAGACTGGGATGGTCATCATATTGGATTGTATCGCTGCTGCTATAATATTAAAATTTAGTCCGAAGCAGAACATCTGACCAGTTCCAATAGTTGTAGCTATTCTGACGAGGTCTATCACCCGAATAAAAAGGGGTTGAAATTTCTAGATGACAGGGCTCCAGAAAAGATGACAGCATTCGATGTAATAGAATGGAGTGGGCGTCGTTGAATGATGCGCAGATTATCAAGACATCGTGATTGTTTTCATCAGACTCTATAATCCGAAATGTTGCAAGAACTCTACGAACTGCCTAAGTCAGTGCGCGTGATAGTAAGAGCAATCGGTCGCCACCAATACCAAAAATCACGGCAAAGATGACACGCATGCACGCCAACATGCTATATGATATTTTCCACGTAGTTCTTATACACTTGAATTCTGGCGTGCAGAGCTAGTGTTCTTGCCAGTTACGCCCGCTGACCGCGTGTGCACAGTCGTGAAGGCCTGCCAGACAATGTTTACCAGCAGTGTGCCCCATTTGTATCGATTCAGCGCCTATTTGTGACCACGTGTGAATATCGCTCCAAGTCTAAAAATACGTCAACAATTTAGCGATTCCCATTCACTGATGTGACAGATCTAGACACCGCTACCTGGCATCTATTCAATATGCACTACGTTACTTACGCCTACAGGCCTCGGAGCCAGTGCTTCGTCTCAGATAACGCCAGGAACATCTCCCGATGTTCGAAAGAAGTGTGAAACAGTTGAGCCCTTCACTCTCTTGAAGCTGTTGATGATTTGAAGGGAGCCACTGCTCGTGACGAGGATTCCTGTGATTATTTGGACTAGCAACGTGAATGGACACGATGCAAGGGCTTGCCGCAGCACAAAGATGTGACCGCCTGAGCCTCATGCAAGCAGCGTGTAGATCCTTGCACGATTAAAAGTCTAGAGCTTCTGGGCTCATATATATATATCCAGTGAGTAGTCAGTACTCCTTCGACCGCACTGTTCTACGAATCAAGCTGTCCCTTCAGAGTCTCCGGGTCATCGCTCCTCACATGAGCTCCAATAGAATCAATAATCCTGGGGATATCTGCCGAATCAAGTCTGTCTTCCTCCACGATCCTATTCATCAGGTCTTTGCTTTGGCGGAAGACCGGCTCGACCAACGCTGTCTGCCTTCTGAGGTCGTGGCCAATAGAGAAAATGCAGAAGCCCGAATCAGAGGGAAAAACAGACCTTGTGTTGTGCTCAACACGAATCCAACAGACGGCTCCTGTAGTGTCGCGCTGTTCTTTACCGTTGAAGGACGCGACATTGACGAAATGCCATTCTACTATCGCTCCCATTCACTCGCCGTCTATCCTACCACTAAAATTCCTAGTCACCTCGACGGCAATTACCCTCTACTCAATGAAAGACCACTTCATACCAAGCCAGAGTGGACGCTCCAAACCCGGAGGAACAATCCGGCAGAGTTCAAAGATCAGTGGGTACTAGCATTACCCCTACAACTCACCAAAAAAGACACCCGAACTCTCCGTCCTTTTAAGCGTGAATGCGACGGAGGCAACGTCAATGTGGATCTGGCGGAACTTACTCGATTTCGCAAGATTTGTCATATCACTCAAGAATTCTTTCTCGAAAAGTTCCAAACCCCTGCTGCCCTCGCTTTGGCATCAACAAGTTTCATGGTGTGTTTGCTTTCTAGTAATTTATCAAGTTTACTCACAATTATGGCTCTAGACTGATATTGACAATCAGAGTAGGCGGTGGCCTCCAAGATCGGTGAGTATTAATTAGATAGTCATAAAGGCCTTTGGATTAACTGTCGAGGCATCTTCCGTTTTCCCCTCAGCTTCTGACATCAGCTCAGGTTGATTCACTGCCCTCCGCAGAGGACGATCAGCTGAACCCTCAGGTTGATCGATCGCCTTCCACGCTGGAAGCCGCGCCCCCCACTGACGGTCAGCTATCCCCCGCTCAGGTTGATCCTTCGCCTTCCATTGTCGACTCTAAGCCCTCCACTGAGGGCGATCAACCGACCCCCGCTCAGGTTGATTGTTCGCTTTCCATGCTGGACGCTGAGCCCTCCACTGAGGACGATCAGCTGCCCCCCGTTCAGGTTGATCTTTCGCCTTCCATGGTCGACCCTAAGCCCTCCACCGAAGACGATCAGCTGCCCTCCGTTCAGGTTGATCGTTCGCTTTCCATGCTGGACGCTGAGCCCTCCACTGAGGACAATCAGCTGCCCCCCGTTCAGGTTGATCTTTCGTCTTCCATGGTCGACCATAAGCCCTCCACTCAGTTTGATTCTCTGCCCTTCCTTCAGGATGGTCTCCAGCCCTCCAGGGACAATACTCTGAATTTCCCTGAGGACAATCCTCATAATGATCATGTACCATTTGCCCAGGACTTTCCGCTCTCCTTTCAGGATGAACTTCTGCCCTTCGCCCAGGGTGATATCGATTCTCTATCCTCCACTGAGAATGTTCCTATCTCCGCTCAGATCGATCTTTCGCAATCAACCCAAGAAAATATTTCATCTTCCATTCGTGATCCGTCCAACCGGAGTGACCATTTCCCCACTATTCGCAGCAATCCCTCACCTTTCTCATCCAGAAACACTTTTGTGAAGCTAATATTCCGCTCGTGGCTACCCTGGACTTGACTTGAATCTCGTCAACGAGGCGACAGAATATATGTTCGCAACATCTTCCCGCTGTATGAACCACAAAGCCCGCTTGTTAACTGTTCTACCAAACAATACACATTTAGATATCAGCTCGGGATTGACGACTCCTCCACTGGGCAGACCTCGAGAAATCACTTTTACCTTCAGTTCAGCTTTCGACGACACGATCGTGTCTCTTTATACTGCGTACTGGTCTTTTACGACCCATTTGTCACGTTTATACATTTCGAGCTTGCAGTCACGAAGATGTTGGCCATTCAGCGGCCATTACTATCACAGGCTCGTTGAAACAGTCATAAATGAGTTATAAATGCACCAAGTACTTCTCATTCTGTTGGAGTACAATCATATAACAATTAAGTACCCAATACTTAGCGGTGTTTCCCACCTCATGCCTACTTCGTTGACCTTTCGATAAAGTAAACCTTTCACGACCATATTTTGGACATCACCCAGTTGTACTGTAATGATGGCCTTCATTGACAAGAACTGTTCCAGAGCTATTTAAGTCGACAATTAAGCAGCTAGATGTACAGTAGCGTGAAAAATGAATGCACGCGGGTGTTTCTCAATGACTGCCCAATCAATTTGGTTCAAACAAAGTACCTACCACTTAGAAGAGTCCGCCGATAAGTAAAACGGTTTTACAAATACTCGGAAAACTGAGCTGGGGAGTGAAAAGCCTGCCGTAGAACACACTAATAGGAGAACTCACACGTATCGGAAGTGTATCGTCGTCTGTGTTCCGTAATCTAAGAGAAGCTAGTCGTAAGAGTGAGAGAGAGAATCCCGTAACGTGCGTGTGCACCTTAAATAGGCGTGTAAGTAAGCAATAAAACGTGACCTGAGGCATGGAGATGGTGAATACTGGCGCAGGAGTGTCGATATTTTCATAAAATGGACCGATTGGCACGAAAATCTCGGGAATAAGAGCTCTAATAAACCTTAATGCACTACTCAAACCAGAAAAAAAGGATCAGCTGTTCGCGAGCAATGTTGCTTCAAAGTCGGCTATTTTAGGACTTTGATGGGAAAATGATCTAAAAATAGCGAAACTGGGCGGCCAGTGAGCACGGCAAATATGATAGCTTAATTTATATAGTTTCCAAGACACTCCATCAAAATCTGTCTCATCAAGTTCAATTAAATATATTCCCTTAGTACTTTTAGAAATTATTGGGGGGATTGAGTCAGAACTGAGAGAGGAATATGAGGATCAGCTCAAAAATCTCTTATCCGCCGAAATTCAGCCACAATCTAAAATGTCACAAAATTTCCAAATTAAGCACCGCTCGTCCAAGAGGAACCGTGACGCGTGACGTCAGAGGTTCGAACCTGAGATTACCAAAAACAAACCCAAAGGCAATGATCAGAAATGGCACTTGAGCGTCTCTTACCACCACCATACCACCACCACCACCACGTTCTGCTAGCTATCTAAAGGGTTCCTCGGAATTGAAATAAGGACGTAGGATCGTTCACTGGTCATCTCGAAGGACACAAATGTAGGTTTATTTGCATGAAAGCATGTCTAGACTAACTTTGAACTGCCATATTCCACAGTACGACATGCAGACCTCGTTATTTGGTCAAACACTTCTGCCACTCAAACTCGACCGCACCCCAAGTCCAAGAAGATGGAGTCCAGTGCATCGCGTTGGGATCACGTCGTTGCCTACCGAACTCCTCCTCTGGATCTTCAACGGAGTGGCATCGGCTTCAAAGAGGAATCCATTCAAGATTATTCACTACACGAAACACATCCAGGATCCAAACTCATGCGACTGTGATCAAGCATGGACCATCGAGGACAATCCTTCGCGTTTGACCCTCTTCCCTTACGCCCAAGCGAAAGTATGCACCCGATGGTGCGAGGTGCTGTCGATGCAGCCTGCCTTCTGGACACGCGTCATCGTCTCTCGGAACGGCGAACACACCCCTCCTCTTGTTTTCGACAAGTACCTCCAGTGGTCGAGGGATCTCCCAATCGAGGTCTACATTGGAAACGCGCGTAGTCCGAACGAGTATCCTGACGAGGCCCCACTTATCCAAAGATACACGGAGATCCTTGCTCCTCACGCCAGTCGCTGCCGTATCATTGACTACGAAGTCCAATATGCGACCTCCCTGCCATCTCTCGTGCACCATCTGCCCAACATTTCTCATCTCCTCGAAGTTTTGAAGTTACGGAGCGAAGAAGCATGTGATCCTGCAGCTGTGGTGGACGAGGGCGGACTATTCGAGGTCCCCCAAGATTCGGACCAGATGGGGCGCTATCGGGATATTTCGCTTCGCGATCTCACATTAGATGGTCGAAACTTCATCTTGGCATCAAGGTACATGCCAGGTCTCATCGAGAACGTCTATGGATGCATCACAATTCACAATTCTCTTCCTGCGAGTGAAATGAGTTCGTCCAACCACGGAAGCTTAAACTTCTTGGATGTGCGATCCCTGGCAACACTTCCTCAGTGCAGCGGACTAGCGACGCTCGTTCTCCAAAACATCGCTTTTCAATCCATAGAAGAATCCGGGAGCATCGCCGATGAGCTGGCTGAATTAGAGAATCTCATTTCTGTGAACCTCGTAAAAGTCGGACCAGATACTCTCAACTACATTCTAGGCAACACCGGCCTGCCAGGCGTGCAGGTTGACTTGGAAGATTGCGATTTCCGGCATTTCAACGGTTCCATCACCGACCCGATGATCAGTCTGCGGAGAATCAACCTCGCATCTTTCAGAGCTTTCCTGGACCGGTGGAAGGGAGCCAATTTGGCTGTATATTCATGTCCCGACTTGGACGACAACCTTCTCTCCTTGATCGCGACGTCAAATCAAGCGAGGGACTCGGAGCACCTCACGCATTTAAAGATCGACAATTGTTCAGTTTCTGTGGACGGTGTGAAGGATTTTATATCGCGGACAGCACAGCAGACTATAGCATCGCCATACTTTTCCCTCGAGTGGTTGGATGTCCGGGGAGCATATGAACCGCTGTCGGAAGCAGACAGGTCATATCTCGAGGTGACATACCCATATCTGGGGATGGAGTGGTCATCCACGATTCGATACCAGCCGCTTCCGGCCTCTTTTGCAGTCGACGATGATGATTTTGCCAATGACTTACTTTCCAGCTTGCCGGAAGTCCAGGAGTTCCCATTTGCGGGGCCGATTGACGAATCCCTTCCTTCCGTCGACTCGGACTTTGAATTCCAAGAAGACCGGTGGGACGCTCTCTACCCCAATGATCGAGGTTCGCCCTTGGTTTTGGATGAGCTGCCTCAAGCCCTGGCCACGGAAGTGCCCAAGCTCATCCCTGACGTCCTTCAGCAGCTGCCCCAGGGTGGGACGCCGATGTGCATCCCTCAATACAGGCAGATCTTGGCGGACAACTCGCCGTGGATGGGGTCTACGGAAAACGGGGATGAATCTAATCTCGATGACTGGTCTAATTTCGCGAGGAGTTTGTAGAAGAGTCTTGAAATTATAGTAGTTCATATTACTTTACAACTACAGTATATACCAAAACCGAGAATCCTCCCAAATCCAATCAAAGTCCTCAAATCCCCCAAGATCACCCCCTTCGGAATATCTTCCTCAGCTTCGTCCACGGTTCCGTCCAAAACCTCCTCTCATGCCATTCATGATGAACACCGGCTTCCTGGGCGCGAATTGCAGCAGCAGCAGACCCGTCTTGCTGGAACAATATCGTCCGGCGATGCTCCGTGAATGTCAGCTTCCCCAGTGGTAAAGGATAGACGTCCGTCACCACCGTGGAGAGGATATAGTCCTTTGACGTGGATTGATGCGAAAAGCTCCCGCCTGCGTCCTTCTTCGTCCCATTGACGAGTAACCCGTTCTTGCCCATGCGCAACGTAGTCATCGTTCCACTGCCCGCTGCATTATCCCGAATCCGACCCCATATGGCGCTGTACATCCCCGTCCAGTAGATCCCGTATGAGACTTCGATGAGTTCCACAGCCTGATGCTTTTGCGCGACGGTTTCCATGAACAAGGCGGCTTCGTGTTCTTGGCCTGTGAGGTCGACTCTTGGACTGGTAAGACGCGTGCAGAATTTTAGGCATTTGAGGGTAGGTGGGAGGGAGACGTCGTTCATCATCCTGTAGAGCATCTGTAATCAAGTCAGTCAAAGGTCGTGACAGATATGGTAAATAGTGCTCACCGTAACGGGTGGCGTGGGTCGCATAGGATGGGACATTGGCAGGTTACGCGACGCATCTTGAGACTGGATGACAAGACGCTCAAGGCACGTGAAAGCCCAAAACGCCTGTAAGAGCTCCTGCGTAATGCCCACCACCGTTACCTGTAGAGATGTCAAGCTACCAACGTTTCCTGTCTGCGCCAATGTCAAAAGCGTTCTGACCAACGACTCTGGGTCGCACAACGATGGGCGGTCGTCAAACCCCCATAGAGAGACCTGCTTCAACGCCTGTCGGGAGAATTGGCGGACATGCGTGTACGGCCCTTCATACGCGGTTAGAGCTGGCAAAGCCGACTCGGTGAACGTGTCGAGTTGGATATCACGGTATCTCTCATCGGATGAAGGAGGAAGGATGCGCAGCGATTCCAGCTGTGGGCAATGCTCCAAAGCCTGTGCAAAATACGTGTCCTCAACCGACGAGAACGGGATCGTTAGCGAGCGGATGTCGTGGATTGTATCGGCAAGGACGGTGAAGAGGCGGCAGGCCGTGTCTGTCCTCGGGACGGAGATGGATTGGGTGCAGGTGGGGTGTATGATGTGTTGAAGAGCCAGGAGCCCCACGCCGTTCGTGCGTTCCTCGTGTATCGAAACGTGATTTGTGATTCTGCCCTCCCATGGCCACTGGTCGAGATCAAGATGCTCAACGAACGCGAGGGGTGTTGTGGGAACCGATGGAAGAGATGAGGAGTTGAGCCAGAGGGTTTTGATTCTCAGCTGTTGAATGGCGTCCCACCATTCTGGAGCGATGTCGATGCAGTGCCAGGAGAGGGCGGAGAGGTTTGGGAAGTAGGGTAGAGAGTCGATTGCAGCGTTGATGATGTGCTTTGGATCAAAGTTGTCCTGCTGGTTCCGAAAGGGAAAGCCCGACCGACTGTAGGGTGATATCCAGCAATGGCGAACTCCGTAGGCGATATGGGGCAGCTTGTAGCACTCCAGCCTCCTCAAGAACCGATCGTAATAAGATCGTGGACGAAATAAAGGCAGCTCGGCGTTGTATGAAAGTAGAAAAGGCGATACGTCCAGCACGGAGAAGAGCAGCGGTTGAGCC
>Ga0247742_10002021_pt1 | contig 13564 bp, 15 predicted proteins | sample UWRJL208509C2_FD_180944 | JGI IMG/M metagenome (GOLD analysis project Ga0247742, IMG submission 180944) | Plant litter microbial communities from Arlington Agricultural Research Station in Wisconsin, United States - UWRJ-L208-509C-2 | ecosystem: Environmental > Terrestrial > Plant litter >...
CTTCAGCAGGTGATTGGCATATATAAAGCCATTCTTACCATGTTGCTCCGGAGTTGGTCGAAAGAGCGACTTGCTTCCCTGTCGAACTAGTGCTTTTATCAGGATCAGGTTAACAACGTAGATCGAAGCACCTACCTATCACCAGTACCAATGCGAACAATGTTCGTGGGCTTATTGCCCGCGAAGTCAATGTCGGAGGCCGTGGCCCACGATGGGTTCACAAAACTTGTGGATGGGGCCGTAGATAGAGAGTCATGGCGGAAGCCTAAACGGCGAGTTGTTATGAGGTTAATTGGGTAGATTACAGTACATACCTCCAATATCTCCGACAGCAGAAAGTAGAGATGGGCCAGTCGGGGGTGAAATAAGACCCTGAATGGCGGTTTCTTCGATTCCATCTGCGAGCGATTTGATTGTGACATTGTGTACAGTATCCCACTGATAAATCCGTGGTAAGTACTGTTCGCGTATTATATAGCACAACCAGGCATACCTTGAGCAAGTCGTGTCCACCGTAGACTGTGGCGCCAGTTCCATATAACCAATGGTTCGAATCGAAGGGGTCAATCACAAGAGCTAAACAAAATGAGCACCGTTGCTTGCATGGTTGGGATTTATCAGTTGCTCACCTTCCATCATCCAGCCGATCTGCTTGTTTCCGGGAGTTGTGTCGACATAATTCGGTCCCAACCAAGGCGCGAGCGAGTCCGAATATGTGTAATATTTATTCATTGTAGGATAGCTGACGAAAGACCATAAAGGTGACCACGTGGCACCCCCGTTGGTGGAGCGGAATATCTGGCCATCTGGCCACCAGGAGTTGAGGGCCGCCACCATGATAGTTCCAGGCTTTTGAAGGTCCACCGCGAAGCCACCAAACCCGAAATAGAGGTCTCCGCCCGAAACGGGAGTAATGTCAGTCCCTGATAGAAAGACGATCGTAAGATTGACATGAATGCGGTTTTATGACCGCTTACATGTGCTTGAAGTAAGGTTGTACTTGTATACTGAGCCGAGCGTACCATCGTACTAGGTAAACGTTGCTCAGCTAACCGAGCGGGCATATAGCATCGTACTCACTGGACCAGCACCATCAGAGTAAGTGACATAGAGAACCTTCTCTGCTGGTGAAAGAACACCTTTATGAGGAATATATGTGGTATTCTGGCCGGTAACAGCGGACCCTGCCCTACAATTGAGCGAACGGCGATGGCCCATTCGAAATATTCACTCACAGGTACTCCCCGCGTCGCTTGTTACAAAGATGCTGTTCGACCCTTTGTTCGCAACGCCAACGAATATTCTTGGAGTGGCTTTGCCAAAGGTTCCAGATGTTGTATCAAAGGTAACCCAGGCGATACCTTCGACCTCGTGAGACGCGTAATAAAATGAAGGGAGATAGAAAACTTACCGATTTTATCACTGTTATAGCCACTACTATCCGTCGAATCCGGGATATAGGTACCTGAGTGGGTCGCTTCAGCAATGCGTGATTCAGAGAGAGAAGACAATATACCAGTGCTCGTGAAGCTTGATACCTTGGACCAGGTAACGCCGAAGTCGGTTGACTTCCAGAGTCCGTTACCGCTGCGAGTGCCAAAGTACAGGATGTTGTTGCTATTCGGATCGATGGCCAAGCGCTACGAGAACATGAGCTCTACCGTCAAGTCTCAAAGCTAAGCAAGAAAATTTACCTCGCCCCTGTTTCGATGTTTAGATCACATCAACATGGATAAAAATGGTACTCACATTCCTCGACCGGGCATATTGCCTCCGACTTTGAATGGCAATTTCGATGCAGTGAATGTGGTCCCGGTGTCAGTAGAAATCAGTATTTGCCCGTTGTTATCCCATGAATTTGTATACATCCCGGTCGCCTAAGCGTCGAAGTTCAGACTTTCAATGATATGCAGACGATTCTCCAAGAGACGAACCAAGTAGAGCCGGTTTGGCTGAACGGGGTCTGTCGCCAACGCATCGACACCCCAGTAATTCCAGCGAGCGTCATCTGCAAAGTCGAGCAGAGGCGTCCACGAGTCATCCGCGTTCAGCTTGTATGCTCCACCAATGTCAGTCCGAGCAAAGGCAAGACCCTTGAATGCGATTTCAGTAGATAGAAACTACCCGAAACAGGATGAATGAGTACCTTCTGCTTTGTGTTGAATACGATACCAGGTACGAACCCGCCTCCTCCACCAATCTTCACATTCTTCCACGTATACTTCTGCGAAGCAACGGCGGCGACAAAGGGAAGAAATGTAACAGCAACTGTGCTCAGGACCTTCAAGTTGACGTTCACCATGGTGAAGGAAGAGCCTCAGAGAGCCGTGGTATTCTTCATCCCCCTGGAGTGAATGTTTTATAGTCAAGGAGAATTGCCCTTCCAGGCGTGGGTTGCACTGGATGCAGTTCTCGTCCGAAGGCATTCCGAGATAAAGGCGAACGATTTGACCGTCCAGAGACCCATGCTTGAAAGAGGAAACCAACACATTGAGGGCAGCTCACAGGGTTAATTCATAATATTTAGAGTGAGAAACAAGCAATTCTGAGGTCATAGAAACCCCGACATTTAAGAGGGCTGATACAGTTCGCATCACGGAACGAAGATTACATATTTGACTTACGGTGTGATTCTAGGGCAAGACAGAGAGAAGTTTGGCCAGAAAAAGTGCATAGTCTGTTTGGAGATGCGCATTGGATCCCACTTTTGTCCTCGATCTGGAAAATACCAGTGGCTTGCAGAGCAATGGATTCAAGAAGCCAGAGTGTGCGGCGGCCAGTGTACAGAGCTGATTGATAGACGTTGACCTCCGGAAGAATCAGTCACTGGAAATATGTCGCTGGGTGCCGGTCATTTGACAACTTGAATCGAATCCAGACTCGCATGAGGGAGAAATTTCAAAATACGTTCGGTCCCGTGTTGAAGTATAGCACAGCCACATCGCCTGTTGTTCCTTGTTCTCGCCCTTATTGCTGATCAGGAAATACTTCACTAAGCAACAAGCCATGGCCCATGCACATCCATCCTCTCTCCCAATACTCTCACCATGAATCCAACTGAAGAAATATCTAGCAGCATGTCTTGCCAGAAGTTCGAAACGCCTTTCTTTCGAGCGTTGAACGCCTCATATGTCCCTGGTGCATCGGTCAAACATGATCCTCTGAAATTCAAACCTCAAGTATGTAACCCACACGTACCGGCCAACAAGTACCCTCTGGCAGCGTCTCTGTTCGAAGCTACAGATGACTGGAAATGGCTGAATTCAGAGGCGATCTACGATGTTCGGGAGGAAGCTACACTTCATCGTGAGGCTATTCATATTTATAGTGGATGCCCCACTCAACCTATTCAGAGGAGAAGCAATACAAGACCACGCTTAGGACCTGTAGAGCGGGAGATCGTGGTTTTGCGTACATCAACAAGTCGTGAGTCTCCCTATAATTTGCATTTCATCATCTGACACTACGATGCAGATGGAATCTCAGTCATTCAAGTCCTGGAGTTATACCTGAGGTAATAGCTCGATCTCCTTTAGCAGAACTCAATTAATAATGGTTTTATTAGCTCTGGTTGTACAAAAACACCCTCAAAGGCCTAATGGGAACCGTGGTTCCTAGGCTAATTGCACTTCGCAGCTCTCCTGGTCAACTAAACCTCGCATTCGAGATTCCGCATCACACATTTTTCATCGAGCCATCTACAGATATGCCCGAAGTACTGAAGAGACGGACAGTGGAAGCTCTCGAAAAGCTCCACAAGAAGGGCGTCTTCCAATACTCCGCAAACCTCCAGAACATCCTCATCGGGGCCGACGGCAACGTCTTCATCTACAACTTCCACAGCTCCCGATGTTCGACCGAGAACAAGGATGTGTTTCTACGCCAGGCGAAGGCAGCCGACTTCCGTTGGGAAATGCGTAGGCTGAAGTTCAAGCTAGATTATGAAGGAGCGAGGGAGAAGGAGAAAGCCAAGCTGGCTGAAGCTGTTGAACGGAAGCGCCGAAACCAGATTGCGCTGCTCAGATACCTGAAGGATCCGTCGGACCATCAGAGGATGGAAACCAATACGGATGAGATGAGGCAAAATCCCCCACTGGACGTGGAACGGTATGAGAACTGGCTGGATGAACTTGATCGTGAACCGAGGCGGTTCGTCGTGCCAGGGACGTCGATGGAGGATTTCGAATGGGAGTTGAAAAGGTTTCACAACATTCTGCGGAAGATGGAGGATAAGGATGTGGAGGCTGGCTTGATGGAGCGACCTTTGACTTCGCTGTCTCCTTCTGAGATGCCTCCCTCACAGCTGGAGTCAAGTTCTGGCGTGCCCATCAAGCAGGAACCTTCAACTCCCTCACCGCAGAGACTTAAATCAGGGAAACTCAAACGGAGCCCAGAGGATTCAGAAGAGTTCGGGCCTTCGAAACGCACTCGTCAAGCGCCAGAGCCGTCTACGGTGGCATCTACGAGTCAAACCCCGCCAACCGTTGTCGAGAGGTTCAAGCACGACAAAATAAAACCAAGTATGTTAATAATCTTATACTCCATTTCCATTGAGCTCATCCCCATATTATCAGATGTCCAGCTGGTCGCTGGGAGCAAATTACACTACTCGATTCAAGAGAACAACCTCGTCCAAGCCTGGCCTATGGTGGTTCATCGAGACTTTGCGTATGAACCACGCCCTACAACTGGCGAAGGATTGGGGAAGAGGATCCGAGAGAGTTACCAAGAGGAGGAGAGGGTCGGGAAACGACGAAAGCTGGACAACGAACGTGGGTGGTGTTCTTGGATCATTTCATCTCTTGATCCTTCGGGATACCTTCCTTCGACTGGCTTTTCCGAGTCGATAAGAGGGAAGAAACATCTCAGTGGACGAAATAAATACGCTCAAGGTGTTCGAAGGCCTATCATACGGTCGTTGGCACTTGGTCCGGGGGATGATGTTTTCACCTTCAGAATGAAGTTGGCACCAAATCACGCATTTCCTTCAGCTGGATCGATGGTCTCCACACCTCTGCAGTCGTTGGTTCGCATGTTAGAAGGGACACTGCATCCTAGCTTGTGAGTGATATTGCACTTGTACGATATTTTAGTATGGGTCGTTATTTGTTGTATATATGTAAAGTACTGTTCATTTACTAAAAAGTGTATTGCTGGTTAAGTCTTCAACAGACCTCGCTTTGACGGACTTCGACTCGTGTGACGCAATTGTGTATACTTCTAGTCTCAGAAGTGCGACATAAATAGCTGGGGGTTTAAAGTGCAGAGAGTATCAAGAAATATAGAGCCAATATAAAACTATGGTTTCCACGCTTGCGTCAAGTCATCTAGGCATCATCACATTCGTTAAATAGAGGTACAGAGCGGCAGTACATATTAGAACATCCTACATCTTCCAGGAAGGTATCTACAGTATTATAGAAGAAGTTGGATGAAGCAGCTGAGATCTGGATCATATCTAATTGGTATCCAAGCGGGAAATTAGAAAATGCACAACAGGGAATGGAAAGGCCAAGAAACAACCCAAACCCAAAACAGAATAGAAATTAGTAGACAGCGAGTGGGGTGTGGTTGGCCAATCAATCATCTAAAGGCTAGCTAATCAAAAGAAAAAGTCTTATGCTTCTCCAGCTCGTCCCAGCCTGGGAGTCCGAACATGGTCGGCAACTCGTTCCACATGTGCTGGCCGGCGGCCATACACGTCTCCTTAAAGGTCGTGCGGCATACCAGACATAAATCGTGCGAGTAGATGTTGGCGTTGTCTTCGAAATAATCCAAAAACCCAGCCATGTCCCACCCGCCGAGGATATCCGCGCACCGGAGCCTCGTCGAAGGGCAGGAGTTACCCGTGCAGTCCTCAACACTCATTTCTGCGGTTTTGGTCATGGTCAGTGCGTTCTGGCTCTGCATCATAAGCAGCTTTTGCCTGCCGAGGATACACATCCGCTTGTCTGCCCACTGGAAGTTGATCATCTCGTCACCCCATATCGCGTGGTCGAGTGTTTTTTCGAATGGATGGCTGCTGATACAGTAGAGGATGGATGGCATTAACCAGTCGAGGTCGAACTCTCGTGCGATACGGAATGCGGCAAAGGGAGTGTTGTCGACGGGGGGTATGGTACGTTTTTCGTCTCGCTTTTTCCATTCAGAAAGTGTCATGGGGAATGTTGAAACGAGGTGGTGTAAGGCTCGACGCTTGAGATACTGGATATCGTACTTGAGACTCAAACGGAGAATGCCTTCGACGATAGGCAACTCCGTAGGCGCCGGAGGTGGCTCAAAAAAGCTATGTAAAATTAAACATGCGGCGTTAAGTCTTTCAACGTCCGGATTTATGGAGAATAAAATATGGCCTACCTGGAGTCAAAAACGGCCTTCAGAAAGTAGGCCATGTCTTTTGCGGAGTCGTAAACAGTGACAATATGGCAGCCGTCCATCATTTCATTGCCTTCCTCAGGGGGAGGAAATGCCAGCATGTCGCGGAAGACCGAGGACCTGGCAGCGAGAAACCCGCTGTAGATGCGGAAGAGCTTGTTCTCAGCCTTGAGTATGAGGTTGCCATCGTCGAACCAGACCTCCTGGGATTGAGCGCATTCTTCTGGAGCTATTGGCTGGGTCGGCTCGTCGTGCATAGTCATCTTGATCTATATGTACCACTTGGTGGTTGTCTATATTTAAATGTCGTGTAAAATAGGAACTGCTGCAGTGAAGAAGCAGACTGTGAAGAGTGTATAGGACGAGGAGACGAGACGATGGGGGAAGAAGAAAGGGATGGACAAGCACACGCGCCCAGCACGCGGAGAATAGGGCTCTGCGATCGTCGAAGTCTGCAGACAAACGAAAATCGACTCGTGTTTGGCTATTCCCCAAAAAATCAACAGCCCTGCCCCGGGTATCCGGCAATCACTCCGCGTCTAAAAATAGATGCAACGCTGCCACAACCATGCGTCTCTCTCTCCAGATAGCAGTCAAACTTGAAACAAACGGGCCAAATGTCCAGATGTGCTCCGACTATTACAGGTGTTATCTGCATCTGTACTAGAATGTAAGTAAACATTCATATCGACGATCGGATCACCGCGAAGCATATGCTCAAGTATAGTCACGGCAGTGAATGCTTCTTTCGCTTTAAATAATCAATCGGTCGCGCCCATGGCAGCTTCCTTCTCTTATCCCTTCTTGTAGACGCCCATTATGTCCTCCGAGAAAGAGAAACTTGAGGGTGAACACCATGTCCACTCTTCCGACACCGAGTCGCTGGGGGGCCCAAACGCTGACCCTCTCCATGGCGAGCACCAGCTTGTTCGCCAGCTCAAGAATCGCCACATCGCTATGATAAGGTCAGTTATCCTTTGTATATGTGCAGCCGAATAGCGTTGAACCTCTTCCTCAGTATCGGAGGCGTCATCGGAACTGGTAAGTACTCGTCCTCCAACCAGTGTTGAAGTTCGTCAATCTTATCACGCTCGTATCACAAGGTCTCTTCCTTGGTACTGCGGGAGCTCTCGAGAATGGCGGACCAGTCGGTCTGCTTCTTGGCTACATGATGATGGGCTCGATCTGCTATTCTGTCATGGTGAGTTTTCAGACGCCTCACTCTGCCTGCAGCAGAAGCTCACCAGTCTTGGTAGATCTCTCTTGGTGAAATGATTGCGTATCTACCCATCCCCGGGGGCCATATTAAAATGGCTGAGCGCTTCGTGGATCCTGCATTCTCTTTTACCATGGGTTGGAATTACTGGTAGGTTTCTCCAGCTTGCACAGCGTTCACCACTCACGCGCCCATTGTATAGGTACAACTGGGCTATTATCCTCCCCGCTGAACTGAGTGCTGCCTCTGTTCTCATCGGCTATTGGAACAAGGAAATCAACCCTGCAGTATGGGTAGCAGTCTGTATGGTCGTGGTTATCGCTATCAACATGCTTGGAGCTGGTATGCTTCCCTCCTCCCAACCTCATTCGCAAATAACTAACATGAAAATTTAAGGTGTATACGGCGAGGCCGAGTTCATTTTTGCGTAAGTTGTCTGATCATATGGACTGGCCCTATCTCTAATCCCCGACCTATCACACGGCCATGCAGTTCCATCAAAGTTATCACTATCACCGGCCTCATTATTCTCGGTATCGTTCTGGATCTCGGTGGTGAGTAGACCCGGTCCTAACCTTGGACAACGCCTATTTTCAGTTCTTCGACTCGTTTGCTCACTGTTGACGTTGCCTAGGTGGACCCAATCATGACAGGCTAGGATTTAGGTACTGGAAGAACCCAGGCCCATTCGTCCAGTACGCCGGCATTGCCGGTGCCAAAGGACGTTTCTTGGGATGGTGGGCCGTCCTCACTCAAGCTGCTTTCTCATACATTGGAACGGAGATTGTCGCTGTAGGTTATCTCCGCCTTCCAAAATATAGAAACTAACCACTTTCTTGCTACCTCTAGATTGCTGCAGGTGAGGCGAAGAACCCCAGACGCAACTTGCCCAAGGCTATTAAGCGGGTTTATATCCGTAAGTCGACTACCGACCTATTTATAGTCGACGTGCATGTGGGCTCAATCACCACCTTTTATCACAGGTATCCTTCTGTTTTACGTTCTCGGGACGCTTGTCATTGGCTTGCTCGTCCCGTCGAACGACCCTGGTCTCGATCTCAAGGAGGGCAAGGGTACTGCCGCCGCCTCTCCTTTCGTTATTGCTATCAAGCGTGCTGGAATCAAGGGATTGCCTTCGGTAGGTTATATCCCATAAACATTAAAGACCAACAACTCACATCCTTCCATCTATATAGGTCATCAATGCCTGCTTGTTGACTTCTGCCTGGTCTGCTGCTTCCAGTGATCTGTACACCAGCTCTCGTGCACTCTGTATGGCTTTCGTTTCCCTCTCCTTTATCTTACAGCCCTAACCTTCTACCTACAGACGGCCTCGCTGCAGCCGGCAACGCACCCCGCATCTTCCTCAAGACCTTACCCAGCGGTCTCCCTTGGGTATCTGTTATCTTCAACTCCCTCTTCGCCGCCCTCGGCTTTATGGGCGTCAAATCCGGCTCCGGACGGGTCTTTAACTGGTTCGCCAACATGACTGCCGTCGCTGGTCTGATGACCTGGTTTGGCATTAGCTTGACCTACCTCAGGTTCTACAAGGGCATGAAAGCACAAGGATACGATAGGTCCACTCTGCCTTTCGCGAGCAAATTCCAGCCCTACGCAGCGTGGTACTCGATGATTTCATGTTTGTTCATCTCGTTTGTAAGAATTTAGGTTTCTTTGAGGTTGTGATTAATACTGACAAGACTATACTTTAGATGAGCGGATGGGCGGTCTTCCTCAAAGACAACTGGGCCACTGACACCTTCGTCACCAACTACCTCCCCCTCATTCTCTTCCCCATCATGTACATCGGATCCAAGTTTTGGTACAGACAGCCCGTCAAGAAGCCTCTCGAGATGGACTTTGTTACCAATATCAAGGAGATCGAGGCGGATACGTATGATGAACCTCCCCCGAGGAACAAGGCGGAGGCGTTCTGGCAATGGCTGGTAAGTTACTTTTCTGACTGAATGGCTAGTTCGTTGTGCTAATAATCCTTTAGATGTAATCGAGTCCAATGCACGACATAATTTTTTCAATAGCCCACTCACTATACCTTGATGCTTTAGTTCGGTACACCCATGAATATTCGCGCTTTGCACAAATTTGCTAGTCATGTAACTCATAATGTTAATGTTGTTGTTCTCTAATGTCTCTAGGGTTTTTTGACTGAATCGAATACACATAAAATCTGGCACATGAATAACAAGCGGGTCATCTGAGATGCCGAAGGAAAGGTACGATAGCGAGAGAAAGAGGAGCTGAGAATTGCACATATGATAATTAAATGATGTTGTGGTCTAGTGAGAGTGAGTACAAGTCGCAAGCTGGGTCGTTGACAAACAGTAAAAACAGATAAATAGAAAAGAGTGCATCCGGTTCATGAGTCTTATGTTTTGGAGGCAGGAATGTGTAGGTTGATCGCTGTGATAGGGGCCCGTCAGTGTGACGATCATCAAATGGGGAAGGTTGACAAACCTCGATACCAGTTCAGCGCGTCCGAGGGGGATGGTGCATCGAAATACAGAATCGCTTTGTTGTCCACCAGTCGCAGAGCTAAAGGAAGACATTTATTAGGACCATGAGACAGGATAGAATCAGCATATACTGACCATTCCCGTGAACAATACTAGCTGGCTGAGGTAATGTTTGCATCCTCAGCACCGCCCAGAGGTCTACAACCCCCGATGGGTCCCCACCTTCAGAAGAATCGCGACATAATACAAGCAAGTCATTGCATAGAATTCCGATCAGCGGCCGTGGTGTCAGCTCTGGAGCGAGGCAATCCACTTGTACAGTTGAGGCATCTCCTTGGGCATTGATAGCCTCGAATGACACGACAGCTTTCCGCACAACACGGGTGAGGAGTAGAGGTCCGTCCATGATGAGCCGCCTAATTTTGTCATGTGGTATGTTAGCAGGTTCAGTGGTGGAAGAAGCCCGGTGTACTAACCGATGGGGTTGGACAAGCGGGCTGGGGAATTTGCCGCGAATCCTTGCCTGCCATTGGACTAACTTTCGTCTAGACTCGGATTCACGCTTGCCCTCATTCATATTGTTCGCCAGGAGAGCAATTTCTGCCAGCGCACGGTCTAGTGGATCATCAAGATATTCATACATTGGCGGAGGGGTGCTTCTCAATAGCTCCTCCAGCTGGAAGAGTAGAAGACACTTTGAACACCGGAAACTGAGTAAAACAGAAATAACACATACAAGAAGCTTATAACGTGGTATCCGCTGCACCGGAAGCAGGAGGTAACCTTCCAAGTTTAGTTGCGTATGGCGAGGATTGAGACGACATCTCTTCAAATACGCTTTAATCCTCTTCCGTTGACTTGTGGTCAAGTTGGGAATACCAGTTGCAGACGAGAGGCCTTCGGCCAAGGCATTGGCCGAAGCTGCCATTGCCATACTTAATCCTAATCCGACGAGTTGTGCACTGCTCGATGAGGGTGACAGCGCATTACCTGGACTCGCGCTTCCAGGGGTATTCCTATCGGACGTCCAGTACTTGACACGTTGTACAGAGCTGTCAAAATTACTATAATCATGGGAAGGATTTAGCGTTCATTCAGGACCTTATCGGGGGGAACAGTGGATAGTGGACAATGGGCGTTTTAGGAACTGAAGATAAGTGGGGATAGGACTTACTTGATATAGCTGGAGTACATCCTCATAAACGCAGCGTGCTTCACAAAAATATTCCCCACTGCCTTGGACACGTCCAGCGATAGCTGGCCGTCCGGGTCCAATGCCTGCAGCTCGGCAGACGTCTTCATGAGCGGTGCCGCCGCCACTTCCAACGCAGGCAGGAAGCTAGCATGGTGGAAAGAGAACAAGGCATCAATCCCTCCGAAAACGACCTTCCGCTCCGGGGCTGGCACAACCGTGTCCTTGGTGGATCCAACGCCGCTGAGTAGGTTAACGGGAGCTGATGCGGGCTTGATGTAAATCTCAACGAGCTCCTGGAGGCCCTTGACATATGTCCGCTCCGTACTGGATGAGAACACAAAGAGGTCAGCAAGGAAAAAAGAAGACTCGGGACCATTAAACGGAAGCCGTCATCATAACCCGCCGCTATCTGCCCACAAGGGTGTAACAGGCGGGGAGAGGGGGAGCTTAAAAGACAAGGTATTCGGAAAAGGACTCACACAACAATCTCACGTATGACCATCGCCCTCTTCCCCTTGTCATCCTTAAACTTCCGCTCTTCTTGCGACCCGCTGCTATCCGACGTCGCCACACTCAAGGTCTGGCTCGACGTCCCACTCCTCAGACCCGCCATCGAGTCAGTCGACCTCAAATGCCCCGAACTGTCGGCCATCGAATGTAATGTCCCAGACCCACTTGAAGCCATGGACACCTCCCTCTGCGGCTCAACGACCGTCGGCCTTCGTGAACGCATCATCACTTGACCATCTTCACCAGCACTGCCGTACATGGAAAGCGGGTTCGGCTGCTGCGTTGTCCCGAGGTCGTTCATGTCCTTGAGATACGCCATGACAGACCGTAGAGCCCGCGTATACGCGTCTCGTGCACGGTCCTCTTCCCGACGGATGTACTGCTCGTGGTCCAGCACCGGGCTAGGCGTCGGCCCTCTTGAAGGGGTCTGACCAGACAAGTCCTCTCCATCATGTGCCAGGACAACGTTGGGTACGAAAGCTGAATTCTCTGGAATGCTTAGAGACATAGCACCAGGAGCATCGATAGGCAGGAAACTCCTCCTCTTAGCTGCCCGTGGCTGCAGCAATGGTGGGGACAACAACCCGTTGGATGTAGTAGTAGGCGGCGTATGCGATGAGACCGATAAAGAAGAGGACGAAGATGACGCCAAAGGATCTTTCAACAGCTGCCGATTCGGCGGATAAGGCGAAGGAGGTTGTGAAGGAGGTGCAGATGGTGGTTGAGATGGCGGTTGGGCTGTAATCGTTGGAAAAGCATCCAGCATCCCACTAGTCGAGAAACGGAGATCAATCTGTGGCGTTTGGCTAGAACGCTCGTATCCCGTGCCCCCGCCCCCGCCAGCTCTACGCGATACGGAGCCGAATTGAGTAGTCGGCGAACCACTTGAGGTGTGGGGTCTAGCGATACGCGGTGGGTTAGGCGACGTTGTGGGGGAAGCGTCCGGGGAAGGCCCATCAGGCTTCATCTTCCCCATGGACATCTTCTTCAGGAATCCCCACCGGCTCGACTTGTCTCGGGTGTTGGACCTATTCCGAGGTGTGCTTCTGCTGTTGCTGTTGCTACTACCATCCTCCATCCTTACGGGCTCTGATCGTGGTTCCGCCTTCCTGGGCTGGACCATAGGTAGACTAGGCGCCGGATTGTAGGAAGACGACCGCGTCATCTGGCCTGGGCCAATCTCATTCGGACCGGGCGACCCCTCCCACATTGACTTGCTCAGTTGTGGTCGTTGCGCATTGCCTTGCGGCCGGACTTGCGAGTTGGGTCCCAAGCTTGCAAACCTCGCTGGGTACATTTGCTCTGGCGTAAGACTAGGAGGCGGAGGCAAACCAGAAGGAGCTGGGCTTGGCGATGGGCTAGCATGGGCGGCATTACTGCCGTTATTCATGGACAACAAATTCGAGCTTGAAAGTGACGTTGGATAGTGCATCATGGGCGGGCGTGTCGGCATACTGCCCTCAGCGACGGACGCATTTGCTGATCGACCTCGACGAAGATCGCCGGCACTTTTCATTTTGCGGATCTCTCCTCCGCCTTGAGTTTGACCAGGGTCATCTGGTCTTGCCAGGGGTGCTTGACGCTGTCGGGAACCTAATATGGAACTGCCGCCTGAGGTTGACCGAGTTTGCTCGAAATGGTTACGATTTGGGGTGGTCCGTGTCCTGGTAAGTGATTTCGGGGGTTGGGGTGGGGGATGATTTTGGTCGAGAGGGTAGGGAGAAGTGGCTGCTCGCCCGAGCATTGCACGATCAGGGGTGATGGTGTGGTCTTCCTCCTCTGCATTGTGAGTAT
>Ga0247742_10002024_pt1 | contig 13556 bp, 13 predicted proteins | sample UWRJL208509C2_FD_180944 | JGI IMG/M metagenome (GOLD analysis project Ga0247742, IMG submission 180944) | Plant litter microbial communities from Arlington Agricultural Research Station in Wisconsin, United States - UWRJ-L208-509C-2 | ecosystem: Environmental > Terrestrial > Plant litter >...
GCCATGGCAAAGGAAAAGGAAAAGACCCTCACGTTTCCCTGGATAGTCCAATATGGCATCCTCCTAGGCTGCTCTCCGATGGGGCACTTGTCTGCCCGAATAAAACCCACTATATATAAACATTGGAATTTAGCTCTACATTAGGATTGAAGAAATTCAATTGCCGTTCCAGGTGCTCACACAGGATAATCCAATCAAAACTGCCCCACTTCCAACCAGAAACGCTAGAACCCGTTTTGAGCACTGATAAAGCGCGTAGATTCTCAGAGTTGAGATTACTGTGATGGTAACGATTTTAACGTTATAACGTTATTGAAGCAGATCGGCTTACTGGAGACAAAGACCTGGCTGAAAATCAGCATTAGCTGCCAGGAGAGATTATAGTGTCGACAGCTGTACACACAATTAAGTGAGCCTGAGGCACAGCTGGTAATCACGGTAAAACTCACCTCTGTTTTATTGGGCTCAGAGGTCAGATCAAAAGTTCTAGCCAGATCGCTGACTGGCCACTCACAGCCGCAGTCAAGTCAGAGAAAGCCAGAACCGTAACCACGATATTTCCGATGAAATTGAAGTACCTGTTCACAAGGAACCAGTATGAGCTTCGGGACCTCCAGTTCTTCCACAGATGTTCAACCTCTGGCCCTGTCAAGCATCTCAGAAATACTGTTGTTTACGATGCCTAATGGAGTAGGATGTGACAGACTGAGGGTAAGAAGATGGTCATAGTATAGGATCGCTGGAAGTGTGGTTGTAAGTTAGCCTTGTGTCAGCCTCTCGCCGGCTGCTTGTGGCGGGTAAACGTAATATCCAAAACCCACCAATGGCCAATACGTGGAAATAGTTGTGAAACACACTACCAAATATTTTAATACAAGATAAGCTGAATCCTGAATTGATGAAAATTGATACGCACATTTCTCTGGCAGTGGATGGACTGTCGTGGTTGAACAAACTCATTGGGATAATCTTGGTGGGAAGCAGGATTGAAGTGCTTCCAGGGTTAGACCTCATTAAATAATGAATGGCGTGGGGCATTGAATTGAGATCTGAACGGGTTCCAGTAGGCTATAGACTCCGGCGCCCTTTCACGGATATACTTCCACGCCGACTGAACGCGCCCAACACTGATGCTGGTAACGTGTCCCCCAATAGTATTAGAACATTTGTATCTCTTATCAGTGATGTAGGCGCTACTGCGGCCAATCGACTTGGAGTCCAACGGAGGCCGTAGATATTCACAGTTGAGGCGCTTATCTCAGTTCGTTGAATTGAATTTTGTACGAACGTCTGTCTAATCAGTTGGGTGGGAAGTTGAAGGATGAAAAATAAAATAAGCGCCCAAACAATTTCCTTTCTGGTTACTTCCGACTCGGAGTCCTTGTGAGAACAGATGATACTTATCAACACAGTACACAGTACAGGTACCGGTATTATACAGTTATTATACCCATAAGTTACTGTGAGACCGGGTGTCGCGGGTATTGGCACTGATTTACATAGACTCTGATCAGTAATAGGTGGCGGTGCAGGTAAGTCAGACACCGCCACGATCATGTTGGCGGATAGTATAAGTATATCTGAGGATTTGGGGTAGCCGACGTCCGAATTTTGGCCAGCCTATCCCTAGCGTGCCTATCGTCATTGAAATATTTTGCTGGGTGCAAGTTAACCAAAATGTCCTTGCCAATTGTCGATACTTTCAATCACCACCGACATGAACCCGGTTGCATGGTCCATAAGTGAAACCACCACAAAGACTCGGTGTCGTGTAGGAAGTTGTGTTTCAGGAGAGTCACTGCAATTGCTGCATACTTAAGATCGCTCAGGATGCCTCTGCCGTTTCCAATCTTTTCGTGTTTCCACCGCTGATTTCACAGTGGAGGCAGCCGGCAAGGCACTGTCACTCAGCCAATTTCAATACCTTCAGCCTGAGGATTATTTTGGATGCATCCTTGGCTGTTATTTGCTCACGCTCCACATGCTCCCTCTCTTTAATGCAGCAGGGATGATACTTGGCAAGGCAACTGAGGGTCTTGAAATAATGAGGCTGGCTCGCGGACTTATCGTGGACTTGACAAACAAAATATTACGATTCATTAGGAATATCTGGATTGTATCGGCGAAGGGTCGGGTCGAAGCCAAGCGTGAGGATCAGTCTTCCTTCCAATTGAAGGCAGCTGGTTTGATGGGAAAAGTATCAGGCCCTGCAAGCAGGCATTGATTTCGTCATGGGTTCAACATTGGTTGGTTTGAACGAGATATCAGGACTTGAACTCGTCCCATGCTCGGACACCCGACGATTTTGTGCCGCATTTCGTTGGCAATCTCTGTTCGATTTCTCGGTACGTTCCGGAAGACAGTACATCGACGAGCTAAGCAGGGAGTATCTTGAACCCACTGCGCTGAGAGGATGTGAATGGTTATGGCGCTGGTTCAGACATTTACACCGACAGTGGGGTATAAGTACCACTCGAGTACCATTATTCCTGACGCGTGCGCGTAAAGGATGCGAGTAGAGTTATAGATCAATTAGCAACCGAGCTCAAGATGGGTGCAAAATTAGATATTGAATGCACACCCGAGTTTACCATAGAAAGCATTATGCTGATAACTAGCTACACATATACTAGGAACCTGAGCAACAAGCGGATAATGTATGACTCTGTGAGTAGGGATGGTGCAAGCGTGGAGGGATGGTGAGTGAAGGAAATCGAGAAGCGACACGAGTCATGATATAGAGTGAGCGGAGCTCGACGAAAATCCTGTAGCTGTAGACCGAAATAAATTAATCCGGGGGTATGCGTTGTGTTCAAGATGTCCAAGTAAGTGATTAGCGAGAATGCTCTGCTCGTAGCCTAAGTACGTCAGTTCGGCTCAAATTGGCTTCATTGCAGAGGGCACGGAATATAGAGTCGGGTTTGTCGAAGAGATTTAGAACAGTATCGAATTCGGCAACATGCCCATCGTCCATAACGAGAATCCGGTCATAATGGGCTGTGTGATCGTCGTATCAATATCAGGCTGAACGAAACAGCATATCCCCACTCACCAATAGTGTTCAAACGATGGGCAATGCACAGTAACGTAGAGGTAGCGAACTCGTTGTGGATTGTGCGCTGGACCTTGGAATCTGTTTCGACGTCGACGCTGCTCGTCGCTTCATCGAGGATGATGATGCGGCTATTCTTGACGAGCGCTCGGCACAAGGCAAGGAGTTGCTTCTCTCCCGCGCTGTAGTTGGATCCTATAATCGAATTCGAACAAATTGGGAGGCACACAAAAACAACTTTACTGACCTTCATCGCTAACAGTAGAATCAAGACTGAACTTAGCTTCGACGGCAGGGTCAACAGGTGTGTCCTTCGGGAGGAGCCAAGCACGTTGCAGAACGGAAATAAGCTCAGCATCAGTCCTCAGACGCTGGGGATCCCTTGATAGATATTTCAGCTACAAAGGCAGCCCATATACGTCGGTCCACCTACAGATTGTCACGCAGAGTTCCAAGAAAGAGTGTAGCATCCTGGGGAACGAACGCGAGCCGAGTGCGCAATGTGGTTAGATCAATTTTGGAGATGTCTTCACCGTCAATGTTAATACTTCCATCTTGCAGCTCAACAATCCTGGGGCGAATAACGTAAGGAAACGGTACGCCTGCGTAAAAATAAAAATAAAAACTTACCTGAGGAGAGCTTGGATGAGAGAGCTCTTTCCGGATCCAGTCCTTCCGACAATACCAATCTAGGAGGCCATGTCAAAACATTTGGTTGGGATTGATATGATTTTGATGACTTACTTGCTCTCCAGGGTTCACCTTGATGTCAACACCTTTCAAGACGAGAGGAAGACCTTCACGATAGGACATTTTGACGTTGTTGAACGTGATTTGACCATTTGATGGCCAAGACTCAGAGGGCTCAATCTTAGACGAGTCGTTGCCTTCAGATGGCAGGTCAGCATAGTGTAAAACTCTTTCCACTGCGTTCATATTTTGCTCGTTGGTGGCAAAAAGAGAAATGACTTCCGCTATGAAGCCGAAATCATTGAGTTGTCGAAGTTAGAATGTGAGAAGAAAATCGCGAACCAAATACTTGAGTCACTGGAGAAGACACAGCATATCAGCATATGACTAGCGAAGATTGTTTAAAAAAACCTTACTTCCAAGGGTGTAAGTCAAAACCACGCCGACCTTGGCTGGATTCACTGAGTTGCGCTTTGCCGCGGCAAACAGCCCGATTCCGAGAATAAGAATGTTGCCAAAGAAGTCGAGGCGCAGTGCAAGCCAGCGCTGCATGGCAATAGTCATTATAAATGCCCTATTTTCCATGTCTAATCCATAGTCAGCGGCTTTGATCGACTTGGTCTTTTCGGGGATTAGTGCTATAGCTGCCAGTCGAAGGTTAGCGACTCACCTGTCGACCATAAGCACGAATAGTCGGAAGGCCAGTTAATGTTTCTGTGAGTAGTTTAGTATTTCAGCAAATAAAAACAGAATATATCTCGCACCTGAGTAAGACCCATACAAGATTGATCGCAGAAGTGCATCAACGCGTTTTGTCTCAACTGATGAGCGCCGATAATAGACTGAGGCACCGTAGTATAAGGTTGCGAGCGGAATAAATATAATACCCAGGTAAGGGAAGGTGTAAAACACAAGTCCGATTGTTCCAAAAATGGCAATGAATGTTGACGAGAACTATGGCAAAAGTCAGTCTCGCGTTTTGCTAAGGGAAACCAGAGACCAGAACCTGCAGGAAGCCAAAGGGAAGCTGGGTATCGATTACGTCTTGATCTTTCGACAAGCGAGACAAGATGCGACCTAATACCCCATTAGCAAAAAGTCCCAACAAAGTATGGCCAATCTCACCCATTGGTGTCGTATCGAAGAACGAGGTGGGCGAGTTTAAGACAGCAGCAAGGGCTTTCTTATACATTCTCAAACCGGCCTTTAGCCCGACGACGCTGGCTAACCATGAGCGTCATGCACGCCAAGTAACTGAGAACTGGACTTACATGAAGGTATATGTAAGGCTAAAGGTTGCCACTGCCAGTCCGGCACCTATAAAGCAGTTTTAATCTACCTCTTGAGTCATGAAACGGGAACACCAACCAATCCCTCCATAAGCCGCCATATATGCACCTTGCCTCCAGTGTGGCAGCGTATTTCCTGTCCAAAAGCCGAGGAACAAATTTGTCGACACTGTGAAACATGAGGTGGTGAATGATCACGAGCGGCTGTAACTCACCATTTCCAGCCTCTTGGAGTAGAAGTAATGCAACGATAATTGGTGCCCAGAATAGCCCTCCAGCGTTGCGCAGATAATTCTTGTAGACACCCCAGGTAACGGCTCCCGTCTGCCTCTCTTCAAGTTGCATCAAAACATCGTCCGCTTTATTGGAAGTCGATGCTGGCCCCGCATGCTGCTTTGCAGCCGGTTGTCCGCGAGAACTCCCTTGGTTAGCTTCAAGACTGCCATATTCATCCACGAGGCGACGGAAAATGACACTGTTCGACATCAAATCCTACAAATCATGCATAAGCGGGAGTCAGGACCGCCAACGAGAAAAGTACAGTATATGTCCCTTGTTCAGCGATCTTCCCGTTGTCCATCACATATATGTAATCTGTCTTGTCGAGAACGTGGAGAGCATGTGTTACCAATATGCGGGTACGCTTTGCGAGAGGGCCATCAAGAATGCAGTTATCAAGGATGCTCCTTCCAACATACGCATCTACCGCGGAAAGTGGGTCGTCGAGGAGGACAATGTCCGTGAATGAGTAGGCAGCTCGGGCAAGGGACACGCGGGCCTGTCACGAGGATTAGAACTCAGATTGCGATTGGCAGTTGTGAGACGGCCTCACTTTTTGACCACCTAAACCAAATCTCAATCGTCAGATCATGTATACGCCACCTAAGATATATCGACATACCACTTAGATTGATACCTTTTTCTCCGATTTCAGTCGCATCCCCGTTTGGTAGAACTGACAAGTCATGTCCAAGGCTACAGGCTTGGATTGTCTCATGGAATCTATCTTCGTCGTTTGCTTGACCAAATAGGATGTTTTCCCGGAAAGTTGTATTTTGGATCCAGGGAGCCTGAGGTACGTAGGCGACAGAGCCACCAAATATGACCTACATGCCATGGCTGTCAAACGGGTTGGCGTGAGTCCAGATAATAAACATACCTCACCACGGACGCGCTTCATTTCACCGATCAACGCTTGGAGAAGCGAGCTCTGAGAATGAGATCGTTGAGATGGACTGTTAGATCAATAACTTGTGGGCATACCTTCCCAGAACCCACACGCCCAACAACAGCTACAAAATCGCCTTTAGAGACGTCCATTTTGAGATCTTTCAGCCCAAAAGGTGTCTCCTCTGGAGTTTTCGGTTCTTCGGGGTCTCCTTCTATTTCTCCAACTACAGTGCCTTTCTCGTCAGCTACAGCGGGAGATAGAGGCTGATTATCCTGGGGTGACTTCTTGGATTTCCACCAGCCGGAACTATCGTTCTTGGGAGGTTGTTGAGCTTTCTTCTTTTTCTTTTCTTCCTCCTTCTTTTTCTTCTTCTCCTCCATCATGTGCTTGAATTCCTCCTGAGGATCGAGCTCCTTCTCTTCCTTCTTATCGTTGAGATTAGGCACCGCATCCCATTCAAAGTCGCCATCAACATGCAACGCCACTGACTGAGCAGGCTCAATCAAGTAGGGTACTCCAAGCTCCTCTGCAAGAAGGAACTTGGAGATCCGAGCCAAAGATACTAGTGCGTCTGTGAGAGTGTGTAGCACGATTGGGAGGAGAATCAATGGGGTTCGGATGACCTTGAGGGAGTAAGTTAAAACCAGATTGAAAGCAAGTGACTGCAAACGTACATTGAAAAACTGCAGAGACGTGAAGATAACAGCAACATTTAGGTCATGACCAGTGAGAGCGTAGGTTATCTACATATAAAAAGAGTGATTAGCACAATTGCGCATCCGGGGTTCTGCAGAATTCAGCCTTACAAAGGACAGTATTGTCGCGAGGATAGGAACGAAGCCAAACAACGCAATGAGCATCGAAGCAGCAAACCTGGGATGTCATTTACAAACTGACCACTGTAACGGCGATTGTATCAGACTCACGTTGATTGCCGGATAGTATCGAGCTCTGCTTTCCGGAAAATGGCAATCTGTTGCGTGTAAAATTTCTCCCATCCGTAGACCTTGATCAAGCGTATGCCCTGAAGGACCTCGGTGGTGAGCCGTACACGTTTGTCCGTGATCTTCACACCCTTCTGCCGCTGCCTAAGCATGATCATCACGAAGATGAATTGTACTGGCATCCCGACGATGATGACCTATTCAGAACATAGCGTAAGTCTACATAGGTTCTGTGTTCTATGAAAGGGTCTTACACCTAATCCAACAAGAGCGGAATATCCCAACTAGGTGTAGAAGTTAGTCGCAAAACGATTCTTGTCATTAAGAGGTATACCTGGCCGATGAGGAGTCCGATACCGAGTATCAACTGAAAGTATATTTTAATATTGTGCGGAGAATGGTTGCGCTTTCAACCAACCTGAATGGGGGATATCCATAGACTAAGGCACAAACGTCAGTCTGTCAATTGACTGTGAACAACGCAAAAAACGCACTAATGACCAAAGCCAGCGAACTGATCCAGACGCTCGGCATCAGCAGAAATCATGGTGGTAATCTGACCGACACTATGCTCAGACCTCGCCTTGCCGGACAGTCGCAGCGATTTGCGGAAGATAGCGCCAATGGTACCCGTTCGAACATACAGCCCGGTGGTCTGACCAGCTGAAAACAGTTGAGTAACGAAAAACCCCGCGATTCGTGAGCTTAGGCTGACCTAGCATGGCGTGGTTTGCCAGCTTGTGCGTTCATCAATAAATCGATTGTAAACACTAAGGCTGGTTTCGACGTACCAAGCTAGCCGCAACTGCATGAGCGGTTTATCAGCCACGACTTGACAGGACGTGCATAGGACGGCAACGTACCTTGCATGATGCAGAGTGCAAAAGCTAAACCTATTCCATGCCCTACACCTGCGGGCTGCGAGAAGCCTGCAGCTTGAGCAAGAGCTCGATCCGACTCAGAGAGGCGATGATAAACATAAGATTCCGTCAACCAAGTAAGAAAGACTTTGCTCAATAACGGAGTGGTTGTCTTGAGAGTCTCTAAAAAGCGATGAAATTAAAACGTGATGTAAAACGACACAACAAACAGGACTCACCAGCTGCGAGGAGGAGCAGACCTGCCAACCAAATTCGTCGCTTGAAAGTAGTATGAAGCGCTCCAAAAAGAGATTCGTCGTATTTTCCTTCTTCTGGGTGTGGGTCCTTCTCATCCACCGATTCCTTCTCGTCTTTTGCTGCTAGCGTGGAATCACGGAACTGCAGAGATCTCCTCTCTGGCGGGCACCGTGAGTAGAAATTTTGCTCTACGTTCTCCGCCATGGTATTTGTATGACGAGGTGTTGGTAGCTCCCAAAAGTCTGTACGAATTTCACTCAGCCAAGCCGTCTGCATCGCAAAGCAACATAGCTCACCATCCTGCATCAATGGTCTCGAAAATCCGACATTGAGAAAAGAACCTATCCAGTGGAGAGTTAACCTAGAAACCCATCTAGATCCATGTACAAGTAAGACCAGAGAGCTCTCGTGGATAGAAAACCACGTACGATGCGGAGGATTCTGGGAGAACGTGTCCTGCGCCGAATGCTGGTGGTGCAGGTGGGGGATCGAATGGGTTGGACCACGGAAAGCCCATATCCTCGAAAGTCGTGACAACTGTTGTAACAAGTTCAACCTTTATTTAAGTACATAGTACATCTGCACGCATACCACAAGTACAAGTACGGCATATGCACTTCTCCATCAGTACTTGGTCTAAACAGGAGCCGTCTGAGCCGGGCGTAGCAACCAATCATTGTGCAGCCATCGTACCAAGCACACGGCCGGGCCTGGTACGCCGCACATGGCAGCCGTAGCAACACGTCACGGTCCTCGATAAATATCTGAGCGCGCTTCGAAATGACTCGCTCCATTGACGCCCAAGCCGTTGACTCATTTGAAGATTTTCCACCTACAGAAACCCGAAGTATCTAATCACATCTGAGTAGGCCGCTGTTGAGGTTTATCCACTTTCCGCTGACTTCGCAAGTTCGAATGCGAACATCAAACTTTCGAATCCAGATGCCTCCAACGCAGTATCGGTTCAATCGGTTCACTGTCAGTGCAGCTCAGGCTGCGAGTCGTAACGGTATAAAGATCTAAGACAGCTGTCATTCTGAAAGGTGATTGAATTTAAAGAAATCTTGGCGTGTCCTCCAGGGTTGGCAAGCAGGTCTACGAATGCGCAGTACAAATATAAGTATAATGGTCCTGAGATTATCGCGGTTCACAGTTACTCGCGAACCTAGAGCACAGCAAAGGGAATTGATCGTTCGGTAGATCACGTTGGAAGAGCTCACATCCTCTGGCCGAATGGTCTAACAAAAATGAAGAGAATAATAGTCAGTAACATTGATTTGTACTCTGGGAGACATGAAGTTGGATCCTGCTGTATGTCCCGTATTCGATCGCTAGCTTTCATACTGTTTTCGTCAACAGCAGTGTGCATTTTCTGTCGCCTACTGATCAGCATCATCGAGTTTTGGACAAGTATATAATGATAGCATTACTCACTAGCACCATCAGAGATAACCTTAAACGGACATTTATGTTAACAGGACCAAGCGATATGATATAGAGGATGTCCTAAGGAATCCAATGAGGGCTTTCATTGAGCTTTGAGATGCCGCATCAGAGATCGCCCAAGTAAGAAGCACGGCACTGTCCAGCTTCGCTGGGCTCTGACACGTCGCTGGCGGTGATACGAGGGAGAGACAAGTCAAGTTTTCATCAGCGAAGCGGCAGCTGAGTGCCATCTGGCCTATGATATCCAACTCCCTAAACTCAATCCAAACTTGCCGCAAGCTGGGGTTGTCACTATCCACCAAATTAGGACAAGATTCGTCTTGTAGTGAGTAACGAACCCGCGAGCATACACATACAGACAAATTCAAAGATGGGAGATGCCATGGATTTCAACCCAGACGAGACTCAGAGGACTGCAGTGAACGATAAGTAAGCGCCCGTAGATTTTCTTTCTGTGTGACATGTCACGCATTGCCTCTCCCTGCTTCCCTCAACCCACCTTTCGAATGAGGCTTGGATGCCGACATCACGCTGTACGATGAAAATGCAAATTTGAGGACTGAGGTTAATACCTGTCCATGCCTTTGCATGAGTCACAACGACAAATGCCGTCCAGCTCAAACACGATTCAGATCCCACGGTTGATGTGTTTTTCTTTTCACGCTCTAGAGCTTACCCATCGCTCATCTGCCTCATCGTCAAGTAGAGCCAAGCCATGGCAAGCATCGTCAATATCCCTCCAGAGCTTATGGTCGCCATGATGACAAGCTTGGAGATGGAAGACATCTTGGCCCTTAAGAAGACGTGCAAGGCCGTTCACAACATTATCGAGGGTTCTCTCTGGCTCAGTTATCAGATGGGGCTAGAAATCGCGGGCAAGATCGACAATCCCCAATGTAAAGCACCTACTTCACGTCGTTTGAAGATGTTGGAAGCGTCTGAGTCTTCATGGTGCTCTGCGTGTCCTCCAACCTCGTTCTTTTCACGGACTAAAAAACCATCGGTCTCTTCTGAAGAGGATTATATCTTCGCGATATCACCTGAATATTGGATATTTGGGTCCCCGGATGATGCTGAGGGGGCGAGGATCTCAACGATAATGTCCACCCCACTTCCAGGAAGTGCGGCATATGCTAACGAGGCAACACGCGCTGGCTCACAGCTCAAGCTCACGGGAGACGATAATTTTTATGAGGTAGCGATGTCGGATGATGTGACGATAGCGGTCTACAGGCATGTTCTTGGGTTTATACTCTTGCACTGCTCGCTAAGGGCATTCGAATGATAGACAACGAACTGAAGACCCAAACTTTCTCATAATCTCGTGGATGGCCCTAACCAATAGTCCGACTTTGCAAAGACACCCCGAATCCCTAGTATCCCATGACATCCTCGGCCTTGAAATCGACCCAGACGACTGCGAAGCTACAGCCGATATTGAAATATGCGGGTCCTATTTTGCCTGCATAACGACAATCGCCTCAACGCATCACACCTCGACTCGTTTATGGCTCATAGATTGGAGGTCTGGCTTTATGCATTCGGTACGCCACTACGATCCGAGCGTCTTTCCCTCTGATGTTCAAATTTCGCCTCCATAAGGACTCTATTGCGATTGACTCCACGGCAATCGCCTTCCTCTCTGAGAACCTGCTCTTAACCTCGAACTTGGACAAGGGAACTCTGGATGTCTATTATGTCCCGCCATTGCACCTCTCTGTAGAGGGTAAAAAATACCCCACCGTGCCCAAGGTTTGTTCGTTTCATCTTCCTGGGCTCAATCAAAACATGCTCTTCGAAGAGATCAGCTTCCGCGCCTCCCCCAATTTTTTCTCCGGCCATCCTGAAGTCGCTCCCCTTGAGGGTACCTACCGGGAGTCTCTCGCAGACCCCACAAAAGCTATTATTGTGGTGACAATGATAGTTAGCGGTGATCATGCCAATACGCAGGCATACGACGACGTAGGCTTCCAGATGGTCGTCCACCGACAAGGGCTACTCGATAATCTTCCCTCTGAATCGCTTCAGTCCGCGATGGCCTCGGCGGCTGCGTCGGTTTCGCATAACAAAGATACATCAGGACGAGGCTCACATACCAAGCGTCATACAGCCAAGAAGATCCCCTGGTCTACGTGGGGTCCACCAACCACGCGATGGTTTAATCTCGACCTTGAACACGGAGGGATATTACCATGTTTCACCTACGGCCAAAGATTTGCCCAACCATGTCGCACAGACGTTCTGAGCGAAGACGAAGATCCTAACGTGCGGAGGAACGACGCTGTAATCGGCCACCTCTATGATTTCAATCCGTGGACTTCGAAAATCCTCAAGCGACACTCAGCTGGGTTGTACATTCCACCCGGACTCGGATTTCGTTGCCATAATTTAACACCAGACCAATACACGGTAGTTCGACCCGAAACTGTTCATCCTTCGCATACTAAGAGCAGAAATCAAGCCCCAACACCTTCGGAAGCAAAGGAGAACCAATTCGCCACTTCAGGCGCTTTTGCGGCAACCATTGTTGGTCGTTTGCCCTACGTCGAGTTCAAGGTCATTGGCCATCCGAATGTCCACGAGCTCATCATTGACGATTCACGTGTGATTGGGTTGAAGGTGAACCTCATTGGCCCTTCGCCTTACTGGTGTCTCCGTTTATTGACCATGACTTCCTCAGATCTTTGACTTTGAGCAGTCGACTGGATCGCCTTATGTCACTCTTTGGACTCAAGTACATGGTCAGTCTGAGACTGCGTCATCATAGGTCAACATTTAGGTTTCGACCACTGGCGGTCATCGCCTATGACAATGTATTCTCATACAAACCAAGTAATCGATGATTGTCGACCTCATTTGGCTCCCATACTATTCATCTCTCACTTGAGCGCCATAAGCCTCAGGGCTTCGCCGCGTTTAAGTGGTTCTGTTACTTACCAAGCTATTGAACTTTAATACCAACGCTATGGGGATTCGTCCATCATCCCATTTTTCTCCTAGCAGGTAACGTGCGTTGGGTCGATTTTTAAGCAAACCAAGTGCGGGCACCACGGAGTGCTCATGTGAATGGTAGGTACAATTTTGATCTAGTCTATGATTTGAATACTAGTGACATATCCAGGCTTCTTTTCAGGAATTGATCGTTGATAGTACTCAGAAAGGCGACAACACCGTCGATTAATCTTCTCGAATTTCTACACATTTATCCTGCTCAAACGTTGAAAACATCAACCATGTGAGTCGTCTTCAGATAGTCTTGCAGGAACAAGTAACCTTCGCTTTCTATGTAGTTAATGACTTTCCGGAGAATGACTTCATGATTGACTATCCACAGACACAATTAGAATGACGAGTTGGACACCATCATAGCCTATCTCTATCCGTATTGAAATTCCTGATTTTCAGGCAAGACATTATGTGCTCCCTATCGTGTATAAAGTACTAGTGACTTCGCCCTCAACAAGTTTTCATCCTCACCAAACTGTGCTCTTCTCCCTTCGCCGGCTTCCGCCCATGAACTTGTTCCGCCAGTTTATGCGATGGCTGGCCGCTGTTGTACCTCAGTGCAGGCAACAACGCTCTTCTATGGCTTCGGACATCGAGTCATCGATAATCCCTTCAACAACGGAAGCATCGGTAGTCTCCTTACCCTACACATGGCTTCTTCGTGGGCTAGAAAAACTTGGCCAATTGAAGACCCCGGTCGACGCATGTAAGCAGCTGATCATATCCCACATTTGGAGCGTACTGACGAGGGCATACAGCAATTTCTTGTCCAGATTCACCTTCAATTTATAGCCAGCCATCGTCCCTGACACTTGATCTGCTGCGTGGTCCCAAGATCGT
>Ga0247742_10002026_pt1 | contig 13546 bp, 14 predicted proteins | sample UWRJL208509C2_FD_180944 | JGI IMG/M metagenome (GOLD analysis project Ga0247742, IMG submission 180944) | Plant litter microbial communities from Arlington Agricultural Research Station in Wisconsin, United States - UWRJ-L208-509C-2 | ecosystem: Environmental > Terrestrial > Plant litter >...
TATTTCTCTCCCTACCTCCTTCCATCCGATTTGACACCAGTTGGTCATGAGTATAACCGTCCGTCGATGCCAACTGGTTCCACGCGATCATTGCACATATCTGTGGTTCATCGGAGAGTGCACTATGGAACCTATGCTATCATTTCGATTGGCGGATGGATGGTTATTCATGCATACGGCTTCCTCGTTCGATCTTCCTCTATTCACTTCGCCCGCTCTTCAATTGATCGATATTTCTTTGTTGCGCTGACCACCATATTTCTTAGCCGACATTCCACTCATCACGCCTCAAGGAATTTGCCTTTGCTCATCCAGCGCGCCCTTTGATTCCACTCTCGGAAGGGGCGCCAATGCCAATGCCACATCAGAAACCTCACCAGCAGGAGCTGAAGTTATCGTAGGAACAAGTTCGAGTTGAAAATACGTTCTACATCTACCCGTTCTTCTTCCATTTTATTTCCTTCTCTGCTCTTCAACATGACCACTACCGTTCTTCAAATCTCTCTCCCTCCTCCCATCTTAAAGTGGTGCCAACGCCTACGCCTACGCGATATACCCATCCATCAGCATCGATTGGTCTCACGTAATCATCGCACATATCTGCAACATCTCAGATAATGCAACGTGGGTCCTGAAAACATCATCATTCGCTTGGCGTGTGGGTATTCATGGATTACGAGAAATCCCCGCCAAAGCGAGAGTTTTGGGGTCACCCGGCCACTCTCACCTTCTGATCCACTTATGGTTTTTTTGGCTTGTGTGCCGTACTTGGGACGTCCGTTATTCGCGCTTTTTTCTAATCTTGGTCGTTTCCTGATCACTGCGGCTGGACTTGCTGGACCCAGTCATTAGATCTGCGCGTGGTGGGCTGTGGCTCCATCTTATTTTCACTTCCATTTTGCTTTATTTCGATTTCAATTCCGTTTTCCTTCATGGCCTAGCTTTCCCTCGGTCTCTAATCTGACCGTGACTTTCATTTCGTCGATCGTGATCTGCGAACGCACTCCCTTTTCCTGCAGTCTCTGGTCCCGCAGTCCGAGACGAGTTCAGGCTCGCTTATCCTCTCATTCCTTCTCTACTCGTTGGGTGGCTATGGAGTATGCCGATATAGCTTCCTTTCAAATGGCGGAATTCATTCGGTAGTTAGCTGGAACTCGGCTCGGTCTGACTGCGCAGCCTGGACCCCATCTTTTGAATTTCGAATCTTTATTTCTACCTTTTCTTGTTCGCATCCTGTTCGCTCAGAGGCTGAGCGGTGCCCCTACAGCACCAGAACTACCCTTATACCCGACGTGGATATTCGCCGCTTATAACCCACTCGCTCACCCTGGTTATACTTCCAGAAAAACGTCTCTCTGGACATAAACAGGGTGTGTGCATGGATCGGAGCACCTCGTCGGGATTGAGGACTCTGAAACTGGTCACCAGTCAGTATGTCCTCCAGCTTCTCCCGTATCCCGTATCCCGTATCCCGTCTTTTCTCACTCTGCTGAAGTCTGTTTGTGCTCTTTTGAGCTTGGTTGGTTCGGCTCCGAGTTCAGAACCAAGTTTCTCAGAGTTTCGGATTTACTGGGAGAGCCACGGCTCTCCCAGCCCATCGGATGTTCTCAAGTTTCTTTTCTCCAGGTTGCCTGGGGCTGGTAGTCCGAGACAGGGGCAGGAGTTGCATTGCGTTCAGGATCTTCCTTCAATTGGAGTTACGAATTATGATGCAATCACTCACTCTCATCTCGTGCTATGGGCATGTTTGCAACGGTTCGTTCTCTTTCTCGTTCTTGGACATCTATATCTATTCTATTCTTCCGCACTTTGTTGACTACATCTTCACCTACTCGTTTCAGAGAACGACGGCCTCACAAGGTGGATTCGCGATAACCTTACCAGAGCCAAAACATCCGGGGCACAACTTGATGGGGAGTCGGTTTGCGGACGAGAGTGCTCAGACGCATCTGGAATCTGTGGGATGATGTTCATGTGGTGTAGGATCTCATACTCTTCTTTGACACATGTAAACAGGTAGCGATGAATACGACTTATACTTGGATTATACAGTAATGGATCATAAGCGACTGTTCGTACGGATAATCAAGCGTAATTGGTAGACATGAGACATCGTCGAGGCAATAGAATTTGCAGGACTTCCTGTTGGATTTCAATTGACAGTATGACAGTATCAGAGTCGACTCATATTATACACGAAGTGACATCACAGATAAGAATACAATGGGCTGAAGAAGGCTGACTATCAAAACGGTCGCACAAGTCACTGGACGACTTATAGAATAGAAACGAAACAAATGTAATTATGAAGGTGGAAGAAGAAATTGGCGAGAAGCGAACGGGTTATAAGTACAGCATCACAAATGACATGGGAACACCCCACCATTATACGGTAATAGCAACACTTGCAGCCCAAACGCACATAAACATCTGAGAGCACTATTTTATGGAAGTAATGAAGCAAAAACAGCAATATAATGACAACAACGCCTAACCTTCAACTTAGGCTGCTGTTGCAGGTCTACGTCCACCTGATGCCCTCTGCAATCGCCTAATTATTCCATCTGTACAAATTCCAACAATAGCCTGGCTCCTTCATGCAAAAACTCCTTAACGCCATTAGTCTTCCGTGAGTACTCATCTGTTGACAACCCAACCGCTCTGAGCGATTTACCCCGCAGTGTCTCCGGCATGATGACTGCCCGATTCCTCCTGCATCTTCGAGATTGGGAATCCCAGTCTACGGAAAAGAGTGAGTTCTCACGCAGTGGGACTGGGACTGAGATCAATTTCAAGAAAACTACCATGGGTGACAATGAGTCCAGTGATTGCCGAGAGAAAGAGAGCGAGAGTGGTAATTGGAATGGGAATACTTCAAGCGGTGGGTGGACGATTCATAGTGAGTTCGGAAATGACCCGGTGTTGGAGGCAAGAATGGGGTGTAATGCGAGTAAGGGTGAAACTGCGAGTCTGAGAGAGATTGGGACTCGGAGCCCCAGAGTTGTTGACCGTGATGGGGAGGTCTGCGCGGTGTCATCTAGTACTTCAGTGACGGGCCTAAGGTTTAGTATTGTACTGAGGAGGTAATTTTCGAGACTTTATATCTAAAAGGGAATTGTAGATTATATATATATCGCACACCATGTGTGTCGGGCTATTAGTTGGGTTGTGACTCCCTCCTGTTATGACGATGGAAGTCGGTAATTTCTGAACAGATAATTTCATCGTCGAATGGTGCGAGTTAATACAGTGAGTTTTTGCATAACTAAACAACAATGTGATGTCAGCACCATGACTAGCCGCAAACTCGAAACTATTAGATATTCGGAAAACGAGGGCAAATAAGAGGTGCTTGAAGACATTTTCCTTGTTGATATTGAGGTGCTATCTGGGTCAGTCTGCCTCGCGTATTATACAGCCACGTCCAATCCGAGCAAGTCGAACTAGAGACTGAGAATCGGGTGACGACCCGGGTTGTGTGCACCAAAGTCCAATCCGAGCCGGCTTCGCCGGAACGCATAGATCGGTCTCAAATGTCGGAGATCTGAAGACCTGAATCTAGGGTACGGCGAAAGCGGATTTAAGTGAGTTTTGGCCTGGATTTCTGTTTCATAGAATGACTTAGATTGACTGTGGCGGTCATTTACGAAGACGACACATAAATTTTATTGCTGTTACCTATACCGTTGGAAGCGCGAGGTTCTGCAGCATATAAATGTTTCGAACGACCCCGTTCCATTACTGCCGTTCCTTCATTTCAAATTTATATATGGTAAATCAAAAGGTGTTGACAAGAGTGTAGATAAATCAGGCTTTAGAAATAAATTATGGTTTCGCCTGGCATCTGGGGCCGAATAGACTGACCAATCATATTCATGGGAACGAGAAACCAGACGTTCTAATTATGCGGCCTTCTTTTTGTTATCTTCAACATCCACTATCGCCAGCATGGATTCACTCCAGTCGCCGAGTTTACCATTCGATATCTTAACCGAAATAATTTCGCATTCCGATCTTGACACTGGTTTCCATACTCTCAGGGCATTGTCCATGACATGTCGCGCCACAGTCGAACCGGCCCAAAGACGGCTGTTCCACACAATAGAAATCCTGGTGATCCCACATAGTAACGACGAAACACGGCCGATATACTCCACTTTGAACGATATTTTCAACTCCTCTCCTCATCTCGCCACCTACGTCTGTCATCTCAATATCAAATTCGAGGTGCCTTACCCAGATACTTCCTGTATTGTCCTGGCTCTTAAAAAATTGAGCTTGATACAAAGTCTGCGAATCATCCACCCCAGCTGGAATCGTTCTCCGGAAGAGAGTCCACGATGGTGTGAAGTTATCAACGCCGTCCTTCGTCATCCTTCTATTCGGCAACTAAATCTCGAGGATTGCGGTCTACTGCCCTCAATCGTCTGGCAATTTCCAGCCCTCACATCTATTGATATTGCGAGGTGGAGGATCGAGGAACCGGAGATGAATCACGCTCGCCCTAGTCTTAAAAGGCGCTTGGCCATGTCATGGGATGGGACACAAGATCCCCAACGCACATTGAGATTGTTCCTAAAGATATCACCTCGTTTGGCCCACCTTAAAGTAACACAATACTCTGGTACATATTTTTCAATCATTTATACAAGAAATAATGACGATCTCACTAAAATCATATAGATCCCACCGTAGATTCACATTACATGGGATTATCCAGGGAAATCATTGACAGCCCACAAACTCTATCAACTCTTGAGACCCTCGCCTTCTTCTTCATTTTCCACAGTTTCACGCCTCCTGCTGGAATTTCTGAAGAGCTCAGAGAGCTTTCTATATCTAATAGAAGTGCTCTACAGAGGATTCGTTTTGACCTCCAGTGCGACTCTGGGTTGACCAACGGGGAGGGCCTTCTTGGGTACCTGGAGGGCCTCGACTTGAAACTTGTTCAGTGGTCGGGGTTCAGTCGTCTTCTGCTGGTTGAAGTCGAAGTTGATATATTCGTGGGTGGTGCGGGCGTACCAACTGAGACGCACGCATTCAATGGAGACATCGAAAGAGCTATGCTTGAAGTTTTCAGGAGAGCGATGAACCGAGCAGATGTGGAAGTCGCAGTTACGCTCTATCTCAACGGTAATAGACCTGGAGGTGACACCTTCCGTCCTGCTGTTTCTTGGGAACAATTTGCCATCTTATCTTCTAATTAGGACTTTACAATCACTACTCGTCCGCACTCTTCCTGTCACGTCAAGTCGTATATAGCTTCAAAGCATTTTCTTCTGGTCATCATCTCTTCGAGACTCATATTTCTTTACGCAGCAATGTGTTAAATCAGCAATTCAATAGTAGTGTAGGACGTATGGATCTGCCCTCACGTTGGCCTGGAGACAACACGACTTTTGTGTCGCTGAGGTCGAAAATGTAGACAGCTCGCTCGTTTACAGGAGCTGGGACAATGTCACAAATATTATGTCGTCAGGAAATTGAAAGTGAAAGGAGGAAAGCGAGGGTTAACGAAGAGCAAAGTATTGCAACGAACGGTAAAATGGAGTATTCTCTTCTACCTCGTAAGAACAAAATATAAAACACCAGACCCTGGTTCACAGAACACAAATTACGTGATCGCGCAGAAGTGCGGTAGGCACTCTAGGCAGAAATTGTCAGACAACATTTATATTTGACAGTTGGAAAAGACATGGGGTATGCCTGCGAAAGAAATTGAGGTGGTTAAATCGTGTCTGGAGCAGTTCGGTGAGCGAATGTTCGAGTGCGAGCTTGAGGAAAGACTCGGAGAACCATTGGGTGGCCATTTTGGGATGTTTGGTTCAGTCCGACCAGCCAAAGTGTGCCTGGTTCACCTCGTCCATGTCGATGACGACGGCCCCTCCCTCTGCGTCCTCTGACTGCCTGGATCTGGCGCTGCTCGAGAGAACTGAACAGGAGATATCGAATCTCGCCATCCCGAGCCAGCTTTCTCTGGCGATCAAAGTCTGGATCTACTCTCATAACATGGACTCACTACTGAAACGAACCGCGAATCTCAGATCTGCGCCCACATTTCAGCGAATGCTCCCTTTTTCGTACGTAAATGCGACCGCTCGACAGGTTCCGCGTTGTCACAGAAGTCTTAAAGGCGGCATACGTACGTTGTGTTTACTCTCATCGTCAATCGAAAAAGTATCTTGTGGAACTAACCCAGCCTCGTTGTCTTTCGTCTTCTAGTACCCCCTCATACAGATCATTTCAGTCAAGAAACACTCTGCAATCTTCGAAAAGGCCTCGGAATCCGCTGGTCGCCTTCAACTTTCTTTATGCTGGAGCGGTCTATGGTCGGGTTGTTTAAATCCCGTCAAGGCTAATCGTATTTCCATATCTATTCATTTCTTCCTCTACTTCTCTTCTCTTTCGAGTGGCAGATACGCTCATTCGCTCCCCCAACTTCCTCCAATCCCATATTCGCACCAAATCCTACAAGTACACCCGTCTTTCAGCCCCGACTGGCCCCACGTAATCGTCACATATATCTGCGGTTTCTTGGAGAGTGTGAGGTGGGACCTAAATGGCTTTGGCTACGTCGGCAGATGCCGGATGGGGTTCATGATTTACTGCACTGTAATCTGAATCTCTCCACTTTTCTCTCCCTTTGGCTATATAGTTTGGTTCACTGACTACTATCCTTCCTGGGTCAAATTGCAGCCGCCCCCCAATTCAATGAACGAAAAATTCTTCCAGAACCCTTTTGACTGCAACACCGAAATATTGTCAATCCCACGTCGACAAACTCACTAGCAGGACCTACGGTTATCGCAAGACTTTCCGAGCAAAACGTATGTCCCATATCTTCAAACTCTTTACTCACTACTCTTCGCTTCTATTCTCTTCCTTAGGTCCCTTATCTCCAAGTCTCTTCGTTCATATCTCTGCATAGGGGCTTTTTTTTTGCTTCTGTTACCCTTCTCGTTCTATAATCGGGCCAACGTCCACGAGTGTCCAAATACCCACACGTCACCGTCGATTGAGGCGACGATATCGTCGCCTATATCTGTCGCTCGTCAGATAACCCGACATCAATTCTATTGCTTCTCTTCAGACCCAACTATCATTCATTCGAAGTTTCAGAGTTCGATCGAGCCGAGGGGTTTTTTTAAAAAAATTATTCGCGATCTCATTACGCTGGACCTGCGTAAACGCAGGAATCAGGGATTCTAATTCCGTACCTTTCTCTTCCACTTTTCGTCCTTCATTTCTGTTCATTCAATTTCGCTCCCCTTCATTTCAGTGTCGTTTTCCTCCAGATTTGACCATGTCTCTCCACGTTCGTGTTCTTGATCACGGCCTTTCACCGTACATTTGTTTGATTTCTTCCAGAGCTTCTGGTTTATGCAGTCCGAGACGAGCTCAGGATCTGGATAATTCTATCCCATCCATACTGATCGTCGGCCAGCCTTCGATATCATGCGCTCAGGGCACAACATCTCTCTGACCTCAGTCACCTTCGAATTGGCAGAATTTCTGCTTGCAGTCGCTCTGTCATTTACCCTCTCATAGTCTGAGACTTGGGTGTTGCCTCTGCTTCAAATCCGTTCCCTACCTCCCCATCGCACTTCTTCAAAGGTTGGGTACTCTGATATCCGACGTGGGCGTTCCATGCACACAAATTTATCTCACCCTGCCTATCTTACAAGAGGAACTCATCTTGTGATGTAGACAGGGTGTTACCAGGGCAGAGGGGAAACCACGTCGGTACTGTATACTCAGAATCTTCCCCTCTGCCTTGCGGCTTTCCACATTCTTTCCATTACCTCGAAGAGCTCGAGAGAAGAATTGAGGATGGGTTCACTAGAGTCAGGGCTAAAGGTGGTGCGCAATGGTGCCATAGCTGCTTGCTATGTTCAAGATGATGCAGAGCAGAGGGCTGATATTCGAGTGTTCTGGGTGCTGGTGCTGGTGGTCAGTTGGCGTATAACACCTACTGTTGGGATAATGGTCAGCGACATCCCGGCCCGCTCAGTAAGCGCCCACGGAAATTTCCGTATACGCTCCACTCGACGCTATGGACATTATTCAGTGTCTTATCAATCTCCATATTTCATAGTCATTTCTTCTTAGTGTACATATTTCATTCGTAGTATAAAAGCCTGTAGATTCATGGTACAGACTTAGTTTTAATTCATTATTTTCATACACTGCACTCAATACCTACTTACTCATCAACGCTAGATACTTTGGTGACCACAAACATGATCCATTAAAATGTCTGGGACATAGTACATAAGCAATGTATCATAAGGTCCTGCTTGATTCGTAAACTTTATCACTGCATTCAAGAAGGACGGTGCTTGAATTCCAGTATAAGAGTTTTGTTGCCCAACTGACAGTCTCATAAAGTGATGCAGAGCAACGAGAAGGAAAGTGTGCGTGAAGAATGTGCACCAAATAATATGATACGAATCCACCGAACACGCAAGTTCGAGGCCAATTGACCTCCCAAAGGTGAAATATTCTTCATATGCTCAGGTTTTGAAGCAGGATGACGCCGAGACAAGCCCCTTTTGTTGACTTGGGCCGAAATCGTCCAAAAGCTCTCAATCTCGAACTTTCATGATAACCACCATAAATCTACCTATGCCGTTTGACGTTATCGCCGAAAGCCATCGACTAACTAGATGTAGAAACGGATGTCTCAACTCTGAGAGCTACATTGACGTGTTGTACTTGACGCCGACCTTCCGAAAGAAGTTGTTTCGAAGACTCGCCATTGCGGTGGTTGAGCCATCTAATGATGACCCCTACACAAGATACTTTGCTTTGAATGACATCTTCAATGCCCCCCCTCATCTCGCTACATATCCAGGTCAAATTCGAGAAACCCTATCCGTCCACCTCCATAGTTTTTCCGATCCTGGAAAATTTGAGCTCACTCAGGGCCTGCCACTAGACTACACTAGGCACTGGATAGATAAATCTTAGAAGGAGAGTCGTCAATGGCGTATAATTTTCAGCGCCATTCTTCGACACCCTTCTCTTCAACGACTAGATCTTAAGGGTTGTAGTATACTTTCCTAAGCGGTATGGTAGTTTCCAGCCCTCACAGTCATTAAACTTGGGGATCGGACGATCGAGGGAACCAATTTGGATGATGTACATCCTAAGTTAAGGACTCCGTCCCTTGCCATTCCATGGCTACACTGGCGGGACGACGCCCAAAGCATATTGAGAAAGTTCCTCCGGATTTCGCCTCTTTTGACCCAACTCAAAGTGCCTTACACAGTTTGTCTTTTGCTTCTCCTTTATACAACACATTGTAACGATGAAGCTGCGAATTGTATAGGTATTCGACTCGGCTCATCCAATCGGATGGTCTACACCACCTCCATCCAGCTCGATAGTTTTCCTCGTCCCTGTGAGTCTCATCGCTGTTCTATTACCGTGGAATTCTCTCTGCAGCCAGTCGCTAGTCACATTATCGCATAGACTACACATCACGTATAGCATACATCACTCATAGGCGGCACCACAACAAGAAATTTACACCCGGATCGCCTGGCTGATTGCTCATGATTTAAAGATTGAGATGTCTCAATGTGTGGGTATAAAGCTGGGGGATAGAAAGAACATCTTAAGATGAGCTCCTTATTTATACTCTACTGGTTCACAAAAACAAAAGCAGAAACACCATTTCGTCATTGCCTGCTGTCCAAAGATTTACTAGAGCTTTGGACGTGCAGTGAATATCGGTGTCCAGTCTTCGGCCACAAAGAACAAAGAACATGGAGCGTGTGGATAACAAGCGCTTGGGAGTGCACCCCAGTTTCGAGCGAGGGCTGTATTCTGAATGTTAATCACACCTCCTGATCAATGCAATTTAGGTGTCTAATAGGAAAAGCCTCGTGTGTGCCTTGCGTTCTCGAAATATCGCACCGCTTCATTTAAGATAAGCGATCAGGAATTTATTTACTGATGATGTTCTTCAACCCCCTCATTCGGGAATAAGCGCCTGGTGGGCGCCAACCAATTAAGCCATGTTCTAACCGTCCATTTTACACACTGCTGGCAGCCGAATATTTAGAAAGGAGGGAAAACAGGGTTGAATTTATGGAATGGCGTAAGTTTCTCTTTGTGGTGCTCTATAAAAAGAATTCAAAAGCCAACAATTAGGACAAATTTACCCGGATTTTGTCCGTAGCCAAACCTCAAAATTGCAGAGAAGTTGTCGCATTTTATTTTCAAAACAATGAATAGACATTTGTACCCTATTTTTCCTTCTCTCTAGGTAGTCGACCGCCAGCAGTGTGTACAATGGATGGTTAGAACATGGCCTAATTGGTTGGCGCCCACCAGGCGCTTATTCCCCGAATGAGGGGGTTTAAGAATATCATCAGTAAACAACTCGCCCTCGGATATGGTGGACCTCAAGGGAATGATTAACTGCGGAGAGGTGAATTGCTGGAGTCAGTTATCTTGGCATTTGGGGGTCATGCCATGAGTGCACCCTGAAACGAACAACGAATGGGTGGTACGAGCTGTCGGCGCTTCCTGATCGCTTATCTTAAATGAAGTGGTGCGATATTTCGAGAATTCACAGGGCACACACGAGGTATTTCCTATTAGATACCTAAATTGGATTGTTCAGGAGGTGTGATTAACATTCAAGATACAGCCCTCGCTCGAAACTGGGGTGCACTCCCAAGCGCTCGTTATCTACACGCTCCATGTTGTTTTTCCTTTGTAGCAGAAAATTGAATGCTCCTGTGCACTGCACGTCCAAAGCTCCAGTAAATATTTGGACAGCAGGCAATGACGGAATGGTGCTGCTGTTTATGTTTTTGCGAACTGGTAAGAGTATAAATAAGGAGGGTATGAGGTGTTCTTCCCATTCCTCAGTTTTACACCCACACATCGAGACATTTCAAACTTTACATCATGAGCGATCAACCAGGCGATCCGGGTTCAGCAGGCTACCCAGGTTGTGGAGGCAGGGGCGGAGGTGGAGGAGGTGGCGGTGGCGGTGGATGGGGTGGTTACGACGGTAATGATGGCGCTGATGGCGCTGACGGCGCTCCCTGCGGGCACCCTCCTGCCGATGGAAATGACGGAAACTCGGGAGGCTACGGAGGTGGTGGTGGTGGCGGTGGAGGAGGCGGCGGAGGAGGAGAAGACGGAGGAGGAGGAGTGGACTATGACAGCTGAATAGCAAACGAAGACTACAACCGTATATTCAGACCACTAAGTGTGAATCTACACGTATGTTATTCCCAGTATCGTTCACAGCGAAAACTGACAATTCAAATAAATAAACAGTTAGTTCTTGCAAACGGTTACTGCGTCAAACCACTATGGCCAATGATCTCCATGTCCAGTTCGTTTAATCTGAAATTGGTCGAAAAGAACTTACTGGTTGTACACCCCGTTCACTAACCGCCTCTCTTTCTTTCGTTCTGCTTCTTTCCGTGTGATCTACTTGTTATCCTACTCGCTTTTTCTATCTACCTTCAATAGGCCTTGCATTCAAATTCAATTGTATGCGTCTGATCAATGTTCAGAAGTCTCCGCTGCAAGTCTTAAACAGAGGCTAAAAGTGCTGAAAATGGTGTATGAGGACCTTACAGTCCGAGGATCGAGTGTCTGAACTGAATGTGAGCTGACTTCTCGTGAGTTGAATGTTCACTGGGATACTTTTTGTCACACACTCAATCTTACTCGACCTCACACATCTAAGCTCACTAAAATAGGGAATAAGGGTTTATATTTTGAGTGCTGTTATGTCTGGTTGGATGGAATTGACGGAGTTTGATGGTGAGGTTTTCGTCCAACCACACTCAACCGGGCCCCAACAGAATTCTTACTAGAAATAAGCCTCCATCAATCGTATAGATATCCCGAATTAAAATCTACCGCCAGTCGAGAAGGTGCTTGTTTGAGGTGGATGGTCGTTCGTTTATCACAAGCCGTTAGCCTGGAGAGGACTCTCAGTTGAATCTGTTACGATTTCATATATTTGAGAATACCTTCAGGGCCACGAAAGGGATATGGGCCACCATAGCGACTGGATTCAACTCGGATACAAAGACGGAGCAGCATGAGTACCTGAAGAGTGGCAATTAGCGTTCTGGTGGGATGATGATACGAGAGTTGTAAAATCAAGTACCTCGACGGCGAAGTCTTTCGATGAGAATAGACACTAACATCGAGGGTAGACGTGCAGCGTCTCGATTCAATGTCCACCATTTTTTAAGTCTCCAGGGTTCGTGGGTCGACGACCCGATATTTCATGACGAATAACCTAGATTGTAGACCTAAATGGACGCATTGATCGCCAAAATGAGTCTTCAACGACAGAAAGAAAGGGTCAAGCAGGACCACCATTACCGAGTCCACTTCAGCTATCCTAGCAGCTCGAGTGATATAGAGACCTGAATATAAACGAGAACAGAATATCAAAGAAGTCTTGATGACGCGGGTGCGGGAAAGGCGCTGGAAACGAAGGTGTGGACGTGAAAGCTCGTAGAAGGAATATGCGGAGAAGGTAGAAGGGTGGCCCTGTGCCTGCAGTCCTGAATGGACGAGGCACTGAATGGTGCGTAACTGGCATGCCGCCAAACTTGAGACTCTTGGAACCGTAGATGGTGGTAAAAATGGTGGTTTTGCAGAATATTTCGATAGAACTTTGACGCCAGGAGTCCCAATGTCCTCGCTTGTTGTCGTCAGGTGAATTGCAATGGCAAAAGGGCTGATATCGTGGTCATGCGGCGACTAAGAGACCAACGAGACTCGAGACGTCGACGTCCTTTGAAACAGAGACAAATTTATAACGGGGATAAGGAGCTAAAGTGTGATAAAGGAAGAAAAGCGGAAGAAGAGGAATGATTGAAGGTGAAAGCGAGAGTCGACAGTGTCACTCTGTAAGATAGAGCCGAAGAAATCACCGTCGAGAACGGTGATTTCTCTTCGAGTAAACCAATCCAATTGTAAAGCACCGAAGATGGGGAGAAAGAGAAGTAAGGAACTTACGATCTTTGCTGCTCATTTCCTTTCGTCCTTGGGCCAAAAGCGCGAGGCACGAAAGTGTCTAAGAATGAGTGCTGAGAGCTGATCAAGAGCGTCGAAGGGGGAACAGCGGAGGCGTGTCACAGAGTTTAGCCAGCCTAAGGAAAGTAAGTCGAACCATCTGCGAGACTCGAGTAGAAAGCAAACTGCATCGATCAGAAGCATGGCACCGAATCTGGTTGTTTGGTCCGATCGAAGAAGCCAAACTGTCTGGCATCGACCAAAGACTGGCTCGGCATAATCTGGAAGTCTTTGCAAGGCGGTCGTCGCCGGACTGATTGTCACACATCTGATTGGAATGGGAGATATCCCAGTTCGGATCTGTCTGAATGGGAGCTGCTGGATGATGTGTGGGTAACAGTGCAAAGCACTGCTCGGCCCAAGTCATGGGTCCTGACTCATGTGAGAACTATCCGAAGCAAGCTGCATACCCACAGCTCACTAGGAGTCCAACGACGCATCAAGCTTGCGAGAATACCCATGTTCTAGGAGGAGGACA
>Ga0247742_10002027_pt1 | contig 13543 bp, 18 predicted proteins | sample UWRJL208509C2_FD_180944 | JGI IMG/M metagenome (GOLD analysis project Ga0247742, IMG submission 180944) | Plant litter microbial communities from Arlington Agricultural Research Station in Wisconsin, United States - UWRJ-L208-509C-2 | ecosystem: Environmental > Terrestrial > Plant litter >...
AGAATCCGAGAATATCTTTGTTGAACGATATACAATATGCTGAGAAAGGGCAGGATCACCCCAAAGACTGTGAATGGCCTCTATACAATCTCGGAATCGTATAGTATAGATGAGGTCTGGATAGTCGTCCAAAGTTATTTCGTTGGTGTGCCAAGTGGCGCGCTCAGGTATTTTAGTGTCAATAATTTGGTGCATGGAATGAACGTTGTGGAAAGAGAGACCAAGCTTCTCCTTTACCTATAGCCAAATGTATCAATCAAAGATTAAAAGAGAAAGATATGAGAAGACGCACCCCAGGAATGCCAAGAAGGCGGTCTAAAGAATTGTGACCTATTCCATCATGCACGGCCCATCTTGCTATCCGCCAGTCAAGCTCAGACGCAAATGGTGCGTAAGGATTAGTATCGCCAGGAGTTATTTCTGGCTCAGCGTCCTGAGATGATGGCTGGTGAAAGAGTTTTCTCCATCGTCTATGGAGAGTTTCATTCATTCGTATCACCTTTCCAGCATCTTCATCCCCAATGCGAACTCTTGTATCATCCTCTTCATCCAGAACATAAACTTTGAAGCGTTTAGATCTGCGTCTGTGCTCTGTAGTTGCTGGCCCTGGCCCCGCCTCTCCGATCTCAACGTCAACTGTCTCTTCTACAAAGTAGAACATTGTCTGCGCTTCAGCTATCTCTTCCTCCACAACTTCCTGTATGGTATCAACGTCCATCTGATACTCATTATTATCTTCCGTCAGATTATAGTCCTGGATGATACTAGAAGGTTCATCTGTTGGCGTCGGTGGCTGTCTTAGCTCCTGTGTAGCAAATTGCAATCGTCTTGAGGCGCTTTCCTTATTGTAAGTGGTCTGGCAATTGGAATTGGATTGGATATGATGTTGGAAACCTCTGTTTGAGGTAAAGTCATCTTTACCGCAAGATGTGCAAATGAGTTCGTCGGAGTAGATGGAGGCCATAGTGAAACAGTGTTAAATTCAAAGACAGGTTCTAAACATTCTAATGCGTACATTAGACAGCTGTGAGAGCACACAATATCAGGTGCTCACCTCTACAAAGTCCGTTGAACACCCTCCTATATATGGGATCCTTGCGTTGTCCAATTGGACTTTCAGCGCTGCATTCTCTAACTCCACTGTGTCATGGCTTTGCATCATGCGTCTTATTTCAGTAATGAGATCTTCATTGTCGATTTGGACGTCCCTAGAGCGCCACTTTGCTTCACATAGGCTGTCCTCCAATAACGCATTCTGGCGCTTGAGTACTACTATTTCAGCCATTGCAATAGATAGCTCCTTCTGCAGCTGAAGAGTGTCTATAAAAGCTGGCCAAGGCCTTCTTAATACATCAGATATCAAACTGGTAGAAGATGCTGTAGTGCACTTACTTGTCGGGAGAACGACCATCTTTTATTCTTGATGGATGGGTAGAGAGTACCTCGTTGTCTTCCTTGAACCAGTCATCAGAGGGAGACGACATTTGCGGGCTGCTGAATCCATCGTTCAGAGGGTTTGGATCTGGTCTGCCTGGTGTTTGGTACTCATAAGTATTGAAATTTGGGTTGGTATTGACGCCAAATCTTGACTTTTGAGGAGTTGTTGGAATGGACATCAGAGTTTGTTAATGAGAGTCCTTAAAGACGAAGTACGCTGCTTATAAAAGCCCAGAGATAGCTTGAGTAATAGATATGCCAGCATAGTGCGTAATAAGGGAGCATGCTTAGCGTAGGTGAAAGGCGTGGTGGTAAGGTGCCAAGCATGTACAAACTCTGCAGATAACACACAAGTATCTAATCGCTCTGTATTACTTATTGAATATGAGAGACTTGGGTTGATGAACGACAAAAAGGAGAGTAATAGGCATTAAAGGCTTGTAAGATATGTTGAGTCGTTAAATGGGAGCAATGAGAAGAAATTGTAGTAGATTTCGGTTTATCGATTGTGGTTGTGAATCTTGCAAAGACGCCACACTGTAGTCGATTTGTAAGTTAAAGACACATTAATAGTAAAGTTTTGGCATTGACATGGCAATTGTAACCGGATCGGTCTTCCCCTAAGCGATTCGCAGAGTATGACGTGTAAGTATATGCCAGTGTAGTTTGCGTCCGCAATGATCAGAAGGTTTGAGCAGATGGACGTAGAGCAAGAGATAAGATCTGGATGACAGCGATGTTTCACGATTAGAAAAGAGGCGAGACATACAAAGGTAGAACATACCGTTTGAGTTGGACTATACTGCAGACTTTAGTCGATGTTCAACTCAGCCAGGCCAAATCTTGAGATTGATCGGAAATCGAGGGACGGGACAGTAGCTGGGTTGGATTGGCGGAAGGCGTCTAAGCGCCGTAAATGCCAATTTGCGCACATGGCCTCAACAGCACTAGCGGATACATTTGCTGGTAGGCTACATGTCCTGTGCGAGTAGCACGCTGATTTGGCAGCAGCGGCCGATTGGCAGTATTGGGTCTTCAAGCATTGAGGGCGGTGGGTACTCCACGTCTGATTGTGGTGCGGATACGAGGAGGGAGGTGGATAGTTCTCGTTTCAGCGAAGAGGGAGCGTCTGTCAAAGGCGGTTAGTAGAGATAAAGGAATAATAAAACAGACATACCACATGGTGCAGATGCTTTCTCTCTCCAAGTCAGGATACGCTTCATCCGTTTCTGGAACGAGTCGGTGTGTACGATCGATGCTTCTATCAGCGGGGCAGTCTTTGTCGGAGTCACGAGTTCCTCGGCCTCGGGATTGGGAAAGTCGGAGGAGCAGTACGATTCGCAGTCGGCATCGGCTGGCGGATCGACGTCCGTATCCTCGTCTTCTTCCATGTCCTCCTCGTCATCAACGTACGATTCCTCCATGTCCTCTTCCTCCTCAAACTGACTCACACCCTCCGAAGAGGTGGAGGCGTAGGAATCCGAGTATCTCGACCGCGGCGCAGCAGGTGGGGGGCGCTTGGGCAGCGTTCGCGCTGCCGAGGTCAGTACCGTCGTTTGCACACTGATTTGGCGACAGTGGCTGATATCGTCCATTGGCGGTGTTCAGCCTTCGAATAAACTCAGGCGGTTGGGCAGCGGGTGTGTTGGTGAGGTTAGTACATCGTTTGCACACTGATGTGGCAATAGCAGCCGGGATCGTCGACAAACGATGTGGCGACGGCGGGTTGAGGTCGGCGGTGTTAGGTCTCCGAGAAAACGCAGGCGCTTGGGCATCGTCGAGGGGGTACGAGATTTTCACGCTGAGGTAGCGATGGTAGTTTGAGGTGGCCAGCACGTCGTTTACATGCTGATGTGGCCGACAGCAGCTGGGATCATCGACAAGTCAATGTGGCGACGGCGGATGGAGATCGGCGATTGGCGATTGGCGGCATTCGGTCTTCGAGCAAACGCAGGCACTTGGGTGTCGTCGGGGGGGTACGTCATTTTCACGCTGAGGTGGCGATGGCAGTTCGAGGTGGCCGGTACGTCGCTTGCACGCTGATGTGGCCAACAGCAGCTGGGATCATCGACAAGTCGATGTGGCGATGGCGGGTTGAGGTCGGCGATTGGCGATTGGCGATAGGCGGTGTTCGGTCTCCACGAAACGCAGGCGCTTGGGTGTCGTTGAGGGGGTACGAGATTTTCACGCTGAGGTAGCGATGACAGTTTGAGGTGGCCAGTACGTCGTTTACATGCTGATATGGCCGACAGCAGGGATCGTCGACAAGTCGATGTGGCGACGGCGGATTGAGGTCGGCGGTGTTAGGTCTCCGAGAAAGCGCAGGCGCTTGGGTGTCGTTGGGGGGGTACGTCATTTTCACGCGGAGGTGGCAATGGCAGAGGTGACGATGGCAGTTTGAGGTGGCTGAGTGGCAGCATCGATCTTCGGGCAATGTGGCCGCTGACTTGAGGAGGCCTAGGCGCTGAAAAGTAGGTGTTTGAGGCAGTAAACTAGAGGATGGCTTAATAACGCACCTGCGGGCCTCCCCTTCGCGGGTCTCCCCCATGTAGTCCTCAGTCAACGAATCCGACATCCTCATGTGAGGGAATGGGCGCCCACATGGTGTTCGCGTTCTAGTACACCAGTCGAGCCAACTCCAAAGGAGTTGATTGGGGCTGAGAAACATCGTTAGTATGTTTATATTACTATATAATCTACTGCCTTACTTACTTGTATGTGCTGCTTCCGGGCGTCGTATGGTCAGAATGACGGAAGACAGGAGTGGTGGTGGCGGTGGTGGTAGCAGACTGTCGACTCGATTGCCATCGACCTCGTGTGCCGGCGAATCCCGGAACGCCGGAACGTTGACCCGCCAGTCGGAGGATGAACCAAGGCCGAGCAGATTTGAGGAGCTAATGCCAGTGTGGGGTATAGGACGAGAGGTAGAGTGGAGAGAGTCTCATATAGATCGAGAACGAGGGTCTTAGGGAGGTGGAAAGGCGTCTTCTTGGTTCCAGTGAGGATGGGTGTTCCTGATCTGGATGTTAGAGTTGTCGGTGGCGATGGTGAGGGCAACGTGGGTGGTGTTGAGCCGAGAGGTGGTAGGAGCAGCGGGGCAGGTGGGTTGAATTCCTTTCCCTTGCCTTTGACCTTGATGATATGCTTGGCGACGACCATGCGCACTTGAGGTGGTGCCATACGAGCAGAACGACGCGGATAAAGAAGATCTGCTCGATGACAGACTCGACGTGCTGTTTGGATCTCGGTGGTTCTATGTGGTGCTCTGGCTGGGGAGCTGGTGCCAGCGACGGTGATGAGTGAGAGCATTGGGGACGTGGCGGGAAAAGAAAAGACTGCGTGGACCATGTTCGTATGCGAGGCAGGGCGTTGTTCTCCGCCGTTGGCGTCGACAGCGGCGTTCTAGGAGAGGCCAGGACATCGAACTGGCGCGCGACATAGCCCAGGGTGAAGGTTGAAGGTAGATGGGGCGACGGCGCATGTCCGATTAGCGGGTGTCCATGTGAGTTGCGTGAAAGGGCGATCGACAGAGATTGTTAAATCTTCGGTCGGTCAAGTCGGTCAAACGTCGGGCATGAGTTACTAGTAGACATAGTCATTATTAGTATATGACAATCAAGATTTATACTCAATACATACCCTTCGGACTTAATCCTTGTCTGAGAAGTAGAGAGTCAGCGAGAGGAGCGATGGGCGGCAGCATAATTGGCAGAGGTGGTGGATATGTTGCGTCCGTCCAATGCTAGAGGTAGGTGACCTGTAGGCAGGGGCATTCGCCAGACATCTATTCGACCTCCAAATGTTGAGTATATGTTCTAATAATCATATTCATCAGCAACGAACGGCGATAATAAACTGGATAGACATACCTCACGTCCCGATAAACATTAACCATCGTCCTGTATGCAGAGCCTCCTCCAGAACCCACTCCCAATTCTGCTACCAAACTGCGAGGCATTTGGCGGCCGTCGATTTGTCGTGTCGATGTAAAATACAAAGCGAGGCTTGGAGGGGCCAGGAGGGGCCATTTCGGATGTCGACATCCAGTGTTCGGCGTTGTCGAGGTTCGATCGAACACAAGACGCCGCCTACAAGTGAGAGGCAGAGTGAGGCAAGGCGTGGTCCTTCATCAGCCGTTCGTAGATAACGCTATTGGGCGCGGCTGCAGCTTCGTCGGGGGATTCGGCCTTATAGCTAATGAGGAAGCGGGTTACTGTGTGGCCAAACGCTCATTGCTGCCGTGTGTTCGTGAGTGTTGTGAGTGCCGGACACTGTTAGCGTTCGTGGTTTTTGACGCTCGCGGTTTTGTATGTTCGAGGTGCATGGCATTCATGTGCTTGGGGTAGTGGGTTGGCAATGGTGGTGGCTAGCTGTTGTTGTTGGCAGCCATGTCATATGGTGCCCAGACAGAAGGGGAAGTCATCACCTTGTCTTCCTGACAGCCGTGAATGCGGAGAAGGCGATTGAGTGATCGCCGGCGTTCGAGAGCAATCGAAGAGGTCCAAGTGGAAGGGTTCAGTACTCCAGTGTGAACCAAGGTGAGCGTGGGCGTCGATGACATCCTCGGGGAACTGAGACGTTGGATGAGCTTGAGGCGATTGCGTGGCAACTCGGGGCCAGTTCCTGGGAAGGAACTGTCCATCTCCATGCTTGCTCCCAAGGGCTGCGAGCCATGCTGCCTTCAAAGACCACGCCGTCAGAGGAGAAGCTGGTGATTTCTTCAATGGTGTATCAGACCTCTCGCTGCGTCATCTGCGAGTGGAACTCGACGTCGAGCATTCCAACGAGGATCTCGTTGATCTCCAGAGAGATGGGAAGGACGGAGGGGAGGAAGTTCATCGGATCGCATAAGTAGGCTTGGAAGGGGGGCCACCTGGAGTTGCGGACTTCCAGGGGTTGTGACCGGTTGTAAGGTTGAGAAGGACGATGTCTATAGACCAGGCATCGTTTGCCATGGGTAAATAATTGCCAGTAGGAGCGATGTTGCCACCTTGATATTCTGAAATGAGACCCATGTAAACATCGAGTAGAGCATCATAAAAATGAGATACTGACCTGGGCTCATGTGGTAAGATGCTACCAGTGCGAAACTCATTGCTGTACTTGTCAGTAGTAGCAAGACCAAAGTCGGTGATGACGATCCAGAGACCATCGTCGAAGCAGAGAATGTTCTCTGGGCTTTAAGTCTCGGCGCCCAGAGGCGAAGCTATTGACGACGCACGCTAGAGTGCTATCTGTAAGAGATGACACAGCTATCAGTAGGTATTGGACCATCTGCTTCAGACTACTCACCTGTCTAAGATCTCTATTCATTCTGAAAATTGGCCAGGACCTCGACGGAAGATATTCTGCCCTCCTTTCATGCGAGTCCACCTAATTTCGATGTTTATCCACCTAATCTCCGGCCCAGATTAATCACTGCCATTTTCTCTTCTGGCCCAGCCAAGTTGTAAGCTGCATCGCAGGTGTAGACGTCCACTATTCGAGAGATGTGAAGTAATGGAAGCCTCCAGAGGTAAGGTGCTAGCAGGTTGTTGTGGGTAGATAGAAGGAGAACAATCCAGAAGAGGCAGTCGTGAGAGTCTCAGTCCGACGGATTAAAATTCTCACGACAACTGTTGTCAGCGGAGAAATTCTAATTCTCTCTAAGTCCTTCATTCACACATATGGCATATGCCTCACCTTTATCTCACCGATGCTCAGATCAGCCGACTCCTTTCGGTCCTAGCGCTGGCACCTCCTGAAGAAGATGATTTGGACCTTCGCTCGTATTTGGCAAATGGAGGACACACAGCTGATGATCATCAGTACGCCCATGTGGGTTTCAGAGAAGGCGGATTGGATGCCAACCTAGCAGGTGAGAGTCACCTATATGGAGAAAGATTGTTATTAATGCTTTGACAGATATGAGCCTCAGTCCTGCCAGTGTGGCTGAGCCATTATCCCTGCCCCCATGGTTTCCCAATGTGGAGGACAACATTGAGCATTCGGAGGTAAGGCACTGTCTTCCTTGATGCTCTCTATCACTAATTTCAACTCAGATTTTATTAGGAGAAGACCTGAGAGGTGTATGTCTTCAGAGACAAGTTTTGAGTGAACCTTTCTGTGAGCCCATAGATCCTTGGTGAAATATCACACATTCAAACGCTTACTGGTGTAAACCTCAGATAATATTGAACAGGATGATTCTGGGCCATACTGGGCTCCGATAGATAATGCCAATATGGCGTATCTACCCCTCTCACCACCAGCTTCAAACCCCTGCACAAAAACTCTGCAACGAGCCTCAGTACCTCTCATGAATCCAAGCTTTCCGTTCACATTCACCACAGGTTTACTAACACCTGCTCCCTCTCAGCGACCTTCTAGGGTCTCCACTCCTGTGGACTTTACGTTCCACAACTTGCCACAAATCCCGGAAATCAGCTCCGAGTCATTGGTCAGCCAGGCTGGTACCGTCGCAAAGGTGGTCTCAAAGTCGAAGTCCAAGGCTAAGACCAGGACTAAGACCAGGATGCGTAAACCACGGAAGGGTGCTGGAAATGGAGATCAGCCCAATCCCATAAATGCATGCCCTCTTCGTGGGGGTCAACGTGTAGCAGCTAGTTGGGTGGGTATGTCAGAGGCGCAGACGCAAGGCGAGCAGCTGGACTCTGTAACAAACACCATTTTCATGCGTGTCATCTCCGATGATGTGGTTGCGCGCGTTCTCCAAGGTTCTCTGGGCTTGGGCTTTACCGCACTCCTCCAAGGAGAACACTGGAATCCCTCTAGTGCTTTTACTGTTGACGATCTCCAGAGCATTGCTGAGCGCATTGAGCGTACGGAGCAGCTAGAGTTTGGACTTCAATTCATTGCAATGATGAATCAGATACAGTTTCTTGTAAAATGGACAAGGTAAGTTCATTTATGAGCTCATCTTTATATTATCCTAATCTTATATTTATGTAGCGTCATTAAAGCAGATGCAGGGCTCTATGGGCGTCGAAGAAAAATGGAGGAAATCATAGCGACTCATCTACCTTCCAAATTCTGGCCCAGCGTTCCAAAGTGGCGTAAAGCGGGCTCATGCTTTGCAAGGCTTGCATCAGCTGGTGTGTTTGAGAATATTTCTCTCTACCTGTAATATTGAATTGATAAATTCCAGGTTCTGTCTACTTTCTGCTACTCATAGCGTCAGCCAATGCCAAAAAGCATTTTACCGATCTCACAGTCACTGCAGTTGATAAGATCTGTCAAATTCTACGGTATCCAAGCGCTGAAGGTGCTCATGGCCGTATGATCATCAACAAAGTCATTCCAGCTATGGACATGCTGAGACGTAGATGGAGCATCACGACGTCAACATTCCTAAGTCCGTCTGTTCTACAGGCCGCCAAACTTCCCTCTTCCTTGTCATTATCTGATATGAAAACATCTGAGACGTTTTTCAATCTTATTGAGAAAGAGTACGTGGATTGACTACATCTAATGAATTGCTCTACTTATCAGCCTTCGTTTATAGCTCATTTACTCATCTCCGCGATGAAAGCGCATGGGCGCTCTGTTTGGAACCACTGCCTTTCAACGAAGCAAATTACTCATTATTTGAGTTGGGCTATGATCTCCTAGGTGGATCTTGCAATACTGCAGATAAAGAACGCCCTCCATCTCCATGCAGTGAGGATGATGAAGATGCTGAGAACAGAGCGAGGTTTGACAGCTATGCGTGGAGGGAGTTCAACAAATCTTCTGCTGATGCTGACAGCGATGATATCATTATCATTGATACATTATATGATCCTGAACTCAAGGAAAACTCCACTTATGCCTATCGTGATGACAGAAAGAGCCGCTCCAAGATCTTTGAGTTTACAGAGCGTCAGCGAAAACTGGCCAAAGGTGCCAGGCAACCAAAGGACCTCAATGAACTTATTTTCATGGTAAGTTCTTATTGTGCGCTCTAATGTGGTATCTGACTTCAGATGATATAGATTAAGGACCAGCTGAAGACAGGAACGAGGAAGGTGACTGATTTCATATCCATTCATCCAGAAATTCTTAAAGGGTGCGCTTTCTGGTCGTTCTGATACCAAAATAGTACTCATTTATGTTCAGGAAAACCCTCCGCATCAATGATAAATATGGGGGTATAATCGTCATAATCGTCTCAGGAATGCCAACATCCATCAGAGATATGCTTCCTGACAAAATCAATGTTTTATGGCCACAGCATTTCAAGATTGTTGACACTGAGTTAATGGGTATTGAACATCAATTTCTCTGCACTCACTTCAGTATCTACACCAGATACGCCCCCCAGGTATAGTGCGCACTTTATATTGGCTTCTATGGTTTCTCAATCTTTCAATAGGGACATGATGCGCCAAAGGATATTCCTATATCGCATCTTCGTAAGATGGGTGCTGAGCTTCTCCCTGCTCCTAATACTGGTCTCTTCATTCCTCGAGCATCTGAAGAGCTCATTACCTCTAATGATATCTATGAGACGTTAAAGGAGTCTCTCGGTGCTTTGTTCCAATGGCAAAAGTCATGCGTAAGTCCATACTAAGACTGAAATAACAGACTTGAGCGCTGATTATCTTTCTAGATCCATCATATTCTACCTGAAAAGGCTGCTCTTTTACAGAGTTGGGTGGATAGCTTGCCTAGTCATGAGATATGCCCAGTCGAACCTTTTGGTGGATTTGTTGTTAATCTCAATGTGACGACAACATTCCACCGTGACTGGAAAGATTGGGATGTATGTGGCATCTTAGTCATATCATCTGACTGTGAAGGAGGGGGGACTGTTCTTCATGAGGTAGGGCTTATAGTTGAGGCTAGAAACGGTGATTTCATGTTATTTCCCTCACGGCGAATGAGTCACTACAACGCGCATTACAAGGGAATGCGCGCATCCTTAGTTTATCATACAGATGGCGCTGCGCTTAATTGGCTTTCGGATCGTAATGGTTGGCTAGATCAGATTAACTTTCATAGAGGTTTATCTTAGTACTTAAGACTCTGCATTCATCTATAAATTGACTTTATGACGAAAGAACCTTATGGAGTTTGGCCATATTTGGATATGGCACCATAAAGAAATAAGTTTTCTTCATCAGATGCATTGTCTCACCGTCACATCTCTGTCAAACGCTCTCAGTCAGAATACTCTCTATCAGAACGCTCTCTGTCAAACGCTCTTGTCTTCATTCTGTGCATTATGGCTGGTCCTACCAAAACAGCTAAACCAGCTAACCAAGGCGGAAAACCGGGCCTACGCTCCTCTTCTCGCCTAGCTCCCCCCTCTAATGGCAACAACAACGACAATGACGATAGTGCAGATGAAGAGACTCCTCCACCAACAGTAAAGAAGGGTCCACCCAGAAAGAAAAAGAAGTCTGCTCATCAAGTTTTTGCGGACTCGTTAGGTCATCAGACGGGTTTGGGGCTTCCTATAATGTCTGGCACTGTACACACGGCTGAAGTTGAGTCAGATGAAGATGTGAATGGTGGTGATGAGTCTGGACAAGGTCCTTCTCAAAAACCTCCTACTCTTCAGCAGAGGATACATGAGCGCTCAACCTCGGCGACACCTACTACTTCTGCTGCTGCTGCTTCTACCATTGCTTCTATTGCTGCAGCTACTGCAAAGAAGAATGCGGAGGCTGCTGCTAAGAAGGCGCTAGAGGAGAAACATAACGGTGAGTACTTGGTATCTTTACTTAAGTATTGCTAATAATTTTATCTAGCTACAAGACTTGCCGCACAGCGCATGATGGATGCAGATAACGCTGATCAAGTTCAGGAGAAGCATCCACCTGCTGATGGCAGCAGAACTGAAGACAATGACGAGGAAGACGACTCTGATGAGCACCACGCGCGCGCAGGGGCAAGCGCACCTGTACGCTCCAAGAGAAAGGCGCCTATTGATGAGGAGGAAGATGAGTATTCCAAATCTTTAGGGCCAGCTCCGGATTATGGAGACCATGACGAGAGTGAAGCTGAGGACCTTATCAGTATCTCAAAGAGTGGTAAAAAAACTCGCTTAGCACCTCAAGAGGATGACGAACAGGATGGGGAAGAACAGGAGCAGAACTTTTCGGCCCCAACAGTAAATCTTACCTCTAATGTCTACAACCGTCATTGCTAACTCTGTTCATACTTATTAGATGTCCATACGCTCAGTCTCGTCTTCATCAAAAGGAAAGAGATCAGTATCTCTGGCAGGGAAAGGCCATAACAAGGTTGTTGAAGCTGACTTTGATGACGATGTTGCACCTTTTGCAATTGTTGCAAAAGCTTACTTCCGACGTGAAGCGGCCTTCGGAAAGGCATTCCCTCCTCGTAACGCTGTCTTGCGGGAAAATTTTATCATGGAGGGCTTGAGAATTGCTGCTGAAGAGCTTCATAATCCTCAATATATATCTCTCCTCAAGAGAATCGCTTCTAAGGACGAGAAGCAATTCAAGAGACTAATGGCCTTTGTAAGTTGTCTTATGAATATTTGCGTTTATAAAGTTTTTATTAACATGTATCTTTATTTAAGGCGATGTATGGGAAGGGAAACCTTACCACGGCTATTATTACTGGAGCGCGTACTATTGTCAATAATCACTATGGGCTACCTACCACTCTCACTAGACGTGCTGTTGGAGACAGAATCAAATGGCTTCTCGATGAGTCTGTCTTTCGCTTTGGTGGCCTGAATCTGGAGGTATGAATTTCTTTCTTGATGTCTATATTGGTTTTTACGCTTTTATCAGTCACAAACGTGGAATAAAAACGCCCCATGGGCCAATTCAGTTATTGCCTCCTTGGTTCGACACCAGTGGTTTGGAGGAGGAAAAGGCGATAGAGACGCTTTCAACGTCATAGTTCATCAAAAAAGAGTACCAGGAGAGACAATAGTATTGCTCTTTACAGTGGTGAGGCTTAATATCTATCATTATATTGCGCTTGCAAACTCATAAATCATTCTAGATTGAGCATTGTCTCACTGAATGGTCATCGGGAACGCACAACCGAGCACCATTCAACGAGGATAATTACGGCCCAAGGTGATTCCATACTCTCAAATACTTACTTTCTCTAACATGAACCTTTATCTCGTCCAAGATATGACTTCTATATGCGTTCCTACAAGAAATTTACAGTCAAAGGCGCTCAATATATCACTATGCTTGAGAGAGAGCTGTATGAATGTGTAATGTTAGTTGATTTGACGATGTCTGAATGCGTTGGAACACTCACTCTAACATATCATCTCTTATAGGCGTCAAACAAAATGTATGGGTGGTTTTGCTACAGAGGAGGAAGTCGATAAGGATCAGGAAGGTATAGACTTTGATGGTCTAAATGCGACAACCAGTATTTTTGCGTTGTAAATGTTCTCAGCCTCAACTACCTCTTCACTCATACATATCACTGCTTCTAATAACCATTATACTATTACAATCTGAACCAAAGTCTGCATTTGAGATTACTCTGGATATTATGAGCACAGTACTAGAGTGTCTTTTTTGAAAACTAGCGCCCATTGAGGCACTTTTGAAGCAAGCCTATAGCCATGACTAAGACCCATTCCAGATAGCCTGTAGACAGCGTCAAGTTGTTTTCATAATTGAAGCTGAATTCAAAGGTGTCTACGTGCATCTTGACGACTTCTAGAAGATATAATATAGCACTTCTAATGGTTGCTTAAGACATTCCAGAGACTATTCTAAAAGTATCTGAAGATACATAGCATAGACGATAAAGTCTTATTAAATTTTATTCAAGATTAGCCTGGAATCATCTTAGATACTGATGTAGAGAATTCTAGAATAGACCCTTGAGGTAGCCTGGAACCAACCAGGGATTTTTCACACATCCGACCTACGAATTTGCCGCGCCTAGGGTAGCCTGACTTGCTTGACTAACCTGGTTAGCCTGCATAGCTCTGGACACCCTGGGATACCCAAGGCTATACTCAGTCTGAGAATGTTTTTCCTGATGTAGTCAGCAATGTATAAGACTTGTAATGTACGAAACATTTCGACTTACAACCACATTTATGTATACTACTGGCACCTTCACAGTGCTGGAACTTACACCTCGATGCTTTGATTTTGCTGCAGCTGAT
>Ga0247742_10002028_pt1 | contig 13540 bp, 9 predicted proteins | sample UWRJL208509C2_FD_180944 | JGI IMG/M metagenome (GOLD analysis project Ga0247742, IMG submission 180944) | Plant litter microbial communities from Arlington Agricultural Research Station in Wisconsin, United States - UWRJ-L208-509C-2 | ecosystem: Environmental > Terrestrial > Plant litter >...
TTTAGTCGCCCATAGATATTCACATACGGACGCTTAGTCTATCAGCGCCTCTTAGTGAAGTTATGCCTCTAAAAGCCCATCGTCAAACACGGGAAGAAGACGTCATTCTGATTATGTATGTCCCCTTTGACTGTCCCTCCGAATCCTGGAAGCTCACCAAGGACGTGAGTTTGTTGGGGAATACTGGAGCAGGAAAAAGCCACGTACGTCTAGACCTCTTTTTATTCCAATGTATTCTGATTTCTCTGACAGTTCATCAATATTGCCGCAGGGTCAGCAGTCGCCCCCACCAACGGAGGGACAACATCCAGAGACCTTTCCGTCAGAGATTTCAAACTTCAACACCCACAATCTAAGCGCAATCTGGTTCTCGTTGACACCCCGGGTTTTGACCACCTTGCTGCATCAGATGAGGAGATATTGTGCATCATTAGTGACTGGATAGGAAATTCGTGGGCTCCCTCATCCAACCTCAAGTTAAATATGCTAATTTTCTCCTAACACTCAGGTGCTCTGCAAACACATTATTGGGAGGCATCATCTATCTACACGACATCACCATACAAAGACCAGTATTTGCGCCAGCTTGGCCCATTGGCTATTTAAATCGTCCCGAACCTGCTGGTCACGTTCTATTGACGACAGGAAATTGGGACAGAATGACTGATGTCGACGAACGTGCAGCTAACGTTCGCGAGGAGCAGCTGAAAACCTCAGCTTGGAAGGCGGTTGTGAATGGAGGAGCAAAAACAGGTCGCTTTTTGAACACGCACGACTCAGCTTGGATGGCCGTAGAGACCCTTCTGAACCTCAATCCATTGAAACTGCACGTCCTACAAAAAGAGCTCGAAAGATGCGCATCATTTGCCAGGAAAGTTCCCAAAAGGCGTCCGCCCAGGAAAGGCTTTTTTTCTTTCCTTTTTGGCTTATTCGGTCGCTCTCAGGTTTGCATCCCATCCTACTCACTCGCACATATAACTCAAGTCTATCTTGGATGCCCAGAAATAAGTAATCCATGTTAAATACCTCGCTCATCGTGAAACGTCTGACAATGACAGGCGTTCTTGAAGACGAAGAGGGGACACTGTCCAGAACTAGTGGAATTGTATGAGGTCGGTGACATGCAACGACCGTTGTATAATGTTCGGGTTGTAAATATCGGATGGTCAGGGGTTCTTGACAAGATTCTATGTCAGTTTGAAGAGCAGTACAAGTACTGTGTATCGTCGCGCCACCCTTTACATATGCCAAATGCCGTGCCATTAGCTTTCCGGTACTTAAATGCGCCGTAAGACTCGGGACTTTGCTATTGAAAACATATGAACTGACAGATCACAATTGATTCCAGAACATGTCGTTCTATTTTTGAGATCCACCTTTCCCTTTACACCTACCACAGTCGTTGGACACTCTTTCCAAGAGATTTGAAGGGATAATGGTTTTGCGGTGGTAATAACATGAGCTCAGCTCAACCTCAAGGTATTAGTTCTCATGAGAGCTAGAGGCAGTATGTATCCCAAGAGAGACTCACGAGTAGAATGCCCTGCATGTTCACGTCAATGTTGGACATCGGAGACAAGCAGAACTTGGGAGATACGGCTGCTGGAATAGTCTATATATTGCCGTCTTATTACAATTATGGTAACTTTCAAAGTTGATTGCCTCGAATGGAACTATGATCCCGCCTATCTGCCGCTCGTTGACTCAAAGTACCGTGCACCGGCTCTGCTTCTCGTCTACTTTTGGAACTTATAGTGACTCGGACGTTTTAGTTTGTATACAGCGCTGGGTACTATGTCAGCAGTACAATTGATAGAACTTCAACCGCTCGAACGTTAGTAGACGAGTGATTGAGGTCGGCTCTTCTTTGCTCCGATGCCATAAATTTATGTCAGTACGAACGATCCAGAGACGCACCAAGCCAATTACTTATAAGAACTATTCAGCGGGTTGACATAGGTCTCCAGGCCTATATCCATCTCAACGCACTCAACCTGCCCTACACATTAATCCAATATCTCTCAAGATGAATCCACGTCCACCACCGACACCTACTCCAAAGTATGTTAATCATCAATAGATTTGTAGTCTCAATGCCGACCAAATTTCTACCTTAAAGGGTTATCAAGACCGTCAAGTGTGTCGTGTTCAGCTCGACGCGCCTGGTTATCTGATCTTTTTATTTCAGTGGTTCTGGCGCTGCCACACTATCCACTGGGTCTTTAGCTGGTGTCACTGCAAGGTAAATCGCAGTCTCTCTTCCTCGTTTCTCACACTCTCATCCGTATGTAGCCATTCTACCAACGAGAAGGCTATTCATAGTAACTCGAGCTCATCTTTCAATGGAAGTACCACTTCTGTCAATAGTAGCTCGACTGAAACCCATGAGCGCTCGAGCACGAGTATCAGCGAAAAGACTGTCTATGAGGAGTCATATGCAGAGTACGTGATTTCTTAAACCATTGTTATATTTTCAGACGCTTTGAAAATAAATGCTGACCCATGATTGTCACCAGGAAGGTCGAACTTGAATCACTCGGTTCTATTTTGTGCGAGGTCCCATGGATGAAATTCAGGGTCATTGCCGAGCCCGACCTGTCGCTCTTCATAAAGGATGTGCGCATCCAAGCCCTCATCCAGAAAATCACGAAGAGGACAGTCGTCGACGTCAGAAAGCAGATCACAGAGGAGTTCTCTGAAACAATCACGCGCACCATGACGCAGCTGGTCAAAGAGATGACGAAGACGGTTGATGTCCATTTGTCGAAGGTAGAAACCTCCGTCGTGCGACAGATTGAAGCTGTGTCACACGTCAAGGCTATTGCAACTGCGACCGTCTGCCAACCGCTTGGAAAGGACGATTATCTCTGCAGCTGCCCACCCCACCACCACGAGCACCACGAGCACTGTCCCAAGTATACGTAGCCATGTTCCAATGTAATAAGGGCATCCGATTCGATAATCTTTGGTTGTATCTTCAGGCTTTTACTGTCCGTAGGGTTTGGGAAATGGAGGGGCCAGGGAGTCTTGATAGAATTCTATGTCAATTTTCAGCTTGAAGAGCAAATGCGCCTCATTAAATGCTAGATATCGTGCCATTGGTGCCCAAAGCGCTGACGACAACGATGATACAAGTTCAAATGGGAAGTGGTGTAAAACCAAGAATATCGCGATACAAATTTTGAAGATCGAGAAACACGGTTGCGTCGTTTTGAAGAAAATATTCACATAATACTAGATCAAGCAGATGAGAATATATTACACCTGTATATGATAAACCGATGATAAACGTTGCGTCGGAAAATGGGCGTACCACTCACCAATGATCCTCATCCCTTCTAATTGTAACGGCTACTCGAAGTTCAAACTTCTTCTACCAACAACCATTGGGAATGAACCGAGACCAACGTCGGATGTATGCGCTCCACGTACACATATGGGACCTTACACGGCATTGAAAGACTGGACGAGGGTTTGTAAATCTCGCGGAGATAGAAACCCAAGAAATTGAGAGCCGGCTGATCGAGCATACATTTATTCATCACGATTCACCGCTATGCGCATATTCCTCAAACTAGTCCTGGTAGAAATGGTTGAGTTACTATAGGTCGATCAAGCAAAAGCGGAGGAAGAAAGTACCTCAAACAGTGCATAACCATTGGTAAATAGGCCTGAACTTCCCTTCCATATTCGGCATTACAAGAAAAGACCAGAGGCAGAGAGGCATGATCATATGAAACGCGATAAGGACCGTCCATGGCGCCCAGGAGGATAATGTCGATTTCTGGAGTCTGAGAGAGTAACAATGAGTGTTGGCGGACATGTCAGAAATAAGTTGATAAATACTCACTTGGATCCCAGAAAACCACAGGACGAGCATCGACGAGCACTTGATCTTCTTCACCAGGACTCGGCTCAGGCCAGAACGGATTCAGAGACTTCGTGAAAGTGGCGAAAGTTCATAGTAGAATGCACTGTGGTAATGGGACTGACGTTGAAGCCGTGAAGATCTCCATTCGTTCAGTCGATGGTACAAGAAGACAAAGTTCATACAGAGACCTGGGCGCTAATATGAATGTGTTTGGGTGTAAGGAGGCCATAGTTGAGGAACTGTTGGGATGGACAGTGACCGACGCTCTGAGTATCGCCAGACATTGAAGCTTCTCCTCGAGCTCCACCGCCAACATCAGAATCACCAACAGCCTCTTAAGCCCTCTTCGATATCGAGGAATTCCCATCCACCCATTGCCAACTGAAGTCAGTAACGAAATATGCGTGCCCCGTCACAAAGGGAGAGGTCGAGCTGAGGGGTGTTGATCGGCGGCGAGTGGTGGTGGTCGCATGGGCTTCCAGAGCCATAGGATTGAATAAAATGGGAAAAGCGTACGAGAGATCTGGATGGTTGATAAGTCTATAGCACAGCAGAGGACAAGCAGCACATTCGTACCACAACAAGATCTCAATGGGTCATTGATCATCGTAAATCGCCCTCATATTAGACGAACCTGAGGTGAACGAAGATAGCGTCAAGTCAGATTCGTTAAACTTGGGTGGTGGGGTAGAAGTTGAAGACAAAGACTTACCGGCGAACAGTTATATCGTGACTCTCTTTACGAATTTCAACCGATTCAAACCTCAAGAAGTCCAGCATCCCACAGAGGATGTTCGTCTTCCCTCAATAATAACAACCATGCTAGGTCAACAAGTCGACGTTGGGTCCCTGAGTTCTGACAGCGAGGTCGGTGCTTGATGTTGTTAGGTCAAGGCAGCAGGATAAGACAAAGGGAAGCTAAGTATATAATTCACTGAATAGAGATAGAGCACGATTCATCATATTCGAAAAGCCTGCAAGAAATAGAGTGATGGAGTGGACACTGGGAGCAAGGCATGGGTCACCGACTCACCGTGGCGGGAACGTCCAATTGCTCCGAGGCCAGAACGTGACCAGCGCGTCGCGCAAAGAATACTTCTGAATAGCCCCTAACGGCCATGCTCCATGTGCATGTACGGTGTTGTGACCCATTGTATTGAGCAAGCTTTCTCGCGAGATTGTGGTAATACGAAACGGATTAGATGTCATATAGCAACTGCCTCATCTCATTTTCATATAAACTCGGACTTCGATCTTCTGCTTATCTACAAAACGTGCTATATTGTTGGGTTATGTAGTGTTCAAAGCTTGCCCTCTGGATCATGCACCACAAGCACGAATTCACCACTGTATTGGATTCAGAGAGCTGGTGCATGTATATACCGCTCTCGGTACACCCAATCTCGCGTTCGCGCTCTTGTTTCCGTTCCTCTCCATCGATCTGTCCGTCCTATCGACGCTGCACTTCCATCCGAGATTCTGACCTTTGTTTTAGAGTGTGCACCAGCACCAATTCTGAGTCTTCCTCCGAGTCTCCTCCCTGATTGAACTTGGATTTAACCCACCCCTCTTGAATTCTTGCCGCGATCTCGTCGCTTTTCCTCCCCTCGTCCCGCATTACCAACCTGATTTTGAGTGCCACTTAGAGTAGGAGCCACTGCTCAAGGATCTACTTGTCCTATGAGTTCCTGGTTTTTTGTCGCTCCAATGGAGCTGAGGAGCACCCACGATCCAAAGGGCCACGCGACAAGCAACTTCCGCGCATCTCGACTCTGCTGAACTCAAGGCTGTCTATGACTGTATGCTCTCTGCTCCCATAAAACTATCTCGTCAAAACTGCGACTCGGATATCTCATTTCAACCGCCCATCTTCACAAGCGACTTCTTCGCGTGATTACCTGGACCCATATCAGAACCTATTCCTCTCAAAACTGCGTCAATCGAGCGGTCAAAAGGATGGTTGTTACAATGGTGTCTGGCAGTGAAACCGGAATTGAAAAGGAAAGAGGCTAAGTGGAGGCTGGGTTGCTTCGACGACAACGTCAAAATTCCTCATTCTACCAACCCACATTGAAGTGCTTTGAGTACGCTGACTACAGCTAATGGTGCATGTCGCTCTGTCCCTCTACACATACTATATGTTTTTAAATGTACGCCCGTGATATTAAACGTGCCTTCGAGCAACGGGGAGGTGCTGTATCTCGTCACAATTTTTCAAAGCCTACGGCGTCCAATTGTCTCGGCGCTCAGCAATGTGATTTAAATTCAGCCTTCGTGCGTTGGTAAGACCATTACGCCTCGTGCGTCTTCTTAGTCCACCGTTCTTTACTGATCTCCGCTGCGAAAAGTAACCTGGATATTGCTTCGTGCATTGTGTAGAGAGTTTCGTCCTTCGATGCTCTGTGAATTAATGAGGACCTCAAACGAAAGATGAAGCCCAAGAAGATTACTTACCCCTCGATATTACCAACGCGGAGGAGATACTTCTTAATGGCTCTATCTGCCCTCGCGGACTCAACTGGAAAAAGGAGGTGTATATATCCTCTGTTCCACCAGCATTTTGCTAACTCGACGAGCTTGGGTGAACAAGTGGTGCTATAGAGTAGAGCAGGGAGATAGTCCAGTGCAAGGCGAAGAATTAGCAGAAGTTGACTGCCCCGAGTTGGGCTACGTTCCCGTATAATCTCTTCCATCGATCGCATGCTCATACGGGGAGTGCGGGGAATGTCACGGCCAGGGATCCTCTTTCGTCGTCTCGTAAGCCATGGACGAGACTTGAGCTTGAATCCGGACACGAGGTTAAAGAATGAGGGATGCAGCAGGAACGTCCGTTGAGTAAGAAAGGAGAGACATTGCGCTGCGACTGTGTTATGTTGATGAGCACCAACGCTGTGGTGATATGAGCGAGATGTATCTTTGAAGAAGCGAGCCTCAAAATCAGAGGCGCCAAAACCCAGGAAATGATGTGGCGCCACGTGCACAAGATAGGAAAGAGGGTGTTTCTCGGACGTAATTGGATCCAACGCCAGATCAAAGATAATGGCAATGGTCCTCCACCGAACTTCCTCTGGGTAGGAGCGGAGCCAAAGCGGTGGTATTACTTGAAATCCTGGGTTTGAATCGTCCGGGTCGTGGTGCGCTCGTAGGGAAATGTGCAAGGTCGTAAATATAGCGATTGAACCTAATGGATACCCGGCAAGTAAAGCCATTGCTGTCGCATCAAAGTCGGCCAGAAAACGGGCAGAAATTTCTGCACTGTTCGGGATGTCCTTGAGAATACAATGCAAAGTTAGCCGATGGGGTGGAAGGTTGGAGTAGAAATCATACAAGGTTTGTAATGGTTTCTATAAGACATGCTGCGAAGAACTGAAACTCATCCCAGCCAAGAAAATGTAGCAAGCTTTGGCCGAGTCGAAAGTCGAGAAGTTCAACTTCCAGCTTGGGGGTAAGAGTTGCTTCCGATAGAATATCGGGTACATCAGATGCGAATGCAATGATCTCACTACTGAGAGATTCTGCCAGTGAATGGTTCCAAATAAGTTGATGAATTAATTGTACAGGAAGACACCCACCAGGATGATTGGACTGCTGCATGAGATGGAAGCATGTGCAAACGATATCTGCCCGTACGAGTCCAGGATCCACATGGAGCTCCCCGGAACGAGATGGGTCAATCAAGAAGTCGTAGAGGGATGCATGTAAAATGCGAAAGGAAGGAGTACCATCCTTACCGTTATAGGTAGAAACTAGTGAGCCCAAGTCACCAAGATGAGCTGCTGAATCGCCTGGCTCAAGTGACAAAAGCAAGTCCAACGTCGTCGCAGCATATGGCCCAATAATCAACAAAGTGATGAGAAGTTGTACTGTGAGTTGGACATTATCCGTGGAGTTGACAATAAACTTGTAGAGGGCATCAAGCTCTGCGAATGGCAGGTCAGATGGGCCGGGAGGAGAGACTCCTGTAATGACATCTAACTGCCGAGCAGGGTGATGTCGTGGTCTCGAAGAACTGATGTATTTGACTGAGGTAGCCGCGTAGATGAACTGGCCAGACGACTTCGTAACCAGCGTTTGTATATGTTCTTTTGATGGCCAAGTCGGAGGTAGTGCTGATCCACGAGGATGGGTATCGCGAATTTCGGACAACTTATCTCGGAAGAAGCGTTCAATGTCATCATTGGACCTATACTCTGTATCAAGTGCAATGCGAGTGACATCCGTACCAGTCCTCGCAGGAATCATGGCCAGCGAGATATCCTGTTCGGGGCGGCTGGCGAGGAGGAAGATAAGTGGAAGCTTGAAGCGTCGGCCCACACGAAGGATGATGTTCACAATTTCGTGCCGCGTGCCGTCCGTACATTCGTCGAGACCGTCGATGACGATGAGTGATGGGAATGGTACCTGCTCGTCGACCCCGGTGTCCAGGAGGGAAAGAAAGGGACGGATGACCAATGCCAGGTATTGGTCTTCGAGTGATTGCTGGAATATCAAGGGATCTCTCTCAATTGCACTTTCAACGGACCCTCGAATGGCTGGAATAGCTTTCACCATCTGATACGCAATGGATGCGAAGAAGTGTTCTGATGTGCACCGAAGTGGAGCACTCCGAGAGAAGAAAAAGCTGGCCAGGAGCAATTCGAGCTCCTGATAGACTTCTGCGATCGTCTGAGCGATTGCTGACTTCCCAGCTCCGGCGGCCCCATGAAGCCATAAGACGAACGCATTGGAATCGATCTTCTTTGTCACCCAATCAAGTATCCTTTTCCGCACGGCCTCTCGAGTATGTGGATGGCACTTAGGGGGGTCGAAGCGCTCACGCGAGTTGTGAAAGGCGCCAGGCGCTGTGGCCGCTTGAAGAAGCTCCATCCCTAATAAATAGAGTCAGCGGACCACAGTCAAAAGTGAGCTCTTCGACGCACCACTCCGCCCATGGTAGCTAACGTTGACTTCCGTTAGATGCCCACCTGCAATCACTACACTGCTGTTCTGGAACATAGTGAGGCTAACTGTGAGGCATGCACCCCAAGCTTACATCCGAGATGAGGTCGAAGATGGGCGGTCCTTTGCAAGAGGTAGAGATGTGATGTGGCGGAAAGAGAGGTTGGGCGAACTCGATCGATGCCCCGGCTGTACGCTATCAGATGACAAGGGCAAAGGGTGAGGGGCGGCTGTGTTTATCAGATATGTATAATATGAATAAACATCTGACGTCTATCTGCATGAGCATATTCATATCCGGTACAACGCCATGTAGATGAATTCACTGAATAACCAAGACCGGGTCTCTGTTTCGTTTCAGAATCAACATGAGATACCAGTCAGGATAAAGACAGACAAACCTCAGATGCCGTCGTCTGGACGTGGCTGTTGTATTCCCCGGTGTTCCAAAACCTCAGTACTCACTACGACAAAGACAACTGACGACCACAAGTCTGAAGGGAAGGTGAACGCTCGGCAATTGAGAATACATTCACTCGCTACATGTCATAGATAATCAGGCTACACCTATGGATCAAAACTATGATGTTAATGGAATGTTGCATCGGATAGCGTCAAGCCAGTGCTCTACTCACTAATAATTCTCCACACAAAAGTATCACCCATTTAAGGCTCCGACTTGTTTGACCAACCCAGCGTTCACGACGAGCCAAACAGAGATTTGTATAAGTGCTTTGAGTACAACTGTCTGGGTTCTTGCATTCTTCCGTAAAGCTGAAAGATTGGATGAGCGTTTGAAATGAGTTAGTAAGAATACAAGAACGAACCTGAGTACTGAGAATCCGACCACTGACTGGCGGACCATCGGTATCCTGTTCACGATTCGTCGATAAGCGCAAATAGCAGGAGGAAGTCTCAGCCTCAGATAGAGTGGTACACGTCGGTGGATATGCCCAGACATTCTCCTAAGTTCAGTGATACAAGGGCGGTCCATCCCAGCAGACAAGAAATCGGCAAGATACAGCTGAGCGGGGTTGTTCACTTCTCTACGAGTCTGTAACAGTTAACTTCAGTTCTGAGTGTTAGTGCGCAGGTTGAAACGAATTGAATGATTATAGAAACTAACCTAGGACCCAGAAAACCACATAGAAGGTCAAAAACGATCAACGATATCTCTCGGTACGCCACGCCGCAAAGTGCACAGACCAGAATCACGTCTTGACGAGAGTGACGAAGTTGCTGGATGGTTATGTCGAAAAATGGTTGATAAGGTCACGAGGGCGCGCAACACGGGTCAGCAGAATGTTCGTCTTAGCAATAAGAGCTCGAGACGTGGTGGCGGCAGGAGTGCCATGGATCCAAGACCTCATCTGCGATTGGCCTCAGGTCTGCGTCTTCAGCACACCACCGCTAAGTGGACTGATTGAAATCAAGTTCTGGATGGAATTGACGAGAATGTGGTCAAGTTTGGATGACGCTGTTGATTTTGAAGTTGTATGTTGCCGTTCGTTCGGTTCTGGGCGCGAGATGGCGAGGTTCGCTCGGAGATAGACGTGTGTGTCGGAGGAAGAAGTAATGAGAGAACCTCAGGTACGATCGTCGACTTCACGACCAATGTGACAAAAATGTTCATACCACTGAGAACCATGCCGTTTAGTATAAGAGTGGAAGCCGGGCCAAGCTCTTCATGGCGATTAGTGGATGTTGGTAGTATATGCCCCTGGAGGTTGAGCTAGCAAAACGCAACGCGAGAAGTGGACTTTTGGGGTGAGATCCAGAGAGAGGTTGCTGTCCACAGGCCCAGCATTGGCCAGTGGCCCGTCTTCGTTTTTGCAACAAGAGTGAAAATTAAAACCTAACTCGAGACCTCATCATCAATCACCCTAGTGCTGTAGTTTGCCTGGGGTGAAAGGATAGGGCGGAGATCAGTTTACAAGGCGCAGGAAGTCTCCAGAGCTCACCGAACGTTTGAATCACCATATCGTAGCCATTTCACATTTCACACCAGTGAGATCTCAATGAAGGCCAGAATCTCAAAAGATGAGGTTCATCGTCGCGCAACGTCCATGTGTCCCTCATACAAGGTCCAAAAATCGATGTTAGTCTGGAGTTCTCTTCAAAGTGCGCTGATGTTACGTGGGAGACAGAAAAACCAGGTGTTTCAGGCGTATAAGAGAGAATAAGATTCAACATCCCGAGGTTATATAGCGGATGGAGGACATGAGTACTATGGTGGAAGACTCGGAGATACTCGGTTGAAGTTCCGTGGGAACAGCACGTCACCAAGTTAGAACGTGACCAGCATGTCGCGTCGCGCCCGAGCCCCTATCAGCAATTGCCCAACACAGGCTGCTATCACATTCTACTTCTAGACCATTTACAATATCCTCATATTCGCATATAAACATGCTTTCTTGAGACGATATTAACCCGAACATTTTGAAAATTATTCTGGTGAGGAACATCAACCGTGAACCATCTTTTCTTCGAACTCGCTGCGGCCTACCTCAGCGGACAGCTGCTAGCAACTCCCAATAGCTTTGCTGTCTTTGTCTATGCCTTAAGACAACTTCATCCGTCATCTCTCTCGAATCTTTAGCTTCCCCTCTTCGACTGTTCTTTTCCTTCCCGTCTCAGTAGCTCCGAGATGTCCGGATAATCACCAAATATGGGATCCCAGCCATGCAGCTTTTTTCCCTTACAAGCTCCAAGATCTCCTCTTTCCGTTCAAATTCTCGTCTATCCCAACTGATTAAATCGTCCTCTCCCGTCTATTACTCCCGCCTTCAAGTTCCTTTATTTCGGTAAACCGACAGCCCACACACATTGTCTATATCGACATGTCCCAAGGTGCTGGCTGTTGGCTGGGAGGGTTTCTAGGTCGAGGCGGACTGTGTGGGCATCACTGACTCGGCTTGAAGATAGAGAAGATATACAGCGTCAACGTTACCGCTCACTGACAGATATATCTTCGAATCTCTGCTCGTAGTCTACTTACAGTATGCCTACCCAGAAGTCAAACGTTTGATTTCCTATGCTCAAATATGATACATGACCCTTGTCTCTGCTGGATTTCCTGTGTATGTTTTGAGAGCATTTCACCTGCTCGTTCGCCCCACCCCCTAGAAGAAAGGCAACGACTCGATTCGACTGGATGATAGGAACGCAAGAGTTGACTATAGATTCTCCACTCCTCGAGCTCCTTTTCACCCAACCATGGCGACGCCAACAGGGAATCTAGTTTCAGTGTCTTCAAAACGCGTTTGAGGAGCTTTGTGCCCATCGGCACACCCAACCTCGCGTTATCGTGTCACGGTCGATGCGCCTGTCTCTCCTCGTCGTTTATGATTCGTAAGTCTGGTAATTGAGAGGATCTTGGAGAGCTGGTACCCGCGTACACTTCTAAGGAGCCCAAGCTCACGTCAGCTATCTTTGTCCTCGGCACGCATGCTCTGAGCCCTCACTTACCAACCCAGCTTTGAAACTTCATTCAAATCCTCTGAATCAAGCATACTGGACGCGCTACTTATTCTCCTCCAAATTATTTCACAGACCTCGATATTATCAACTACCGACTATTCACCGTATTCGATGACCCTTATGCATGTGCAGAACCCCCAACGGTAAATCTCTCCCATCACTATCAACAAAATTAAACATACTCGGCGAAGATAATTGCTTACAATCGAAGAATTTGGAAAATGGGTGAGAGACTCTGACCTGGCACGACAAGGGGCGACGCAGGTCGAAGTCGGTGTAGCTGTTGCGTCCTGCATGGTATTGGTTTTACGAAGTAGAGGAGGTCTTACTCGTCAGTTTCCTGTCCAATAGACTATCTCAAAGTCTCCTGTCCACCCCTATTAGTTTGCGAGATTTTTTAGAGTCCATAAGGCTTATCGTCATTGCAGAATAATTGATGTCAGAATTCGCCAGCGATACAAACGGGTCCATATCCAGAAAGACATCTCAAGACTGATAGTATTTCGTATCTGAAAGAATCTAAGCGTTGATTAGCATGAGATATTCTGACTCTAACATCAGAATATCCGGACAGGAGTCTTCGACTCTATTTGATGTTCACGAAATTGGCATGAAAGAGGAATCCGATTTGAAATGCATTGAGATCTCATTTCTGCTTCATGCCCTGCCATAGTCGTGGAAGCGGCTGGGTTCATTCGAGGTGTTTCTGGTCATGCAACCCCGAGGCGCACAGGTAGGTCCCACCCGCAGTGCGAATCTAGCTTTAGACTTTCCGTGTGTTGCACGCCATACTTTGGGTATGAGGTATTGAGATGTGATATGATGTCAAATTTCGTTACTTATCCGATTGCCTCATGCAACTTGCATGTTGCACATCCTACATGATGTCAATCCTCTATTTAATTGTGCAGCCTGGTAAAGGGCAATTCTAACATCTATTTTTGGACTTACCTCGTGATATGTGCATGTTGAGCCTCTCCATGTTCTTTTATCTGCCCATGATGTTCACATTCGGAGTCTCTGTCTACCAGTACCTCTTGGTGAAGTCATGTCTTCAAACGCCCATGAACTATCCAAAGTCACGAAAGACGACGGCATTGTGATTGTGTATGTCCCCTTTGGTTGTCCCTTTGTGAGGCCACTGAAAGCTCACCAAGGATATGAGTTTTTTGGGGCAGACTGGGGCAGGCAAAAGCCACGCAAGTCCACATCTTCTCTGAGTTCGATTTACTCTGACTGTTTTGGTAGTTC
>Ga0247742_10002029_pt1 | contig 13537 bp, 11 predicted proteins | sample UWRJL208509C2_FD_180944 | JGI IMG/M metagenome (GOLD analysis project Ga0247742, IMG submission 180944) | Plant litter microbial communities from Arlington Agricultural Research Station in Wisconsin, United States - UWRJ-L208-509C-2 | ecosystem: Environmental > Terrestrial > Plant litter >...
CCTTCGCGGTCCAGCGCCGTCGTCCCCTTGTTGAGGGTTCCGTGGTCGGCGAACGCACGCAACGTCGCATCCGGCATCGTGTTGATGGTGTCAGGGGCCGCCAAGGCAGTGACGTAAAGCGTGTCGTCGGCTTCCGGATCCTTCACCCCGGTGCTAGCCCACAGAAGCGTCTGCGGCATGGCGCCTGCCGCCGCCAGCGTCTGCCAGCGCTCGGACGCAAGGATGGACAGATAGGCATCCCATACATCCGCAGCGACCGCCAGTCCAAGGCGATTGCGCAGGTCGGCACGCCCCGCTTTCGCCGCGGCCGCGTCCCATCGACTGACGAACACCGAGGCGACCGAACGCACCTTAGGGTCGAGGCCGCCGAGGATGCGCCGCTCGATACCGCGCATGTACGCCTCGGCCACGGCCACGTACTGGTCGCGCGAGAACAACAACGTCACGTTGATCGCGATGCCTTGGAAAATCGCCTCCTCGATCGCTACGACGCCTTGCCGTGTGCCGGGAATCTTCACGAAGGCATTCGTCCGGTCCATCTGGGCATGCAGCTGTTGCGCCCATTGCAGCGAACCCTTGGCGTCGTTGATCAGGTACGGCGACACCTCGATGGACACCCAGCCGTCCTTGCCCGAGGTATTCGTATGGACCGGCGCGAAAAGGTCGGCCGCGCGCCTGAGATCCTGGACCATCAGGCGGAGCACGATTTCCTCGGGCGTTGCGCCTGTCGCCCGCTCGCTGGCGATCTGGGCGTCGTAGTCCGTGCCGCTGGCCACGGCCTTGGTGAAGATGGAAGGATTCGACGTCAGGCCCGTGATCGAGAAGTCGCGGATATACGTCTCGAGCTGGCCCGTGTCGATCATGTTCCTGGAGATGTTGTCCAGCCACAGACTCTGGCCGAGTTCCTGAAGCTTCGAGGTCGCATTCATGAGCTGTCCTGTGTGGGCTTGAAAGCCTTGAAACGCTACCGCAGGCCACGGCTTCCGTATTGAAGAAACCTGTGTCGAGCGGCCTGGTTTCACCAGTTTCGACAGGATTGCCTTGTCCAGGCTCGCGGCAACACCGACGCTCCTGCCCGCAAGATTGGCGACGGAGTAGTGAACGGAGCTGCCCAATACCTGTGCGGATTCGGAAAGCGTAAGCCCGTAATCCTGGGCTAGCCATTTGATCAGGCCGGTCGTTGCCGCGCGCGTGGCTTCGTCGATCGAACCCGCCTGTCCCAGCACCATGATTTGCGTCGGCGATTCGACGCGCGGCATCTGCACCGTTTTTCCGTGCACCACGTCGACGGAAATCTCGACGTCCATGGATGTTTCCAGTGCGTACTGCGAGGTCTCGCCATCGCCTTGAAGCGCATGCGCATCACCGAAGTACAACAGCGCGCCTGGCTGGTACACCGGAAGGTAAACCGTGTTGCCTTCGATGACCTGGTTGAAATCCATGTTGCCACCGGACCGACCGGTATCGCCGGTGGACATGGCGGGCGAACCGAAACCTGGAGCCACAGCCATGCCGCCAAGCATCGGCCGCACCGGAATGCTGTAAGCCGCCAGCGCCGGCGACGGATTCATCGGAGCAGCAAGGCCCCTGGCGATATCCAGCTTCCACCGTACCGGCTTGCCCAGGTCCTGGGCTTTGCCTGCGAGCGATTGCCCTAGTGCCGGCCCGACGATGCTGTCGAGACTGTCCGCATAGTCCCGGTTAAGCCGTAGACGTTTGATATGGACAACCAGCGTGTCGCCTGGTTCGGCGGACATCACGTAGAACGGACCGACCTGGGGATTGCCGAACAAGGCCACGGTGTTGCCCTTCTCGTCCACGCCTCCGGAGTCGATCGTCCGCGTGTGGATGCTGTCACCCGGCCAGACGGTCAGCGCAGGCGTGCGGCTGGCGGAGAACTCGTTGGCATAGTCTTTCGGAGTGAAGGTGTAGACCCTGGGCGAATCACTCGGCCGCGCAGGCAAGCGGCGCCCGGTAAAAGCATGAGTCACTCGTTTGCCGGGGGTATTCGTGTCGGGATCATCCGCTGTACCCACCATACCTGCGCCATCAATCGTTGCTTTCAGATGGTAGGTCGCGTGATCGGAATCGGTGACGGTGAACTCCAGGCGGTTGCCCTGACGAGTTCCTGCCAGCGTGTCGCCATCGAACTTGCCGCTAACGACGTCGCCTTCCTGACTGAGCGTGAGGGTCTGGTAAGCAGCGTTGCCCCACATATCGGTCTTCAGCAGCCAGGTCTCCACCGGCGACTCGCCGGCACGGACGGACAGGGGAAGAAGCAGACCGAGCAAGGCGAGGCGACGGAGCATGGTGGTCCTTCAGGCGAGCCGGACACTCAGCCTAGCAGCGCGCTGCGCCGGGTCACATGTGGCTGATGGGCCAGAACGCGGCCGCCCTTTACAGCCGTCCGGTGGCGTCGCATATTAGCCGCATCCGGAACCGGGGGGCGCGGATGTTCATCAGTCTTTTGCTGGGCCTGGCAACCGCCGTGGCCCCACCAGCCGTGGACGACACCACGCGGCAACTCCTGCGCCGCGCGGACTTCGAAAAAGCCATGATTTCGCCGGACGGCGACCACCTTGCCGTGTCCTCGCATACGCCGGACGGCACCATCGTTTCCGTGCTCGACCGACGAACCATGGAGACCCAATTCCAGGTGTTGCCGGGCAAACGCGGCGAAGTCACGGAGCTGACGTGGGTGGGCCCGAAAGTGCTGGTCGTCGGAGCGAACGTCGCCGACGAAAGGTATGAGGCAGCTCTGGTCGATCCCGCCCTCTTCCTGGTCACCCTGGGCGAGAAGCATCCCAAGCCCCTGCCCGTCCGTTTTGCTGGCCTGATCGAAGGCAACGACCATGAGGTCCTGGTGGCTTCCTGTGCCGGATACGACGAAGAAGGCAACTGCAAGACGAAGATCAGCCGCGTCGACACCGACCATCTATTGCGGGATGGCACCCCGGTCGCCTCCTCGCCCATCGCCGACGCCGTGATGACCCTGGACCATGCAGGCAAGGTGCGCTTCGCCAGGGCGACCGACAAGAACGCGCGGCAGCAGTTGCTCGTGCATGGCGACGACGACAGCTGGAAGCCACTCAACGATAGCGCCACCAGTTCGGTCTATGTCTTGCCGGCAGGCATCTCGCGAGACAACCGCACCGCCTACCTGCTGACTGAACATCCCGGCGCCCCGGACAGCATCGACTCCTACGACTTTGCCACCGGCGCACGCAAGACACTCCTGCAGGACAAGGTGTCCGATCCGCTGGACATCATCATGTCCAGTGATGGACTCGAGCCTATCGGAGCCTGGTTCGGTCCGGGCGTACCGACGGCCCGCTTCTGGAACGATGCCGATACCGATGTGGCGTGGCGCAAGTCACTGCACACCTCGTTCCCCGGCGAACAGGTGCAGGTGACCAGCGCCGATACCAAGGGCGAGCACCTCATCATACGTACCACCAGCGACCGCGACCCCGGCTCGTTCTATCTGATCGACAGGACATCAGGCCATGGCGCCTTGTTGTTTCGCGCCCGCCCGGCAGTCGATCCCGCGCGCCAGATGCCCACCGTGCCCATCAACGTCACGGCACGCGACGGACTGCCCCTGCATGGTTTCATCACCCTGCCCAAGCCGACGGTCGAGCTGCCGCCCATGGTCGTAATGGTGCATGGCGGTCCGTTCTTCATTCGCGACACGTGGACCTACGACGAAGACACCCAGATCCTCGCGCAGCATGGATACGCGGTTCTCCGGATCAATTTCCGCGGATCGGCTGGCTTCGGCCAGGACTTCATGCACAGGGGCTACGGCCAGTGGGGAGCTGCCATGCAGGACGATGTGTCCGACGCGACGCGGTGGGCCGTGGCACAAGGCATGGCCGATGGCCACCGTGTATGCATCTACGGCGGTAGCTACGGCGGCTACGCCGCGCTCATGGGTGCGCTGCGCGAACCGTCGCTGTATCGCTGCGCGGCGGGTTTGGCCGGTGTCTACGATCTCAACAAGCTGTATTCCTGGGGAGACATCTTCCGCAGCAACTACGGCAAGACCTATCTGCGCACGGTGCTTGGCACCGACAAGGTGCAGCTGTCGTCACGCTCGCCGAGCGACCACGCCACGGATATCACGATTCCGGTGCTGCTTGCCCATGGTGTCGCCGACGGCCGGGTGCCCGTGGATCATGCGCGCGAGATGCGCAAGGCGATGACCAAGGCAGGACACGAACCGCAGTACGTCGAATACCAGTACGAAGGCCACGGGCTGGCGGTTGAGAAGGATCAGCTCGACTTCTGGGGACGGTTGCTTGCGTTTCTCGATGCCCATACGGCGCCGGTGGGTGGCGGCGCCAGCGGTACTCAGTGAAGCAGTCATTGCGCCCGGCATGATCGGGCGCCCAAAGGTCGCCCAGAATTTCTCCTGGGCGACGTTTTTGATCAGGCAATACCGAGCAGGTTCTGGAGCTGGGTCGCCACGGTCGAACTCAGGGCCGAAGCCGCGCTAGCCGCCGTCGTCGATGTTGCCGCCGCGGCGGTCGCAGGGTCTGCCGTGGTCGAGGTTGCGGCAGTCAGGCTGTCAGTGAACGGATCCGTCGTCGTATCGGTGTCCGTCGAGAGAAGACCCTTACCGCCGTGGCCGCCATGCCCGCCGCCGCGAACGTGCATCGCGGGCATCGGGTTGACGCTGGTGGACGAACCAATCGTAGTCATTTGCGAAAGCCTTTATTGGGTGGTCCACCGTGTCAGCAATGCCCGTGCCAAGTGGCCCCACACAATCGAAATCCGCCTGATGGTTCGTCCTCCTGAGGGAACACCGGCATCTCACGACGCGACCCGGCCTGCCGCGTCAGGACATTGACTCACGGCGTCAATGAATGCTCGGCGATAACTTGCGTTCAACGCAGAACGCTGCGTAAAACCTCGTGAAATTGCGTCAGCTCTTGATGAATGCCAGCAGGTCCGCGTTGATCGTATCGGCATGCGTCGTCGGCATGCCATGCGGGAATCCCGGATAGATCTTCAGCGTGGCGTTCTTCAGCACCTTGGCCGAAAGCACGCCGGCGTCCTTGTACGGAACGATCTGGTCGTCATCGCCATGGAGGACGAGTGCCGGCTGCCCGATTATCTTGAGGTCGTCGTTGAAATCCGTCTCGGAAAACGCCTTGATGCAGTCGTAGTGGGCCTTGGTGCCTCCCATCATGCCCTGACGCCACCAGTTGTTGATGATGCCCTGTGATGGCGTCGCACCTGGGCGGTTATAGCCATAGAAGGGGCCGGACGCCACATCCATGTAGAACTGCGAGCGGTTGGCTGCCAGCGCCGCGCGCAGACCATCGAAGACCTCGATGGGCAAACCGTCCGGGTTCGAAGCCGTCTTCACCATGATCGGCGGCACGGCGCTGAGCAAGGCAATCTTCGCCGTACGATCCTGGCCGTACTGCGCGACGTAACGTGCCACTTCGCCGCCACCGGTCGAATGGCCGATGTGTACCGCGTCGCGCAGGTCGAGGTGCTCGGTAAGCGCGGCGAGATCGGCTGCGTAATGGTCCATGTCGTTGCCGTCTTCGGTCTGGCTCGAACGGCCGTGTCCACGACGATCGGCGGCGATGACGCGGAAGCCCTGACGCAGGAAGAACAGCATCTGCGTGTCCCAGTCATCCGCCGAGAGCGGCCAGCCATGGCTGAAGACGAGCGGCTGGCCCGTGCCCCAATCCTTGTAGTAAATCGATACGCCATCTTTCGTGGTGATCGTGCCGTCCATACAACGCTCCTGGTATGAGGGGTAGCGGACGTGACAACGCCTACGCCCGCGGGGTAGCGGATACGCAGGAATCTTTGTTCAATCGGAGAGTGTTTTATTGAACAAACGTCTTTTCGCGGGAGCGCTGAGGCCAAACCGCCTCAGCCCCCGTTACGAGCGCTGTGTTGCGCCTTACTTCGCTTCCGCGCGCCCGACATCGCGCACGATCTCAGTGAGCTCGCCGGTGTCGATGTTGTAGAAGAAACCATAGACGTTTACGCGCTTGGGCACACCCGGGCTCGCGCGAACAAGCTCAACATCGTACTTGAGGGATGAGACATAGTCCGAAATGCTGAGGCTACCGCGATCGTATTCCGACGATATGTCGACTCCATGCTCGTATTTGAACGCGTTGAGCATGCCGTCAGCCGTGAAGGAGGTCGCCCCACAGAACGAATGGTGCACGACCACCACGTTCTCGAAGCCGAACAGATGCTCCATCGTGGATATCGATTGCAGGCCAGCCACTGCGCGCCCCCCGGCGACTGACACCGGGAACAGGGTCCTCGTGTGTCCGACTCTGTTGCCGGCTTCGTCGATGACATTCTCGCCAGGGTAGATCTCGCCAGGAAAATGCCTTGCGACCACTTCCGGGATTTCGACGGCCCGAGGGTCGAAGCAATGGATCACGATGGTCTTGAGCCTGATGGCCTGGGCGAAGCGCTTGCGGAAGCTGGCTTCGTCAAACCCCGGCATCGCGCTGAATACAAACTCATTGAACGTGGCTTTCGTCGTGCACATGGGAATCTCCAGGAAGCGAGGGAATGGACCCGGTTCATCAGCCGGGAGATACCTATTATGAGAATGCAGGAAATCGTCTCAATTACCCGCGGGGTAGTGAGAGAAAGCGCAATAATTACCCCCGACGTAATTGACCCGATCCGGTCTGCGTCCAATGCTCCCCTTCCTCCCATGCGGCGCAATGAAATGACCACCCAAGCGGACAGTTCACCTGGCGAGCTCGGCCGAATTCTGAAAGCATGGCGAGGCATGCGCGGTGTAAGCCAGTTTGAGCTCTCCTTGCATACCGGCGTTTCGCAGAGGCACTTGAGCTTCATGGAAAGCGGGCGTAGCGCCCCCACCCGCCAAACGCTCATGGTCGTGGCGGATGGGCTCGACATGCCATTTCGCGAGCGCAACGAGCTGTTGCTCGCCGCCGGATACGCTCCGCTCTACGACGCTGACGAGTCCTGGGACGCCGCCTCCTTCGCCATCGTCCGTCACGCGCTCGAGCGCATGCTCGCGCAACACGAGCCTTTCCCTGCGTTGGTGATGGATCGCTACTGGAACGTCGTGATGGCCAACGACGCTACCCAACGGATGCTCGGCTCATTCATCGACCTGGCTCGCTGGCCACGGCCGCGAAACATTCTTCGCATGATCTTCGACCCCGAGGCTCTACGTCCCTTCGTCGCCGACTGGGATCGGTTCTCCGCGTCCCTGCTCCAGCGCGTGCGACGAGAAGCTGTCGGCGGCGCCATCAACGAGCCGACCCGGGCGATGCTGGAGTCGTTGCACGCCTATCCTGGTACGAAGGGTGTCGCGGTGGACGACCGCGCCGCCGACCTCCCGGTGATACCGCTCACCCTGGTCGACGGAAGCCTTCGGCTCAGCTATTTCTCGCTGGTAACCACGGTCGGAACGCCGCGTCGCCCGGGTCCGCAGGAACTACGCGTCGAGTGCATGGCCCCTGTCGACAAGGCGACGGAAGCCTGGCATCGCACAGGGTCACCTTCGGACCGCTAGACCCGGTTGGTGGTGGTCCGTTGTCGCCACCCTGCGCCCTGGCAGAAGCACCGAACGCAGCCACGTCGACAAAGGGGCTTCGATGTAGCGATACAGCGCGACAGCCATGAGGATCGCCAGTGCGGGTTGAAGAACGAACCTCGCGAAGCCCGCTGCGGGACCCGAAGGCCCGTATCGGGCCACTACCTGAGTCACTCCGATGAAGGCCAGCACGTGGATGAGGTACAGCGAGTACGAAACATCGCCTAACCACACCATCCAGGCCGGAACCTGGAAGGGCCTCGCCAGCGCAGACAGGACGATGCCAAGGAAGGCGATCGCCACCAACAATCCCCATCCCCTGGGCCCGTGGAGATTCACCAGGCCGAGGGTGTCCCAGCCCAGGACAATGGTCAGCAGGCTCGCCGCCGTCACCCCACATATCACGGCCCGACGGTGGACGCGTAACGAAGACACGTAGACCCAGCCTGCCAACATGCCCAATACGAAGTCCCAGACGATGGGATTGAGGGCCAGCGCGGTGTAGCGCAAGCCGTAGACCACGCGAGGTGAACTCACGGAAAAGTCCAGTGTGCCTTGCACCGCCGGCACGACGATCAGGGTCGTGGCAAACCAGGCGGTCAGTGCGAGGTACCGGTACCTCCCGAACAGCATGGCTGCGGCGAACACCACGTAGAAACCGAATTCGAAGCACAGGGTCCAGGCCACCCCCACGGACATCTGGAAGTACAGCGGGAAATGGATGGGATCGTGGGGAATGAACACGAGGCCTTCGAGCGCATGAATGAGCACACCGGAGTCGCCAGAACCGCTCATGCCATGCTGCCCCACAGCCATATAGGCGACCGTGACGATCGCGTAGATCGGCCAGATGCGCACGAATCGCTTGACCAGGAAGCGCCACGCATACCCCGGACTACCGTCGAAGCTCCGGGTGGTCAGGACCATGATGTAGCCGCTTATGAGGAAGAACAGGTCCACGCCCATGCCCAGCGGGAGCATTGCATCGAACGCGCCATCCAGCCCCGCGACCTTCAACGCCTCCCTGTCGTGCAGGAACACCACCATCAACGCGGCGATACCGCGGAGCGCCTGAAGCCAGGCCAGCTTGTGCTCGTCCGACTTCATCAGGCCTCCGCGACCGTCCATGGCCACGCGGCCTTTCGTGAGTGCCATCACCCGCCCCAAAGGGTTGCGGGGTTACTTGAGCAAAGCCCACCACTGCGACAAGCTGACCTGTTTGCCCGATCGATTCCATACAGGCTGGCTACGCCGATAACGACCAGAAGAGTCGACAGCAGTCCCAGTCGCAAACCCATGCGGACTTTGGGTGCACGGACGACCTTTCAGCCGCCGCATCATTGCCAGGGGTAGCGACCATTACATCCACCTCGACCGGCCCGATCTGGTCAATCGTGAAGTGACGGCGCTCGTTGAAGCGCTCAGGCGCCGGCAGCTAGCTGTCGATGCGGTAATGGATTGGCTTGAACCGGAAGTTATTCGACATCCCGGCCGAGCACGCGGTCAGACCGATGATGAGGTCCATTTCCGCGCGAAACACCGTGCTGTCGCCTGCCTTGCTCAAGGGGGGCTCGACCGTGAGTGCGCCCGTCTCGCCATTCACCGGCACATTCATGAAGACATTGAAGGCGGTTGGAATGGCATCCGGCGTGACGCCGAACGGCTCCAGCGCATCGCGCAGATTGCCGAAACAACCCTTGTGGGGTTCATTATGTCCATACAGCTTGCGGAACATCTCTGCCGAACACGGTGCCAGGAGAAAGTCGTGCCGGCCGACCTCATCGTCCACGATAGTCAGCATCTCGCTGCTGCGGTTGGAGTAAAGCACGTCCCCTGTCGATAGATAGATCTTGCTGGCGTAGTCGAGCGTGCGCCCGGAGGAAAGCACTTCCGCGACATCCACCGCGTTGAAAGCCACGAGGTCGGCCACCTGCTGACCCATCGGGTCGATAATCGTGAGACGCTGGCCTGCCTTCAACTCAAAGGCCACGCCACTCTGCGGTGGAATCACCTGGGTCATGCCACCCTCCCGCGGGGCTTGAACGGGCATTCCCACGGACCATCGATCTCGCGTCCGCTGTATTGCAAGGCCTCCGAGCTCTGTCCGTGCACGGCAAGCATGGGATTGGCCGAACCGTTCATCGCCACATCGCGTTCGATGATCGCCTCGCGCAGCCGATCGTAGCGCCCCTGCTGTCGCAGGTACTCGAACTGCGAGTGCAGGTTGAACACCATCGCCGGGTGCGGCAGGCGTCGGGCATCACGACTCGCCCCCGGATGGAGGCCGATGACGTAGAAGCCATGCCCGCCAACGCTCATGCTGAACTTGTCATCGGCCGGATCGTTACTGACGCTCGTGTCCCAAGCGAAGTCCACGCAGTCCACATCGTGAATACCCTGGAGTCGGGCAAACAACGCGCGTTCGAACCCGACCTCATCCATGGCCGGAGTGTCGGGAAAGTGGATCAGAAGGCTATGAAACACATGTTCCGGCTTCCCTCGGGCCGCAAAGCCCTGAATGGCATGCGCAATCCGCGTGTCATCCCTGCCACAACGGATGTCGCCTGACACGACATGGGTAACCTGGTTCCTGGCATGCGCGGTCTTTGCCGCGAGGCAGGGAAAAAAGTTGCTCGCGAGGTGGTCGGCGAAGACCGTTTCGACGCTTGGACGTGTAGCCATGGCTTTGCTCGGTACGAATGAGCGGCCACTCTGGCGACGCAGGCGTGAACTACCGGGACAACCACCGTGAATGACGCGCCGACTTCTGTATGCATCGTCAGGGCCGGTTTCATGTACGTGCACGGGGCAATCACGTCAGTCGTCCATTTCGTGCACGCAGGTATTCAGGTCACCAGTGCCGGACGGCCTTACGCGGGTCCGGAAAGCGGAAGCGAGACCGTAAACCGACTCCCCGCGCCGATGCCTTCGCTCCACGCAACAACGTTGCCGCCGTGCGCGTCGACCAACTCGCGAACTACCGTCAATCCGATGCCCAGGCCATTGGCGTTGAATTCGACAGCCTGAGGATCCTGCACGAAGGGGTCGAACATGGTAGCCAACGATTCGGCCGCCATGCCGATGCCGCTATCGAGTACCGTAACCACCACTTCTTTGGCCGTGGTCGTAACGGCCAGCTCGATCTCGCCGCCTTCGGGTGTGTACTTGGAGGCGTTATCCAACAGGTTCACGAAGACCTGGGCAAGGCGAACCGGGTCGCCATCGATCATCACCGGTGCCGGCGACAAGTTCGAGTGAAGGCGCTGGTTACGCACATCCATTGCCGGCACGCACGTATCGACGGCCTGCTCGATAATTTCGGCGATATCGAGCACTCGCCTGGTCAGGCGCATTTTGCCAACGCCGACACGAGATACCTCGAGCACGTCGACCAGCAATCGGGTGATATGCAGCACCTGCCGCTCGATGATGGCCTTCATCCTGGGGAAATCCGCAACACGCATTTCGTCCAGCATCGATGCAGCCATGCGGATGGGCGTCAATGGCGTGCGCAGCTCATGGGCAAGCACGGCAAGAAAGTCGGCGTGCCGGACGCGTGCTAGTTCGGCGGCGTCCAATAGCTGATGTGCGTCGAGCGCGGCGATGACGAGTTTCTCGTTAGCGGCGCGTAGCTCCCCAGAGTGATTCTCATGTTCGGCCTTGTCCTTTCCGGCGGCCAACGACAAGGCTTTGAGGACCTGCGCGGAGGCATGAGCCTCGCGCTGCATGCGCAACGAGGAAAGGACAAGCGCTTCGTTTACGGCCACCAGCTCGGCGACGCGTGCTTCAAAGGCAGCAGACAGCTGGCTCATGACGGCGTGTCGGGAATGAGACTGGAGGGTGAGGGCGATTTACGCGTGGGCCGGCCTCCCAAGAGTCCTTCCTGCTCAGGGAGCATGCCGCCGATGTGGATGCCGTCGTCCCTGATCTCATAAGCACACAACTCGTTCGAGTGTTGGCTGGCGCGCACCTTGACCACGGCCATGACGCGCAAGAGCCGGCTCTCTACTTCGATATAGCGCTGCACGACAATCGCATCGGTCATGAACGCCGTACCGTAGGGACTGAAACGAAGATCGGTGTAGCGATCTTCCAGTTCGGAGGTCAAAAGCACCGTGACGCCTTCCGCGGCGAGTGCCGAGACCATGCGTGACAACGATTCCCGGAAGTCGGGCCGGAAGGTAGGCGCCAGCGCAAGCTCGAAACCGGAAAGGGAATCGATGACCACGCGCGTCGCACCCAGGCGACGGACCTCGGTAAGAAGGAGAAGGACGATCTCGTCGATCGAGAGGTCGGGGGCCTGGGTATCGATAAGGCCCACCTTCCCCTCGTCAATCAATTGCGCGAGCAACGGAGCACGCTCGCGATTGGGAGTCTGCTCGAACGCCGCGATGACTCCGGTTTCTCCACGACTTGCCCCCTCGACGAGGAAAGCCGACGCCAGGATGCTCTTGCCCGACCCGGAGGGACCGGCGACCAGCAACGAATAGCCCTGGGGCAGGCCGCCACCCAGCATCGCATCAAGTTTGATCACGCCGGTACCGAGCCGGGGAACCGCGCTGCCTGACGCAGCTCGGGAGGACACGGGAGCGAGCACCCGGGCAGGTGCGAACACCCTGATTCCGTCGGTGTCGATCCGGAAGGTATGCAGGCCAGGCAAGGTTGGCTGGCCGCGCATCTTCATGATCTCGATCTTGCGGACCATCGAGTTTCGCTGGACGCTCTGGCGCAGCCAGATCAGGCCATCGGCCACGGTGAAGACGGGATTCGCATCGGTTTCGGTGAAGTATTCGCCGATCAGGAAGGTGGTGGCCTGCCAGCTCGTCATCACCATGCCCAGCTGCTGGACGAATTGCTGCAGGCTGTTGTGGGCGTTGCCGCCTGCGCTGTTTGCCAGGACGACCGAGCGGAACGAGTCGACGAAGATGATCGCGGGATTGTGCTTCTCGACTTCGGCAACGATCCGGTGAAGCACCAGGTCGAGGTCGCCCGCCAGCGTTTCGTCGGTCAGGTTGATGAAACGGATCGAGCCACTGACCAGCTCCTCATCGAAGAAAGCGAACTGCTGCTGATACCGCAGCATCTTCAGGGGCGGCTCACCGAGCACCGTGAAATAAAGTGTCGGCCGCTCCGGCTTGGCCAGCGAGAACATCATCTGGTGTGCGAGGGTGGTCTTGCCACAACCCGGCGGCCCGGCAATGAGGTTGAAGGAGAACTCGGGCAGGCCGCCGCCCAGCACCTCATCCAGGCCAGGCACACCGGTGGCCAGGCGAGTGATTGTCGATCGGGTGCTCATCGTGGAGTGTCCTGCATGAACTGGTTTAGCTCTTTTCCCAGATCGAGCGGAGCAGTCGCTCCGTCAATGAGGGGCCGACCAAGCTCGATAGCAGCTCGTAGAACGTGCGAAGAAAAGCGCTGCCGCCATCGAGGGCGACCGTGTTGCCTTGTTGCATAAGAGCGGCTTGCAGCGGAGCCAGGTCGACCTTGACCGGTAGCGCTTCATCCACACGGGGTAGCCAGCCATGGGTCGCTCCGGCGAGAACCAGGCTCCGCTTGTAGAGCATGGCAACGCCCCGGGAACCGAGTATCGGAGCCAGGCTCGCGTCGATCTCGCTCCACACGGACGCAAGGGATCGAACAAGGCTGGCAACGCCGGTATCGTCTCCTAGCCGCCGCCGGAGGGCCGCGACAATCCGATCACTCTCTAAACCAACCACAGGAATGACCTGACCGATGACCTGACGTAGACGCCCACCATACGCGCATTCGATCACCGTGACGGTATTGCCTGCGTCGGATCGGATGGTGATGCCTCGGCGCTGGTGTTGGTCGCCGAAAACGTGCCTACCTCAAGGCCGCGCTTCCAGCACGATATTGAACGGCGTCTGCGCGGCGCGGCGAAGCTGGCTGAAGCCGCCGGCCTCCACGATCACCTTGCGCAGGCGAGCCTCGCCGGCCTGGGCACCCAGCGCCGGA
>Ga0247742_10002030_pt1 | contig 13535 bp, 9 predicted proteins | sample UWRJL208509C2_FD_180944 | JGI IMG/M metagenome (GOLD analysis project Ga0247742, IMG submission 180944) | Plant litter microbial communities from Arlington Agricultural Research Station in Wisconsin, United States - UWRJ-L208-509C-2 | ecosystem: Environmental > Terrestrial > Plant litter >...
CGCAGTACGGCAAAGCCACGGACGATCTGGAAAAGTATCTCGTACGCCTGAGCGATAGCGAAGACGCCAACGCGCATTTTTATGCGCGCGCGGACAACCTTGCCGATTACCTGCAGACCGTATCGGCACGTCTGGGCTCGCTCTCGCAGCGTCTCTCGGCGAGCGTCGGCCAGCTTAAGGTCGACGCGGCGCCCAACGCCGATGTGGCCGGCAAGGCCGCTCAGTCCAAGGCCGTGTACGTGAAGACGCCCTGGAACAAGATCGACGACAACTTCTACGAAGCGCGCGGATATACCTGGGCCTTGCTGGAACAGCTGAAGGCGATGCGCCACGACTTCGCCCCGATCCTGCGCAGCAAGAACGCCGACGCCAGCCTCCAGCAAGTCATTCGCGAACTGGAAGAATCGCAGAAGGCGCTGGGCAGCCCGGTCGTCCTCAACGGCTCGCCGTTCGGCTTCTTCGCGAATCATTCGCTGGTGATGGCCAATTACATCTCGCGTGCGAATGCGGCGATCATCGATCTGCGCACCCTGCTCGGCCGCGGCTGAGAGGCACCTGTGGGGGCCTCTTCGGCGGCGAAAAGCCAACGGAGCGGCGAAGCTGAAGCTCCCGTCGCCGATAAATCGGCTCCCACAAAGAAGGCCCTCCACCGTGGAGGGCCCTGTTGCATAGGCCCTCCACAGAAGGCCTGAACGAGCATGCTTAGTGGTCAGCCTTGTAACGACCCATGCCCGCGACGATCTCAGCCTTGGCCTCGTCCGCGCCGACCCAGCCGTCGATCTTGACCCACTTGCCCTTCTCCAGATCCTTGTAATGCTCGAAGAAGTGACCGATGCGCTCGAGCCAGTGGCCGGACACCTGGCCGATATCCTTGATGTGCGCGTAACCGGCGAAGACCTTGTCCACCGGAACCACGACGAGCTTCTCGTCGGCACCGGCTTCGTCGGTCATCTTCAGCATGCCCACCGGATGGCAACGGATCACCGAACCCGGTACCAGCGACAGCGGCAGGATCACCAGCGCGTCGAGCGGATCGCCGTCGCCGCCCAGGGTGCCCGGCACGTAGCCGTAGTTGCACGGATAGCGCATCGGCGTCGACAGGATGCGGTCGACGAAGATCGCGCCGCTTTCCTTGTCCACTTCGTACTTGACGGGCTCGGCATCCTTGGGGATTTCGATGATGACATTGATTTCGTCCGGCACATTCTTGCCGGCGGGAACGAGGTGCAGGCCCATGGGATTCCTTGGTGATTCGAGGGGTTAAGGCGGCCGACTAGGATAACGCCGCCCGCACCCCCGGCAAAGTGCCCTATTTCAGGTGTTCCCAAAGGAAGGTGTAGATCAGGGCGTCGTGATACGCCACCTGGGCGTTGTTGGAGCTGCCGGTGTGGCCACCTTCCACGTTCTCGTACAGGTGGGCGTCCAGCCCCATGGCCTGCATGCGGGCGACCATCTTGCGGGCATGGGTCGGGCCAACGGTATCGTCCGTCGTGGCCGTCATGAACAGGGCCGGTGGATAGTGCATGCCCGGGTGCAGGTTCTGGTACGGCGAAAAGGTCCGGATGTACGCCCATTCTTCCGGTTTGTCCGGATCGCCGTACTCGCCGATCCACGAGCTACCCGCCGCCAGATGGGTGTACCTGCGCATGTCCAGCAATGGCGCGCCAACGATGACCGCGCCGAATAGCTCCGGATAGCCGACGAGCATGTTGCCAGCCAGTAGGCCGCCGTTGCTTTCCCCCTCGACACCGAGGTGCGCCGGGCTGGTAACCCGGCGCGCGATCAGGTCGCGGGCCACCGCCGCGACGTCCTCATACGAGCGGGGACGGTTCGCTTTCATCGCGGCCTCGTGCCAGAGCGGGCCGTACTCACCGCCGCCGCGCACATTGGCGACCACGTAGACGCCGCCGTGTTCAAGCCACGCCTTGCCCAACGCAGGCGAGTAGTTCGGTTGCACGGCGAGTTCGAATCCGCCGTAGGCCCAGATCAGGGTGGGGTGGCTTCCATCGGTACGCAGGCCTTTCGCGGAGACCTCGAAGTAGGGCACCCGGGTACCGTCCTTCGAGGTGGCAAAGTGCTGGCTCACCTCGAAGCCCGATGCATTGAAAGCCACGGGGCCGTGCTTGAGTGCCTCGCGGTCGTCCTTGCCAACCGTCCCGCGATAGAGCGTGCTCGGCTGAAGAAAGCCTTGCGCGTAGACCAGGTACTCGTCGCTCGCGTAGGCATCGACGGCGATCGCGCGGAGGCTGGCCAGTGCCGGCAGACCGGCCAAGGGTGCGGCTGGCCACGCTCCCTTCGCCCGCGGCGTGAGCGCGACGATGCGCGTGGCGACATCGTGCATGGTCGTCAGCAGCAGGTGGTTCCGCGTCCATGCGAAGCCGGTCAGCGACGTATGCGCATCCGGGGTGAACAGGGCGACGACCTCTCGCCTGCCGGCCATGTAATCGTCAACGTGTGCGGCGAGCAGGGACCCCGCGGGATAGTTGCGCCCGGCTACTGACCAGTCGCTGCGCAACTGGATGAGCAGCCATTCCCGTTTGACGTCCACGTTCGCGTCGCGGGGAATGTCGATGCGAGCAAGGCTGCCGTCCTTCGCACGCAGATAGGTTTCCGATTCGTAGAACGAAAGATTCTTCGTCACGATGTCGTGTTCGAAACCGGGCGACGCGTCGTGCCGGACGTCGACGCCCACGTCCTTCGCGTCGCTTTCCAGGACCGTGCTGGCAGCGGAAAGAGGCGTACCACGTGTCCAGAGCTTCACCCTGCGCGGATACCCGGATTGGCTCATCGAGCCAGGTCCGAAATCGGTGGCAACGAAGATGTGATCGACGTCCATCCAGCTCACCGTGCCCTTGGCCTCCGGCAGGTTGAAGCCGTCGCTGACGAAGGTTCGCGTCGTCAGGTCGAATTCGCGAACGACCTGGGCGAGCGCACCCGCGCGAGACAGTGCGATGAGGCAATGCTGGTACGTCGGTGGCAGGCACTGGGCATCGCGCCACAACCAGTTCTCGTGCTCGCTGGCGGACAGCGCGTCGAGATCGATCACTGTCTCCCACGTCGTGACCGGCGCGCGCAGGCCGGCCAGTGTCGTCCTGCGCCAGACACCGTGCGGATGATCCTTGTCCTTGCCGAGGTTGTAGTAGCGATCGCCCAGCCGCATCAGCCGGGGCACGTTCGCGTTCGAATCGAGCACGCCGCGAAGATCGGAGACGAGTGCGTCGAACGCGGCGCCGGTGGCGTAGTGGCCGGTGGTTTCGGCGTTGTGGACTTTTACCCAGTCGAGCGAGGCTTTCCCGCTGATGTCTTCCAGCCAGAGGTTCTCGTCGTCCGTCGCAGGGCGAACCTCGGTCGATTCACTGTCGATCCCTGTCGATGCGTGCGCAAGGAAGGGAGCGAAGACCAGTACAGCGGTGAGTGCGATACGGCGAACCAGCATGTGACGAAGCCCCGCGAGCCGACGGAAAGACTCGCACTGTAGGATCGTCTATTAAATTATGGAAGTAATTTCTGTCGAAACCATGGACGTCGTGCAGGAACGGACAATGCCGACGATGGGGTGTAAGGACATGTAGGAGCCGCTTCAGCGGCGAAAAGCCAACGAAGCGGTGATGCCGGGCCTTTCATCGCCGCTGAAGCGGCTCCCACAATCGGCTTACTTCAGGTGTTCCCAGAGGTAGGTATAAGCCAGGGCGCTCATGAAAGCCGACTGCTTGTTGTCCGCCGCGGCGCCGTGGCCGCCTTCGAGGTTTTCGTAGAGGCTCGCGTCGAAGCCCATGGCCTGCATGCGCGCGGCCATCTTGCGGGCGTGTACGGGACCCACGCGGTCGTCGCGCGTCGACGTCGTAAACAGCACCGGCGGATACTTCGACCCCTTATGCAGGTTCTGGTACGGCGAGAAGGTCTGGATGTACTTCCATTCCTCTGGCTTATCCGGGTCGCCGTATTCAGCCATCCACGAGGCACCGGCGGACATGTGGGTGTAGCGCTTCATGTCGAGCAGGGCGACCTGGCTGACCACCGCGCCGTACAACTGTGGATACTGGGTCAGCATGTTGCCGGCGAGCAGGCCGCCGTTGCTGCCGCCCATCATGCCCATGTGCTTCGGGCTGGTGATCTTGCGGTCGATCAGGTCCTGCGAGACGGCCGCGAAGTCCTCGTAGGCGCGCGGTCGATTGGCTTTGAGCGCCGCCTGGTGCCAGCGCGGACCGTATTCGCCACCACCGCGGATGTTCGCTATGACGTAGACGCCACCCTTTTCCAGCCACGCACGGCCGGCGCCGGCAGCATAGGCCGGCTCCAGCGAGATCTCGAAACCGCCGTAACCGTAGACCAGGGTCGGATTGCTCCCGTCGGTCTTCAAGGCCTTCGGCGCAATCTCGAAGTAGGGCACCTTGGTGCCGTCCCTGGAGGTGGCGAAGTGCTGGCTCACGACGAACTTCGAGGCATCGAAGAAGGCCGGGCTGTGCTTGATCGCCTCGCGCTCGCCCTGGCCCAGCGTGCCGTAATAGAGCGTCGTAGGCTGCAGGAAGCCCGACACGGTGAGGAAGTACTCGTCCGTCTCATCCGCATCGATGCCGCCGGCCTGCATGTTGCTGAGTGCCGGCGCGCCGCTGAGGGTGTCTTCCTTCCACGGGCCTGTCACGGTCGGCGTCAGCACCTTGATCTGGCTGACCACGTCGTGCGACACGGTGAGGATCAGATGGTGGCGCGTCCACGAGTGGCCCGCCAGCGAGGTGTGCTCGTCCGGCGTGAACAGCACGGTGAACTCGCGCTTGCCGGCCATGAAATCGTCGAACTTCGTGGCCACCAGCGAGCCCGACGGGAAGGTCTGCCCACCGACCGTCCACGCCGTGCGCGGCTCGACGAGCAACCATTCGCGCTCGACGTCGGTCTCGGCGTCGTTGGGCACGTCGATCCTGGTCAACTTGCCGTCCTTGCCGCGCAGGAAGTTCTCGGAACTGTAGAACTCCAGCGCGCGCTGTACGAAATCGCGCTCGAAACCGGGCGTGCGGTCGCGATAGGCCGAGATGGACAAGTCATCGGCCTTGCCCTCGTACACCGTCTGCGCGGAGGCGAGCGGCGTGCCACGCTTCCATTCCTTGACGATGCGCGGGTAGCTCGACGTCGTCATCGAGCCCGGACCGAAGTCCGTGGCGACGTAGATATGGTCGTCGTCAATCCAGGCGACCTGACTCTTGGCCTCGGGCAGCGCGAAGCCGTCCTTGATGAAGCCCTTGGTCGACAGGTCGAACTCGCGCACCACATCGGCGTCGGCGCCGCCGCGCGACAGCGAGACCAGGCAGCGGCGGTAGTCCGGCTTCAGGCACTGCGCACCGTGCCAGACCCAGTTTTCTTTTTCGGACGCGGCGAGTGCGTCCAGATCGATCACGGTTTCCCAGGCCGGCTTGTCCTTGCGGTACTCGGCCAGCGTGGTACGGCGCCACAGACCCTTCGGGTGCTGCTTGTCGCGCCAGAAGTTGTAGAAGTGATCGCCGATCTTGGAAACCATCGGGATCTTCGCGTCGGAATCGAGCATTTCGAGCAGGCGCGCGTCCAGGGTCTTGAAGTCCTGGCTCTCGGCGTACCTGGTCACGGTCTCGGCGTTGCGCGCCTTGACCCAGTCGAGCGGCTTCGCGCCGTCGATGTCGTCCAGCCAGAGGTTTTCGTCATCGGCTCCGGCCTGGGTGGCGGGAGCGGTGGTGTGCGGGGTGTCGTGGGCTTGGGTCATGCCACTGAAGGTAAGGGCGATGACGAGCGCAATCCAGCGTCGATGCATGAGTCCGGGTTCCGTGATTGAGCGGAACCCCGAGCCTAGCTTACGGGGCGGCCCCGGGAGCCCATGACTTCCGGGCTACCGGGGACGTGTGGGAGCCGCTTCAGCGGCGATGGGGCATCCGGCCTCGCCGCTCCGTTGGCTTTTCGCCGCTGAAGCGGCTCCCACCTTTCCGATCAAAGGAACGGAATCAACAACAGCGCCACGATGTTGATGATCTTGATCAGCGGATTCACTGCCGGCCCGGCGGTGTCCTTGTACGGGTCGCCCACGGTGTCGCCGGTGACGGCGGCCTTGTGCGCATCCGAGCCCTTGCCGCCGAAGTTGCCGTCCTCGATGTACTTCTTGGCGTTGTCCCAGGCGCCGCCGCCGGTGGTCATCGAAATGGCCACGAACAGGCCGGTGACGATGGTGCCGATCAGCACGCCGCCGAGCGCCTGCGCGCCGGCCTCGGCGCCGCCCAGCCACTTGAAGCCGAAGATCACCACCACCGGGACCAGCACCGGAAGCAGCGAAGGCACCAGCATTTCGCGGATCGCCGAGCGGGTGAGCATGTCCACCGCGCGCGAATAGTCCGGCTTGGTGGTGCCCTCCATGATTCCGGAGATCTCGCGGAACTGCCGCCGCACTTCCTCCACCACGGCCCCTGCCGCGCGGCCCACCGCTTCCATCGCCATGGCCGCGAACAGGTACGGGATCAGGCCGCCGATCAGCAGGCCGATGATCACGTAGTGATTGGACAGGTCGAAGCGTATTTCCGTGCCACCGAAGTGTTCGTTGAGGTTGTGCGTGTAGTCGGCGAACAGCACCAGCGCGGCCAGACCGGCCGAACCGATCGCATAGCCCTTGGTCACGGCCTTGGTCGTGTTGCCTACGGCGTCGAGCGGGTCGGTAACCCCGCGCACTTCGGGGGGCAGGTCGGCCATCTCGGCGATGCCGCCGGCGTTGTCGGTGATCGGACCATAAGCGTCCAGCGCCACGATCATGCCGGTCATGCTCAGCATGGCCGTCGCCGCGATGGCGATGCCATACAGCCCGGCGAACTCGAACGCACCCCAGATGGCCGCGCAGACGGCGAGCACCGGCAGGGCCGTGGACTTCATCGAGACACCGAGGCCGGCGATGATGTTCGTCGCGTGGCCCGTCGTGGACGACTTGGCCACATGGCGCACCGGCGCGTATTCGGTCGCCGTGTAGTACTCGGTGATCACCACCATGGCTCCGGTCAGGACCAGGCCGATGATCGCGCAACCGTAGATGCGCCCCGCACCATAGGCGGAATCGGCCATCATCGACTGGGTGATCGGCCAGAAGGCGATCGCGGCGAGCAGCGCGGAAACGAAGACGCCGGCATACAGCGCATTCATGATCTTGCCGCCGCGGGTCTTCACGAAGAACGTGCCGATCACCGACGCGATGATCGACGCGCCGCCCAGCACCAGGGGAAAGACGACGCCCGACGGGCCGGTTTCAGTGGCCATCACGCCGCCCAGAAGCATGGTGGCGATCAGGGTCACCGCGTAGGTTTCGAACAGGTCGGCGGCCATGCCGGCACAGTCGCCGACGTTGTCGCCCACGTTGTCCGCAATGACCGCCGGGTTGCGCGGGTCATCCTCGGGAATGCCGGCTTCCACCTTGCCCACCAGGTCCGCACCCACGTCGGCACCCTTGGTGAAGATGCCGCCGCCCAGCCGGGCGAAGATCGAGATGAGCGACGAACCGAAGGCCAGGCCGATCAGTGCATGAAGGGCGTGCGTGCGCTCGTAACCCATGTGCAGCAGCACACCGTAATAACCAGCCACACCGAGCAGGGCGAGTCCGACCACAAGCATGCCGGTGACGGCGCCACCGCGGAAAGCCACCGCGAGGGCAGAAGAAAGGCCGCTCCTGGCGGCCTCGGCGGTACGAACGTTGGCACGAACCGAAACATTCATGCCGATGTAGCCGGTGGCCCCCGAGAGGAGCGCCCCCAGCGCAAAGCCGATGCCCGTTCCCCAGTCGAGGAAGACACCGATAAGAAGGAGAAGGACGATGCCGACGACACCGATGGTGGCGTACTGGCGGTTGAGGTATGCGCGTGCGCCTTCCTGGATGGCCGCGGCGATCTCCTGCATTCGTTCGTTGCCCGGCGATCTGGCAAGTACCCAGCTGACCGAAAACGCGCCGTACAGAATCGCAACGACCGCACATGCCAGCGCGATCCATAAACCGTACTGTTGCAGCATCGAAGCCTCCCCTCAATTGTGAGAGCCCGCCATGGGGCTGACCCGAGTATAGGCAGGGGAGGCGGTGGAAGGCGTTGTGCGCTGCGGGACGGCTCGTAAAGCGCTGGCTCGGCTGCGCCATCGCTCCCTACACTCGGGCGTCTCGCGGGGGAGACCTTGGGCACCGAAGGCTCTGCTCCGCGACGTCTGCGCGCGCCGCAGCGTTAGCCGGGATCCCGCGATGAACCACAAAAAAGGCCGGACCCCGCGATGGCGGGGCCCGGCCTGGTGGAGCGGTGTTACTGCGAAATGATGTCCGCGATCACGCCCGTGGCAACAGCGACCAGCAGGAAGTCGTTGTTGTCGGCGCGCTGCCAGCGATAGCCGCGTGGCGGCTCGCGCAGGTGGCGGGCACGGTAGTCGTTGACGACCACGACGCGGCCGTCATAACGGTGGCCGCGCTCCCAATGACCACCCGGACCCGGACGCCAGTTATTGGCGTGGTTGTCGCGGTGGTCATCACGACGATTATCGCGGTGATCGTCACGGTGATCGTCACGGTGGTCGTCGCGATGATCGTTGTCGTGATCGTTGTGATACTGCTGTATGCCGGCCGGAGCGAACGGAGCGGGGCTGAAAGCGAACGCCGGTGCGATAACGGCCGAGGCGGCGATGGTCAGGGCGATCTTGCTAAGCAGTTTCATGCGGAAGCTCCCGAATTAACGTGTGGCAATGTCGAGGATGATGCCGGTCGCCACGGCGACCAGCAGGAAATCGTTGTTTTCGCGTACCCAGTGGTAGCCGCGCGGCGGTGGGCGCAGGCGGTAGCTGCCATAGTTGTACACAACGGTGTTACCACCGTAGTAGCGGTGGCCCCGCTCCCAGTGCCCGTAGTAACGCGGCGGGGGCGGACGGTGATAATAGGCAGGTCCACCGTGATAGCCGTGTCCGTAATAACGCGGCGGCGGGCGGCGATCGCCATGCCAGCCGTTGTCGTGATGCCAGTCACGACCGTCGCGGCCGCGGTCATGGCCGCGGTCGTGGCCGCGATCGTGCCCGCGGTTGTCGCGGTCGTGATCGCGATGATCGTCGGCAAACGCCGCTGTCGTGGCGACCAGGGCAAGGGCGGCAAACGCGGTACGCAGCATCATCTTCATCGCATCTCTCCAGGACGATCATCACGCCGCAAGTCGCTACGGCTGATCGACGATTGGAAGATATGCAGACTTTCCTGAATGCGAAGTCCTACGAATCGAAAGTTTCGCGAAAGCATTCACTGACGCGACAGCTAATGAACCTCCGCGTTCAGGAAATCGACCCCGGACGGAACTCGAAAGTGAGTTCCGGCGCGCGTTCCGCAAGATTTAGCGAAGTTCGCCGTTCAGGTGTGCGCGCGAGGACTTTGCCACCGCGAACGACCAGCAAACGGGTCGCCTTGAGCCGGATGGCCTCGTAGGCGTCGCCGGCCTGGAGCAGGACGAAGTCCGCGCGGTTGCCCGGCGCGATGCCATAGCCTTGCAGTCCGAGCACGCGCGCGGCGTTCGAAGTGACGGCCTCGAAGCACTGGGCGACGCCGGCGGTTGAAGTCATCTGTGCCACGTGCAGGCCCATGTGCGCGACCTCGAGCATGTCGCCCGAGCCCAGGCCGTACCAGGGATCCATCACGCAGTCATGGCCGAAGGCGACGTTGACGCCGGCGGCCATCAGTTCGGGGACGCGGGTCATGCCGCGGCGTTTCGGATAGGTGTCGTGCCGTCCCTGCAAGGTGATGTTGATCAAGGGGTTGGCGATGGCATGAACGCCCGCCTCGGCGATCAGCGGCAGCAGCTTGGACACGTAATAGTTATCCATCGAATGCATGGAGGTGAGATGCGAACCGGTTACGCGACCCTGCAGGCTGGTGCGGATCGTTTCGGCGGCGAGCGTCTCGATGTGCCTTGAAAGCGGGTCGTCGGATTCATCGCAGTGCATATCGACGCGCAGCCCGCGATCGGCCGCGAGCTCGCATAGCCAGCGAATGGACGTGGCGCCGTCGGCCATCGTCCGCTCGAAGTGCGGAATGCCGCCGACCACCTCCACACCCATGTCGAGCGCGCGAATCAGGTTGGCCTTGGCGGCAGGCGAGCGCAGCAGGCCGTCCTGCGGGAAGGCCACGAGTTCCAGATGCAGGTAGGGCGCCACGCGGCGCTTCACCTCCAGCAGTGCCTCGGTGGCCAGGAGGCGGTCGTCGCAGATGTCGACATGGCTGCGGATGGCCAGCAGCCCCTGCGCAACCGCCATATCGCAATAGGCCATGGCGCGGGCGACCAGGGCATCGATGGTGAGGTCGGGCTTGAGCTCTCCCCATAGCGCGATGCCTTCGAGCAGGGTGCCCGAGGCGTTGAGACGAGGCAGGCCGAGTGACAGCGTGGCATCCATGTGGAAATGCGGGTCGATGAAAGGCGGCGTGACCAGCCGACCGCCCGCGTCGACCTCCTCTGTGCCCTTCGCCGGCAGCTGCGGCTGGATAGCCGCGAAGCGTCCGTCGGCGATACCGATGTCGACATCGCGGCGACCGTCCGGGAGATTGGCGTGGCGGATAATCAGATCCATGCGGGTCCACCTGTGGGAGCAAGCTCCGATCATAACCACACGCCCGGCACCCCTGTGGGAGCGAAGGGCATCGCCGATGAATCGGCTCCCACATGTACTTATGTGATTCGCGTTTTCACGCGAATCACGGCGCCATTTGGCAACATGGCATCGCCCATGAAGCTGTCCGACAAACTTGCCATCCTGGCCGACGCGGCCAAGTACGATGCATCCTGCTCGTCCAGCGGCGGGAAGGGGCGCAACTCGCTGCGCTCGGGCGGTATAGGCTCGACCGAAGGCATGGGCATCTGCCACGCATATGCACCCGACGGGCGCTGCATCTCCCTGCTGAAGATCCTTCTGACCAACTTCTGCGTCTACGACTGCGTCTATTGCGTGAACCGCCGCAGCAGCAACGTCCAACGTGCGCGGTTCACGCCCGAGGAAGTGATGGACCTGACGCTGGAGTTCTACCGGCGCAACTACATCGAAGGACTGTTCCTCTCCTCAGGCATCATCCAGTCGCCCGACTACACCATGGAACAGCTCGTCCGCGTGGCGCGTACGCTACGCAGCGAGCACAAGTTCGCCGGCTACATCCACCTCAAGACGATTCCCGATGCCTCCCCCGAGCTGATCGATGCCGCCGGACGCTGGGCCGATCGGCTGAGCATCAACGTGGAGATGCCGACAGCCGAGGGCCTCAAGGCGCTCGCCCCGGAGAAGGATCTCGGCGACATCCGTAGCGCGATGGGCCGCCTTCGCCTGTCCATCGATGAAGCGAAGGCGGAGAAGAAGGCGCCGAGGTTCGCGCCGGCCGGGCAGAGCACGCAGATGATCGTCGGTGCCGATGCAGCGACGGATCGCGATGTACTCACGGCCAGCACCAACCTTTATACGAACTATCACCTGCGTCGCGTTTACTACTCGGCATTCAGCCCGATCCCCGATGCGTCGAAGATACTGCCGCTCAAGCCACCGCCTCTCGTGCGTGAGCATCGCCTCTACCAGGCCGATTGGTTGATGCGCTTCTACGGCTTCGGTGCCGACGAGATCGCGCCGCCGGGCGATAGCGGCATGCTCTCGCTCGAAGTCGATCCCAAGCTGGCCTGGGCGTTGCGTCATCGCGAGCGATTCCCCGTCGATGTGAACCGCGCACCGCGAGACATGCTGCTGCGCGTCCCCGGGCTCGGCGTGAAAACGGTCGACCGCATGATCGCGATGCGCGCGCACCAACGCATCCGATACGCCGACCTCATTCGGCTGCGCGTGCCCGTGAAGAAGGTTGCGCCGTTCGTCGAAACCGCCGACCACCGTCCTCGTGGCGACCGTGAAAGCGCCGCGTTGCAGCGCGATCTGCGCGAGCCGGCGCAGCCCGATCTCTTCGGCTGATGTTCGGCGTCAGGCTCGACGACGCGTCGGATGTCGACGAGTGGCGCGCCAAAGCGCGTGCTCTGCTACTGGCTGACGTCGATCCTGCCCAGGTGGAATGGGTGGCGGGCGGCGAAGGCGGGTTGTTCGGCGGAAGCGGCGATGCCGTTCCCGCGCCGCGCCACACGCAGACGCCTGCGGTCCCCCGCGACTTCCTCAACCTCGTCAACACCGTGCTGGCACACTCGGATCCGCGCCGCCATGCCACGCTCTATCGCATGCTGTGGCGCCTCGCCCATGGCGAACGGAATCTGTTGGCGATCGCCACGGACGACGACGTCGCCTGGGCGCATACCTGCGTAAAGCAGGTCAACCGCGATATGCACAAGATGAAAGCCTTCGTGCGCTTTCGCGAACTGCGGGTCGATGACGGCAGTGTGTATGTGGCCTGGTTCGAGCCCGACCACGACATCGTCACGCGCGTGGCCCCGTTCTTCGTGCGCCGTTTTACGGGCATGCGCTGGTCGTTGCTGACGCCCTCACGCAGCGCCCACTGGGACGGTACGACGCTCTCGTCAGGGCCGGGCGCGCAGCGTGGCGATGCCCCTTCGGGCGATGTCCTTGAAGATCTCTGGCGCACCTATTACTCGAGCATCTTCAATCCGGCACGCCTGAAGGTGGACGCGATGCGCCGGGAGATGCCGGTGAAATACTGGAAGAACCTCCCGGAAGCGCGGCTCATTCCTGAACTGGTGCGCGAGGCGCTGCCGAGGATGCAGGAGATGGTCGAAAAACAGCCGACGATCCCACGGAAGAAAATCACCCCGTTGCAGAAGGCGACCGTCGAGGCGCCCGAGGGCAGTCTCGCGGCACTGCGCAGACAGGCGAAGGCATGCCGCCGTTGCGACCTCTGGAAGCCGGCGACGCAGACGGTCTTCGGTAGCGGTCCGGCCCACGCGCGCATCGTCGTCATCGGAGAGCAGCCCGGCGACCAGGAAGACCTTGCCGGCAAGCCTTTCATCGGTCCGGCCGGTAAATTGTTCGACCGTGCGCTGGAAGAAGCGGGCGTCGATCGTGCGGCGCTCTATGTCACCAATGCGGTGAAGCATTTCAAGTTCGAGCCGCGCGGCAAGCGGCGCCTGCATAAACGCGCCAACGCCGAAGAGCAGGCGGCATGCCGGCCGTGGCTCGCCGCCGAGATCGACCGGATTCGTCCCGATGCCATCGTCTGCCTGGGTGCCATGGCCGCGCAGGCGGTGTTCGGCGCCTCGTTCCGCCTGATGGCGCACCGCGGGCAATGGCTCGACCTGCCCGATGGGCGCCGCGCGATGGCCACCGTGCATCCGTCGTACCTGCTGCGCCTGCCGGACGAGCAAGCACGCGCAGAGGGCTACACCGATTTCGTCCGCGACCTGACCCTGATACGCGGCGTCCTGTAGGAGCCGACTCATCGGCAAACCCGCGGCAGCGGGGCAGGTCGAGGGAAATCCCCATCGCCGCTGAAGCGGCTCCCACAGGCAAGGTGTGGTGGCTAGATCTTGAACTTCTTCAGCTTCTTCGGCACCGAGGCGTTCTTCAGCGTCACGTAGATGGGAAGGCCATCGGGACCATACGGC
>Ga0247742_10002031_pt1 | contig 13530 bp, 13 predicted proteins | sample UWRJL208509C2_FD_180944 | JGI IMG/M metagenome (GOLD analysis project Ga0247742, IMG submission 180944) | Plant litter microbial communities from Arlington Agricultural Research Station in Wisconsin, United States - UWRJ-L208-509C-2 | ecosystem: Environmental > Terrestrial > Plant litter >...
GCGCCTGTGACGCGCGGTCCCACGCTTATTCGCGGAGACATCTCTTGACAGAAATCATCGTCGTCACCTCCGGCAAGGGCGGAGTCGGCAAGACCACCACCAGCGCCTCCCTCGCCACCGGTCTCGCTCTCGAAGGCAAGAAAGTCGCCGTCATCGATTTCGACGTCGGCCTGCGCAACCTGGACCTCATCATGGGCTGCGAGCGGCGCGTGGTGTACGACTTCGTCAACGTCGTGCATGGCGAAGCCACGCTCAAGCAGGCCCTGATCAAGGACAAGCGCCACGAGACGCTGTTCGTGCTCGCCGCGTCGCAGACGCGCGACAAGGACGCACTCACCCAGGAAGGTGTCGAGAAGGTCCTCGACGAGCTGACCAAGGAAGGCTTTGACTTCGTCGTCTGCGATTCCCCGGCCGGCATCGAGAAGGGCGCGCACCTGGCCATGTACTTCGCCGATCACGCCGTGGTCGTCGTCAACCCGGAGGTCTCGTCCGTGCGCGACTCGGACCGCATCCTCGGCCTGCTCGCCAGCAAGACCCGCCGCGCCGAAAAGGGCGAAACGCCGATCAAGCAGCACCTGCTGCTCACGCGTTACAACCCCAATCGCGTCGAAGCCGGCGAGATGCTCAGCGTCAAGGACGTCGAGGACATCCTCGGGATCAGCGTGGTCGGTGTGATTCCGGAATCGGAGAACGTGCTCGCGGCATCGAACGCCGGCGTTCCCGTGATTCTCAATGATGAGTCCAATGCCGGTCTCGCCTACAAGGATACGGTCGCCCGCATCCTCGGCCGCGAGCTTCCGCTGCGTTTCATCGAGCCGGTCAAGAAGGGCTTCCTCAAGCGCGTCTTCGGAGGTTGAGCATGGGTATTCTCGATTTCCTGAAGCGCAAACCCGAAGCGAGTGCGGGCGTGGCCAAGGAACGGCTGCGCATCATCGTGGCGCAGGAGCGTTCGACGCGTGGCGGCCCCGACTACCTGCCGCTGCTGCGTAACGAGCTGCTCGAAGTCATCCGCAAGTACGTCAACGTCGATGTCGATGCGGTGAACGTCACCCTCGACCGCGACAGCGGCCACGAAGTGCTCGAACTCTCGGTCGCCCTGCCCGACGGCAAGCCCGCAACGTCCGCATGAACGCACCCGATCCCGCCGACGCGGTCCTCCGCGTCGGCGCCATCGGCTTCGACGAACCGCGCACCCTCCTCGCCCGCTACGGCCTCACGCTCATCGAGGTCGCCGAAGGCGAAGCCATCCCGGGCAGTTTCTGGGGCGACACCGAAGCCGGCATCATCGGCACGACGGTCTACGCCCGCGCCGACACCCCCGTGCATTCCCTGCTCCACGAAGCCTGCCACCTGATCGTGCTTCCCGCGGACAAACGGGCGCTCGTGCACACCGACGCCACCGATTCGATCGAGGAGGAAGACGCGACCTGCTACTTGCAGATCGTCCTCGCGGGCGAGCTGCCGTCGGTCGGCTCCGCCCGCCTGATGGAAGACATGGATCGCTGGGGTTACACCTATCGCCTCGGTTCCACGCGCGCCTGGTTCGAACAGGATGCTCCGGAAGCGCAGGCTTTCCTGCGCGAGCGTGGATTGCCGACGGGCTGAGGTGCGCGGCTCGCGCTGCGTCGCAAGCAAAACGCAATGCCGAAGGCGAGCCTCTAACCCGGCTCGTTCCGCTCGATCTGCGAGACGACGCTCGATGCGGCAGCGGCCTGCGTACGCGCCAGTCGCCGGCGTTCAAGCGTGCCGTAAGTCAGCCACGCGCCGAGCCCGATCAGGCACATCACTGTGGTGCCGATGGCCAGGGTAAGCATGCTTCCGGATAGCGCCGGCGAGAGCACGCCGGCGACGATAGCCGTGAAGATCAGGCTGCCGAAGGCCTGGACCGACGACACGCCGCCGCGCTGATCGGGGAAGCGATCGAGCAGGAGCAGGGTCAGGGTCGGGAAGGCCAGCTGGACGCCGCAACCGTACAGCGCCAGCGGCAGGGTCGACCAGGGCACGCGGGGATGATCCAGCGTCAGCGCGAGGATCAGGTTCAGGGCGCACGACGACAGCATCGCCGCGTAGCCCCAGTTCACCGTGCGCGCCGCACTCGCCCGGCCGGCCACGCGGCCTGATACGAAGGCGCCGAAGACCATGCCGCTGACCACCGGCACGAACAGCCACGGGAAACCATCGGCGCCCAGGTGGAGGAGATCGCGGATGAGCTGCGGCGCCGAGGCGATGTAGAGAAACAGGCCGGCGAAGTTGATCGAACTGGCGATCGCCAACGGCCAGAACGGCAGGTCGCGCAGGATCGTCAGGTAACCGTGCATCAGTGGCCGCGGCCGGAAGACCGTGCGCTTTTCTTTCGGATGGGACTCGACCAGCAGGCGCGCCACGCTCACGGTGAGGGCCACCGTGAAGGCGGCCAGCGCCCAGAAGATGCCACGCCAGCCATCGATGCCGAGCAGCCACGCGCCGATGATCGGGGCGATAGCCGGCGCGATGCCGAAGATCATCATGACCTTCGACATCATCCGCTGGGCTTCTTCGCCCTGCATGGTGTCGCGCACGACGGCGCGGCCGATGACGATGCCGGCACCGCCGCACATGCCCTGGACGATGCGGCAGCCGAGCAGGAAGGCAAAGCTCGGTGCCATCGCGGCGCCGACCGAGGCGACGGCGTAGATCGCCATACCGACCACGATGACCGGCTTGCGCCCATAGGCGTCCGACAATGCCCCGTGGAACAGGCTCATCACCGCATAGGCCAGCAGGTAGACGCTGAGCAACTGCTGCAGCGCCACTTCGCCCACGCCGAAGTCATGCCCGATATCCGGGAAGCCCGGAAAAATGGCATCGATCGAGAACGGCCCGATCATGGACAGAGCCGCCAGCAGATACGGCAGGTAGCGCCGCAGGTCGCGGGTCGCGGAGGTCATGGACCTTCAAGGCGGTGGCAAGGGGACTGAGCGAGTATAGCCACAAGGTTTCGGTCCATAATCGTGCCAACGAACCGCATGGGAGTTGTCGTGGGCTATACCGGTTTTGTGGCCGTCGGCGTGGGCGGTGTACTCGGGTGTTGGCTGCGCTGGTGGCTGGCGGTCGCCTTCAACCCGCTGTTCCCGAACCTGCCGCTCGGCACGCTCGCCGCCAATCTCGTCGGTGGCCTGCTCATGGGCGTCGCCCTGGGCGTGTTCGACCATTTCACCACCCTGCCGGTGGAAGCGCGGCTGCTGGTCGCCACGGGATTCCTCGGCGGGTTGACCACCTTCTCGACCTTCTCGGCCGAGACCACCGGCCTGCTCCTTCGCGAACAGTACGGCTGGTTCGCCGCGCACGTCGGGTCGCACCTGGTCGGCTCCATCGTCATGACGATCGCCGGCCTGTTCATCACACGCGGAGTACTGAAGCACTTCTAAGCGCTACGCCGCGCGGGGCGGCGGGAGGATCACCAGGGGTCACGACGATGAGCCACGATTCTTCTTCTCTCAAGGCACGGGCGCAGGCCCTGCTGGAACAGGCCGGCATCACCCTCGGCGGCAGCCGGCCCACCGATCTGGTCGTGCACGACGAACGCACCTATCCCCGTGTCTTCGCCCACGGATCGCTTGGCCTGGGCGAGGCCTATATGGAAGGCTGGTGGGATGTCGGCGACCTGCCCGCCTTCTTCGCCCGCGTCCTCGGTTCCCATGTGGACGACTCGCTGCGCACGCTGGACACCCTCGTCGCGCACCTCAAGGCCCGCTTCCTCAACCTGCAACGCGGTGAGCACGCCTGGGACGTGGGTCGGCAACATTACGACCTGGGTAACGACCTGTTCGAAGCCATGCTCGGCAAGCGCCTGGTCTATTCCTGCGGCTACTGGGCCCAGGCGAGCAACCTGGACGATGCCCAGGAAGCCAAGCTCGACCTGATCTGCCGCAAGCTGCAGTTGCGTCCCGGTCAGCGCCTGCTCGATATCGGCTGCGGCTGGGGCGAGGCGCTCAAGTTCGCGGCGGAGCGCTACGGCGTGAGCGGCGTCGGCGTGACCATTTCGAAGGAACAGGCCGAGTACGCACGCGAGTTGTGCAAGGGCCTGCCGATCGAGATCCGCCTGCAGGATTACCGCCATCTCGACGAACGCTTCGACGCCATCCTCTCGGTCGGCATGTTCGAGCACGTGGGTGGCAAGAACTACCGCACCTGGTTCGAGGTGGCGCGACGCTGCCTCGCCCCCCAGGGCCTCGCCGTCCTCCACACCATCGGCAGCAACGAGCAGCCGGGCCGGCCCGATCCCTGGATCGAGAAGTACATCTTTCCCAACTCGGTGATCCCGGCGATGAGCCAGGTGGCAACCGCGCTGGAAGGCTTGTTCGTGGTCGAGGACTGGCACAACTTCGGCACCGATTACGACCGCACGCTCACCGCCTGGCTGGCCAACTTCAACGAGGCGTGGCCCCATCTGGCCGGGCGCTACGACGAGCGCTTCCGGCGCATGTGGCAGTTCTACCTCGGCTGCTCGGCGGGCATCTTCCGCAGCCGGCGTGACCAGTTGTGGCAACTGACCCTGTCACCGCGGGGCGTGCCGGGCGGCATGCGCGTACCGCGCTGACGCCGTGACGACTTCGTGCCCCGTACGGTCGGGGCATGAACGAACAGGCGAGGACCCGCGACGGCGTCGTTGAGACCGATGTACCAGCCCGACTGGACCGGCTGACCTGGGGGCGCTTCCACACGCTCGTCGCCGTGGCCCTCGGCATCACCTGGGTGCTCGACGGGCTCGAAGTCACCATCACCGGATCGATCGCCGGGGCGCTGAAATCCAGTCCGGTACTGCATCTGAGCGACACCCAGGTCGGGCTGGCCGGTAGCCTGTATCTGGTCGGCGCCGTGGCAGGCGCCTTGTATTTCGGTTGGCTGACCGACCGCCTCGGCCGAAAGAAGCTCTTCACGATCACCCTCGGGCTGTACCTCGTCGCCACCGCAGCCACGGCGTTCTCGCCGAACTTCGTCACCTTCGTGATATTCCGCATGCTCACCGGCGCCGGCATCGGCGGCGAATACGCGGCGATCAACTCGGCCATCCAGGAACTGATCCCGGCCCGGTACCGCGGACACACCGATCTCGTCATCAACGGCAGCTTCTGGATCGGTGCGGCGATGGGCGCGCTCGGCGCCGTCGCCCTGCTCGACGGCGGCTGGGTCTCGGCCGAACTCGGCTGGCGACTCACCTTCGGCCTGGGCGCCGTCCTCGGCCTGGGCGTGTTGGTGCTTCGACAGTGGATACCGGAAAGTCCGCGCTGGTTGATGCTGCACGGACGCATCGACGAAGCCGAGGCTATCGTCGCCCAGATCGAACAACGGCTTGGCGTGCCGCCGCCGACGGAGCCCCTGCCACGACTGCGGCTGCGACCGCGCCGACTCACGCTGGGCACCGTCGCCACCACACTGTTTCGCGACTATCCCAGACGCACCGTGCTCGGCCTGATCCTCATGGCGACGCAGGCCTTCTTCTACAACGCGATCTTCTTCACCTATGCCCTGGTCCTCGGGCGTTTTTACGGCGTCTCCGATGCTGACATCGGCTTCTACCTGCTGCCCTTCGCCGCCGGCAATTTCCTGGGTCCACTCCTGCTCGGGCGCCTGTTCGACACGGTCGGGCGCAAGCCGATGATCGCGATCACCTATGCGATGTCCGGCCTGCTTTTGTTCGCCACCGCATGGCTGTTCGTCCACGGCATGCTCGACGCCCGCACACAGACGATCGCATGGAGCATCGTGTTTTTCTTCGCGTCCGCCGCAGCGAGCTCGGCCTACCTGACGGTGAGCGAGAGCTTCCCGCTGGAGCTTCGCGCCCTGGCCATCGCCCTGTTCTATGCCGTCGGCACGGCGCTCGGCGGCGTGGTGGGCCCCTGGCTGTTCGGCTTGCTGATCGGCACGGGCGAGCGTGTGGCCATCGGCTGGGGGTACGCGACCGGTGCCTGCCTCATGCTGCTGGGCGCCGTCGCCGCACTAGGCCTTGGGATCGCCGCCGAGCGACGCCCCCTGGAGGACATCGCCGCGCCGCTCGGGCGCGCCGACTGAACGCAGGAAGCGTTTGCGCGCGATGCCGCGCACGAAGCCCAGCGCGGGCCGTGGATCGTCCCATCGGAAGGTGTGCAGTTGCGCCCTCGCCCACTGGCCCAGCACGGCCAGCCACGGCAGCCGTTCGCGCTTGCGCAGGGCGAGCACGGTCGGGATATCGTGGTACAGGTCGACGCACGCCACGCCTTCGGGATAGTCGCGCGACGCACGCGTCACCGGCAGCCCCTGCGCGTCCTGCCAGGCCATCTCGCACACGTTCATGCCGCAGCGCGCCGCGAACTCCACGTACGTCCAGGCGCGCGTGTTCACCTCGATGATGCGATAGATGCCGTCGCGCGGATCGCGCTTGAATTCGGCGCTGAAGATGCCGCGGTAATCCAGGCCATCCAGCAGGCGACAAAGGTGGCGGATCGCCTCCGGAAGTATCGCCAGCGGCACCGAGTGACAGCAGGAACTGTTGCCGAAATCCGGTGGCGACATGCGCAGGCGTCGCCGCGCGAAGACGCCCGCATACGCGCCGTTCCTGTCACGAAAGCCGTCGACGAAGAAGTGCTCGCTGGCCGGACCGGGAACGTATTCCTGCGCCATGACGCTGAAGCCCTGCGCATGCAGTCGCGCCCACGTCTCGCGAAGGGCCTCAGGCCGGTCGACCCAGAGGCCTTTCACGCCCGTGACGTCACTGAATCGCTGGGAGTTCACCGGCTTGACGAAAACGCGGTCCATCGACGCAAACGGAATGGCGTCGATGTCCTCCCGGCAGGCGATGCGATACGTGCGCGGATGCGGAATATGCGCGGCGGCCAGGTAGCCGGCGAAGACGGCCTTGTCCTGCAGCAGCTCCTGCGCATCGCGGCTCGATGTACTGACCAGGAAACGCTCACCGAGATCGGTGGACGGCAGGTCGGCCAGCCAGAGCGCGGCGTCGTCCGCGCCAGGAATGATGACGGCCCTGTCCAAGGGCATGGCGCGCAGGGCGGCGAGCCCCTGCTCACCCGGTTGGCCGTCCCACGGGACAGCACCGGGAGTCGGTCGGTACCATCGCGAACGGCTGACGATATCGCCAGGTGGGCATGCGACGTAGGCAGGAATGCCGGCAAGCTGAAGACTACGAAGGATACCCAGCGCGGTCGGCCCGCGCCCCATCACGATCGCGGGTACCCGCTCGTCGCCGCACCTAGCCATACCGCCCCCTGTGGCGGGTGACAACGCCGGAATGGCGCACCCTGCATGGGCAATGTGACATCGGTTCGGGCGACCGGCCAGATCGCCACACGGCCTATGCCCTATCGGGGGTCGCCGCGTTGTTCGGCGAGGGCGGCATCGATGGCCGCGTCCATCGCCAGCGCGCTGGCGCGAAGTGAAGCGCCATCGATCAGCTCGAGCACATCGGCGACCCCGGTCGACGGCGGGGCGACGGCGCGCGGCACGGCCTGTTCGTCCGCGACGACCGGTGGAGGCGATCCCGTCAGGGCGTCCGCGCTCATCTCCGTGGCGTACTTCACGATCTTCACCGGGCGGCCGTTGGCATCGAAGATCGGGTTGTAGGTCGCCTGGATCCAGACCACGACCTTGCCCTTGGCGATGCGCCGATAGAGGCCAGCGTCGTGAAGCCCAGACCGCAGGCGACGCCAAAACCCGATATACGCATCCGAACGGCTCTCTTCCTCATCGACGAAAAGGCTGTGATGCTTGCCGACGATCTCATCGAGGCGGTAGCCGGTGAAGCCAAGGAAGACCTCGTTGGCGTCCAGGATCATGCCGTCCAGCGAGAACTCGACCACACCCTGGGTGCGATCGGCGATGTCGAGGCGCTGCTCGCGCGTTGCCACCGAGACCCGCTCGTCGGAGATATCGCAGGCATACAGGAGCACGGATGAGATCCTGCCTCCCCGTCCCGCAAGCGGAATGTACACGGCCTGCAGCCAGACCTCGCGACCGGGCGCGCCGGTAGCCCGGTACGTGCCGGCCACCTGCTCGCCACGGGCGAGGGCGCGCCAGAGATGCTCCGCATCGTCGACCGGGAAGAACTGACTGTGGGGCTGGCCAACCACGGCCTCGGCACGGCATCCCAGCGTCGCGAGGAAACGCTCGTTGACCGAGCGCACGATGCCGTCCATGCCGAACTCGACGACCGATTGGCTGCGCGAAAGCGCGGCGATGATCGCGCGCTCCGTGCGGGCGCTGCGCCTGCCGCGCCCCCATCCGAACATACCCATCGTCGCGCCTCGTACTGCTAATGTGATTCGAACTGGGTTATCGGCCGGAGGCGGTCCGGGCTTTAGGCGAACGATACCAGTTTCGTCAATTCACATCTGTCCGTCGGCCACGGCGAAGGGGACGACACCAGGGTCTCGGGCTTCACTGGCCTGGCGTCGCATCGGCGGTGCCGGGCGCGGCACCGAGGGCGAGGTCCGGCCCAGGGTGATGTTCTTCGACGCGCGCACCTCGCGGTTAGCGAAGGTCCATATCTCACCGGTTTCGGTGATGAACACCGTCCAGTAGAGATCCGATTCCGGACCGTAATCGATCAGGAAATGGGCGAAGCCTTCCCCCTTGGGGGTGTTCATGGGCAGCGGCGGGTTGAGTTGCAGCATGGTGTCCTCCTCGTGGGCCGATTAGCACCAAAGCCACGTGCGGCCGGAGTGAACGTGCCGTCGATCACGCATCACCGGACACGGCCACCACTTTTCGTCGCGGGTGGGTAACATGGCCTTATCCGGAACACGGTTCACCAGGGGATTCAGGGCGTGCAGGCACGTAATTTCGCGGTATCGGTTGTCCAGCCCGGTGGCAAGGTCGCCATCGAGATCGAATTCAACGAGAAAATCCACGGACTTTCCGGCGACACGCTATGGCTGTCCCTGGAGGACGATGCCAGCCTGGCCGACGCGGAAGAGCTAAGAAAGCTGCTCGAGCGGGTGGGTCACCGCCTCACGGTAACGAACGTACGCGCCTGACCGGGGCCGTCGCCGCGTCCGTCACGGTCGTCACCGCGACCGCCAGCGGTACCACCACGGGCGTCAGCCGATGGTTGACGCCATGTACTTTGCGGCAGCCCAGGCAGCGCCGGGTCATGCCGAGTCCACGCCGGGACGCGCGTGGCGTGCTCAACAGGCAGCCACACACGTAACAACTGGCGACCGCGCCGCGCTCCCATAACTTCACGCGCACGGCCTGCACAGTCACCCAAGCCACCGCCGCAGTCACCGATCCGGCGACGATCCAGCCCGGCAGATTGGAATACAGGGAAAGAATGCCCAGGTCGCCTGGCATCTGCTGGACGGCCTTCATCGCCGCTGCGGCAACGGCACCGACGCCGAGGACCATCAGGCCCGGCGAAAACATCCGAAAATACATCCGTCCGGCGTACGACATGGTGGTCCCCTGACCCAGCCGGATGCTCCCGGCGGATTCAGGTTGGCGCCTGTGGGGTCTACCCGCCGTGAACAGGGGGGCACCGACGCAAGAACTTGCTACTACCCGGCGACTGCCCCGAACGAGGGCGGCCGGTCGGCCCTGGCCTTGCCGAAGGCCTCGTTCGGCGTATCGCCCATGACGAAGCTCAACGTCCCGCCTGCCGACAGTTCCTTATGGCTGATCCAGCTCTTCGACCACGGCTGGCCGTTCCAGCTGACCGACTGGATGTAAGGCCGGCCCGGACCGTTGTCCTTCGCCTCGATCACCAGCGTACGGCCACCGCCGACCTGCACTTCCGCGCGATCGAGCAGCGGGCTGCCGAATACGTAGTTCGTGCTGACCGGATCGACGGCGTACAGGCCCATCGCGCTGATCACGTACCACGCGCTCATCTGGCCGCAGTCCTCGTTGCCGGGAAGGCCATCGGGCTCGGGCAGGTACATGGATTCCAGGATCATGCGCACGCGCGCCTGGGTCTTGTGGTGCGAACCGGCGTACGCATAGAGGTAGGGCATGTGGTGGCCCGGCTCGTTGCCGAACGCGTACTGGCCGATCATCCCGGCGATATCCGGCGGCGCGTTGTCCGGCAGGGCCGGGTCGGCGTTGAACAGCCCGTCGAGCTTGGCCTCGAAGGCCGTCTCGCCACCGAACAGCGCCATGTAGTTGTACACGTCGTGCTGGTTGAGGAAGGTGGCCTGCCAGGCGTTCGATTCGGTGAAGTCGCGCCAGCGCTTCGAGTGACCGATATTGATCGGGTCGAAGGGCAGCAGCCAGCTACCGTCGTCCGCACGGGGGCGGACGAACTGGGTGTCCTTGTCGAACACGTTGCGGTAGTTCTGCGACTGCGTGCGCAGAAGCGCCGCATCGTCGGCATGACCCAGCGCGTCGGCCATGTGGGCCACGGCCCAGGCGTCGTAGGCGTACTCGAGGGTCTTGCTGGCCGCCTCGCCTTCCTTGTCGCTGGGGATGTAACCCTTCGCACGGAACGCCGGCAGGCCGAAGTAGTCGTCCTGCAGGGCGCGGCGACGCAGCACCGGCCAGGCCTTGGCGTAGTCGATGCCGGTAAAGCCCTTGGCCTGCGCCTCGGCGATCACCGGCGCGCAGTGGTAACCGATCATGCAGACCGTCTCGATGCCTTGCAGCGGCCACACCGGCGCGCCACTCGGGCTTTCCACGGCAAGACGCACCAGGCCGTCGACCAGATCCGGCACGCGCTCGGACTGGTACAGCGTGAACAGCGGATGCTCCGCGCGGTAGGTATCCCACAGCGAATACGTGCTGTAGTTGTGCCGGCCTTCGGGCAGCGTGTGCACGGCCTTGTCCATGCCGCGATAGCGCCCGTCGAAGTCGCTGAACACCGTCGGCGCGAGCATGGTGTGGTACAGCGAGCTGTAGAACGTGCGCTTGATCTTGTCCGACGACGTTTCGATACGGATACGCGAGAGCTCCCGCTCCCACTCCGCTTCCGCGGACGCGCGCACGCCGTCGAAATCCCAGGCGGGCATTTCGTTGTCCAGGTTGCGCATGGCGCCATCGATATCGACGCCGGAGATGCCGACCTTGACGAGCAGGGGCTCGCTCGAGGCCTTGTCGAAGTGCAGCGCCGCCTTCAGCTGATCGCCCTTGATCGTGGTCGTGCCGGCGGGGAGCGCCTTGTCGTCGCTATAGAGCGTGGCGCTGACGATCGGCCGCGACAGCTTCATCGCGAAGTAGATCACCCGGCCGGTCGCCCACTGGTAGACGCGACGACCACCGACCACGGTGTCGTTGCCAACGAGGGTCAGCTCGACATCGCTCAGTCGCGTGGGCGTCTGGACGTTGTCCTGGTAGCCATGGGCGAGATCGACCAGCAGGTGCGCGTCGCCGTCCTTCGCGAAGGTGTAGCGATGCATGCCCGCGCGCAGCGTGGCAGTCAGTTCGGCGAGGATGTCGTGCTCGGTGAGCTTGACCCGGTAATACCCCGGATGGGCCTGCTCCCCGGTGTAACGCGATCGGTATCCCTTGACGTGCGTACGGGGCGCCTTCTCCGGCTTTTGCCCACCCTTGTGCTTGGCGTCGAAGCGCGACACGTAGTTCACGCCGTCGTAGTCGCGATCGCCCGGCTGCAGCCGAACCGCGCCCATCGCCGGCATGACCAGGAAGTCGAGCATGTCCGCCGCACCGGTGCCGGACAAATGCGTGTGCGAGAAGCCCATGATCGAGCCGTCGCCCTGGTGGTAGCCGGACGAGCCGTCCCACTCCGCGTTGTTCGTGTCCGGGCTCAGCTGGACCATGCCGAACGGCCGCGTCGCACCCGGGTAGGTATGACCGTGGCCGCTCGAGCCAACAAAAACGTCGACGTAACGCAAGACGCCATCCCCAGCGGTGCCGCCGCTGGCGGGTGGCGCGGTCAAGCCTTTGTGTACCCCGTCGGCCAGCACGGTGAGGGAACCGAGCGGACCAACGACCGAAACAGCGGCCATGCCTTGCAGAAAACGTCGACGGGTAACCATGAATCGCTCCAGCTCAGTTGCGCGCGTCAGACGCGGCGCAGGGAATCGGGATGCTTGTCGGCAAGATGGACCACGAGCTCGCCGAACAAGGTATTGGCCCACGCAAACCACACGCGGGTGAACTGTTTCGGATCGTCCTGATCGAAGGCCTCGTGCATGAAACCGGTGCCGGCATGCGTCGTCTTGAGCCAGTGCAGGCACTGCCGCTGCTCGGCCACGTCGTCGGTGGTGAACGCCTTCATCATGATCGACATCGGCCAGATCATGCGCAGGCCTTCGTGCGGGCCACCGATGCCTTCACCGGCACTGCCCTTGAAGAAGTAAGGGTTGTGCGTGCTCCAGACCCGGTCACGCGTGCGCTGGTAGCGCGCATCGTGCGGGGCACTCTCCAGGTACGGCAACGCGAGCAGGCTCGGTACGTTGGCGTCGTCCATGAACAGCTGGTTGCCGTAACCGTCGACCTCATAGGCCCAATAGTCGCCTTGTGGATCCTTCACCACGCCGTATTGTTCGACGGCAGCGGCGATCTCGTCGGCCATGGCGTGGCATTCGTCAGCGAAGACCTGGTCGCCATAGAAGCTCGCATGCATTTGCGCGAGTCGGCGCAAGGTGACCATGGCGAACAGGTTGCCCGGAATATTGAACGCGTAGACGGTGGCGTCGTCCGACGGACGGAACATCTGGTGGATCATGCCGACCGGACGGGTCGGCTGGCCGTAGCCGTGCAGGAACTGGCTCTCGGTCGGGTTGGGCGACGGGCGCTGGAAGTGATACGGGCCGGGGCTCGTTTTGCGCTGCTGCTCGCGGAAGGTCGTGACGATCAGTCGCGTCGCCGCACGCCACGCGTCGTCGAAGGGCTCGCGGTCGCCGGTGGTCTGCCAATAGCCGTGCGCGAGGCGCACCGGGTAGCAGAGCGAATCGACTTCCCACTTGCGCTCGGCCACGCCGGGGCGCATGTCGGTCTGGTCGGACTGCGCCCAGTCCAGCTTGCTCTTGCCCTTGGGGTCGGGAAGAAAAGCGTTCGCATACGGGTCGATCGCGATACAACGGGCCTGGCGGCGGATCAGGCCGCGGAACAGTTTGCGCAGCGCCTCGTCTTTCGGCGCCAGCGGCAGGTAAGGCCACACCTGGGCCGAGGAATCGCGCAACCACATCGCATCGATGTCGCCGGTGACGACGAAGGTGTCTTCGTAACCGTCCAGGCGACCGACTTCCACCGTCGTGTCGAGTGTATTCGGGAAGCAGTTCTCGAACAGCCACGCCAGCTCGGGGTCGGCGATCTTCTTCTTCGTCGCGGCGATCAGTGCTTCGACGGCCGGGCTGGTGAACTTGCGCTGGCCTACCGGCGGCCGTTTGCCGGGGAAGCGTGGCGCGGCGAACGCGCTTGCGCTGATCCCGCCAGCCATGGCGATGCTGGGTACCAGCGAGATCCACTTGATGAGATTACGACGGCTGGGATTCACGGCTGGCTTTCCTTCAGGGCATCGATCAGTGAGCGTACCGACAAAGCGTGGCGAAGCGTGTCCGCGTCGACGTGACCGTCGATGGTCACATCGACACTCTCGCCGGG
>Ga0247742_10002032_pt1 | contig 13530 bp, 10 predicted proteins | sample UWRJL208509C2_FD_180944 | JGI IMG/M metagenome (GOLD analysis project Ga0247742, IMG submission 180944) | Plant litter microbial communities from Arlington Agricultural Research Station in Wisconsin, United States - UWRJ-L208-509C-2 | ecosystem: Environmental > Terrestrial > Plant litter >...
GACCAGCAGCATGGTGCGGCCTTCTTCGGCCAGGGCGCGGATCACATTAAGTACTTCCTGAACCATTTCCGGGTCAAGGGCCGATGTGGGCTCGTCGAACAGGATGACTTTGGGCTGCATGGCCAGGGTGCGTGCGATCGCGGCGCGTTGTTGCTGGCCGCCGGACAGTTGCGCGGGGTAGGCATGACGCTTGTCACTGATGCCGACCTTGGCCAGCAAGGCTTCGGCGATTTCAGTGGCTTCGGCCTTGCTCTGGCCGAGCACGCGGCGCGGGGCCTCGATGATGTTGTCGAGGACGCTCATGTGCGGCCACAGGTTAAAGTTTTGAAACACAAAACCGATTTCGCTGCGCAGGCGGTTGATCTGTTTGCCGTCGGCGGCCACCAGTTCGCCGTTTTTCGCAGCCTTGAGCTTGAGCTCTTCACCAGCCACCAGGATTTGCCCCTGGTGCGGGTTTTCCAGCAGGTTGATGCAGCGCAGGAACGTGGACTTGCCGGAACCGGAGGAACCCAGGATCGAGATCACATCGCCGTCGCGGGCGGTCAGCGAGATACCTTTAAGCACCTCCAGCTCACCATAGCGTTTATGCAAGTTGCGGATTTCAAGCGCGGGCGTGGCCTCAGCCATGTGCGGTCCTCATTGTGTTCATTGCGCTCCTGCTGTTGGCCCGCCTTCCTGGCGAGGCGCCAAGCTAGCATAGCGTCCGGATGACAGCCAACAGCCCTGCAGGCGGTAAACAGACGGTCTGCGGCAGGGTGTCGCATCGGCACAGCAGTGTGTCGCGCCATCAACAACCGAACAGCCGTTTGAACCAGTATTCCTACAGGTTTCACGTAAAAAAGGGCGCGATGGTGCCAGCTTTGGCCGGGTGTTGGAAGGGTTAAACCGGCGAACGGTCCTTATCAGCCCTTTTATGGGGCGTCACGCACAAATTGTGTGTGTTTTTGGTGCGCTGATTCGTCTTTCAAGTGAGTCGCACAGTAACGCTATAGCGGAATGCCATTAGTGTCAGTGACTTACGAGAGCTATTGAGTTTCCCTACAGCCCGCGTCAATCGCGGCTCTGTAACATTTTGGCGCAAATCTTGCGTAAAAAATAAAGAACGCCCCGTTGGTTTCTTTTCACGAGAAAGACGCCAGACCGGGTGGACCGTATTCGCAATTCCTCGCAAAGGTGTGTCAATGAGTAGTACGCAAAGCTCCAATGACCTCGAACAGGGGCTCAAACCGCGTCACGTCACCATGCTGTCGATTGCCGGCGTTATCGGTGCCGGGTTGTTTGTGGGCTCCGGCCACGCGATTGCTGCGGCGGGCCCGGCCGTGCTGCTGGCTTATGCCGCCGCCGGTACGCTGGTGGTGTTGGTGATGCGCATGCTGGCCGAGATGGCCGTGGCATCGCCGGACACGGGTTCGTTCTCTACTTATGCCGACCGTGCGATCGGGCACTGGGCCGGTTTCACCATCGGCTGGTTGTACTGGTGGTTCTGGGTGCTGGTGATTCCGCTGGAAGCCAACGCTGCCGCGACCATCCTGCACGCCTGGTTCCCCGGCGTGGCGATCTGGGCCTTCACCCTGATCATTACCTTGCTGCTGACCGCGACCAACCTGTTCAGTGTGAAGAACTACGGCGAGTTCGAGTTCTGGTTTGCGCTGATCAAAGTGGTGGCGATCATCGGGTTTGTGATCCTCGGCATCCTGGCGATCTTCGGCTTCCTGCCGGGCAGTCAGGTCAGCGGCGTTTCGCACCTGTTCGACACCCAGGGCTTCCTGCCCAACGGCATGGGCGCGGTATTGGCGGCGATCCTGACCACCATGTTCTCGTTCATGGGCACCGAGATCGTGACCATCGCGGCCGCTGAATCGAAGAACCCGGGCCAGCAGATTTCCAAGGCCACCAACTCGGTGATCTGGCGGATCGGCTTGTTCTACCTGGTGTCGATCTTCATCGTCGTGGCCCTGGTGCCGTGGAATGATCCTGCGCTGGCAGCGGTCGGTTCCTACCAGACCGTGCTGGAACGCATGGGCATCCCGAATGCCAAGCTGATCGTTGACCTGGTGGTGCTGGTGGCCGTGACCAGTTGCCTGAACTCGGCGCTGTACACCGCTTCGCGCATGATGTTCTCCCTGGGCCGTCGCGGTGATGCACCGGCGGTGTCCAAGATCACCAACAAGAGCGGCACGCCTTACTGGGCGGTGTTGCTGTCTACCGGCGCGGCGTTCCTGGCGGTATTCGCCAACTACGTGGCACCGGCGGCGGTGTTTGAATTCCTGCTGGCCAGCTCCGGCGCCATCGCGCTGCTGGTGTACCTGGTGATCGCCGTGTCGCAACTGCGCATGCGCCAGAAACGCACGGAAGCGGGCGAGAAGATTGCCTTCAAGATGTGGCTGTTCCCGGGCCTGACGTATGCGGTGATCGTGTTCATCGTGGGCGTGCTGACGATCATGTTGTTCCAGGAAGCGCATCAGGTGGAGATCATTGCCACCGGGATCCTGAGCTTGCTGGTAGTTGCGGCGGGGCTGATGGTGTCGCGTCGGCGCAAGGGCCGGAAGGTTGGGGCGGCGGTGCTTAACTGACGGAGTGCTTTCGTCGCAATACCGTTGATCAAATGTGGGAGCGGGCTTGCTCGCGAATGCGGTGGATCAGTCGACATTTGAGCTGACTGACACACTGCCTTCGCGAGCAAGCCCGCTCCCACATTTCGTTTTGTATCAGTCTTCGGAGCTAACAAGCGCCTGTGACGCCGCGACGTAATCAGCCTGAAACTCCGGCGATTCAATCCACGCCAGCGCTGCCGCTTCATCCTCGGTATCCGTGGCCCACTGGCGATACTCGATCAGCGCCGCGAGGATAAAGTCCGTCGCTTCTTCTTCACCTTCCTGCTCCAGTACCACTGCCAGCAGCGGGTGCGCCAGGAACACGGCACACAGCGCCTGCTGACTGGTTTCGCCAGCGGTGCGCATCTCCAGGAACAGCTCGGTCAAATCCACCGATTCAAGATCAATGCGGCTGTCATCGCCGGCAAAGGCATCCGGCTTGGTGGCGACGGCGCGTTGGGTGCGATTCTGCTTGGCCTTGGCTTTTGCCCGGTGGGCGCGTTTTTGCTGCTTGTTCGGCGAAGCCATGGGCTCACGTCCTTGGTGTCAGGATCTGGGGGTGGGGTATTGAAGCGCAGGTCTGGAGAAATCCCAAGGCTTTCTAGGTGCGATCCGTCACTTGGCGCCCCGGCGTGCCGTTGGCCAACTCTCCCCTTTGCAGCCAAGCCAATGCAATCGGCCACAACCGATCCTGATACTGGCTGCGAAAGAATGCGAAGTGTCCGACCTCTTTTTCGCCGATATCTTCAGGGGCGATCCGCAGGTGCGTGCGCTCGCTGCCGTCGAAGTAACCCAGCAGGCGCTCGATTGCCGCCACCGTGCCAAACGGGTCGTCGGTAATGCTGATGGCCAATATCTGTGCCTTCACCCGCGAAAACGGCAACTCGGGCAAGGCTCGCCCACTCGGACGTTTTTCATAACTCGGCGTCGGCGTACTCCAGTCGCGTACCACGCCCGCCGGGGTATCCTCCAGCCAGCCTATGCGTTTGCCCGGGAAGTAGCCAAAAACCGCTGTCACCAGCGGCATCACCACATGCCATTTGGCAAGCATCCGCCAGCGCCCGCTCGCCTCGTAGTCGCGCCAGTAGGCAAACTGCGCGCCTACCGTCACCAGGCGCCGAATCACTGCGCCGGAAGCCCCGAGTCCCGCCGCACATCCGCCAAAACTGTGCCCGACCACATCAATCGGTTGGCCGGCAAACTCCCGCTGGGCCCGCTGCAGGATCGCTTCGAAGTCCAGCACGCCCCAATCGGACCATGAGGCCTTGAACCCTTTCAGCGAGCCGCTGCGGGATTCGCCGATGCCGCGGTAGTCGTAGGTAATGACGTCGAAGCCATTGGCAAACAGGTAATCGGCAAACCGTGAGTAGTGACGGCAGCGTACGGAGGTGGCGGCGTTGATGATGACGACCGGGCGTTCAACGTCTGTGCGCGGATGGCGCCATGTGAAGCCGCCGATGGAATGCCCATCGGCTGTGGGCTCGCGGAATGCTTCGGCTTGAGTTCGGGCTGGCAGGTTCATGAACAGGCTCGATCATTGCGCTTTCGATGGGGTGTCAAAGGCCCGTGCGCAGTTTTATGAGAAGTCGAAACTAACAAATTTCTGCTACGAAGACCCCGGGGATTTTTCTGAGGCTCGACCTGAGCGGCACAGATGCCTAGGCTTAGACCCTTTCGCCCACCAGAGCCGGCCCATGACCCGCGACACCCTCGAACAAAACCAGATCCCGATCTACTTCGCCAGCGTGGTGCTGGCTGCCGTTGTTGGCCTGCTGGCGCCCTCCATGGCTCAAGGTGTGGCCGCCCTGGTTACGCCCGCCATCGCCGTGCTGATGTACGCGATGTTTCTGCAAATCCCCTTTCTGGACCTGCGCCAGGGCTTGGGCAACAAACGCTTTATGGCCGCATTGCTGCTGGCCAACTTCATCCTGATTCCGCTGCTGGTGTGGGCGCTGACTCGGGGCCTGGTGGAACACCCGGCGATCCTGGTGGGTGCGTTGCTGGTGCTGTTGACGCCGTGCATCGACTACGTGGTGGTGTTTACCCATATCGGCAAGGGTGACTCGCGGTTGATGCTGGCGGCGACCCCGATTCTATTGTTGCTGCAACTGCTGCTGTTGCCGGTCTACCTGGGGTTGATGCTGGGGGCGCAGTCGCAGGTGGCGGTTGCAGTGGGGCCGTTTGTCGAGGCCTTCCTGCTGCTGATCGTTGCCCCCATGATTCTGGCGGTGCTGACCACTTCCCTGTCCCGGCGCTCACCGGTCGTCAGTGCCTGGAACGATGCCTGGGCCTGGCTGCCCGTGCCGGCCATGGCGCTGGTGCTGATGGTGGTGATCGGTTCGCAGATCACCGCCGTGGTCCGCGATATCGGCCTGCTGGCGCCGGTGATCCCGGTGTATATCGGCTTCCTGTTGCTGGCCCCGCTGATGGGGGCGCTGGCTTCGCGCCTGTTCAAGCTATCGGCGCCCACGGCGCGGGCGGTCACCTTCAGCGCCTCCACGCGTAATTCCCTGGTGGTGCTGCCGCTGGCGCTGGCGTTACCCGAAGAGATCCGTGGGCTCGCTGCTGCCGCAGTGATCACGCAAACCCTGGTGGAATTGGTAGGGGAGCTACTCTATATCCGCCTGCTGCCGCTGCTGATCTGGCCCGCTCGTCGTTAGGCGGATGAATGTTTGATTCCGTTCAGGGCTTATTCAGGGTGGCGTTCGGCAACATGAGCCGGTTTACCCCACCTGACAGGCTGAATAATGGATCAACACAATCGCTTTCGAATGGAATCGCTGGGTATTTTCCTCATCGCCCTGCTGCTGTTCACCCTGGGCATCTGGGACCAGCAGCCACAGGGCTTCGACGGCCGCTGGGCCGTGTTCATGCAAGAGATGTTTCGCCACGGCGCGAGCCTGTTTCCTACCACCTACGGTGAGCCTTACCCGGACTATCCGGGCACCGCGACCTACCTCAGCTACCTCTTTGCCCGTTTATTCGGCGCGCCCAACGACCTGGCTAACGTGATGCCCACCGCCCTGGCGTCTGCCGGGGTCATGGCGCTGATCTACCGCTTGCTGGTGCCGTCGGGCCGGGCGTGGGCATTGCTGACGGTGCTGCTCACCGCATTGACTGCCCAGTTGCTGGAGAAGTCGCGCTCGGTGTGCCTGGACCAGATGATCTCGTTGTTGTGCCTGGGGTGTTTCTACCTGCTGCATACCGGTGAGCGCCTGGGCTCGCGGCTGCGCCAATATGCGATCTTTCCGTTGTTCGTGGTGGCGTTTGCCATTCGCGGGCCGCTGGGGTTGATCGAGGTGTGCGGGGTGGCCTGTGTCTACTGGGCGCTGGGCACCGCTCGTACGCGGCAAGAGCGGATTGCACTGCTGAAAAAGGTGATTGCCCACGGCGTGGTCGGTTTGATCCTGCTGGCCGGCTGTTGGTGGGCGCTGTTGAAACTGGCGCGGATCAGCGGGGGCGATGCTTTCGTCGATGATGTGCTGCGGATGCAATTCACCGGGCGCCTTGATGAAACCGGTGAGGCGTTCTACTTCTACTTCAAGCTGAGCCTGTACCGCTATTTCCCGGTGGTGCCGCTGGCCCTGGCGACGATGATTGCCCTGCGCCACAAATGGTCGGCCCGCCACGACGATGCCGATGTGCAGTTGATGCTGCGCTTGGCCGCCTGCGGCCTGATGATTTTGCTGGGCTTGTCGGTGCCGCACTTCAAGCGCGCCTACTACATCGTGCCCATGGTCCCGATGTTTGCCGCGGTGGCCGCCTATGGCTTGCTCCAGGCCCAGGGCTGGTTGCTCGGCGTGCGGCGTGGCTATGAGTGGCTGGTGGCGGTCCTGCCGGTGCTGGGTATTGCCGTGGTGTTTGTCTGTCGGCATCTGTGGCACAAGCACGGCTACTGGCCGGACGTTTCAGTGCCGGCGCTGGTGGGTGTGCTGATCGTGCTGCAACTCGCAGCCGTGATTGCCTGGCGCCGTTTGCAGGGCAATCTCGGCCAGCGCCTGGTGGTGCTCAGCGTGATTGCGCTGGCCACCCAATGGCTGGTGCTGGTGAAGGTTGTGGAGCCGGCCAAGGACCTGCAATTCGACACCAGGAACTTCGTAAGCGCGGTGGAAAAGCTGCGTGCCGATAATCCCGGGACCCTGGTGTTCGTCGATCTGGCCAAGGACACCTGGGCGATTCGCTACATCATGAACCTGGATCACGACGAGCAGCCGCTGTTCATTGGGCGCAACCAACCCTTGCTGGTGGATACGCTACCGCGCCCCGCCTGGGTGATTGTGGAGCGCAAGCAAACCGCATTGCTCAGCGGCACGCCGCTGGAACACATGGCGCCGGTGTTCAATGGGCGGTTGAATGACAACCCGCTGCTGGTGTTCCTGGTGAAGTGACTCAGTCGCCTTGACATCCTTGTCGGTGGTAACGCCGACAAGAGTGGCGATCACTGGGGAATTAAGGATGGAGCAATGGGGTCGGAATGAGGTGTTGATAACCGGCGCTTTGGATCGTCTTACTGTATGGTCGCCGCCTGGATGACCGGTTGGTCTGATTGGAGCGCTTTGCAGCCTGCCGCAAAACAGGCGCCTGCTAGGCTTGGGTACTTTCGTGGTGATGAGTTTGGGTGCGACATGGAAGCAGTAAAAATGGATTTTGAGTATGCCGGTGCCGAGAGCGTCGGTAGTGCCCACGTGATCGGCCGTTCCTGGCTTGGCGGCCTCAGCATCTGTTTTGACGGAGGCTGCAGCTACCCCTCGATGATCAGCGTGCTGGAGGCTGTATTCAGGCGCTACGGACGCCTGGTGCGTTTTGGCGAGTCGCTCTCGGCGCAGGATTGGATTGCGCGCGTGGAGGAGAGTGGTTTTCACATCTCCGAGCAGGAGCGGGTTGCGGTGTTGACGTTGATGCGGGGCGGGGGCTGAAGGAGTCAAAAACGGCAGGCAACAAAAAACCCGCACCAGGCGGGTTTTTTGTGTGTTTCAGATGACATTTGCACCACCTGAAACTAATTAGTGGTGCCCAGAGACGGAATCGAACCGCCGACACGGGGATTTTCAATCCCCTGCTCTACCGACTGAGCTATCTGGGCAACGGGGCGCATTAAACGGGTTTTTCAGGGGGTCGTCAAGCAAGTTTTCAAAAAATATTTAATTATTACCGTCGCTTACGGGCCAACCCCCAATTTTGATCAATTATTCAGCAGGTGGCACGTAGCCGTCGGCCTTGGCGTAATCCTCGCCGGAAAAGTACTTGTCCATCTCGCCCTGCAGGTATTTGCGGTCTTCGGCGTTCATCATGTTCAGGCGCTTTTCGTTGATCAACAGGGTCTGGTGCTTTTGCCAGTCAGCCCAGGCCTTGGCGGAGACGTTGTCGAAAATGTCCTGCCCCTTGGCGCCAGGGAACGGGGCGCGCTCCAGGGCGGGCAGTTCTTCGTGGTACTTGCGGCAGATGATGGTGCGGGTCATGACGGAACTCCTGCGTTCAATACTTCAGCCGCGCGCTTCAGCAGTTTTTTCACCGGGGCGGCAAGGCCCAGGCGCGGCGGGGTGGCGAGGTTATACCAGAGCCAGTCAGCCTCGGCCACGTGATGGGCAGACTCCTGGACCTGGACCAGCCAGGGTTCGATAGCCAGTTGGAAGTGGCTGAAGGTGTGGATCAGGCTCGGCAGCTCCTGGTGTTTGCCCAGCGCCAGCGAGTGCTGGTTGGCCAGGTGTTCCAGGTCGGCCAGGTCATCCAGCTCCGGCAGGCTCCACAAACCGCCCCACAGGCCCGTGGAAGGGCGACGGTAAAGCAGGATCGCGCCCTCGTCATTGGCCAGCAACGGCATCAGCGTGCGCTTCTGGGGCACGGTCTTGCGTGGCTTGGGGATCGGGTAGCGGGTTTCCAGACCGAGCAGGTGCGCTTCGCAGCCCTTTTCCAGCGGGCACAGCAGGCAACTGGGCTTGCTGCGGGTGCAGAGGGTGGCGCCCATGTCCATCATGGCCTGGGTGTAGGCGTTGACGCGGTCATGGGGCGTAAAGCGCTCTGCGGTGGCCCACAGCTGTTTGGCGACCTTTGGCTCGCCAGGGTAGCCCTCTTGCGCGGTAAAGCGCGCCAGCACGCGCTTGACGTTGCCATCGAGGATCGGCGCTCGCAGGCCCATGCTCAGGCTGGCAATCGCACCCGCGGTGGACAGGCCAATGCCGGGCAGTTCGGTGAGTTTTTCGACGTCACGGGGAAACTCGCCGCCATATTCGGCAACGACGATCTTCGCGGTCTTTTGCAGGTTGCGCGCCCGGGTGTAGTAACCCAGCCCGGTCCACAGGTGCAGCACTTCGTCTTCCGGCGCGGCAGCCAGGGCTTCGACCGTTGGCAAGGACGCCATGAACCGGTCGAAGTAGTTCAGCACGGTGCTGACCTGAGTCTGCTGCAACATGATCTCCGAGACCCACACCCGGTAAGGCGTGATGCCCTGTTGCCAGGGCAGGTCATGGCGACCGTGGCGGTCGTACCAGTCGAGCACCGCCGTTGAAAACTGCTCGTTTCTCATCGTTTGAACAGGCCTTTAAGCGCGTCTTTCAGCTGTGGATTGACCTTGTCGAGCTTCTGTTCAAGCTTCTCGCCGAGCTTGTTGCCTGCCGCCTTGATGGCGACCTGGCTCAAGCCGTCCTTGTCCAGGCGGCAGGCCTTGGCGCCCAGTTCCAGCGGGCCACGGCAGCGCAGCGGTACTTCGATGTTCTGGAAGTTGGAGCCCACCTGGCAAGCCGGGTCCGGCACGTCGCGCTGGTCGCCTTCGACGATGATGCCGACGCGGTAGTCCATGCCCAGCACGCGCAGGTCGACGTCACCGTCGCCGTTGACGGTCAGGCCCGGGATGCGCACTTTCAGGTCGGGGTTGCTGGCCACGCCATTGCGGAAGGTCAGGTTGCCCTTGAGTTCCTGGAACGGGGTGTCCTTGCCGCGCTGGTCGCCGCTGAGGGTCTTGCGGTTGAGCAGGGCGATGCCGGTGCACAGCTGTTGCTCGATGTTGGCGTTGAGCAGCACGCCGTTGTTGATCGCGAAGCTGGCGGTACCGTTGAGGCTGTCGATCAGGGCTTTCTGGCTATTGCCGCGGCCGTTGAGGTTGCTGTCGAGGGTGAGCTGGCCCTTCACCGGCGGGTTCTGCCCCTGGGCTTGCAGGATGCGTTCGACCGGTACCTGCTTGATGCGGGTTTGCAGCGCCAGCAGCGGGATGTCCTGGCGCACGTCAAGGTTGCCGTTGGCCTGGAAGGTGCCGTTGTAGAGGCCGCCGCTCAAGGTATCGAGCTTGAGCTGGCCATCGAGGCCGGAGGCTTTCAGGGCGGCATTCTGGATCGGCAGCTTGCTCAGGGTCAGTTGGCCAAAGGACAGGTCGGCGTTTACGTCCAGGGTGCGCAGGCGGGTCAGCGGCAGCAGCTTGTCGGTACTCCACGCGGCTTTGGTCGGGGCGTCCGGCAACGGTGTGGTGCCACCGGCCGCCATGGCGCCGGCTTCGCTGTTCTGCACTTCAGCCTGGCGCGCGGCCGCAGCGCCCTTGGCGGCTTCGGACTTGGCCGGCAGGTAGTTGTCGGCGTTGAACGTATCGGCCTTGAGCTGCACCCGCAGGGATTGCCTGGCGAAATCATCCACGGCCACGCGACCGGTGAAGGTGCTGTCGTCGAGTTTCAGGTTGAGGTCTTCAAGCGCCAGGCTGGTCGGCGTGCCCTTGAGGCGGCTGACCAGTTCGACCTTGCTCAGGCTGCCGGCGGCCATCGGTGGCAGCGGGTTGCCGACGCTGTCGAGGAACTTGGCCAGGTCAAACTGGGCAATCGACAGGGCGCCGCTGAGCTGTGGAGTCTTGTCCAGGTCGTTGACCTTCAGCTCGCCCAGGGCGCGCAGTTGGTTCAGCGACAGCTTCATGCCGGTCCATTCGGCGATATTCGCAGACTGGTCCACCAGCAATTGGCCCTGGGTCGAAAAGGTCACAGTCTTGCCTTGCAGCGGCTCGCCGGTGGCTTCACCAGTGACCTTCATGTCTTCGAACTGGTAGCGCTTGAGGGCGCGCTGAATGCGCAGGTTGCCATTGACCTCGGTCTTGACGCGCATCAGCGGCTGGTTGGTGCCGAAGAATGCGGTGAGTTTGACCGGGATGCTTGCACCTTCGTGCACGGCGCCGGCGCTCAGCTGGATGCTTTCGGCGCTGAACTGCTTGCCGGTCTGCTCGTCGTTGTATTCGACGCGGGCGTTGTTGATGGTCAGGCTGTCGATGTCCAGGCGGATCGGCTGCGGCGGCTTTTCAGGCTTGGGCGGTGTGGCCGCTTCAGCCACGGCAGGCGTGGTGGCGGCGGTAGCCGGGTCCGGCACATTCTTGCCGATGTCTTCCCAGTTGCCGTGGCCATGCACGTCTTTGTTCAGGCGCAGGTTCAGGCCTTCGACACGTACATCGCTCATCTGCACTTCACGGCGCAGCAGCGGCAGTACGCGCACCGACAGGCCGAGCATCTGCAGGTCGGCAAACGGTTGGCTCGGATTGGTCAGGGTCGCAACGCTGGCCTCGTGCAATTCAAGACCGAGCCAGGGGAACAGGCTCCAGCCGATGTCGCCATTGAGCGTCAGCTCGATGTGGGCCTTGTCGCGGGCAATCTGGCGAATCTCGTCTTTGTAGTCGTTGGGATCGAAGAGATGGGTCAGGGCAAAGCCTAGAGCCACAATGATCAGCAACAGCCCGAGAAGTACCAGACCCAGGATTTTGCCGAACGCTTTCATGGGCGAGTCCTTGTATGTCGATTTTAAAATTTAGCCGAAGAGTATAACGCTCGTAGCCCTATGGCTGTTTAGGGATCGTTACATGGCGTCAAACAAATCAGATAACTCCAGAAAGGTGATATCAGTTTGGTTTTTCTGTCATCCACAGATGCTAATCTGCGCATGTTCGTCTGCCGTCTGCGACTAAACGTCGCGTTTAAAAGGAGCTTTACTCAACAAAACGGCCACGCCTTGCGTGTAAGGCCGAGGGAGAGAGCGCCCGACGGACACATACTAATAACTGGGGGAAACACCAATGAGCACTAGCACTGCGGCGGGTAATACTGCTGCACAGCCTGCGTTCCTGTCCAAGGAACGCATTATCGCCAAGCCCGGGTTCAACCGTTGGCTGGTACCACCGGCCGCCCTGGCGATCCACCTGTGTATCGGCATGGCCTACGGTTTTTCGGTGTTCTGGCTGCCGTTGTCCAAGGCGCTGGGGATCACCGCACCGGTCGCCTGCGCGCCGGACATGAGCTTCATCAGCCAGGTCTTCTCGTCGCAATGCGACTGGCCCATCTCCATGCTGGGCTGGATCTACACCCTGTTCTTCATCTTCCTCGGCTGCTCCGCGGCGATCTGGGGCGGCTGGCTGGAACACGCCGGGCCACGCAAGGCTGGTGTCGTTTCGGCCTTGTGCTGGTGTGGCGGCCTGCTGATCTCTGCGTTGGGGATCTATACCCACCAGATCTGGCTGATGTGGATCGGCTCCGGGGTCATTGGCGGTATCGGCCTGGGCCTGGGCTATATCTCGCCGGTCTCGACCCTGATCAAGTGGTTCCCGGACAAGCGCGGCATGGCCACCGGCATGGCGATCATGGGCTTCGGCGGCGGCGCGATGGTGGGTGCCCCGCTGGCAGCCGCCTTGATGGGCCACTTTGCCTCGCCGACCAGCGTTGGCGTGTGGCAGAGCTTCGTGGTCATGGCCGTGATCTACTTCGTGTTCATGATCGGCGGCGCCTTGTCCTACCGTGTTCCGCCTACCGGCTGGAAGCCTGAGGGCTGGACTGCCCCGGCGAAAAAAGCCAGCAATGCGATGATCACCCACCGTCACGTGCACGTGAACGTGGCCTGGAAAACCCCGCAATTCCGCCTGGTGTGGCTGGTGCTGTGCCTGAACGTGTCTGCCGGCATCGGCATCCTCGGCATGGCTTCGCCGCTGCTGCAGGAAGTGTTCGGCGGCAAGTTGCTGGGTAACGGCCTGGCATTTGGCCAACTGGATGCCGGCCAACTGGCTTCCATCGCGGCCATCGCAGCCGGCTTTACCGGTCTGTTGAGCCTGTTCAACATCGGTGGCCGGTTCTTCTGGGCATCGTTCTCCGACTACCTGGGCCGTAAAAACACCTACTTCGTGTTCTTCGCCCTGGGCTTTGCCCTGTACGCGTTGATCCCGAACCTGGGTCACCTGGGTAACGTCGCGCTTTTCGTGGCGGCGTTCTGCATCATCCTGTCGATGTACGGCGGTGGTTTTGCGACGGTGCCGGCTTACCTGGCGGACCTGTTCGGTACGCAAATGGTGGGTGCGATCCACGGTCGCCTGCTGACCGCTTGGGCGGCGGCGGGCGTACTGGGTCCGGTGCTGGTGAACTACCTGCGTGAGTATCAGTTGAGCATCGGCGTTGAACGCGCTGCCGCCTACGACATCACCTTGTACATCCTCGCCGGCCTGCTGGTGCTGGGCTTTATCTGCAACCTGCTGGTCCGGCCGGTGGCAGACAAGTACTTCATGACCGACGCCGAACTGGCTGCCGAGCAGGCGCTGGGCCATGACAAGGGCGCCGATTCCAGCACCGTGCTGGAGTGGAAAGCCTCCTCCGGCAGCGTGCCATTGGCGGTTGCCGCCTGGCTGGCGGTGGGCATTCCGTTGGCGTGGGGCGTGTGGGTCACCCTGCAGAAAACCGCAGTACTGTTCCACTAACACCACGTAACCCTTGTGGGAGCGGGCTTGCTCGCGAATGCGATGGATCAGTCAGCACATGTATTGGCTGACACACCGCTTTCGCGAGCAAGCCCGCTCCCACACAAAGCTGCTCCCACACTTGTACTGACATGTCTATCCCCGACACTCCATCAGTCTTATCCCCTCCGATGTTTCTGTTTAGCGCCCGCGCCCCTATAATGGCTGCCTTTTTCGCCCAATGATTTTGCGGAGCTGGTGATG
>Ga0247742_10002033_pt1 | contig 13525 bp, 15 predicted proteins | sample UWRJL208509C2_FD_180944 | JGI IMG/M metagenome (GOLD analysis project Ga0247742, IMG submission 180944) | Plant litter microbial communities from Arlington Agricultural Research Station in Wisconsin, United States - UWRJ-L208-509C-2 | ecosystem: Environmental > Terrestrial > Plant litter >...
CGTAGCGTACACCATTTGTAAACATCTTGAAATGCATATTTTGTGTCGTCGTACGACTTGCCCTGGCGCGCGATGTCACAAAGGTCACATTTATGTGACTACTCTGGTCGTGCATAAATCTCATAACGCATAGCGCTGGGGGTCGTTCAGGGCCTATGCGTTATGACCTATTCAACTGTACATCTGTCTAAATAAACACTGCGAATAGACGAAATTGACAATTCTCCAACCGCTGCTCTTGAGGTGCATCCTTAATTAGAATTTAGTGGATCAGATTTGTAGATATTGACGCGTCGACGCGTCGGGCACGGGGTCATGTGTTTTTTCTGTGACATGCGTGTTTATATAAGGTTTATATCTTGGACGCTTCTTCGTTCACCACCCTCCAGGAAATCTGGATAATTGGCTAATGGTTTCGCGAACCGGTCAGGTGAACGCAAACGCAACGTGGCAAATAGTTGGCATTGGTTGCCGCTGAAGGTCTTTGTCGTTTACCACTCCCCTCTGCACCCGCGCCAGCCTCAACACCGATTGCCACTGCAGCACCGTCCTTAGAGTTGATCTACAGCTGCCGCCCGATCCAATCTACACCCTCACTCGAAGCTGCTCAGATTTGGCATGCGATGGAGCGATCGGGGCGGTTGAAGCATACCAGAACAACGATCTCTTTGTCAGAAGGTATGTACCATGTTTCTGGTACCTAGTCGTTGATTCTCTTTTACTTAGTGTAAGAGGTGCTACATCCCTCTGTTTCTGACCAACCCCTACAAGTTCGAGGACGTTGAATAATCCTTGATCTCTCTCTTTGTGTTTATCTCGGGTGCCATCCCCAGGTACGCTGATGTGCATGGCAACACCTAAACAGTGGGCTGCAGCCGGACCTACCAACCGTCAGCTTGACAGCGCGACTCGTTCGGCGAAGCGTTCATGGACGGGTTCGCTAACTGTTCTTCCAATGGACGATATACCTTCACCTCCTCCTGAAGGGATGGATGTACTATTATTCACAGCCGCTTAACTACTATTACAGCTCAGCAACGTCGATCTAAGTCTACTCGAGTGCGTAGGCCACGCGGTCAACTACTATGATAGTGCAAGAGGTCCTGGCCATTCAGAAAAGCTGTCTCACCATCGCGTTCTGATTCTTGCTCCTATTTTCCGTCGTAGTTTACTAATTTGTTCCACAAACAGATAGCCGAGCCTTGCTTATTTGTGGATTAGTAATATTCCGAAGCATTACTCGTACCACTCTCACCTGGTCTCTCGTTCTACCGACGTCGACTTCACCCGTGTCCTCGCCCAGTCGATATTCCGCCTAAGTATCATGGTGGTGAAAACGCGGAAATCGGCACAAGCAGGCACTGGCAAGAAGCCTGGCAATAAGTCTCCCCCTGCTAAAAAGAAACAAGCGAAGAGTTCTCCCCTCGAAGGCGCATCCGACGATGAAGCCAACAACGACGAGCCGGCCAGTTCAAGCAAGAGGACGGTCAGGAGGACGGCCAAGATGACTCTCGACGACACGAATTCTGAGGTCGAATTCACTGACGAGACGCCAGCTACTTCCAAGACCAGCTCAGGCAAGAAGAGCAAGAAGGCCTCGGATGCTTCGGACTCTGAAGGCGAAGGGACTGGCTCTGATGACTCAGTAAGGGACGAAATTAACCTTGCCAGTAGGAAGCGCAGTCTAGCTAGCAAATCGTTGACGAAGAGCAAACGACAGAAAGGCCAGGCCTTTGACCTCGACTCGCTGACGAAGGCCGAACGGGAACAACTCTTCAAGGCCCTCAGCCTGCAGCACAGTAAGAAAACCAAGGAGACCGAATTTGACACTGGTGGCTATATTTGTTTCACTCGTCGCCTTGAAGTGTTCTGACTTTTCTGTTATACCTAGCCATTCGAGACGCAAGCGACCGAATGTTAACTGAAGAAGGGCAAGAGGAACAGGAGAACCTAAGAGCCCAGGAAGCCACTGCCCAGTCGAGCGACCATCAAGACGTTGATGAGGACGAGGACTTATCGGCCGGTCTCCTCCTCCCGAAACAAAAGCCGTCATCCCAGCCCCGCCCCCATTCGAAGAACGTTAAGTTCTTTTCGCCCACCAACATTACTAGGATGCTGACGTTTGTTTAGGCGGGTGCTGACAACGGTGGCGACTCACTCTCTCGTTCGAAGAAGGTTAAGTTCCTTTTGCCCACCCATGTTACTAGGACATTGACTTTTGCTTAGGCGGACGTGAACAGTGGCGACAACTCTCTATCATCGGAGGAGGATGACGATGACGACCCTCTGCAACCTGGAGGGTTCATAGACGACGGCTTGGGTGATTGGGATGAAGACAACGGTGGGGATAATGGGGTGCGCGTCTGAATCGACTGCCAGTTGAATAGTGTTCTAATTCCTTTTAGATGGACATTCGGGATCCGCAAGAGAAGCCACATAGCTCAAGCTTGTCGTCACGGGCTGGTTCGAGGAAGCCAAAATCTTCAACTCGCCAGTCAACACCCTCTGTGTATTCAAGCTCTCACTCCGACGGTAGCAGCGAAGGCACTCGGCGTACTTCAAGTGGACGCATCACTGAAAGCTGCTTTGATCATATGACGAAAGAGCTTGCAAAAGCTGCCAAGTCTCACTTCCGCTTTCTCGCTGTCTATGACACGCCATTCCCACCCATGGGGAGTGGACGTATGGAATACGGCTGGAAGGCTCTCAAGAAATTAGTGAAGGATGCGAAGAACCCATCATGGACTGCTGCACTGAAGTACACCAGTACTAGCTCGGAACGCCAGTGGACCCTGGTCAAATTCGTAAGTTTCCAGTTGATGTTCATGACCACTTTTGAATTTGTTTATTAGGCTTACTACGGGAGGGCAGGTCTCATCAATTCCATTATCACAAAGGCTCGAGAGAAGGTATCAGCCTACTACTCGTTTGCTGGATCAAAAAGTGAGATCAAGGCTGATGTAGAGTGGTTGCTCGAAGACAGCCATTTTATTTTTGCTTCCGTGAATGTCAAGGTAGGCATTCTCGTACTAACTGGGATTTAATACTCATTGTAATATCTAGGAACGTACCTTCACCGAATCTCCATTTGCATCCAGCCTCATCATTCAGATGATCCAAGGGCAGTGGTTCCCAAGCTCAACTCGCCAAAAGTCAGATGGTGATACAGCATCACAAGTTTACAAGGATGGGACTATACCTCGTAATATGGTCCTGCTTGCTGTCATAGCTGTAAGTGATTGTGTGATAGTATGATCTGCTTGAAGCTTATTAGATTGTCTATCAGATTGAACATGCCCTGAAAGAATGGAACCAAGGTGTTCGACCTGTCACCCCTGTGGCATTCACTGAGGAGATGACAAGAAATAGGTCAGTATCTCAAGCTATTTGTATAATATTTCCGTTTGACAGCATCCTCTATTAGTTTCATTGGCTTTAATGCCACGTGGAACAAAATTGCAGAAAACTCTGAGAACTGGAAGAACAAATGGCCTATACTACTATTTCGGAAGATTACGTGCGTTATTTTCTTACAAACCTATCTAATCTAACATTATTTGTAGGAAAGATTTTGTTCATTTGCTCCCTAATGCCCAAGCAACTCAAAAGCCTATGCCCTCAATTGATTACACAAAACTAGATGCCTTACTACTTGATGACTTGGATGCCTGAGATGTTATGGAGTTTTATAGAAATTTTTGAGCAAGCTTATTTCAAATGTATTTATCTACCTATATACTCCCTACAATGAATACCACATAAGTTGACATGAGACAGCATATGATGTTACCTAAGTGTTACTCACTCTATGCCTACCTAGATGGTCTGTAGGAATCCTGCAAGACAACTCAGGTAGCATTCAGAATGGACCCAAAGTGACCTAGTTAAATAGAGTTGACCTAGACAATTCTGAGGGAAACTCAGGACAACTCCAGAGTGACCTAGACAATCCTGGGGGAAGCTCAGGACAATCCAGGAGAGACCTAGGAAAATTCTGAAGTGACCTGGGACAATCCTAGAGTGACCTGAGACAATCCTGGAGTGACCTGGGGCAGTCCTGGGGCAGTCCTGGAGTAGTCCTGGAGTGACCTGGGACAGCAGTCCCAAATCACTTAGCTCTGGGGATGTCCTAGGCAACCTGGCATGTCTGGCTGTCCTGGCTGTCCTAGGCACACCTAGGACGACCTAGAACACCCTGGCTCCCAAGTGCCTTTTCCTGATGCACAAAACTTCGGTTGCTGACCCGTGCTATGATATTCTTTACCACGTGAAACATTCAATGTTCTTTCAATTCACCGAGCCACGGACGGCGAGTTGTCGAGTATCTTGCAAAAGGATGAGTTTAGTGCTTACCTTCGTTCAAAGGTATTGGGTCATGAAATGCGGCCACCACCTCGTCCTGTGGTAGAGGAACTAGTCGAGGTAGGTTCCGCGGAAGTTGGGCCTTCAGGACGGCAATATGATACAAGTCCTGTGATATCTGATGTCCGAAGGTATACATCAATTGGACATCCTTTCGCAGCTGATGAGTAACGCTGATTTCATAATGAAAGCCTCAAATGACCCACATCTTCCAAAACTTTCATAAATGAGAACTCGTTCTCTGAAGCATTCTTCAATTCATCGATTGACTTGGTATCGGTCACAACGACAGTCCATCGAAAATATCCGGTACTTTGAAGTAAGCTGCGGACCACTGTATAGCACCAGATCAGAAACCACTGAGGTGATTAAAAAATTTACACTCACCTTCTTGATCTCAGTGTTTATCAATGCGCAAGAGCCGCGAGCGAATCGAACTGCCTCTATGAAGGAAAAATAGGTCCAGCCGAAGGTTATTGCAGCCAGATTAGGCCGAGTTAGTACATAGTGTACATTTATTCCTTAGGGGAGCTTACCCTCCATGCTTCCCTCTTGTAGTAGGCTAGCACCAACCAAAAACACAAAGGGAGTAAAAGAAGAGCAAGCTTGTGGTTGATCACAACATCTTGTGACCTGGTAAATTGCACGAGAAATTCATACATCCTAAACCCAAGTGAAAGTGCATTGTCGCATAATATTGTGACTGCTTTCCGAGTCGTGTGTGGTGCCAAGTTGGTGGGGGAGACACCGATCAAGTCTTCGGGTTCAGCAAGGGTGAAAGGAGCAGGGACGGAGACAGGTCTGGGGAAGAGCAGGACCGGACGTTCGGAGGGGTCTTGAGTATGCGGGTTCGAAGAGAGACATTGGCCAGAGTTGGAGCAAGCACGGAGGAGAGTTGCCCTTGAGCCCCGTGACGCGGTCACGTGTAGACTCAACAGTGCAACGGCCCATTTCAACTTCAAGTCAAGTTCTCCTGCGCCATCATTTGATTCCTCTAGAGATGTGGCAGCTCTGCGTGCGTGTAAACTTCACCGTTGCAGGTCCACCAGTTTGACCGCTCGCTCTGATTATAGGTGCCGCCTTTGTTGGATCACCACGCGCATGTGTGAAAGCAACTTTCGTTTCACTAGACAATGATCTATTTCCTCCCCTCTATGCAATGTTCATCGCCGTTTTCCTTGTAGTAGTCACCACTATACTCTCCGTACACTCCTATATCCCAGCAACCCCCACAAATGACACTCAAGCAGCCATTGCTGGTGGGTTGAACGTCACCGACACCTCCAAGCTTCATCTCAAATGGTATCCCTCTGGGTCAGTCTCTATGTCTCTAAATGGCGCCTTCTTCCTGACCGAATCGCAAGGTCAGTCTCGGAGAATGTATCGTATCAGTTGGCAGGAAATGCAAGCACCAGCGTTACCAAGGTATGTATTCCACCATCGTCGTATTTTGCATCTCTCACCATTTCATAGGGAGTCTTCGTTCACTTCTCGGAGGAGATGATCAACAACTCCACGCCACCAAGTACATTGTACGCGCTCAGTATCGGAATTCATCATTCACCCTAGTTCTACAGCCGCAACACCTTGGATAGCGTTGGTGTCTTGTGATGCAAATGTCACTACCGCATCTCTGGAGACAGATATCTTTTCTTTGGCGAGAGAGAAGGGGGCCGTCTCAGCTGTGAGTGTCACCGTAGTCGTGAGTGTCACCGTAGTCGTGAGTGTCACCGTAGTCGACACTGTGAAGTGAGCTGACTGACCTTGTCGCCCCAGGTACTGTACTCCCTGCGGTCTGCAGCATGCATCATCAACCCCGATTACGCTGACCCATCAACCTTCAACCACGCCCTTGACATCTTCTCCACGCAGAGCCTGACAAGCGCACACATTGTCGAAACTCAGTTTGGTCAAATTTTGCCTCTAAACCAAATTACAATCCACTCCTACAATTCACAGCAGCTGAACGCATCCTATGAGAACATCAGGCAATCCATTAGCATGGACATCCCTGTGTCCGCTGGATATCTGATCGGTACTCTGCAAGCTTTGAACGCTACGGGCCCTGACCCATCCTCGTCGGGTTCTGGAGGTAACAATACGAATCCAAAATCTTCTTCGTCAGGTTCCTCAAACAAGGCACTATCAATGTTAGTCTTCTCGTTTCAGACTTTATTTATTCTTACAATATTTCCAGGATTGTTCTTTATGCCATCACCGGCTGTATTTTTCTGTTCTAGGTTCAACTGGTCCTTATGTTACGTCCGCCGGGCCCGGTGGCAACAGTCTAGTGTATCCTTACGATGACGCCTAGTGAGATTGTCAAGAGACAGTAGATGAAAGCAAATTAGGCGGCACATACCTGTCGTTATTGTTATTATTATTGTAATCCTAGAGTAGGCGAACATCCTGTTCTATGTCCTTCAGACGACGAAGACACTGGTAAAGCGTAGTTGTATCCTCGGAGAGCACCACTTGGTAATATGACAAAAGCTACTCGACCCCCTTTCGCTGCTATAAAATGGTCGTACATTCGACTCGTTCCCAATTATTTACTTTGCTGATAATTCGATGATTCAACGACATAGCAAAGCGGTTCATACCAAGTCGGAAGACCCAAGATCAGAATAAAACACATTTTTAAAATCCTCAACCCGGACAACGATAAACATCGTGGCCAGGAGTGCTTCCAAGTCCCACTGACCAATCTCCCCTGGAATACTGCTTCCCGGCTCCTTGTTCACTGGGGAACAGGGTACATCTCGATAGCTCTGATCAAAATACCCATCCTTTCCTCGGCCATCTCCTTTACAAGATCGTCCAAAGGTAGATCCAAATGAACCTCATCAAACTTTCTAACGAGGAACTCGACCATCCATGGGGATATGTATGGTTCGGCGGAAATGGACCATAAGAGCTCGAGATACCGAATCCACGACCACGCCATACGAGTGAGTCCAGGGATAAAACACACTTCCGGAAGTTGGTGTTTGAACTCGAGAGCCGAATGTTGTGGAGAATAAGCATGATGGTAGATCCCGCATTGTATGTTTTTCGTTGTCGACAAGTGGAAGACCTGGCCACATACGTTTAATCGCCATATATATCCGAGAATCCTCTGGAATCTCCGCGCCATTGCTCGTTCAAAGTGGTACGCCTGCCGATTGAAGGTTTTGGGGTTATCCAGTGTCTACGCACGCAGTTGGAAGATGAGCGGATTGTCGAGTATATAGTTCCAGACAGCGACGACGAGTCGAGTGGAGATCGGATTGAAGAACCAGTCCGAGTAAACACATCTGGAGGGTGTGAGACACTTCAAGCTCGTGGAGAAGCCGGACAGGCAATAGACAACTGTGAACACAAGTCGCAACCAGTGAGAAACCTTGGCGGTCCGGCTATCCCATTCTGTTGATCACAGTCACAAAGTTACTCAAAACGTCCATGGCCAGTATCAGAACCTTTTTGTCGCACTTTTCATTATCATAACAGTATATGAGTACTTGGGTAAAATAACCTCCACCTGCGCGTCTTTCTCTTGCGGTCCAGATACCCTCGCATCCCGGTCTCGGCGCATCTGCGAGAGGCGATACTGTACACTCTACTACCGAAGATACGGAGAATCTGACAACTGGTGAGCACGATAACATCGAAATCGATCCGGAATTAACATTGCGTTATCAGCTGAGGCTAGCGTCCTATCGCTTGATATAACGTCATACGAGAGTTCCGAGAGACCTTTTGTATCGGCTGAGATGGATTTTTGTGATCTCGATGGAACTGGGGGCTTCGAACGCTACATAACAGGTCAGGAGAAAATTCCTTGTACACTATCTATGTATTCGCCGTTCTGATTTAAGTCAGATCTTATTGTCGAATGTGCAACGACCGACGTGAACGACCGAGCTTTTGCTACCTTAAAACTCGTCATCTTTGGACTTGCAGAGGAGGAGCGCAAAGTTTTGAGTTTGTCAAGGGAGTCTTCTGTGACATGGACGCGGAATGGTCTTCTGAAATTGTGAGTTTACTGCGAGCTTCATTTATACCAATTCTGAAGCAAGTTACGTCTCATAAGACCCAAGGATCTCGACGAGCTTGTGATTGTAGCTACATCAGAAGAAATCACCGACTTCGCATACATACGTTTGTCAAAAGAACAATTGCCATTGGAAATGCCCACGCATAAACGTCAGTATCTCGATTAGAGACGCAATACGTTGAATTTGACGCGGAAAGCAGAAACCGCAATGGCGATGATATCTCAGGAGGGAGCGCCATCGCTGAAAGTGTCGTTCCAAATTACTTACATTCCTTCGGATGAAACTACAACAGAAATTGGCAATCATGGCCGATGGGATACTGGTAGGTGCCTACATTCATCGCAAGTCGAAGAAGGAAATGAAATTATTGATAGATGTTCCGCACGAATTTCTTTTGGAGAGATTTGCCCATCTCTCATCTCCGGACTTATACACGGTCACGAGGCACACCGCACTTTGGAATCAAGCTGATATGGTGGATGTCTGTGGAGGAATTCTTTCCAAACGATTTGAACAGACTGGTGATATTGATGAAATTTCCAACACCGTGTCAGCCCGCCAGAGGGCGGTTCAGCTCACTCCCATTAGTCATGCTGACATGCCAGGTCGGTTAAACAACCTTGGAAACTCCTTTGCACATCGGTTTGAACACGCAGGAAATCTTGCCGACATTGCCAATGCCATTTCGGCCCACCAGACCGCAGTCATGCTTGCTCCTAATGGCCATGCTGACAAGCCAAGTCGGTTCAACAACCTTGGAAACTCCTTTTTGGGTCGGTTTGAACAAGCAGGAGATCTTACTGACATTGCCAATGCCATTTCGGCCCACCAGACCGCAGTCCAGCTCACTCCTAATGGCCATGCTGACAAGCCAAGTCAGTTCAGCAACCTTGGAAACTCCTTCATGCGCCGGTTTGACCACACAGGTGATCTTGCCGACATTGCCGATGCCATTTCAGCCCACCAGACCGCAGTCCAGCTCACTCCTGATGGCCATGCTGACAAGCCAAGTTTGCTCAACAACCTTGGAAGCTCCTTTTTGCGTCGGTTTCAATGCACAGGCGATTTCTCTGACGCTGTTGCAGCAACATCCAATTATCAACAATCTGCCACACACAAGTTTGGACCTCCCTCAGTCCGTTTGCAAGCTGCCCGACGTTGGGCCAAGCTTTCTGGATCACACAATACATTAAATTCTTTAAACGCCTATAGTGTTGCTGTCGATCTTCTTTCTCAGATTGCAGGCATGGATAGAACCATTCAACAACGTCATTCAAGCCTTGTTGACATTTCAATGTTAACTGCGACTGCTGCTTCAGCCGCATTTGCTCAAGGGGACGTTGGAAAGGCACTCGAATGGCTTGAACAAGGTCGCTGCCTTGTCTGGAGCCAACTCAACCAGCTTCGCACTCCGGTAGACAGTTTACAGGTGCGAAACAAACTTCTAGCGGATCGCTTCCTGGATGTTTCAAAGGCGCTGGAGTCATCTGGTTCTCGTCAGGAATTTACACGTCTTGCCATTGATGGCACAATGACACAGAAGATGGACTTAGAAGATGACGCACGCACCCACATCATGCTTGCCCAGGACTGGGACCGACTAGTTGCGGAGATTCGCAAGATTCCTGGGTTCCTCAATTTTTTGAGACCTCGTCAAGCTTCAAGCATCATGAAGGACCTCCCGCGGGATGGTCTTATTATACTCATCAATGTCCATGAAGACCGGTGTGATGCTCTAGCTCTCATACGAGGTTGCGACAAACCACTCCATATCCCCCTTGAGCGTCTTACTTATAACGCTGCATCTGAACTCAAGGACCGCATGCGCAAATATCTAGTGTTCACCAAAAATATCATGCGGGAGATCGATCGTGGCCCCCGCGAGGTTCGCGATCCCGACCAAAAGGGCAACCTCCAAGAAATCCTTCAAGAGCTTTGGCTGCTGGTCGTGAAGCCAATTTTGGACACTCTTTCTTATTCCGTAAGTCCCATGTGGTTTCATAATATACAGTCTCATTCATTCGAAAATTATAGCCGAATTCACTGAATCTAACCCGTCTCTGGTGGTGCCCCACTGGTCCCCTCGCATTCCTTCCGATCCATGCTGCCGGGATCTATTCAGAGGATGCGGCATCTGGGTCCTGCCTTTCCGACTATGTGGTCTCGTCGTACACTCCTACCGTCAGCACACTTCTCGAGAAGCTCAAGGCCTCTGCAATTGGGACAACGCAATCTTCCAAAGTCCTGCTAGTGAGCCAGCCGCATACACCACACCAACGTCCACTCCCTGGAACCACACGAGAAATAGATGCTGTGTGCGAGAAAATCGGTACAGATGGCTATGAATTTCTACGCCTGGACGGAGCCGTAGCAACCATCAGTCGTGTGAAGCAAGAAATGGAGACGTACGGATGGGTACACTTAGCTTGCCATGCCGTTCAGAACACCCATGAGCCTCTAAGGAGTGGATTCCTTCTCGATGATGGACGACTCGAGCTCTCGGAAATCATGAAGCAAAACATTCCTCGGTGCCAGCTGGCTTTCCTGTCGGCTTGTCAGACGAGCACCGGAAATGAGAAGCTTTCCGAGGAGGCAGTTCACCTGGCGGCGGGGATGCTGGCAGCTGGTTATCAAGGTGTTGTAGCGACGATGTGGTCGATCAAGGATAGCCATGCCCCCGATGTCGCAGGCTCATTCTACGAGTATCTCATGGAAGAAAAGAAGGAAAGAAACCCGCGACTCGACAGTGCCAATGCCGCCTATGCACTTCATCATGCAATCCAGTGCCTCCGAAAGAATATTGGCGACACAGAGGCGGCTCTCTTAACCTGGGTTCCGTACGTGCACTTCGGTTTGTAAGACTCGGTGATTCCATAAATTTCGTTCGTTGAGATAGTTTGCATCATTGTATTTAAATTAAGACATGCTCATATACTACTAGTAGTAAAGCGGTAGTCGACTGTATATTCTACGTTGTGAATGAAGCTGATCACTAGTTACATTGTTTGACCTTCTTGACGCAGATGACGAAATTGACGAGACGACCAACTACCGGAATAGCTTTTGGTTCTGCGATATGCCTTTTAACATCTCATAGTCGTGTGTAACCGACGACGTAGACGGACGACCAACCAAGCCTACCAGTTGATGACCACCTAGATTCTCGCGAGGAGCCTCTATAAGTGAAGATGTTAGTGTCAGCCTCTTGTACGCGATCGAAATAGGATATCATCCTAGGAATCCGGTCAAGCTGTATGATCCGCCAAACGACAATCTTCCCTAGGACATCGAAATTGCTTTCGCCATCTCGTCCGCTGTGTCGACGAGCGAGACTGGCGAACGACTTGGTCCCTAGACGAAGGAATCTTCACCGTCAAACCAGCCCATCACGCGTGTTCAATACAGGTGGCTAGATTGGGTGGAAGCCGATGTACCAGACACGGCGTTCGCATATATGCCTGCTCCAAGGATGCATAAGGATATGGAAAATGTTGATTATAGAATTTCATCACATACCTTTAAAACATTTGACGGCAGGATCGAGCTAGGAGTGAGCGCGAATCATCATCAGAATGCAGCACATGCGTCTCCAGGAAACGAAAACTTCCAAGACCGAGTGCCTTCTGAGTGACGGTTGCTCTTAGCGGTCGTGCGTCAAGCACTTGTCGGTGCAAGGACATAGGGAGTCTCTGAACGACACACCATCGTGTAACGTCCAGAATATCGTGCCTCCCGTTTAGCCAAGACCTAGAGGGGCAAGCGACCATTGATGCGCCAGAGTTTGTTTAGTCAAGGTGTGGAACATACCTTTCGAGCAATGAGGACCGTCGAGAGTCGAGAAAGTGCTCAACCAACCCCGTCAAACACCTCATGAGCACTGAGAAGACGGAGATTGGTGACGTCGTCCGAGACTGGATCCGCTTGATGTTGGGATGCTTAGCGGTGCGGTGGTGGGTTTCAGTGACAGACTTGGGGTGCTGGAGATGTGGTGGATCAACATCTCGAAGATAGTCGAGGTGAACAGTTTGAAGCAAGGAGACCTTAAGCAGCCGTAAGATCTTGCGGAAGCTCGGTTGTCCGAAGGTTCTGAGCCAATTTGATGTACCAGGGATTGACACCGACCATGAATGGTTTGAGATGGAGCTGAATGTCGACATGCTGCAGTGGATGTTTTACATATGTGCATCGTGCAAGCTTGAGGATAGCCCGAGATGACGAATGGTGACGTTGGACATGGATGCACTGAACATGGTAACAAGGCGCAATGTCGTATAAGGATGAGAGCTTTGAAGGAGGGCCTTTGTCAGGCTGAAGAGCCAAAAGCATCCGTTGCTTGTGGCTATGTGCTTCGGTTGGCGGATGAGAGTCGTAAATAAACGCCTGGAGTGGGCAGAAGAGGATTGAGGCCAATGGTATTCGTATGAATGTGCGTTGGATACAGATCTGTGGAAGAGATCTAAAACCTTGCCTTGTTAGTACATAGAAAAGACCCGATACATAAGATGGGAACGTACCGCTCACAGCAGGCAACTTGAGAGGAGTATAGGTTTGAGTGTGTCCGGGTTCGAAGAGAGCCACTGAAGCTCGGAGATGCATATTGAATACTGAATATCGAATATTGAACAGCGAAGTCGTGGACTGCAAGAAGAGAGAATTTTCGCGAGATACCCTATATGGCAGGTAAGTACAGGGGGTGTTCGTCGGCGAAATCCGAGACTCCCACCAGCTAACCCACGTACCTCAACCTCGTCTTGGGGTCCTTGGCCTAAAACGGAAAGGACCTGTGTCCGAAAGCAGCTGGTCAGAGGTTAGCCTCAAGGTCATCCAAAAGATCTTTCTCGAGCTTGCCTTCCTGACAATACCTCTACAATGAATTCTGGCAGTCATTGGGGACCATGGCGCTCTCTGCTCGCCTTGTCACCCATTCTCCTTTGTGCACCTTGGTTGGCATATCACCACCACTACAGTGAGTAGACTCTACTTTGGAGGTGACATTCGTACTCAACTCCCTTTAGCGCTTCCGGAACCTATATCTGCACTGTGAGGCTTACTCACGACCGTTCTAGAGGATACTTACCCTGTAATAGAACGAACCCCGTAACGAAACTACCTCAAATATCTGAAGA
>Ga0247742_10002034_pt1 | contig 13524 bp, 11 predicted proteins | sample UWRJL208509C2_FD_180944 | JGI IMG/M metagenome (GOLD analysis project Ga0247742, IMG submission 180944) | Plant litter microbial communities from Arlington Agricultural Research Station in Wisconsin, United States - UWRJ-L208-509C-2 | ecosystem: Environmental > Terrestrial > Plant litter >...
TGAATCCGTGGGTAACCCGGCGTCCTGCCGGGTTAGCCGCGCTGGGCCAGGGATGGCCCATCGCGGCGGCCCACGGATTCAAGCCGGAGTTGAGGGCATGTCGAGCCTAGGCGAGACACCGAGTGGTGGGGCAAGAGCCCTTTGCTTACTTTGGGGCTTTTCCAAAGTGAGCCGCCGTAAGGGCGGAACCATAATCAGCCGTTACCTAACCAACGGATATGCCCCCATACAGACCGATCAACCCCCGCTGTGTACACTCCACCGCCATCATTCACTTCAAAGGAGAGTCCGGTGGACCTACGCCAGTTGGAAGCATTCGCCGCCGTCATGTCGGCAGGCAGTGTCACCGGAGCCGGGCAGATGCTCGGTCGCTCACAACCCACCGTGACGCGCCTGATCCAGGAGCTTGAGCAAGAACTGGGCTTCGCCTTGTTCGAACGCAGCGGCCCCAAAGTCACCCCCACGCAAAAAGCCTTCAAGCTCTCGGCCGAAGTCGACAGTGCCTTGCAAGGGGTTCGCCATGTTCAGCAGCGCGCCTTGAACATCGCCCGCGACGAAAACCTCAGCCTGCGCGTGGTCGCAACTCCCGCCTTGGCTGCCGGTTTGCTGCCTCCGGCGATTGCACGTTTGCCAGCGCAACTGCGCCCGCAGCAATTGCAGATCCAGAGCCTCACCCCCGAAGGCGTGGTGCAGGCCGTGCTGGCCAAGACCGTCGACCTCGGCGTGGTCAGCCTGCCGTTGGAGCATCGCGGCCTGGAGGTGCATTGGATCGGCGAGGCGTCTTGCGTTGCGGTACTGGCGCACGACTCACCCTTGGCGAGCGAGTCGGTGCTGAGCATGGAGACGCTGGCGCAGCACACGCTGATTAGTATTTCCAACCCGTTCCGTTTTCGCCGTCGCATCAACAAGGCTTTTGAAAACATGGGTGCCGAGCCCCAGCACATCCTCGAAACCAACACTTCGCTGACCGCCATGCAAATGGCCCGCGCCGGTCTTGGGGTAGCGTTGGTGGACCCGTTCACCGCATTCGGCGTGCCGCTCGATGGCGTGGTCGTGCGGCCGATTGAAAGCACCATCCCGTTTTTCTTCGGTCTGATTTCGGCCTTTGCCAGCCCGTTGTCGGACGTGGCCAGTGCGTTGATCGACACCCTGCAAGCCTCGTCCCAGGAGTTGCTGCCGGGCATGATCATCCACCCGGCCAACCGTCATGACGCCTTGATGCAGCGCATCTACGCCAGCTGACCCTTATATAAATTTTGGAATATGCATAGCTCTATTAATTAGTAGATGGAATAAGTGATGCCCTTTAGTATTCATTTACCGCATTCAGTGCGCTAATGAATAACGAAAACGAATAGATGGCTGTTCACCCAGCCACCTTGCTTCGCGGACATCCAGCCGACCTCGGCAAATCGCCGCACGACCAGCAACACCCTTTTTGGCGATTTTCCGGGGAGTACCCAGATGCAAAACAGCTTTTCTTCGACTGCATTATTTTCACCGGCAGCCTTTGCGCTGACCGGCCTGTGCCTGGCGTCCGCGCCGTTGATGGCAGAGGAAGACCAAGACACCGAACGCAAGAAAGCCGAGCCGGTGATGCAGACCGTGGTCTCGGTCGGTAACCGTGGCAACCAGCGCACCGTGGCGCAAAGCGCCGTTCCGATTGATGTGATCGGTGGCGATGACCTGCAAAAGCAGGGCGGTAGCACGGCGCTGCGGGATGCCCTTGAGCATCTGCTGCCGTCCTTCAACGTGGCCAAGGTCACCGGCGGCGCCTACAGCAACGTGGCGCGGGCTGCCGGTTTGCGTGGCCTCGGCGGTGGCTATGTGTTGGTGTTGGTCAATGGCAAGCGTCGCCATGGCGGCTCGGTGGCCTCGGAAAACTCGGTACTGGTGGAAGGCTGGAACCCGGCTGACCTGGACCTGATTCCCATCAGCGCCATCGACCGCGTTGAAGTATTGCGTGACGGCGCCGCTGCCCAATACGGTTCGGATGCGATTGCCGGGGTGATCAATATCATCCTCAAGTCCGACAGCAGCGGCGGCAGTTCCAGCACCATGGCCGGGCGCCGTTCGCATTACGCCAGTGGCGTCGGCTCCAATGGCGAGACGTACCAGCAAACGCTCAATTACGGCCTGCCGCTGCCCAACGACGGTTTCTTCAACTTCGCCCTCGACGCCAAGAAGCAGGACAGCACCAAGCGTTCCGGCGTGGCCACCGGCGCGTTTTACTACCCGGTCAACGGCCAACCCGACCCGCGTGAGAACACCGTGGAAAAACGCAGCTTCGGTGGCGGCCTGCCTGAGATCAAGCAGATCAACGTGTCGTATAACGCTGAGTTGCCGCTCAATGATGCGACCTCGTTGTACTCGTTCAGCACCTTGGGCAAGCAGAACGCACTGGTCTCCATCGGTTTCCGTCGGCCCAACTCCAACACCATCATCAACGAGTTGTACCCGGACGGTATCGCCCCGGATTTCACCTTTGAAAGTCTCGACTACCAGAGCACGTTCGGTGCTCGTGGCGATGACCTGGCGGGCTGGGGCTGGGACCTCAGCACCTCCTATGGCGCCAACCGCCAGAAGCAGATGACCGAGAACAACCTCAACCCGTCCCTCGGCACCGCAAGCCCCACCGATTTCACCTTGCAGACCAACACGTTTACCCAGTGGACCACCAACCTGGACCTCAACCGCAAGCTCGATATCGGCACACGCAACCCGCTGAACTTCGCCACCGGCCTTGAGTACCGTTTCGAGCAGTACCGCACCGAATCCGGTGATGCGGACTCCTACCGTAACGGCAACTATCGCTACCCGGTCGGCCACCCGCGCGCAGGCCAGTTGGCCGCCATTGGCGCCTTGGGCAACTACCTGTTGCTGCCGGAAGACGAAGTGAACCTGCGCCGCAGTGACTCGGCGGCGTATGTCGACCTGGGCCTGGATGTCACTGATAAATGGTTCGTCGGCGCTGCCGGGCGTTTCGAACACTACACCGACAGCTCGGGCAATACCTGGACCGGCAAGCTCTCGACCCGCTATGCCTTCACGCCGGAAATCGCCGCACGCGGCGCCCTCAGCACCGGCTTCGTGGCACCGTCGATGGTGCAACAGGGCTACGCCAAGACCGGCTTGGGCCGCCGCACCGTGGGCAACACCACCCAGGACATCATGATCAAACGCGTGCAGACCACCTCGGCGATTGGCAAGGCGTTGGGCGCCGAAGACCTGGAACCCGTGAAGTCGCAAAGCGTGTCCGCCGGCCTGACGTGGACGCCGGTCAAAGACTTGAACGTGGCACTGGACGCCTACGTGATCGACCTGCAGGACCGTATCGCGCTGATCAGCCCGCTGTCGGGCGCCGCCGTCGACCGGATCCTTGCCGCCAATGGTTTTTCCCATGTACAGCAAGTGCAGTACTACGCGAATGCCTTCGACACCCGCACCAAGGGCCTCGACCTGGTGGCCGATTACACCCAGTACCTGGACCGCTTCGGTCGCCTGCGCTGGAACGTCGGCGCCAACTGGAACAAGGCGACCATCACTGACCTCAAGGCCAACCCATCGCAGCTGCAAAGCCTTGGCCTGCAACGCTTCGAACGCACCGAACTGGGCGGCATCACCGACCTGACCCCCAAGAGCAAGTACATCGTTGGCCTCAACTGGCAGGTCAACGATTGGGACGTGGGCGTGCGCACCACCCGCTACGGCAAGGTCAAGCGGCTGGGCAGCGGCACCACCGGCGTGGATGAAACGTTCAGCGCCAAGTGGATCACCGATGTCGACGTGACCTATGCCCTGACCGACAACGTGCGGGTCTCCCTGGGCGCCGACAACCTGTTCAACATTTACCCCGACAAGCACACCGTGACCGATGTCTCCGGCGGTTCCTACTACTCGTCGATCTCGCCATTCGGTTCTTACGGGGCGTTCTACTACAGCCGCCTGAACATCGACTTTTAACCCTTGCGGGCCGCGTGCCCGCTCACTTGATCGAGTACCCCAACGATGCCGCACACCACCGCACCCATCGGTCTACCCGCCCTCGAAGCGCGCCTGCGCGAGGACCTGGAGTGGCTCGATCTTCCTGCCCAGCCTTGGGTCAAACCGCGCCAACTGGACGGTCAGCCGCTGCTTGAAGTGGCGGTGATCGGCGGCGGTATGGCGGGCATGGCGGTGGCCGCCGAACTCGGCCATCTGGGTGTGCGGGCGGTGGTATTCGACCAGGCGCCACAAGGTTTTGAAGGGCCGTGGGCAACCACGGCGCGCATGCAAACCCTGCGCTCGCCCAAGCAGTTGAGCGGGCCGGCGCTGGGCTTGCCGGCGCTGACGTTTCGCGCATGGTTCCAGGCGCAGTTTGGCCTGGAAGCCTGGGATGCGCTGGACAAGATCCCGCGCCTGCAATGGGCGGATTACCTGCGTTGGTATCGCCAGGTGCTGCGCCTGGATGTGCGCAACAGACACCGGGTCACCCGTGTGCAACCGCAGGCGGATGGGCGTGTTGAATTGCACGTGGATGCACACGGCCAGGCCCAGGTGTTCTCTGCGCGCCACGTGGTACTCGCGACGGGGCGTGATGGGTTGGGCGGCCCGTGGGTGCCCGAGTTGGCGCGCCAGTTACCCAGCGAATACTGGGCGCACTCGGCCGATGGCTTGCAGGATGAGTGGTTCGTCGGCAAGCGCGTCGCAGTGATCGGCGGCGGCGCATCAGCGATGGACGCAGCGGGCACGGCACTCGAAGCCGGTGCGCTCAACGTCGACCTGCTGGTGCGGCGCAAGGACCTGCCGCGCATCAACAAGGGCAAGGGCGCTGGCAGCCCGGGCATGACTCACGGCTACTGGCGCCTGTCAGACGATTGGAAGTGGAGCATCCGCCACTACCTGAACCTGCAACAGGTGCCGCCCCCTCACGGCAGCACCCTGCGCGTTTCGCGCCACGCGAATGCTCGGTTCTTGCTCGACAGCCCGATTGAATCGGTGGCGGTGCAAGCCGATGGCAGCCTGTTACTGCACACGCCTTCCGCACAACTGCGCTACGACTTTCTGGTGTTTGCAACCGGCTTTCGCAGCAACTTTGCGCTGCGCCCGGAGTTCTCGCCGTTTGCCCCGCATATCAAACTCTGGCGCGACCGCTTCACCGCACCCGCCGGCCAGGAAGACCAAGAACTCTCGCAACTGCCGGACCTCGGCCCGTTGTTCGAATTCCAGCCCCGCAACGCCGATGCCTGTCCAGGCCTTGAGCGCGTGCACTGCTTCAGCTACCCGGCAGCACTGACCTACGGCGGTGTTTCCGGCGATATCCCGGCCATCAGCGAAGGCGCCAAGCGCATGGCCCAGGGCCTGGCCGGGCAGTTGTTCAACGACGATGTCGCGATGCACTTCCAGGCCATGCAAACCTACGCTGAGCCGGAGCTGCAAGGTGATGAATGGCAGGTTGGCAGCCTGCGCACCGAGGAGTTGCGTACATGAGCCTGTGGTTGCTGCGGCGCGTGGGCCAGGCCGTGCTGGTGATGTTGCTGATGACGGTGATCGTGTTCGTCGGTCTCAACGCCATCGGCAACCCGGTGGACATTTTGATCGGCGAAGACCTCAACCAGGCCGAACGCGTGCAAGCCATTGCCCGCCTGGGCCTGGACCAGCCGCTGTGGCAGCAATACATCACATTCCTCAATGGCGCGACGCATGGGCATTTGGGCAAGAGTTTCGTGCACCACGAAGACGCCTTGCAGCTGATCTTGCAGCGTTTGCCGGCGACCTTTGAGCTGGCGTTCAGCGCGTTGCTCATGGCGATTGTGATCGGTGTACCGCTGGGTCTGTTCGCCGGGTTGTACCCGGACCACTTCGCCTCGCGGCTGATGATGACCGGCAGCATTGTCGGCTTTTCGCTGCCGTCGTTCTGGGTCGCGCTGATGTTGATCATGCTGTTCTCGGTGCACCTGGGTTGGCTGCCCGCCAGTGGCCGTGGTGCCACCCGCGAATGGCTGGGCATTCAGTGGTCGTGGCTGACCCTCGACGGCTGGCAGCACCTGCTGTTGCCGGCGTTGAACCTCGCGCTGTTCAAAATCTCTCTGGTGCTGCGCCTGACCCGCGCCGGCGTGCGCGAGATCTTGCCCCAGGATTTCGTCAAGTTCGCTCGGGCCAAGGGCCTGTCACCGCTGCGAGTGACCCTTATGCATGTGTTGCGTAACACCCTGATCCCGCTGGTGACGGTGCTCGGCCTGGAGCTGGGCTCGACCATCGCCTACGCGGTGGTCACCGAAAGCATCTTTGCCTGGCCCGGCGCCGGCAAGCTGATCCTCGACAGCATCAACACCCTCGACCGCCCCGTGGTGGTGGCGTACCTGATGGTGGTCGTGGTGATTTTCGTCAGCCTCAACCTGCTGGTGGACGTGCTGTACCGCCTGCTTGACCCGCGTGTACGCCTGGAAGGTGCGCAATGATCCGCGTGGAATCGTTGTGGCAACGCGGTGTGCTGGATTTTCTGCGTTCGCCCATGGCCATTGTCGGCCTGCTGATCCTGGCAGTGATCGTGTTGGCGGCGCTGTTCGCACCGTGGATCACCCCGCAGAACCCTTACGACCTGATGCAACTGGATGTGCTCGACGCCCGCCTGGCTCCCGGCGCCACCAGCGGCGAAGGGCACTACACCTACTGGCTGGGCACCGATGGCCAGGGCCGCGACCTGTACTCGGCGATCGTCTACGGGCTGCGTATCAGCCTGTTGGTGGGGGTCGGTTCGGCGTTGATCGCGGCGGTGATCGGCACCTTGGTCGGGCTGGTCTCGGCGTATGCCGGCGGCTGGGTCGATGCATTGCTGATGCGCCTGGTGGATTTGCTGCTGTCGTTCCCCGGCATCCTGATGGCGCTGATGATCCTGGCGTGGCTGGGCAAAGGCGTGGGCAATGTGGTGCTGACGTTGGTGGTGCTGGAATGGGCGTATTACGCCCGCACCGCCCGTGGCCAGGCATTGGTGGAAAGCCGCCGCGAGTACGTCGAGGCGGCGCGCGGGCAGGGCATCAGCCGCTGGCGCATCCTGGTCGGGCACATCCTGCCCAACTGCCTGCCGCCGTTGATTGTGATCGGCGCGTTGCAGATTGCTCGTGCGATTACGCTGGAGGCGACCTTGTCATTCCTTGGCCTGGGCGTGCCGATTACCGAGCCGTCGCTGGGCCTGCTGATCGCCAACGGTTTCCAGTTCATGCTCGGCGATGAGTACTGGATCAGCGTGTTTCCCGGCCTGGCCCTGTTGCTCACTATCGTCGCGATCAACCTGGTGGGTGATCGCCTGCGGGACGTGCTCAACCCGAGGTTGCAACGATGAAGGCACTCGAAAACGCCGTGTTACCGGCGACGCTTGAAGTGCGCAACCTGTGCACCTCGTTCCATACCCGCGACGGGATTTTACCGGCGGTGCGTGACGTGTCCCTGCGTTTGCAACCGGGGCGCATCCTTGGGCTGGTGGGGGAGTCGGGCTCGGGTAAATCCGTCACCGGTTTCTCCATCCTGGGGCTGGTGGACGCGCCTGGCCGTATCAGCGGCGGCGAGATTCTGTTCCAGGGGCGCGACCTGGTGAAGCTGCGCCCGGCCCAGTTGCGCCAGCTGCAAGGCAATCGCATCGCGATGATCTTCCAGGACCCGATGATGACCCTCAACCCGGTGCTGCGCATCGACACGCAGATGATCGAAGCGGTGCGTGCCCACAACCCGATGAGTCAGCGCGAGGCACGTCAACATGCCTGCGACACCTTGGCGTCGATGGGCATCGCCAGCCCCGAAGAACGCCTGCGTGCCTATCCGCACCAACTGTCCGGCGGCATGCGCCAACGGGTGGCGATTGCCATTGCGTTGTTGCACCGCCCCGACCTGATCATCGCCGACGAACCGACCACGGCACTGGACGTGACCATCCAGGCGCAGATCCTCGGCGAAGTGCAAAAGCTGGTGCGCGAACAAGGCACTGCGCTGATCTGGATCACCCACGACCTGTCGGTGGTCGCCGGCCTCGCCGACGACGTGGCGGTGATGTACGCCGGGCGCATTGTGGAGCAAGGCCGTGTGGACGACGTGCTCGACCGGCCGTTGCATCCGTACACCCAAGGCTTGATCGACAGCCTGCCGAGTCGCAACCAACGCGGCCAGCGCCTGCGGCAGATTCCGGGCATGGCCCCGGACTTGCGGTCGATGCCTCCCGGCTGTGCGTTTGCCGAGCGTTGCAGCCGTGTCAGCAGTGCGTGTATCGAGCAACCGCAGCCTCTTGAAATCGAACCGGGTCGCAGCGTGCGTTGCTTCCATCCTGGAGTTGCCCATGGCGAATGAATCCGTGCCGTTGATCGAGTTACACCAGGTCAGCAAACAGTTTGGCCAGGCGCCGGGTGGCGTGCTGCAACGCCTGGGGCTGAGCAAACCGCGGCCGCTGACGCGTGCGGTGGACGGCGTTGACCTGCGCATTGCCAAGGGCGAAGTGGTGGGTTTGGTGGGGGAGTCCGGCTGCGGTAAATCCACCCTCGGGCGCATGGTCGCCGGCCTGCTGCCGACGTCCAGCGGCAACGTGACGCTGGACGGTCAGCCTATGCAGACGTTGAGTGCGGCGCAAAAGCTCAAGGTGCAGATGATCTTCCAGGACCCTTATGCGAGCCTCAATCCTCGGCTGCGGGTCGACCGAATCGTTGGCGAAGGTGCGTTGCGCCAGGGCCTTACCGACCGTGCAGGCTTTGACGATTACGTCAGCGCGCAACTGCGCCGTGCAGGCTTGAGCCCCGAGTTGCGCCAACGTTACCCGCACCAGTTCAGCGGCGGTCAACGCCAGCGCATCGGCATCGCCCGCGCCCTGGCGGTGCAGCCGCAACTGCTGGTGTGCGATGAGTCGGTGGCGGCGCTGGATGTGTCGATCCAGGCGCAGATCCTTAACCTGTTCATGGACCTGCGCGAACAGCTGGGGCTGACCTACCTGTTTATCAGTCATGACTTGGGCGTGGTCGAGCACCTGTGCGACCGCGTGGTGGTGATGTACCTGGGACGGGTGGTGGAGTCGGCCACCGTGGACGAATTGTTCGCCCGCGCCAACCACCCGTATACCCAGGCGCTGCTGGCGCAGATCCCCAAGTTCGAGCTGCGGCGCAGCCAATACCAGGCGATTCGCGGCGAAATCCCCAGCCCCTTGAACCCGCCTTCCGGCTGCCATTTCCACCCGCGTTGCCCGCATGCCACGGCGCGTTGCCGTGAAGAAATCCCGCTGCTCAAAGAAGTGTCGCCCGACCACTTGAGCGCTTGCCACCTCAACCTTGCCTCTTAGGAATTTGCCATGAAGCCCTTGCTGCTGACGCTACTGACTGCTGCGCTGTTGACCGGCGCAACCGGGGCAACCGCCCAATCCTTGCGTATTGCCTATGCCGACCCAGTGTCGTCACTGGACCCGCAACTGAACAACCATGCCGGCGACCGCTCCCTGGCCTTGCACGTTTGGGAGTCCTTGCTGGACCGCCGCGACGACAAGAACCTGCCGGGCCTGGCCGAAAGCTGGAAGGCGATTGACGCCACCACTTGGGAATTCAAGATCCGCCAGGGCGTGAAATGGCAGGACGGCCAGCCGTTCACCGCCGACGACCTGGTGTTTTCCCTGGAGCGTGCGCGCAACGTACCCGGCAGTGTCGCGCCGTATTCCAGCAGCCTGCGCACGGTGGAATCGGTGAGCGCGCCAGATCCTTACACCTTGCGGGTCAAGACCACGGTGCCAAACCCATTGCTGGTGCAGAACATCGATTCCGTCTACATCGTCAGCCGGCATATCGGCGCAAAGTCCAGCACCGAGGACTACAACAGCGGCAAGGCGGTGATCGGTACCGGGCCGTATCGCTTGGTGTCCTATGCCCAAGGCGACCGCACGCTGTTTGAGCGCAACAAGGAGTACTGGGGCGCGCAGCCGCTGTGGGACACGGTGGATTACCGCTTTATCGCCAACCCGGCCAGCCGTACGGCGGCCTTGTTGGCGGGTGACGTGGATGTGATCGACAAGGTTTCGCCCCAGGACGTGAAAAAGCTGCAGGCCACGCCGAGCGTCAAGGTGTTTGCCTACCCGGGGCTACGCGCGCTGCTGATCCAGCCGAGCTTCCGTCCGGGGCCGAACGAGTTCGTGCGTGACAACCAGGGCAAGCCGCTGGCCGAAAACCCGCTGCGCGATGTGCGGGTACGCCAGGCGCTGTCGCTGGCGATCAACCGCAAGGCGATTGTCGAGCGCATCCTGCAAAACACCGTGACCGAGGCCAACCAGTGGATGCCGGCCGATACCTTCGGCTACAACACCGACGTCAAGAACATCGCCAACGACCCGGCCCAGGCGAAAAAGCTGTTGGCCGAAGCGGGTTTTCCGGACGGCTTCCAGTTGACCGTGCACGTGCCCGGCGACCGTTACCCACTGGCGCCGGAGAGCATGCAGGCGGTGGCGCAGTTCTGGGCGCGGATCGGCATCAAGGTGGATTTGCAGGTGGTGCCATGGTCGGTGTATGCCGCCCGCGCCAATAAAAACGAATACGCGGTCACGGTGATTGCCTGGGGCAACGGCACCGGCGAGGCGGGTTATGGCCTGCTCAACGTGTTGGCCAGCGCCGACCCGAGCAAAGGGCAGGGCTCGTCGAACTGGGGGCGCTACAGCAACCCACAGGTGGACAAGGACCTGGAACTGTCGTCGGCCGAGTTCGATGAAGCCAAGCGCGAAGCGATCCTGCGTGATTCGGTGCAACGCGTGAGCGACGACGTCGGCATCCTGCCGTTATTCCACTACCAGAACATCTGGGCGGCCCGCAAAGGCCTGCGTGTCGATCCACTGGTGAGCGACCGCACCACCGCCTCGATGGTGACGGAGGAAAAGTAATGGCGCGCCTGCTGATCACGCCCCTCGATGGCCTGCTGGATGAGCCGCGCCACATCGTCGTCGAAGGCGTGACGCCGGGCGCGCGGGTGACATTGACCAGCCGCACCCTGCGCGGTGGCGGACAGCCGTGGCAGAGCGCCGCAACCTTCGTGGCCGATGCCCAGGGGCGCGTGGACCTTGAGCGTGACGCCCCGGTGGCTGGCGACTATAGCGGTGTCTCGGGCATGGGCTTGTTATGGAGCCAGCGCATCGAGCAGGGCCACAGTGCGGCGGTGTTTCCTGATTCGGTCCTGGAACCCTTGCACACCCGCATAGAGGTGCAAGACCAGGCGCTTGTACTGGTGCAACGCCTGGCCGCCGCCGGCGTGACCCGGCGAGAGGTCCGCGAGGACGGTCTGGTGGGCACCTTGTTCCAACCCGCAGGCGCTGGCCCGCATCCGGCGGTGATGGTGCTCAATGGCTCCGGCGGCGGCATCAACGAAGCCCGCGCGGCACTGTATGCCTCGCGGGGCTACAGCGCGTTGGCACTGGGGTACTTCAAGGCACCGGGGTTGTCGGACTACATCTCCAACACGCCGCTCGAGTATTTCGAGAGGGGGCTGGCGTGGATGCGTCGCGAGCTGGTACCGGCCGATGATTTCATCGCGCTCAGTGGCCAATCCCGTGGAGGTGAGTTGGTGTTGTTGCTCGCCAGCCTGTTTCCCGACACCGTGTCGGCCGTGATCGGCTATGTGCCGAGTGCCCTGGTGCATGGTGGGCAAGCCGCCGCTGACCCGGCAGTGGGGCGCGATGGTCCCGCGTGGTTGTATCGCGGGCAGCCGCTGGTGCACCTGTGGAACGACAATCGCCATGCTTCATGGGCGGCCCGTGATGCCGGGCAGCGTAATGCGGTGTCGATGAACACCGCGCTGGAAGACGACGACGCGGTAGCGCGTGCGCGCATCCACGTCGAACGCATTCGCGGGCCGGTACTGACCTTGACCGCCGGCGATGACGCGGCATGGCCGTCCAGCCGTTTCGGGCAAATGGTCAGCGCGCGCCTCCAGCATTTCGATCACCCCTGGCCCGTGCTGCAACGGGATTTTCCGTTAGCCGGCCATAGCATTTTGCTGCCCTACATTCCCACCACCTACACCGACGACGGCCAGCCCGAGGCCAACGCCCAGGCCAACGAGCATTCGTGGCAAACCGTGGTGGAGTTTCTGCACAACGCCGTGGCCGAGCGCCGCGCGCATTCCAAGGAGTTGCAATGAACAGTCCCGCCTTACCCGACCTGCTGACCCGCTTGGTGCTCGGCGAAACCAGCCCGGTACGAGGCCTGCGCCAAGCGCGGGCCAAGATCACCGACGCCACCGAAGGCAGCTACCAGGCGCTGTTTGCTGCCGACTTGCCTGGCAGCCTGACCCTGCAGGAACGCCTGCTGGTGGCCGAATACGCCAGCCAACTGACCCCGCAACCGGAGCTGGCCGCGCATTACCTTGAACGCCTTCAAGGGTTTACGGCGCCTGAGGATTCGCCGCGCCTCAAGGCTATTCTCGACTTCACCCGCACCCTGGTGCTGGCCCCCGTGGAAGGTGATCGCCAGGCGTTGACGGCCCTGCTGGACGCCGGTCTGGACACCGTCGACGTGGTCACTCTCGGTCAGTTGATCGCGTTCATTTCTTACCAAGTACGCCTGGCCAGCGGGCTCAAAGCCCTGGAGCAATTGCAATGAGCGAACCCCTGGACATCCAAGGCTTCACCAACCGTAGCCTGGGCTGGAAATCCTGGCTGCCGACCCTCGACCTGGCCCAGGCCAACCCCGAACAAGTGGCGGTGTTGGAGGAGAGCCATCCCCAGGCCAAGGTTTCCGAGTACTACCTCACGTTGATTCACCAGCCCGAAGTGTTACGCCAGCGTTCGTTGGCCTTTAACGCGATCATGTATGCACCGGGTGGGTTGTCACGGGCTGAGCGGGAGTTGGCGAGTGCGGTGGTGTCGCGCGTCAACCAATGCGTGTTTTGCGCGTCGGTGCATGCCCAGCGGTTTGAGCAGTTGGCCAAGCGCAATGATGTGATCGCGCAGGTTTTCAGTGATCCGCAGACGGCCGGAACCACGTCGCGGGAGAGGGCGATTGTGCGGTTTGCGATTGACCTGACGTTGGCGCCTGGGGAGGTCGGTGCGGGGGCGTTGAGGGTGCTGCGCGAGGAGGGGTTGGGGGATGGGGAGATTCTTGATTTGGTTCATGCGATTGCGATTTTTGCTTGGGCTAATCGGTTGATGCTTAATCTTGGGGAGCCTGTTTGGGGGGCGTGATTGGGGTGTACATATCCGTTGTTTAGGTAACGGCTGATATTGGTTCCGCTCTTACAGCGGGTCACTTTGGAAAAGAGCCCCAAAGTAACCAAAGGGCTCTTGCCCCAACACTCGGCACCTCGCCTAGGCTCGGTGTGCCCTCACTCCGGCTTTGGAGCGTGGGCCGCCGCGATGGGCCATCCTTGGCCCAGCGCGGCTAACCCGGCGTCCTGCCGGGTTACCCACGCTCCAAAGCCTGCGTTCGGCCAGCGTGTTTGACGGGGCGCCTCAGATCAAAATCAAGAGCGCGGCGGCCTTAGAGCCGACCGGGTTTTCAGTTGGAGTGAGTTCAAATGTGGGAGCTGACTTGCCCGCGATGCAGG
>Ga0247742_10002036_pt1 | contig 13515 bp, 11 predicted proteins | sample UWRJL208509C2_FD_180944 | JGI IMG/M metagenome (GOLD analysis project Ga0247742, IMG submission 180944) | Plant litter microbial communities from Arlington Agricultural Research Station in Wisconsin, United States - UWRJ-L208-509C-2 | ecosystem: Environmental > Terrestrial > Plant litter >...
GGGCTTCTGGACCCATGGAACTGCCGCGATGGCCTGCGCCGATGTCGGTGGGGACGCCGATCAGGGCGACGGAACGTGTGGTTGGACTCATTCCGCAAGTTTACACCGCGCCGTAAAACGCCCACGTTGCACCGCGTCAGGCGCGGACTAGTACAGCGCCCCACCAAATGGCGTAGAATGGCGCTCAAATGGAGAACGCCATGATCGCCTATATCGCCGACGCCGATCCCATGCCCTACGTCATCCGGGAGACCGTGTTCACCCGCATGGGCCGGCTACTCGACCTCAAGCTCGAATCGGATGCCGATGCCGTGCGACTGGTCAACAAGGGCATCACGGTCCACGCCTATAGGCACGTGGCCGAGAGGCTGCGTTTTCCGGTCAATCTGGTCGCCCCCGAAAGCACCGTGCGGCGGCGCCTCACCGAGGGCCGCTTCAGCGAGGTCGAGTCCGAGCGGGTGGTGCGCGTGGCTCGCGTTTTTGCCGAGGCCGTCGAACTCTTCGGTGACGAAGCCATGGCACTGACGTGGTTCACGACCCCCGCCGACTACCTCGAGGGCGACGAACCCATCACGCCCATGTCGCTGGCTGCCACCGACAACGGTGCCCGCCTGATCGAGTCGCGCATCCTGCGCACCGCCCACGGCATGTTCTGATGCGGCTCTGGCGCATCTCGTCCTACCCTGGCCTGAGCGGGGTGGGCGGCCACCATGCGGACGGTCGCTGGCATACGCGCGGCAAACCCATCCTGTACGCGTCCGAGCACCCCGCCCTGGCGATGGTCGAAGCCATGGCGCACATGCGACTCGGGGTCACGGCAATTCCGCTGACACTGAAGTTGATCGCCATCGATGTGTCCGTCGATGCGACCATCGCATCGACACCCAGCCTTCCTGCGGGCTGGCAGGCCAACGAGCCGACCAGCCAGGCCATCGGCGATGCGTGGCTCGCACGAACCGAGACCCTCCTCTTTCGCCTGCCTTCGGCCATCCTTGCGCACTCGACCAACTACCTGATCAACCCCGCGCATCCTGACGCGGCGACGCAACTGAGCGAAGTGGAGGTGGAACCGTTCTGGTTCGATCGGCGCTACCTTCGCTGATACCTGCCTCGCGTATCCTCAGAAGCGAAGCGCCTGGCAGAACGCATCGGTACGAAGCATGCTGTTATGTCCGGTGGCCACGTGCTCCCAACGAACCGGTGGTTGTGGCAGCGAACGGACGAGCGCTTCGGTGCGCGCCGAACCGATGACCTGATCGTTGTTTGCCTGCAGCACGTACACAGGTACGGTACCCAGGCGAGACACCGCCGCCGTCGTGTCGTAACGGTCGCGAATCAACCAGTCCAGGGGTATCCCGAAGGCCTCTCTTCCCACGTTCGCGATGCTGTCGTACGGCGTGACGAGCAACAGCCGCTGCGGATGGGTTTCCGCGGCAACCTGCACGGCGATGCCACTGCCGAGGCTGATCCCCGCCAGTGCGACGTTGGCGTGTTTTTTCGCCGCTTCGGCCACGAGCGCGACGCCGTCGTCAACGAGATCGCGCTCACGCGGTTTGCCCGCCTGCCCTTCATACCCGCGATAGGGCAGCAGGTAGATCGCGCGATCGGAACATTGGCCCAGGCGTGACGCGAAACCCGACAGGCTCATGCCGTTACCACCGAAAACGATGAGCGCATCACCGGCGTCGGGATGGAGTACCCACCCACGTAGCGTCACGTCGGGTCGAGTGATCGTCAGGTCGCCGAAGGCTTCGACGGCTTCCGCCCCGGGGTAGAGAAGGCGGTCCTGCATCAGGTAGAGGAAGACGAAGGGCGCTGCGATGAGGAAGACAACGATAGCGATCATCCATCTGACGAGCTTCATGGTTGTCCTTTGGCGTCAATACAGGCGATCCATAGCGGGAACGACCAGCGTACCTCCGAACGCCTCGACGCTGACAGCCCCCCCGCGGTAGCTCCTCTCAAGGGGAACGACCGCATGCACGTATCCTGGGACTTCGCCCGTTGACCACGGCAGCGTTGCGGAGAACGCACGGATGACACCGTTGGATGAAAAGCCCCTGATACACATTTGTACGTCACCCGACGCGGTACATCCGTAGACAGCAGCCGAATCAGGGCGAATCAGCGAGCCGGCGATCGCGATATCCGACGGCACCCAAGGGAAGCTTCGCAGGCTGTCTGCCACAGCGAGCCAGATGAGCGACTCCGTGCGCCTTGCGATCTCGTCGTGTGAAGTGACCTGCCCGTGGTGCTGCTCAATACCAGCGAATATCTGTTGGGTCAGGTCCTCGCGGAACAGCGAGGGACGTGGCGCGAGCTTCATCTGCGCGACACGGAGGCAAAATTCCGACCGGAGACTATCGTCTGACGTCCCCAGGTCGCCGCTCAGCGCGTGACGAACCTCTGCCGCCACACGACGATCGAATGACTCCTCCCAGGCAAGCGACTCACCGGTGAAGAAACTCTGGATCCACCCTGCCGGGGCTTCGCGCATCGCCGAAAGGAGCGCAGGAGTCACCCTCTGCTGATGAGCAAAGTACTTACGGAGCGCTGTGATAACTCTGTCGGCCGTGTCGGCCGGGCAGGTTGCCGTGTCCAATCCCACGAGACCCAATAGCTCACGATCAAGGTACTGTGTGTAACGTCTGTCGATATACGCCTCGACGGATTCGTCCAGATCGGCGCGGACAGAATCGTCACCGTACTTGCACAGATAGAAGAGAAGCTGCTCGCAACACTCCTTGAACACTACGAGATCATCCCACCCGAAAGCGGGCGCAGCATCGATCACGCGCTCCCAGTTGGGCAGACTACGGGCCGCGCCGTAGTCGAGAATTTCGCCGTTGATACTGAGGTTGCTGGAGGAGAAAACGCCGAAGTGAATGCGGTTCGCATGGATGTGCGCTAACTGTGCGAGCGACCGGTCGATAAACTGCCCTATCCAGGTAACCTTGACACCCAGGCGCGTATCGCGGCCCAGGCCATCCCCGCTCAGCAACTGAATCATGTCCCGTACACGACGAACGTCGTGCAGATGAGCGAGTGGATCCGCCCACACAGGACGGTGATCGTAAGCGCGCTCCAGCCACGACGCGCGGAAGAAATTGGGACGCACCACGAGCGCTCGTCGTTCGCCCCAAGGCGTACGGGTACCGGTAGCGAGGACCGCCACGACCGGTATCGCACCCCATGGCATCTCACGACTGGCGACCTCGCCGAATATCGCCTCGCGAATAGCTTCTTCCAGCGTAAGCATGCCGTGCGAGTGGAGATAGCCGGCATCGATGCCTACCAGGGGCGTCACGCCAATACCCTTCACCTGGAAGTGGTTGCGAATGCCTACGCGACCGCTCCCCGCATGAGTACTTACGCCATCTCCTCCGTAGCGGTCCGCCTGAAACGTCGACCTCTCGTCGAGATAGCCCTCCATCGGCTCTCCCTCGGCAGGAACGCCATAGCCGAACCCTTCGACGAGCTCCCGTTCGAGGGAAGCCCTTACCACGGGCTCGAAAACATCGATGGACTGCTCGATGAAGTACCGCTCGTTGAGCCAGACGACGCTAGCCGACCGGAGCTTGCGGGCAGGGAAAGGTTCGTGCAGCGACGCCGGGAAGGCGGAGCTTTTCGGTGGCGCATCGCCGAGTGACTCGAGTATGTCCATACGCAGGCCTCAACTCGCGAATACCGTCTCATACGTAGCCGAGAGATCAATGACCCGATCCGCGATCGCTATCGTCTCCGGGCGGTGAGCGATGATGACGCGCGTGATTTTCATCTTCTTCACGGACTCGTTCACGACCCTCTCCCGATCGATATCCAGGTGACTCGTTGCTTCGTCCAATACCAGGATACGCGGCTTCCGATAGATCGCGCGAGCCAGGAGCAGGCGCTGCCTTTGCCCTCCGGACAGCGTCGATCCCATGTCGCCGATAAGGCTTTGGTATCCCATGGGAAGGGAAAGAACGTCTTCGTGCAGGGCGGCGGCACGAGCGGCGTCTTCGATCTCGCTCATGGAAGCGCCGTGGTCGAAGAAGCAGATGTTCTCGGCAACCGAACCAGCGAAAAGCTGGTCATCTTGCATGACTACCCCGAGCATGTCCCGGTATCTCGCCTTGCCTAGCCGGGCAAGCTCGATCCCGCCGATGAGCACTTTGCCGGTGGTCGGCTCGAGCAGGCCGAGGAGTATCTTGGCCAGCGTGCTCTTTCCACAACCCGAAGGCCCGACTACAGCGACCGTCTCACCGGGGTGAATCGAGATATTGCAGTCCTGAAGTACCCAGGGATCATCGGCGCCGTACCGGAAGCTCACCCCTCGAAGCTCGATACCTGGCGATGGATCTTCACCATGGTACGGGGTCATGACGTGACGCTCCGGTTCGGCGGTGACAATGTCCGCCAGACGTTCCACCTGGAGACGAAGCATGCGCAAGTCCACCACGTAATCGATCAATGCCGAGCCCCGGGTGGAGAACTGCTCACTGTAGGCCAGGAAGGCCATCAGCATGCCGACCGTCATGTTGCCTGCGAGCGCCATTGTCGCCCCAACCCAGAGCAACGCGATTCGCTGCGCGCCCATGAGGATCCCATTGACGGTTCCGAAGAGAAGCTGCACACGCTGGACCACGATGCCGCGGTTGAGCGTATCGGCCGTCCGATTCATGTAACGGGCCGCCTGTCTTGGTCCCTGGTTGAAGAGTCTTATAGCCAGCGCTCCACGAATGCACTCGAAGAACTGCGTCTGCTGCCGGCTCGCCGAAACGAGTTGAGCAAGACTCCCTTCGCGCAGATAGTGGAAGAGCCCGGCACGCAGCGCTGCATAGAGCACAAAAGACAGCAAGGTGATCAACGCCAGCCACGGGCTGTACGCCAACATCACTGCGAGCGTAATGATCGCCATGAGGCCATCGAGAATGACTTCTACGGATCGTGTGGTCAGGGTTCGCTGGATCGCCTCGATCGATCCGAAGCGGCTGACGACATCGCCCAGATGACGCTTCGAAAAGTAGTCCTCGGGCAACTTCATCAGGTGGGAGAAGACGTTCGACGTCCAGGCAAGGCTGAGGCTTGCACTGGTACAGGTAACGATCCAGCTTCGGAGGGCGGCTATGAGCGCCTGCATGACCATCAGCACCGTGAATCCGATGCCAACAAGCGTCAGTAAGCTGGTGTCTCCGGCTGTCAACACCCGATCCATAACAACCTGCACGAACAAGGGAGCAATGATCGCGAGCATCTCCAGCACCAGCGCCAGCACCAGAACTTTGCCAAAAGTCGCTTTCAGGCCAGTCACGCCCTTGGTTAAACCGCGTAGCGAGAACCCCCCAACGCCTTTTTTTGGCGTGAAGTCGGGCCCTGGAGAGAGCTCTATTGCGATGCCGGTGAACGAGGTGGAAACATCTGCCCATCCAAGCGTACGCACCCCGATCGACGGGTCGTGAATGACGATACCGGTGCGGCCTACCTTCTTAAGGACAACGAAGTGATTCAGGTCCCAGTAGAGTATGCAGGGGACCTTCAATTGCTTGAGCTCGTCGAGCTCCAGCCGGAGCGGGCGGGAACTCATCCCCAGCGCACTCGAAATGTCGATTAATTTCAGGAGCGTGGACCCCCTGGTCGAAAGGGGGAATCGACTACGCATGGACGACACGCTCATGTCGAGACCGTGAAACGTGGATATCATCGCGATACACGCGTTACCACATTCGGACGACTCGGTCTGGTAGAGCATGGGAAGCGCGCGCAAGCGGCCAAAGCTCAGTTTCACCGGACCCGAAGACGTTTGCTCCGTCATGACGAACCTTCCTTTTCCGCGTGCATGTGGTCGATCGCCCGGTCTCGGCGAGGAAATATCCACTCGTAGAGCCGATGCCTATCGAGGAGTATTTCTGCATCGACGGCCATGCCGGGTTTCAGTCGCCACCGTCGTCGACCATCCGTGACATCCTGGGTATCGAGTGTGACGCTCACGCGATACAAGCCCTCCTTGGTCTCCACACCCACAAGGCTCGCAACCTGCGACGGAGACAATGCGCTGCCCGACACCCCGGTGACATGGCCAAGGTGGCGCCCGTATTGCTGATAGGGAAAGGACTGGTATCGAAGGGCAACGGTGTCGCCGATCTCGATGAAGCCGACGGCACGACTGGGGACGAGAAGCTGCGCGACCAGTTTCGATTCCGCCGGCGCGATCGCCAGCATGGATTGCCCTGCCACGACGTTTTGCCCAGGCCGCACAAGGAGCGATGTCACGGTGCCGTTCGTTGGCGATCGGAGCAAGGAGGCCTGCTCGACCTCGCTCTGGGCGAGGTTACGCTCGACTTCGGCGCGCCTGATTTCCAGTTCGTGAATGTCGGTCTGCGTAGTCAACGGCAGCTCGCCCAATTCGCTCATCGCGGTGCCCAGTTGTTGCTGGGCGTCAAGGCGTTGTTTGAGCACCTGCTTTTCCGACGCCTCGGCCTCATAGACCGACGCTGTCTGCTGCTGGATCTGCACCGCGGATATGTAGCCGTTCGCCTGCAGGGGCGATATCTTGGCAAGAAGTGCCCTGGCGCTGGCGGCCTGCATGGACTGAATCTTGAGTTGTTCACTCAATAGGGAAATCTGGTCCTTGAGCATGCCGATGCGTGCATTCAATTCACTTGCCTTGGCTTTCTCGATCTGCTTTTGATCAGCGAGGCTCTGGTCGAGTCGAGTCCGTTGTCCTTTGTATCGATCGACCATGTACTGGGTCGCATCGCCGGTCAGCTCTGTCGACCGGCGGGTGGCGAGAATCAGCAAGGGATTCGACTCAGCAACCGTATCGCCCTCGGCCACCTTGACCCCCGCGACGACGCCGTTCGATGGTGCATCCACATTGATCAAGCCCGCTGCGGGTACGAGGATGCCGCTCACCGACTCGCGCCTGGTGTAGGCACCCAGCCAGATGGTCATCGCGGTTGCCACACCGAAAAGGAGCGAGGCGATCGTCAAGACACGGTGGGACACCGGCGAGTCGAGACGAGCGGTCCCGAACCACTGATTCTGCCGGGCATCGAGAACCTCAGGGCGTACTAGTGTCTTCAATGGGCTTGCCTTTTCTTACTAGAGCCACTTGTTCAGAACGACTGGCGAGACCACCAGGGACAGGAGAACGGCGCGAGGGACCCAGGAGTGGCCAGGAGGGTAGGCATGCAAGGCCAGTGCAATGACGGCCACGACAGCGGGGACCCAGGTGAGTGCACGCGGCAGCGACATGCCGCGCCTTCCTGTTTCCACCCATCGGGAAGTCCGCCACTCCAGGAGCTTCTTCCTCGTCATCAAGCGCAACAAGGTACGGAGTGTCGCGTCGAGATAGACCAGAGCCCGATGCGGCGCGCTGATCCAGTCGATTCCGATAAACAGGACCCGGACTGCCGCGCGCCGCGACAGGATCCGCCAGTGACCAGGAGATCGTGCGAGGCGGACGACATCGCGACCGAGCGTGACGATGGCCGGGAGGGTGCCGATGGCGACAAAGATCGCGAGCGCGGCCCCTGGACGGTTTGCTTGCGCAATGACGGCGATGACCAGACCCGTCAGCGCGATCGGTGACACGATGTTCACCAACTGACCGTACAGCACGTACCAGGAAACGGCGCCAATACTCAGACTGGACAGTCGCTTCATGACATACACCATGTTCTGTATGTCGCCGCGCATCCACCGGTGACGCCTTTCGCAGACGCTTACGTAGCTCGCGGGCATGCTTTCGATGACGATGGCGTCAGCGCAGAAGCCGGAGCGGAGCCAGAAGCCCTCGTACGTGTCGTGGGCCAGGATTCTGTCCTCGGGGAATCGATGCAGCAACGCGCGCTGGCAAATGCGCACGTCGTAGAGCCCCTTGCCCGCAAAGTTGCACGTACCGGTCAGGTTGAAGAGAGGGCTCTCAGAGTGAGAAAGGAGTGATCCCTGTCCCTGTCGTTCACTGACGGAAGGCACGATGACCGCATATCCGTGACCGGTTCCCGCGTCGCTCGTGTCGACCGCGTGATTCAGCGGGTGCGAGAGAGTGGCGACAAGCGCATGCAGAGCTCCAGGCGCCGCGACTGAATCGTCATCGATAACGAGCGCATAGTCCACGCCGGAAAGATCTGACTCGTCGTTGTCGGAGAACATCAGCTGGCTATCACCATTGACGATATGGTCAAAAAACGCTTGCACCTTTCCGCGCTTTCGCTCATACCCGATCCATGCCCTTTGCGTCGACGAATAGCGCCGCTCCCTCCATGCGAGAAGGAAGGTTCGCCGCGTCGCGCCGTCACGACAACTATTCAGGTCGCGAAACTTTTGTCGCATTTCTTCAAGAAGACGAATCTGCTCCGCCGTCGGATCCTTGTCGGCGGCGTCGGGGAAATCGACAAGCATGACGACCCTGATGCCGGCGTGCCTCGCATTCTGGTAGTTCGTTAGGGCATTCGCGACGACCTCATGCAAGCCTTGGCGATCCGAGATCATGGTGGGGATACAGATGACCGTTCGGTCCAGCGCGTGAGCGAGCCACGCTCCCGTCATCGACGGTAAACGACGAGCCGGCAACAAAGCTGCCGTCAAGCGCTTTCCCAGGAGCATGGCCGACTCCGCAGCGACGAATGCACAACAAGGAAGCCAGATTTCGGCGTTAGCCACATCCGCGAACGAGAACATGGCGGCATAGACGAGCATCGTAAGAAGCCCCGCGAGGATCAGCTCGGCACCGATGAGAAGACGTATCCGACAGTCCGTCGACAGCGACGCGCCCGGCGGTCCGCCACGAATGCCTAGAGCGCTCCACAGGCGATCGCGACCTGGCGCAGTGAGGTAGAAGCCGACGTGGGACTCTATCGCGCCAGGTGCCGATGATTCGTATGACTTCGCCATGGCGACCGCCGTCCTGGCTGGCTCGATCGGCGGGCGGGCGGAGCGACTGCTCAAGACGCTGATGACGACGCGGTAGTCGTTCTTCGTACGCGCGTCCATGTGAGCATAAATACCGGACGGGTCTTCTTGTAGCGCCGCTTCGAAGTCGAGGACACATCCGATGCAGTGCTCTGTGTCGATCCGGGATATTCGCAGAAGCATGCCGGCATCCACCTTGCCGCCGGCGGCCATCCTGAGCAGCACAGCGAAGGCAGCAAAAAGCAACATGTGCAGCACGCCCTGGATACAGATTCGCTCGTCCTGGTAAGCCGCCTTCACATGATGGACGTATGCCGCCAGAGGGTCTTCGTGATCACTATCCAATAGGACGTGGCTCGCAAGACTGAAGATGCTGGGCTGCGATCGATGAGGATCTCTCTTGAAAGACACCTTCCGCAAGATACTTCCTGCGCTGAAGCGATAGAATTCCAGCAGCTCCAGGAACCGATAGCCCTCGCCGGGAAGGAGAATCTCACCTGCCTCATGACGTCGGCGAAGCAGTGCGATGCCACGTTGAACGCTATCAGCGAAAGCCGGCTGGTATCGCGGGCACATCGTCATGACGATTTCGGGCCCTCTGCTTCTTCCATGTGCCGCTTCCATCGCAGAGCCCGTCCAAGCGGTACGACGTGCAGCCTGTTTCGCCGGTGATTGATCCAGGCGATGGCGGAAGCGCCCATAGGAAGATCTTGTTGCAGGTCGCGCATGATGTCGGCGAGCGACTGCCTGTGCGCGACCAACAGCGGAACAAAGAAGATGTCGCCCTCACGCCATTCGCTGATATGAATTGACGGAGGAAAGGTCGGCTCGCCCAGCACCCTGCGCAGGACGGCCTTGTCGAGCCACATCCATGCGACCGCCCCGACGAGGTGGTTGCGCTGATCGAAATAGCACTTGAGTTGCCTGTGCCGAATGGCCGTCGCGATGAAGCCGGCAACGTCGGCGAAAGAGGCGGTGTTGTAGCGATTGCATCCACTGAGGACGGCTGCCGCATTCCCGAACAGCGTCGCGCTGTTAGCAGCCGACAACACCCTCAATGACTCGTCGTCAAACGGTTTTATCATGTCGTCGCTCTTCAGTGCGTACAGTGCGATCACGCATGTGGCCGGCGATGGATGAGTGATCGCAGCCATGCCCGAGGACCGGACACGGCTGCGACCGTTCTAAACAGTCAGACTCGATGCGTGTCAGGATGCACCGATGATTTTTCCGTTCTTGTCATAGATGAAGAAGGCGCCTCCGCCACCGCTGGTATTTCCGGGAATGCTTCCCACCGGATATTGCGCACTGAACGTGTAGTCAGTCGTATATCCGGCATACCACACGTATGCGCCACTGTTCTGCTGGGAATAAAAGCCGGAACCGGACAACAGTTCGAGCACGTCTGCCTTGAGAGTTTCCATTCTTTTCTCCTTCGGACTTCCCGATTTCGCCTCGGGTGCGTTTGGACGAGTGCGTCCAAAGTTCGACTATCGTGTTGCACGCAGACCCGCGCCCCGCTCCGTTTTGGACAGGATTGAAGGACGTCAGTAAGACGACTACGTCTGCGCGGATGTCGGCGGCATATTCCCTTGCTCCCCTACACAGTGCTATCGCGATCGCGCTCAACCGATTGGCAGGTATCGCAATAACTTACGATACCCCTAAAGCCATTTCGGGGCGCACTTCTTTGCGTAAATTCGAGGATGGAATAATCGGCACGCGATGTCATCGCGCAATGCAACATTGAGTTGCGCACGAAGTCCGTAAGATGACCTTTCGATGGTCCGTCATTTTCCCCAGCGCAGCGATGCGCCCGTGGAGAACACGCACGGCAAGCATGGTGCGCATGGGAAGCTGGTGCCGACACCCGGATTCGAACTGGGGACCTACCGCTTACAAGGCGGTTGCTCTACCAACTGAGCTATGCCGGCGAAGGCGGGAAGTTTATCAGAAGCAGCCGGTCGGTTTGGCGCTTGCGCCGGGGCTACGGATGCCGCGGCGAACGTCGGCATTGGCGTCATCGGGGACGACCACGTCGAGCCACCATACGGGCGTGACTTCCGTGCGCTCGCTCATGCGCGCCGGGAAGCCGGCGGCGATGACATCATCACGGCGCTTCTTCGCGTTCGCGGGGTCGTGGAACAGGCCGAGCGCGACCGAGTTCTGCATCTCACCGGCGGCGCTGACCACGAAGTAATCCTTGACGCCCTTGGCCTCGAGTCGCCGGGCCTGGGCCAGGGCCAGGTCGCGCGTGGCCTGCGCCGGGAGGAAGACACGCCAACCGTGGGATTCGCTGGTCTGCTCCTGCCGTTGACGGCTGCGCACCGTTCGCGGCGCGAGGGCCGTGCGCGTACTGCGCAGGTCGACCTGGTTGGTGAAGGGGCCGATGGCGAGGCAGCGGTAGCTGCGCTTGGCACTGGTCGGCGCGTCCACGGTGGACGCGCTGGCGAGTAGTGCTGGCGTGGCAGGGGCCTCGACAGGCGCCTTCTTCGCGGGCTCGCGCACCGCCGGTGCCGGCGTTGGAGTCGTGACGGCCGGGGCGACGGGAGGTGTCGAAACCGCCGTGCTCTTCTCCTCCGGCACACGCGTGGGTGACGCGGCGGCGGCCAGGGCCGACGTCGCCGCGGACCCCGAGACCGATGGCATCGCCGCCGGTGCCGGCGCCGTCGCGGACGGCGCCGGAAGCTCGGCGAGCAGCTTCAGCGTCGGCACGCCCTTATCGGCAGGATCCACCGCATGCGTGCCCGATTCACCCAGCAGCAGCCACGCGGCTACCGCGATATTGAGGGCAATCAGCAGGACGAACATCAAACGCAGAAGCATGGCAGCCTTGAGCGAACCGGTGGCGTCGCGATTCTAGGCGAAATGGTCCGCCTGGGTGTGCGCTTTGGCCCAGACAGCCAGGCCACGCAGCACCGTATCGGGCACCAGCATCACATCCCGCTGCAGAAGGGGCGCGAGCACGGCGGCATCGCCACCGCCGAGGGTGACCGTTGGCGCACCACCAAGCATCGCCGCCGAGCGATCGGCGAAACGGTCGACGAGCGCCGCGCAGGCCTGCCAGCAACCCGAGGCGAGGCCATCGGCCGTGTTGTCGGCAAGGTCACGCACGGCGCCTGGCTGGCCCGGCCTCACCTGCACGGTCGCCCCCAGTACGGACTGCTGCATGAGTAGCGGACCCGGCGCAATCCAGCCACCGAGGTGCCGGCCGTTCGCATCCAGCGCATCCAGGGTCAAGGCCGTGCCGACGCTGGCCAGCACGCAGGGCGCACGTCCCGCGGCGAGCGCGTCGACCATGGCGAGGAAGCGGTCGACACCCAGACGGTGTGGCTCCGCGTAGGCGTTGGTCACACCACAGGCTTCGGCGGGCGTGCGTACCCACACCGGCTGATGGCCGAACGCCTTGTCGGCGGCGACGGCAACCGCCGTCTCCCGGGCCGTGTCGACGACGGATGCACCGATGATTCGTGTCGGTCGTGGCCACCCGGCCCACAGCGTGGCCAGTTCGTGGGCGATGTCCGCATCCCAGCCGAAGGCGCCACGGTGAACGAAGGCGTCGCCATCGAGCAAGGCGAATTTCAGGCGCGTATTGCCCAGGTCGAGAAGCAGGATCATGGGGCGCTCCGACGTACCGACACCTCGGCACTGTCGACCGTCACCACCTCGCCGGTGGCGCGACGCACCCTCAAGGCACCCCGCTCATCGACACCCTCGCCGGTCGCGGTGTACTCGCCACGCGGATCGATCACGCGCAACGACTGACCGCGCAGCAGATCGCTCGCGCCGTATTCCGCCGCGAAGGATGCAAAGCCATGCCGTTCGAAATGGCGGAGCCCTTCGCTCAACGAGGCCACCACGGCCGCGGCGACGTGGTTGCGTCCGGGCGGCTGGCCTCCGCTCAAGGAAGCGAGGTCGGTGATCGGCTGGTCCGCGCGCTCGTGCAGCGAATCCGGGAGACGGATGTTCAGGCCGACACCGATGATCGCCGCGCACGGACCCGAATACTCGCCGGACAATTCGACGAGGATGCCGGCCAGCTTGGCGTTGCCGGCCAGCACGTCGTTCGGCCATTTCAGGCCGGCCGTACGGATGCCCAGGTCGTCGAGCGCGCGGATGAGCATCACGCCGACAGCCAGCGACAGGCCGGACAGTGACGCAAAGCCTGCGTCGAAACGTTTCAGCACGGACAGGTAAAGATTCATTCCCGGCGGCGAAAGCCACGTCCGCCCGCGCCGGCCACGTCCCGCGGACTGCGTCTCGGCCATGACGAACGCAAGGTCGTCCAGTACGGGGATTCGCCGGGCCAGTTCACTCGAGGTCGAGTCGATGTCCCAGTGCACTTCGATCATGCCCACGTCCGCCAGCGTGGCGGGCGACAGGCCGGCACGGATACGCGGGGCGTCGAGCAGTTCGGTCGACCATGGCAGGCGATAACCGCCGCCGACCTTGGCCTCCACAGGCACGCCCTTGAGACGCAGGGCCTCGATCTGTTTCCAGACCGCCGCGCGCGTGACGCCGGCTGTCCTGGCGAGAGTGGCGCCGGACACGGCGTCGCCTCCAGCAAGGGCTTCGAGAAGATCGCGTGCGAGCATGGGTAGCCGTCGGGCCGTCAGGCGG
>Ga0247742_10002038_pt1 | contig 13508 bp, 15 predicted proteins | sample UWRJL208509C2_FD_180944 | JGI IMG/M metagenome (GOLD analysis project Ga0247742, IMG submission 180944) | Plant litter microbial communities from Arlington Agricultural Research Station in Wisconsin, United States - UWRJ-L208-509C-2 | ecosystem: Environmental > Terrestrial > Plant litter >...
GGCGAGCGCACCCACCCGACGATGGGTATCCAGGCGCAGAGCCTGTCCGATGAGGAAATCGCGGACGTTGCCGCCTACCTCTCCAGTCTCGCCAAGTAAGCCGCCGAGGACGAATGATGATCCGTGGGTTTTCCCTGCTAGCCCTGGGCGCGCTGCTCGCGCTGACCGCCACCCAGACCTTCGCCGCCGGTGATCCCGTGCGCGGCAAGACCAAGATCGCTACCTGCGTGGCCTGCCACGGGCAGGACGGCAATGCCGTCGACCCGCAATACCCGCGGCTGGCCGGCCAATACGCCGACTATCTCGCGATGGCCCTGCACGAGTACAAGGATGGCCGCCGCGGCAACCTCGTCATGAAGGGCTTCGCCGCCACGCTCTCCGACCAGGACATCGACGATGTCTCGGCGTATTTCGCCACCATGCCGACCAAGCTGGATGGGCTGGAGCACCATGTGCAGGGCAGCGACTAAGAAACTGTGGGAGCCGATTGAGCGGCGATCCCGCCATGTGGAAGCCGCTTCAGCGGCGAAAAGCCAACGGAGCGGTTTAGCCCACCTCCCCAATCGCCGGCAAGGCCGGCTCCCACACAGGGCACCCAGGGCATAAAGCGCCTTAGCCCGCGGCCTTGGCGAAATACGGCTTCTCACCGGTTTCGTGGTCGGTCACGTCGCGCACCTCGGTGATCTCCGGGATGCGTTCGCGCAGGGTCTTCTCCACGCCGTTCTTCAGTGTCACATCCACCATGCCGCAGCCATGGCAGCCGCCGCCGAAGCGCAGCACCACGATATTGCCGGCGGCGACTTCCACCAGCGAAATGCGCCCGCCGTGCGAGGCGATCTGTGGCGCGATCTCCGACTCCAGCACGAACTGCACACGTTCGATGAGGCCGGCGCCCTCGCCCGGTGCCTCGCCCTTGATCCGCGGAGCGCGGATATTGAGCTGGCTGCCGGTGGCCGTGGTTTCGTAGTCGATGCTGGCAGGATCCAGCCAGCGCGCGCTCTCGCCGTCGACGTAGAGGTTGAAGCCCGTGCATTCCACGGTCCATTCGTCGCCGGTGAGCTCCGAGGTGGAACAGAACTCCAGCTCGCACTGCGCCGACGGCGTGCCGGCATGAACCACGCGCACGCGAATGCCGAGGTCGTCGTCACCCTGTTGCGAGAGCAGGCGTTGGAAATGCGCCTGGGCGCGCTCCGAAATGTCGATCATGAAAGGCTCCGAAGGGAGGTCCGGCGTGGGGAGCGCCGGATATAGCACCATTCTAGTACTGTTTCCAAATGAGCGCCGCCTTTTGACAATTCAACCGCGACCGTCGACGCTTCGCGCATTCTCCGTACGGACTCCTCCCATGACCCTTTCCCCGCTCGCCAGCCAACACTGCACGCCGCGCAAGGGCGCCGAACACGCGCTCGACCGGGCCGCCGTCGACAGCCACCTGGCTACCCTCCCGGGCTGGAAGGTCACGGCCGATGGCAAGGCGATCGTCAAGGATTTCCGGTTCAAGGACTTCCACCACACGCTCGGCTTCATCAATGCCGTGGGTTTCATGGCCAACCAGGAAGACCACCATCCGGACCTCGAGGCCGGCTACGGCCACTGCCAGGTGCTCTGGTCGACGCACGATGTCGGCGGTCTGTCGTTGAACGACATGATCTGCGCCGCTCGCGTCGAGGCCCTTCTCGATCGCTGAGGGTCGCACGGTGCCACTGCGCTGGACCGCCGCCGCGGCGGTGCTGCTGGCGCTCGCCTCGCTGTTCGCCCTGCCATGGCTCGCGGCGACCGTGGTTCGCGGCGCGATCGAGCGTGACAGCGCGAACGACCGTGCCGCCTATGCCGCCGGATCGTCTCCATGGCGCTGGCATCTCCGCGACCCTGGCGACATCGTGGCCGGACGCGCCTTCGGCGGAGGTCGCCTGGACGCGGCATCGAACGGACTTCAGGTACGGGCGACGGACGGCACGCCATTCCAGATCGGCCTGCCGCTGCGCCGCCAGGCCGACCTGCGCGCCCTGACGACCTTACGCCTCGAGGCCTTCGCCTCGGCCCGCGGCCATTACGGACTCGACGTGCGCCAGACACTGCAGGCGCCCGTCGTTCACACGGACCTGGGTGACCTGGCGCCGGATGCGTTGTCCCGCGCTGTGCGGCTGGATCGCATGAAGTGGGTCGACGCCGCCGGCCATGTCGTCAACATGCCTGTCCGGGCCGCCATGCTGCGGCTGACAGCCACGCTTCCCGCCGGCCAGACGCTGACCTTACGCGAGGCCTCGCTGGCGCCGCCTCCAGCATGGCTTCCTCCCGCAGCGCTCGCGCTACCGGGCGGACTGACCGCCGAGGGCCTGCTCGACTGGCGCGACGCCCGGCTGGCCACCTCGCCGACCGAGACCTTCGGCCATGCTCAGGCGCAGTCGTCGGCGCCCGCGTGGCAGCCATGGGCGGCGCCTCTCCTCTATCTCCTCCTACTGATGATCGTGCCGGCGATAGGCGCGGCCATGAAACCCACTCCGGAGGTCGCGTCCCCACGCGCCCGGGCGGGTCCGGTCGACGCCCTGATGGTCATCGTCGGGCCGCTCTGGTTCATGGCGGGTCTCGGCCTGTCGTCCCGGCCGGGTGCGCCGGGCATCGCCATGTTCCTGCTCGGCGTGGCTTACGCCATCGTGCTGGCGATCCGGCGACGGCTTCCGCGCTGGCACTGGCTCGGGGCCTGGCGCACCGCGGGCTGGCCGTTGCTTGCCCTGCCCGTCGCCATCGCCATTGTGGCGGTCGCCGGCCATGCGCCGGTGTGGCCGACCGCCGGGCGGGCCCTTCTGTATGTAGGCTGGGCCATCATCCAGCAGTGGCTGATCCTGGCCGTCGTCGCCGCGCTCCTGGCGCGGGTCCTCCCGCGGCCACTGGCCGTGTTGCTCGCCGCGCTGGCCTTCGCCTTGCTGCATACGCCGAACGGCCTGCTGATGCAGCTGTGCTTCGTGGCTGAACTGGGCTGGGCGTGGTGGTACCTGCATCACCGTGCCCTGTTTCCGGTGGCGCTGGCTCATGCGCTCAGCGCCCTGCTCCTGCAGGCCTGCCTGGCTGGCGGGATCCTGCGCTCGATGGAAGTGAGCGCCCGGTTCCTCGGCTGAACCGGCCGAAGCGGCTCAGCCCGCCAGTTTGTCGAGGAACGCCTTGAGTTCGTCGGGCAACGGCGAGGAAAAGTCGTAGTTCTTGCCGTCCAGGTCGAAGCTCATCCGCGCCGCATGCAGGAACATCCGCTTCAGGCCCATGGCCCGGAAGCGCTTGTTCGCCGCCTCATCGCCATATTTCGGGTCGCCCGCCAGCGGGTGGCCGGCGTACTGGGCGTGCACGCGAATCTGATGGGTGCGGCCGGTGCCCAGGGTGGCCTGCATCAGGCGGGCATTCGGGTACTGCTCCAGCTCCTTGAAGTACGTGAGCGAGGGCTTGCCGGCGTCATCGACCCGGACCAGGCGCTCGCCGCCATGCATCACCGACTTCAGAAGCGGCGCATTGACGTCGAACTTCGCCTTGCGGGGCGTCCCGGTCATCAGGCAGAGGTATTGCTTGGTCACCGTGTTCTCGCGGATCAGGGCCTGCAGCCCGGTCAGTCCGGAACGCGATTTCGCCAGTACGAGCACGCCGCTTGTGTCCCGGTCGAGGCGATGGACCAGCTCCAGGTGCTCATTGGGCCGTGCGGCGCGCAGCAGCTCGATGGCGCCATGGCTTACGCCGCTGCCACCATGGGCGGCAATGCCGACCGGCTTGTCGATCACCAGGAAGTGCTTGTCTTCGAAGATCACGGCATCGGCCACTGACCGGACCATGCCGGAAGGCGCCTCGTTCTCTTCCCGCTCGGCCACGCGCACCGGTGGAATCCGCAACATATCGCCCAGGGCGAGGCGGGTATCGGGCTTCGCCCGCTTGCCATTGATGCGGACCTGACCCGTTCTCAGGATGCGGTAGACCAGGCTGCGCGGTACTCCCTTGAGCATGGTCATCAGGGCGTTGTCCACGCGCTGTCCATCCCGCTCGGGGCCGATTTCGACGATGCGCACACCTTGGCCGCCGTCGAGGGAAGTTACCGTCTGCATTGATAAAACTCGAATTTGATAGGATACTCGGCGAGCGCCAGGCTCCGCTGAAGACTTATCTCTCGCGGGGTGCCTGTACCGTCACGTAAGGCGAGTGTCATGCCATTCCGTCCGAGGGGTCGGAAGGTGAGCACACCCCACATCGTAGCGGTTCGGGTTGCGGTTGTCCGGCTAATCCGTAAGGACGCGGACCGGTTGCAAGGCGCTTATCACGAATCACGCCGGGTCCAGGTATCGGTCCCGGATCCCATGCCGCTTGAAGCCTCACCGCTGCGGCGCGATCCCCGGCAGGCCGCCCCAAAGGGCGCCACCGCGGCCCGCGGCCGCGCGGCAAGGTCGAGGAACTACAATGAAGCGTATGTTGATCAACGCGACTCAGCGCGAAGAGTTGCGCGTTGCCATCGTCGATGGCCAGAATCTTTACGATCTAGATATCGAAATCCCGTCCCGGGAACAGAAAAAAGCCAATATTTACAAAGGGCGCATCACCCGCGTCGAACCGTCCCTCGAAGCCTGCTTCGTCGACTACGGCGCTGAACGCCACGGCTTCCTTCCGCTCAAGGAAGTAGCCCGCGAGTACTTCAACCCGAACGCGGAAGGCAAGTCCAACATCCGCGAGCTGTTGAAGGAAGGCCAGGAAATCATCGTCCAGGTCGAGAAGGAAGAGCGCGGCAACAAGGGTGCCGCCCTCACCACCTTCATCAGCCTCGCCGGTCGCTACATGGTGCTGATGCCGAACAACCCCCGTGCTGGCGGCGTTTCGCGTCGCATCGAGGGTGAAGACCGGCAGGCCCTGAAAGAAGCCATGGAGCACCTCTCGGTGCCCGACGACATGGGCCTGATCGTGCGCACGGCCGGTATGGGCCGCGACGCCGAAGAGCTCCAGTGGGACCTCGACTATCTCCTGCAGCTGTGGAAGTCGGTTTCCGGCGCCGCGAACTCGCAGAAGGCCCCGTTCCTGATCTACCAGGAATCGAAGCTCTTCATCCGCGCCCTGCGCGACTACCTGCGTAACGACATCGGCGAGATCCTCATCGACGAGGAGCAGCTGTTCAGCGACGCCCGCGACTTCGTCCAGCAGGTGATGCCGAACAACCTGCGCAAGCTGAAGCTCTACCAGGATCCGACCCCGCTCTTTTCGCGGTATCAGATCGAAACCCAGATCGAGAGCATCTTCGAGCGCAACGTCCGCCTTCCCTCCGGCGGTTCTATCGTGATCGACCAGACCGAAGCCCTCACCGCCATCGACATCAACTCGTCGAAGGCAACCAAGGGCAGCGACATCGAAGAGACGGCGTTCAACACCAATCTCGAAGCCGCCAGCGAAATCGCCCGCCAGCTGCGCATCCGCGACGCCGGCGGCCTGATCGTCATCGACTTCATCGACATGGACAGCCCGCGCCACCAGCGCGAGGTGGAAGAGCGCCTCAAGGATGCCCTCAAGGCCGACCGCGCCCGCGTCCAGATCGGTCGCATCTCGCGTTTCGGCCTGCTCGAAATGTCGCGTCAGCGCCTGCGTCCGAGCCTGGGTGAAGCCACCCAGATCGTCTGCCCGCGTTGCGAAGGCCATGGCCACATCCGCAGCGTGGAATCGCTTGCGCTGTCCACCCTGCGTCTCATCGAAGAGCACGCGATGAAGGAAAACACCGGGCAGGTCCTGGTGCAGGCACCGCCCGCGGTCGCCAACTTCATGCTCAACGAGAAGCGCGCCAGCGTGGTCGAGATCGAGCTGCGCCACAACGTACACGTGGTCGTCGTCGCCGACGACAAGCTCGAGACCCCGCACCTGGAAATCACCCGTATCCGCGAAGCGGACATGGGCGAGCACAGCAAGCCGAGCTACGAGCGCACCACCCCGGTCGTCGCCGTCGCCTTGCCGAAGATGGGCCAGGCCCTGGGCAGCGGTGAGCAGCCGCTGGTGACCGGCGTCGTACCGTCCACCCCGGCTCCCATCCGTGACGACGAAGACGAGACCCCGGTCGCGCCCGTCGCCGCCGCGAAGGCGCGTCCCGCGGTTGCCGCTCCGGCAGCGAAGGGTGGCTTCTTCTCGCGCCTCTTCGGTGGCCTGTTCGGCTCCTCCGAGCCGGCGGCGCCCGCCGCCGAGCCGGCTCCCGCCCGTCGCGACGAATCGCGCCAGGGCAGCGGTGGCCGTAACGAGCGCAACCCGCGCCGTGACGACCGTCGTGGCAATGAAGGTCGCAACAAGAACAACGAGCAGCGTCAGCGCGGCGAGCGCAGCGAACGCGGCGAACGCGGCGAGCGCAAGGACAACGCGCTGCAGCAGCCGAAGGGCCAGCAGCAGGCCAAGGGCGGCAACAAGCAGGGCCGCGGTGAGCCGCGCCAGGGCGAAGAGAAGCAGCCGCGCCAACCGAAGGATCCGCAACAGCAGGGTGGCCGCCAGGGCGGTCGCCAGGAGCAGCAAGGTCAGGCCGGCGAAGGTCGTCGCCAGCCGCGCGGCGAGCGTCAGCCGCAGGGTGAAAAGGTAGAGAAGATCGAAAAGGCGACGACGCTGGTCGCCGGCGCCGCCCAGGCCGTCGCGCCGGGTGCCGTGCGTGTGCCGGCCGAGAAGCCGAATGCGCCGCTTAAGGACGAGGAAGGCATCTCGCCGGTGATCACCGACGAGCCACTGACCCAGGTCGAAGGTTCGCTTGCCGCCGACGGCAGCGCCCCCTCCACCGAAACCAAGGACACCGAAGGTGGCCAGCGCCGTCGTCGCGGTCGTCGCGGCGGTCGCCGTCGTCGTCGCCAGGAAGACGGTACGCAGGCCGGTTCCATCGAGGGCGGCAACATCGACGACCTCGATGACGAAGAAGGCGAGAACGACGACGCCGTCGACACCGCACCGGCTCGCACCACGCGCGACAGCGCCAGCGTGCCGCCGATGCTGGACACGGCCGCTGCCGCCGAGAACGCATTCGCGGTGGAAGCACCGCGTAATGAAGCCACCCGCCCGAGTCACGTTACGCTCACGGATACGGTTTCGGCTACGGACGACGAGTCGGTGCCTTCGGCACTCACCCTGACTTCGCTGCCCAAGCTACCGCCGATCCCGGGCACGTCCGCCCCGGTGGCGCCGCATGCGCATCCTGTCGACCCGGCAACGCCGGCCGACTCGGCGCAGGCGCGTACCACCGAGCGTCGCCAGACCGAATCGGGCGCCCCACTGACGACCGCTGCGGTCTCGGCCGAAGCTCCGGCTCCGGCTCCGGCTCCGGTTGCTCCTGTCACCCCGGCAGAGGAAGAGCCCTCCATCGAGCTCTCCACCTCGGCCAGGCAGTCGTCCGTGATGGACACACCCGCTCGCGGCATGCTGCCGGAAACGGCGACCGAAGCCGCCGCTCCGGTCGTCGAAGCGCCAACCCCGGCTCCCGTGCCGGTCGTCGCCACACCGGCGCCTGTCGCGACGGAAGCCAAGGCTCCGGAAGCACAGCACGTGCCGGCACCGGTTGCCGCGCCTGCACCGGCTCCCACGCCGGCTCCGGCCGCAGCTCCGGCTCCGGCTCCCACGCCGGCTCCGGCCGCAGCTCCGGCTCCGGTCGCAGCACCGACGTCCGCGCCGACTATCGCCTCGACCCCGGTCGAGCCGACGCCCACGGTAGTAGCACCGGTAACGCCGAAGGCTCCGGACGCATCGAACGTGTCGCCGGTGTCGAACGCACCATCGAACGATTCGTCCTGGACGCCCCCTGCGCAAGGCGATCTCCTGACGCGTCCGCGCCAGGAACCGCCGCACGGTGAAACGCCGCGCGACGAGCACTAAGCAGAACGCAGGGAGGCTTCGGCCTCCCTGCTTCCTTTCAGGCAACAAAAAACGCCGGGCATTGCCCGGCGTTTTCGTGTCACCGATTGCGAACTATCTCAACTGCCCACCTGATGGTTGTGCGTGTCGAGCAGTCCGTGCACTGTCATCAGGTGAGCGAGACCCACCACGTGATCGACGTGCAGCTTTTCCATGAGTCGCTGCTTATACGTGGACACCGTCTTGGGACTGAGGTTAAGACGCTCACCGATCGACGTGAGCGGCATGCCGCGAACCAACATCATCGAGACTTCCATCTCGCGGGTGGACAGCGTATCGAACGGCGACTCGGAGCCGTCCAGTGTGGCGAGGGCAAGTTGCTGCGCCACGGAAGGGGCGAGATAGCGCCGACCGGAAGCTACCTGACGCACCGCGCTGAGCAGTTCGTCCGACGAGCAGCCTTTGGTGAGATAGCCGAGCGCGCCAGCGTCGAGCAGCCGCTTGGGAAAGCGTGCGTCGTCGACGATGGTGAGTATGACGATGTTCGTGCGCAGCTTGGCGCGCACCACGCGCTCCGTAAGCTCCACGCCGCTCATGCCCGGCATGTGTACATCCACGAGCGCGATGTCCGGTGCGAGTGTACGGATGAGCCGCAGGCCCTCTTCCGCTGTACCCGCTTCACCCCTGACCCGGAAGTCCGCCTGTTGCTGCAGGATCATCCGGAAACCGGTCCTGACCAGCTCGTGGTCGTCGACCAATACAACGTTAATCATTAAGTGCCCTCCCTGGGCCGACTGTGCTTCATTGCGCGCCGATCAATCGCGCGCGGCCTGCGGATGCATACAATGCCAGATGTGCAGGCGAGACAACCAGCGTATGCATATCATCGACCTCGGCCACGACGGCCTGTAGCGGTAGACGCCTTGCTGCGTGAGGTGACATGACCTGATGTTCGTGTCATCGTCGCCCACGCCTGTTTGTAGGCGTACACCTAAGGACGTGCTTTTTCTCATGGAAGACCAACCCTACCTCCTCGGTAAACTTGCCGCGCTGGAATCGGCGCTGGGCGCCGCGATCGCCACGCACCCCGATCCGTCAGCACTGATCGCTGGCCTGGCCGAAGCCATGTGTCGGTATACACCGGCATGTCGGCCGGAAGATGAGAGCTCATTCGCAGAAGGGTGGATGGCAATCGTTACACCCTTGTTGACCGACCTGGCCTGCCACGCGACATCGCCCATGTTCGGCAGCCTCACCGCACCCGGCGACGCGCTCGACGGCACCCGGAAACGCAAGCCGCACTAGGGGTCGACGACACAACCGTCACGCGTCGGGCACGACATCGTCAACGTCTTCGAATCAAGGTGGACCCTCCCCTAATCGAAGGAGTGCACCTCGTGGCCAATGAGAAAAACCGCCCACCGCAGCATCCAGGCCAGAACGACCCGCCGAACGACCCGCGCAACCCGACGCGTCAGCCGGAGACGGATGCCTCCGGCGATCCGCTGGATGACACCGGCGAAGACAATCACCAGACGAACAAGTAAAGGATTCGGCCGGCGCGCCCCGTCACGTCAGTCCGGCGCGTCGAGGGCGCGGCGGGCTGCCCGTGCCGCCGCGCGCCGACGCAGCAGGATGATGCCGGCGAGGATGAGAATGGTCGGTATCCAGCGACCACCGGTCGCCATCTCCAGCAGCTTGCCCGCCGCCATCGCTCCGATGGGATTCGTGTGCTCGGTGGACATGAGGCCTCTCCCCGACTCCTGCGATAGGTAGAGATTCGCTGTGTGGGCATGGGAAAATCGTGAAGCCTGGGACTACATACCCTCACGCGCGGACGGGGTTCGACAAGGCCCACCGCGCCAGCCAATATAGGCCCGTTGCCACCCTGACCCTGCTATCCGATGCGCCGAACCCTTGCTGACTTTGCGCCCTGGATCGCCATTACGCTGGCGATCGCCGTTGCCGTCGCGTATTTCGCCCTGAACGCGCCGAGCGGCCGCGAAACCTACGACGACTGCCTGGCCCGGCTCGCCACCTCGGACGACACCGACGCCACCCGCGCGCTCAATCGCGCTTCGTGCGCAAACAGGCCGGGCGCCCGGGCCGCGACCTCAAGCAACTAGGCGGCCCTTCGCACCCGTTTCATGGCCTACCGCCGAGCATCGGCGCATGGGTTACTTTGCCTGGCTCATTTTCATCGGCGCACTGCTGGTGGCCACCTCGATGGCCGCGGGCGTGATTCGGCGTGGCCCCATCACATCCTTCGCCGTCTATCTCGCGGCGGGTGTGGCCGTGGGTCCGGCGTTGCTGGGTCTTGCACGGGTCTCGTTCGATCACGACAACGCCGGCTGGCTTCGTGCGGTCACCGAAACCGGTCTGGTGGTCTCGCTCTTCATTACCGGACTCAAGCTGCGCGTACCCTTCCGGCACGGCGGTTGGATCACCGCCGTACGTCTCGCCGTGCCGGGCATGCTGCTTACGATCGCGGGCATCACCCTTCTGGTCCACCTGGCCCTTGGTTGGTCGTGGCCGCTGGCGTTGGCCCTCGCTGCGATCCTCTCGCCGACCGATCCCGTACTGGCCAACCTGGTTTCCGTGGACGATGCCCGGGACGACGACGCGCTCCGCGTGGCGCTCTCGGGCGAGGCAGGTCTTAACGATGGCACGGCCCTGCCCTTTCTCCTCCTGGCCCTGGCCCTGATCACCGCACACGACGCAGGCGCCGACCTCTGGGTCCGTTGGCTAAGCGTGGATCTTGCCTGGGGATGGCTGGCCGGCATCGGCCTGGGCTTCGCGATCGGCTGGCTGATCGGCTACGCGGGAACACACATGCGCCACGTGACGCAGGATATCGCGCCCAGCGATTTCCTCGCCCTCGGCATCATGGCGCTGGCCTACGGTGGCGCCGAGCTGCTGCACGCGTCTGGCTTCCTCGCGGCCTTCGCCGCGGGTGTGGGCCTACGTCGGGTCGAATTGCGCGTCGCGACCCGGCACTCGGCGGAAAGCGACGACGACACCCCGCCCGATGGCACGACAGAACCCGCGGAATTGCTCGTGCGACCCAATGAGCGCAGCACGGCCGGCAACGATCATCCGGTACAAACCGTGGGCTGGGTGGTCTCCGATGCCCTTTCGTTCGGCGATACGATCGAGCGGCTGATCGGTGCCTTGCTGGTCTTCGTCGTGGGCGTGGCGGTGCTGCCGGCTTTCAGCTGGGCCGGCGCCCTCGTGGCGCTCGTCCTTTTCGTGGGTATCCGGCCGGTGTCGGTCTGGATCTCGACGGTGCGGGATCGGTTGCCGTGGCAGCGTCGCCTGCTGCTGGGCTGGTTCGGGATCCGCGGCCTCGGCAGCCTCAACTACCTTGCCTTCGCCCTCACCCATGGGCTGGCAGGCCGCGACGGCGACGATCTCGCCACCGTCGTCCTGACCGTCGTGGCCCTGAGCATCTTCGTCCACGGCGTGAGCACCACCCCGCTGATGACCTGGCGGGGCAAGGTCATCGAGCGGCGACAGCGGGAAGCCGCCATTAAGTAAAACTACGGTGGCGAGCGAGAGCCGTTTCACGCGTACTCGTCGGCGCGGACGTTACAGCCAGGCGTCCCTTCCGGAGATTCCGCCCATGGGCAACATTCATCCTGCGTCGACCCGGTTGACGCCACATCGCCATCGGACCAACAACACGCCCAGGCGCGAATCACGCGCCGCCGCTCCGAACGATGGGGTCCAGCTCTACCGTCGCGTGAATCTCCGCAGCGTACTGATCGAACTGGACTGGCTCGGTGTCTGCTCCTACGAGAACCAGGCGGCGTTCCTGGGTTTTGGAAAGCGACAGATCCTGACCGACCTCCTGCGTGGCACCGACATCACGACATCCGCCGCGCGCGATGTCGAATGGGCCATGCAGAAACGCTGCGGCTGGATGGATGAAGACCATCGTGGCGAGCCGCTCGACGACTGATCACATAAGGGCAACATGGTCGATGAACTGGCGGGGCGGCCTTCTGAATAGCAGGGCTTCGGTCAGCTGGTCGGCACCATCTTTCCCACGACCTTGCCCTTCGCATCGAGCATCTCCAACGACGGCGTTCCATCCGCGGCCACTTTCATCACGATGCGCGGATGGCCCGCCGTATCCGCCATGGTCAATGCCACGCCGTCGTCCTTGCCGTCATCGCCGCCGCGATTGAGAATCATGCGAGGCGTGGGACGTCCGCGCTCGTTGAAGAACGCCTCCACCTTCGCGTTGCGTTGTTCGTCCGACATGCCCTTGGTGGATTCGAACACCTTCATCAGTTCCGTGAGCGAATAATCGGGGTAGTCGGTGAACCGCAGCGACGCGGTACGCTGTTTCCCGTGCTGCCCTGAGCCGAGCGACATGGTCTGGTCCTGCTCGTAGGCGTCGAAGGAAAGATGCCCACTCGAATTCTTGACGCCATCCGGCCCCATCTCACCGCCGAAACTCAAGCCGCCGTTCTCCGTGCCTTCCGCATTCATGAAAAGGAAGCCGGCCTGCTTGCGTCCCATGGGATGAGGAAAATCTTTTCCCTTGATGTAGATGCCCGGTGCCTTCCCCGCGCTGGTCACCACCATCCGCAGCGTGCCGTCCGGTTCGCGCAGGTTGATGCGCTGCACGTCCAGTTGGTCGAGCGTCATGGTCCTTGGCGAAACGACAAACCCACTGGCGACCGTGACGACGAAGACCGCCGTCAGGACGCCGGAGTAGATCATCAAGAAACGCTGGCCTGGTGCTCCCATCGCCCCCTCCCTCCCGAATGAAGTGTGCCGTGCTTGTCCTGGGCAAGGCTGCACCCCGATTCGCCGCCATTTCAAGTGCCGGAGCGGACCGTCAGCACAAATTTGCCGAATGGTCGTGCATCGGGCGGACTACTTTGAGTGGATCGCCGCATTTTCGAGAACCGCCGTGGCGCAGGACACGGTCTTCCCTCCGGGACCTGAGGAGCACAGCGGCTTCGGACCCTGCACGCCCACGGGCGGACGGTCGTCAGCCCAGTTCGAAGACGCCGTGGCGCACGCCGAAAGACCAGCCATCATGCACAAGCAAGCGAGGAAACGCATGGGATGACACTCCTTGGTAAGGTTTGGTCACAACGAGTGAGGCTGCCCTAGAAGCGGAATTCGACTCCCGCGGAGTACGAGTCGAATTTGACCTTGTCCTTGATACCGAACGATTCATACTGGGGCGCGTAGTGGTCGTAATTGAAGCTTAGGCTGACCTGCGGATTGAAGTCATAGCCGAACCCGATTCCCGCGTAATAGTTCGTATCGTAAAAACGGTAATGGTCGTGGGAGCCGTCCGTAGGCCGGCCATCGAGCGTGCCCGTCGAGTGTACGTTCACGTCATCGCGGTAGCGGGCGACACCTGCGTGCGCGGTGATGAAATATTGGGCTGGCAGTTCCCATTTTCCGTTGACGCCAAGAAGCAGGGCTTCGTTCTTCGACTTGATCCGGCTCTGGCCTGCCAGGGTGTGCGGACCCGTTATGTCGACGACGTCCACGCTGCCACGTGACGTGAAGTTGTTCCGGTTGAGGTTCGTATAACCCCCTTCGACCCCGAGGTAGAAAGGCGCATCGACCGCCCACCGGTAGCCGCCCAGCACGCCATAGGAGGTGCTGTTGTTGAGGTCCGTATTGGTGTGGCCGACGTTGGCCTGGACGAAGGTGCCCTG
>Ga0247742_10002039_pt1 | contig 13508 bp, 18 predicted proteins | sample UWRJL208509C2_FD_180944 | JGI IMG/M metagenome (GOLD analysis project Ga0247742, IMG submission 180944) | Plant litter microbial communities from Arlington Agricultural Research Station in Wisconsin, United States - UWRJ-L208-509C-2 | ecosystem: Environmental > Terrestrial > Plant litter >...
ATTTGTTGAATGTACCACCCACAACAGCATCTCGGGGAAGAGGTGGTGGTTCCCATGCTGGGATGAAAGCTTCTACAGCTTCATGGGAGGTTTCCCAGTCAACATATAGTATGGACTCTAATGTTGTAAGATCTTTCATTGTATTCCCTTAAATAAACGTTTAAGTTTATTCTACCGTAGTTATCGCAATTGGGGTGTTAATAAAATTGTGGAATGTTTCTATGAAAGTTTTGAAATCTTCACGATGCGGGTTATGCCCGACATAGGGCATGTTAACTAAAGTTATTCCATGATTTTTAACTTTGGTTAACATTTTACCTCTTATTAACCATGATTTAATTGGTTTAATTATAAGGGTTTGATTTGTTTCTTTAAAGTAATCAACCATTATTTTGCGGCATTCGGAAGCTTTCAAACCATGAACTGTTTTCTTATCCCATGTGCTCATGGTTTGTAATTCTGTTTGGATGTCCTCTTCTGACCATAAGGGATTATTTTTTCGTAATTTTTCTTCTGGGGTGTGTCCAAGTTTGGCTAATATACGTTTGGAAATAATAGATATTAAACCGGTTGGTAAGTCCCATGCTGGGTCTAAAAGTATAGTATGCTTAGGTCTTGTTTGTAAAGCTACTCCAGTTGCTATTAATCCACCAAGTGAATGTCCGACGATTATATCAGGCTGGTTACCTTCTAAGGCTTCTAAGCTTTCGTTAATCCAATTGTTAATACTATATTTTTTGTTCCAGAAACTTTGCCCATGCCCGGTTAGGTCAGGAGCTATAACATGATAGTTATTTTCGACAAGATAATCAGCTAACTTTTTCCAAGTATGCGAGGACGAACTTATACCATGTATAAGTAGGGCAGTTTTTTGTCCTTTTGGATTCCAATGTTGGGCGAAGGTTTTCATTACTTTATACTTATCGGTTTTAATTGGGCTTAAAATATTAAATCTTTTAAATTCCCAGCTTATTTAACTTCATACTGTTCTATAAGATCTAGTTCGTTACTGTCACGCATGGCTATACGGGAAGCCCAGTATTCAATACCATCGCTACGTTTACGTTTGGGTAAATCGAATACACGCACACCGCTAGCAGCGTCAACTACAAGTAACCCACTGTTTGGTACGTGAGAGATTTTTGCTCCAGATTTTGTTTCCCTAATGAATGTTGGTTCAGCAGCTTTCAACCATTTTTCGCTAGGTGTTGTTTTGAATGAGTTCTTCAAACCTGTAACTTTTTTCGCAGCTTCACGTTTTGCTTTAGCTACACCAGCTTCTTTAGCTCTATAAGCAGCACCACGTTCATCTTCGATTCTGACATGAGTATAATAGGTTTCATCAAAATAATCTATTTGAGAATTGGTTCTTGATTGGTTGTATGCTTTAGCAATAATTTCTACACGGTTTCTGAGTTCTTTCGCTTCAGGTGTATCAGTTTGAGCGTCTTCACCCCAACGATCTTTCTGTGTAGTATAAATTTTCGCATCAGAAGCACCTTGAATATCAATGTCTATAGCTGATGACCAGCTACCCGCACTGCCTTTTTTAACAGAGAATCTTAAATGTTTAGGTAAATAACCTTTATCTTGCGCTTCCTTAATATCATTACGAACATCTTTAATAATTTCTGTCACAGGACGGTAGCCCGTATATTTAGAACCAACAGTTGAAGGGTAATACGCATTATAGTTAGGATCAGAAGGATCTTCAGTGGTATAGGTCGGAACATCATATGTATGTTCACCACTAGGAATTAAAGCATCGTTACTTGTATCAACTTTGCTATCACCATATTTAGTTGCGAAACGTTCTTTAGCCATCTCAAGATGAGCATAAAGTTTACCTTTCTCAAAATCATCAGTAGCATCAGCGTAAGCTTCCTCAAGCTCTTTGATACCCTCACGAGTTGAGTTGAACTCAAACTGGGCTGTTTCTAAAGCTGTTCGAGCCGCGAACATTTCATCAGGGGTAGAAGCACGAACAACTTTACTTGTCGCAGCAATTACATTGTTGCGGGCCGCACGAGAAACACCAGCATGAAATTGCTTCTCAGGACATTGAGGGTCAACACATAAAGCAGGGTTCTTAGCTTGGCATTTCGGTACAGTAGTCATACCATATCTCTAACAAGATATAAAGCTTAAATTTCAGACAAACTTCTGGAAAGAACCTGTATCATAATCATGCCAACCAAGTTCCTCTAAAATCTTCTTATCCTCATCAGAAACAACTTCAGTGTCTCCCGCATACATTTCATCATGCTCAGCACCAATATATGTCCCACGAGTTTCCGCAGTAACATATTTGTTGAAAATTTCCAGAGCGGCAATCATACGTTCATACTCGTTCATACTATCAAAGTTTTTAGTCATAACTAATTATACCTTAAAACATAAAGAAAAGTATAACTGAAAGCGTTAATTCCACCAACCACCCGTGAATGGTGAATGATGGTGCTGATCAACTTTAGGGTTAGCATCATCCACCTCACCATGATAACGGAATTCTTTCACAAGTTGTTTATTTTGTGTTTTAACGGCTCTGCGCTCAGGACGGTAATAACCAACATTGATTTCTTCGCTTGTGGTTCTCTGCCAACTGTATGCATAATTCTGTAACCAGTAGGAACAATTACCATCTTCACTTGCGGTGATAGGCTGATCAATATCACATTCCACATTCAGGCGAGCACAAGTGTGAAATGCTTCACGCTGTGGGTATCTTTTAACATCGTTAATGTGAACCCAGTAAGGTTTATCTTTATATGTGTTACTCATGACGAATAATCGCCCTTCCTAACATAACTTATGCGCGGAGTTTAGTACCGCAGACTTTCATAGTTACGCTATAAAGTTAACTGAGTATTGTGCGAACATATAAATTTTCCTTCCAAAATTGTTTTAGATAAAGAAATAATCTCCCCAAATTTCTTGGAAAGATTATTCACTGGAGCCTCCTAACGGATTCGAACCGTTGACCTGCTCATTACAAGTGAGCTGCTCTGGCCGGGCTGAGCTAAGGAGGCAAATGTTATTATTTAATTATATAAATGTTATCGGTTGAAATAATATTTATCGTCGTAACTTCTTATAAATATAGCATATCATTAAAAAAAGATTTAAGCAAATCCAAACACAACTTTTTTAAAAACTTTTTGGTAGACATAACCTATGGAACAATACACAACCATTAACCTAGACAACCAAGACACATCAAGAAAAACTTAAAATTACTAGAAAATATAAGGTGAGTTCTCTAAATCCTTATAAGTAGGTTCAATAACAGTATTATGAACTTTACGGTCAAACATTTCCCATTCATAATTCAACATATTATTATGAGTATTTCCCAACCTATCAAATTTCTTCAAATCAAAGGTCACTCGTAAGAAAGTTCTCAACCCATCACGCTCCGCAAACCCAGACTCATGAACTGTATAAGCATCCATAAAATAGACTAAGTTCTCCTCAGCTATAACAAACTCTTTCGCCTGAATATCAAAACCTTGGAAAACATTAAACTTGGTTTCATCAGCAACAACAAAAGTTTGAGGGAAAAACCTTGTACCACCATTAGTTGTCATCACATAGTTACGTGTAACTTTAACCTTCTCCTCAATACGGGAACCTTGAAAACCATCAACGTGTAACCCACCATGACGTTGCTGTTTAGCAGCCTCAACATAAGAAGAGTCAACAGTTATATAAGTATTATAATCAACCCAATTAGGATTATGCTGCTCCTCCACACCAAGAATATCTTCAATCAAAGGAGCCAAACCTACCCACTCATCTGGAAGAAAATATTCACGCTCACCCGATAAACGGATAGGCATATCCAAACAACGAGTATAAAACTGCTGCAAAGGTGAAACATCAATATGAGGCAAACCTTCAGGCATATGGACTTCTTTACCATAAGTTTTATAAGAAAAAACTTCTACATCTTCAATAACCCGCTCATGCGGAGGAACGAAAACATCAGAGGGAATCAACTGGATACCTGTATAAGACGTAACCACTTCATCAATGACAAAACTAGGGTCATGAGGTTTCTGCGCCATAAAGTTACTCCGAAGTTGTTTACCAAATTTCTATCGGAAACATCAGAAGAAACTATCGAACAGAAAAATTAAACACTATGTTTCTCAACCAAATTGGAAACAAAATTAAAAAGCTCAATTTTCTCAGAATCCTTAATCTGGCAAACCACAAAAATCCTATCCGCATATTTAGTTGGGAATTTGAAGGAAATATCTGAACCATCATAAGCTGAAGGACATAAACCTGATGTAGAAGCCTCAACATTATCCAGAGAAGAAGTGTTAATTTTAATGATTAAAGACTGTAACTCTTCCTCCGTTAAACTAGAATGATCGGTGAAAGTCCCATCCCCATAAATAGCATAAGTCACCGAACAAGTTTCACCACTAACACACAACCCACCTGAATAATTAATTTCAGTGACAACAGTATCATCAGCGACTTGACCACCCTTAATATTATTCAAAGCAGGAACTGACATCGCATAGATAACCAGCCCAATAACGATAAAACCTAAAAGGAAAGCCCCAAGATTAACAAGTATTCTTCTCATAACTATATAATCGGATAAAACCAGAAAATCATTTCACACGAAGTTTAGAAACAACAAAGGCAACGAGTATCAAGGGAGCCAAAAGGATCATTTGCGCCCAAAATAAAACAGATTCTTCACGAGCAATAGCTTTATTGCTCATCTTCGAATAACGAGCAGGGACTTTAGGAAAGTTAACAATAACCTCAGCACCATCAACATACTGAACCACCACAGGATTCACATTCGTTTTACTCATAAAACAATCATACCTCAATTTTTCATAAATAATGATGGTACTCCCAAGGGGAATCGAACCCCTACCTTCTGACTGAGAATCAGATATACTAGCCGTTATACTATGGGAGCGCATTAATATTCTCAAACAAAATTTGAAGGAATTTTTGTAACCCATAAATGGCGGAAGCGACAGGATTTGAACCTGCGGAAGAGTTTAACCCCTTCTCTTCATTAGCAGTGAAGTGCCTTAAGCCGAACTCAGCCACGCTTCCCAAAATTTTAACTTATATTAATATACTATCATAACTTATCGTATAAAACAAACAGTTACATAAAATATCGGTAATAACATTCTTTATGGTAAACTTTAATCAACCGTAAAGAAAACAAACCAATGACCTCAAATGAAACTAAGATAACAGAAATAAACAACTTACTAAGTGAACTCACCTTAGAAGAAATAGCTTCCATACCCGTAATCAACACAGTGCTTAAACAAGCGACCGTATATACTTTCAATGCCATTACCGGCCCAGCCGCTGAAAGTTGGGACGCTTCAATGTGGAATATCCAAGTATCATACCGAGGAAAAGACACATACGCTATATTACATAACGACATGTGCTACCACAAAAAAGGTGAATGGGATATGGAACCCATAAGCTCAAGCCGCACAAAAACATTCATTAAAACACATCGCTTCCCCTTAGAAATCGCTTTATCTAAAGCCAAAAAATTAGCCGAAGAAGTAACAATGATGGGTAGAACCGCTAAACAATTTGAAGAATGGTATGAAGAGAAATTCCCTGAAAAATTTCTAAATCCCTCCGACAAAAATAAAAATAGCTAAACCAAAACAAACATGGTAAAATAGTATAAACAAACATCTTAAAGGGATGAAAAAATGCCACAGCCAATGCCTACCATAACAGAAGACACAACAGTACTCGAAAACCTAGAATTCAGTTTCACACCTAAATGTGACAACGACAGTTGCGATAACGATGCAACTCATCTAATCAAATGCGCATGCGCCAAAGGTACAGAATTCTCCTGTCAAACCTGCATCATGAACATGTTAGCTGACGCAGCAACCAACCCGCCCCTAGGTGGCCTAATCGGATTCGACCCCAACAAATCCTGTGGACACGTAACCCTAATCAACCTATGCGAAATCGCACCACTATAAACTAAGCTTACGAACCCTAACACCATTCAACGTATCAACAATCTCATACGGAACAAAATCAATAAAAACCATACGGGAATGCTTAACAGTTAAACACTCCAAACCCGTATCCCTATAAACAAACTTAAGATCCCCAGAAACCGTAACATCAAACACGGTAATCTCATCCCCCATCGCATCCGTCAAATGCTCAGACACAAAATCAATCCCACGCCACTCAGACATCACACAACCAACGTAGCCCTACGATAAAAATAACTATCATCAACAGAAGTATGCTGCTTCTTCTTCAAAATAGCAGCATACCCCGACTCGCCAAACTTAGCCAGCTTCTCATTACGTTCCTCAACAAGGATATCTAAAAACAAATCCAAATCATCAAAACACATTTTATAAACATAAAACTCATTACCCTTATAAAACTTCTTCACAGAAACAGTTTCAGATCGATGCGAAGACAACTCATACTTATAAGGATACTTACGTTTTCCCTTATGATCAGAAACACGTAAAGTATTCAAAACACCAAAATCAAACTTAAGATAAACACTATTTGAAGTCTTAGCCTTATACTGGTGAACAATAATATCATTCTTCACCGCATGCTCCAAAACAGCATCAATAACCTGCTTAAGCGTCAACATAATTAACCCTTATAAACAGAACCATCAGGCCAAGAAATAACAGCTTTTTCCTTACGAACTCTATTATCATCAACAACCACACGCCAAATATCAGTATTAGACTGCTGACCATGAACAATAACCACACCATTCACAGAAACACCATCAGCATTAGCAACCTTAACAATAGACTCTACAATGCCCTCAAGATTATAGGTGCGACCAGAATCCGAATCATCAGCATCCGCAACAGTCTCAGAAAAATTAAAAAACCAAGCAGCACCCTGCTCATCAGCATCCAAAACCGCAATAGCCTCAGGACTTAAACCAATAAGGCTCCGCTTCGGATCTTCCGCAATAACAAAGCCATACTGTTCAGCCTGAGCCAAAAACTCAGCCGGAACCTCAACCTGAACATCCACCGGAACCTCACGAGTGAAATGCAACTGCCCATAAACTTTATCTTCGTAACCCAATTGTACTTTCCTTAACCTCAAATAAACTTAAAACAAGTTTACCACACAACCACCCCAATTGTATAGCCCCAAAACAAAAATTGCCGTTAAGAATCAAATCTTAACGGCAATTTCCTTTAGCTCCGACAGCGGCGTTCGAATCCGCTCCCCTACCCCCAATGGATAGTACGCTACCTATACACCATATCAGAGAAATAAGAACGATAACGCATCATCAACTGCCTATGTATCTTTTAAATACGCCCAATGGCTCAACCCTCAACCAAACCCTCGTTATTAAGATCCAGATGTTAATTGACGCAATCAATACTGATGACTTAACCCTAAAGCTAAGACTTCGTTCTTAACACTAAACGGTAACACCCTGTGAAGCGTCTGTTCCCGAAGAAACTGCCTAACGGCTCTAACCTGTTCGCGTTCGTCCATGTTACCCAGACAAGGCTACTTATATCGATCCGGTTCACTCTGCGGCTACCCCTGAGAGGTAACTTCATTTAATGCGTGGAGCCTAGGAGAATCGAACTCCTGACATCCTGCTTGCAAAGCAGGCACTCTACCAACTGAGTTAAGGCCCCAAATGCTGGAAAGGCAAAAATCTAACTCCCCAGCCTAACCCTCATCATGTATCTCACGATAAAATCAGAAGGACTACAGGTAAAATATTTTCATTATTAGGACACTAAAGGGGGAAACCGAAGTTCACAAATCCTCTAGGTCTGAAGAAACTTGAATAAACAAACTATTCAAAATCTTCAGTGGGCACGAAGGGATTCGAACCCCCAGTGTGTCATTAACAGTAACTGATTTACAGTCAGCGCGCTTCAGCCATTTGCATACATACCCATGAAAACATACTCTATTAAATTATTTATTTTAAAAATTTTAAATAAATACCCAATGAATCCTTCCATATAGCACTACATCTGCAGGGCATTGTCACTGGATTTCTCCGGATATTTCCCAAGCTAATGGCCAATAACTATTCCGAAGAACTCATTGAGTATTTATTTATATTACGTACCCCCAGCGGGATTCGAACCCGCGTTACAGAAGTGAAAATCCTGCGTCCTAGGCCACTAAACGATGGGGGCTAGTTTTGTTATTACTTATATACTAACATATAGTATCGGTTTAAAGCAAGCTGAATCAAAAATATTTTTATATACCTTTTGTTATCCAAGCAGCTTTACCCCAGCCTAGTTGGACTGCTGTTCTACGACGATGACAATTAGCGCACCTGACATCGCATTTATCAACTTCTCTCATAATCTTTTCCCAACTGTACCCATCTCTTAATCTATTTCCAATAGAGAAATCTTTAGAAGATTGTTCCCTATGATCAAATTCTAATACAATTGGGTCAGTCTCGCCGCAATCAACACAAGGGTGTTCTATTAAAAATAGATAAAGTTTTTCTAAAATATTAGTTTTATAAATTTTGTCATATGTTTTCGCTTTAACTGCATAATATTTTTTATTGTTTTGGTAATGCTCTTGTTGGTATACTTTGTTACATTCAGCGCACATGGCTTGTAACTTACCTGTGTTTTTATTTCTTATATTAAATTTTTCTGTAGGGAGTTCTTGTTTACATCGACTACATGATTTTGTCATGTTTCTATTATATCATTAAATAGTTGTGGCCCAAAGAATGTAGTAAACTGTGGGCCACAACTATTTTTGGGTTTAGTCTTCTTCTGTGCTATCTAGGTAGATTTCGAATTTTAGGTTGTCTTCGTTGAATCCTTCAGCTAGGCGTGTTCCGCGTGTTCCAAATCCGGAACGGTTGGTTTTACGTCTTGGTGAGCCTTCTTTTACCATGTCTGGTAGTTCTTCTGCGAATTTGGTGAATGCATCTGGGAGGCTATCATCGTTTCGTGTTCGTGGTTTGGTTGGGATTACGAATGAGAATGGTGTGTCTTGGTAGATTTTATTAACATTGATTCCGTTGCGGTCTACTGCTACTTGGTATTCGTAGTCTACTAGGGCGGCAAACTTTTTGGTATCTTCTGGGGTTAGTCTACGGTTTGCTTGGATTCGGATGGCGTTTGGTGTTACTGCGCTGATTCCATCTGTTAGGCGAGTGAAAACTGTTACTGCTTGCCCGTTGAAGTGGATGCTTTGGTCTTGGTCTACTACAGCTACTTGGTCGTAGATCCCGCCTTGGTTTACTCCTATGTCATCTGTGGTTGGGATGTTGGTGGTGTCTACGAGATTTTGTGTTACGTAGTTTGCTGCGGGTGTGGCTACAGCGGCAGGGGCGGTTTGTTGGCAGCAGCCGTCGCATCCGTGTGTTGATGCTGTTGCGGGGTTTGCTCCGTTTTTGATTCGGAAGTTAACATCGTCTGGGTCTGGGTGGCCTACACCATGATCGCAGATTCGTTCCATTACGCTGATGTCTTTTCTCCAGTTCATTGGAGCGTCTTTTAGGGCATGGTTTGATGGGTTGTGGATGGAGCAGTTGGCTCCTGCGCATGTTCCTGCTGTGTGGGCATAAATCTTTTGGCCACCTAGCAGTGTTTGACGGGCGAAGCGTGGTTGCCCTACGGCTGGTGATCCGGTGAGGAGTGTGTTAGCATCTGGTAAGGGTGTATTTTCGTCCCAGTTTTTCTTTTGTAGTTCTTCTACGGTGATTCGTGCGGTGAAGTATGCTTCTAAGTCACCGCTTGATTGTGCGTCGTACATGCGCATTACGGCTCCGTGGTATGGGCATGTACGGGGGTCTTTAGCTTTACAGATTTCTGAAACCATTTTATTTCTCCTTGAAATTTAGTATATATCTAACAATTTTTGTTGTTATGGGTTTTGTGGTGTGATTCTTTTTGTGTATATACTATTTTACCATGTTTTGGGGGTTTGGTTACAGGTTTTAACTGAAGTTTTTGTTAAGTTTTTATATGCCTGACCAGCATTTTTGTAAATATTTTTTATTCTGTTTCTATTGGAATATCTTTGATTGTTCCTGAGGTTCGGTCAGTGTATTTTAGGGTTATGGTTAGTAGGCCGTTAATATGTTGAGCGGTTATGTCTTCACTCTGTACGCATGGATTTAGGCTTACATGGGTAGAAAATTTTTTGTTACCTGTTTTGGTTTTACTTTCTGCTGTTATGGTTAGGCGACATAAAGTGTTATCTAATTTAATTTTTATGTCTTTAGAGTCATATCCTGCTAAGTTGAATTCTAAAATGGTTTGGTTTCCGTTGACCGTTTTTTTGAATGGGGTTATGTTCCAGTCTTGGCTATCAAAGCTCATACCAAAATCTTCAAACATTTTTTCGAACCAACCGCTGGCGAATGGTGAGTGTACTAGTGAGGTATCTCGGAATGTTGGTTCCTCGTTGGGGTTTCCCATAATAGTTTCCTTTCCAGAAGTTACATCCGGCTTTGGGTGCTTAAAATGTAACACTGGTTAAGGTGTATTCTATTCCTTCTGAAGGTTAGCCTTTGCTATCGTAATAGATTTCAATTTTTAGGTCTTCACCGAAACCATCTATAAGACGGGTTCCTTGTGTTCCAACTCCGGCACGATTTGTTTTACGAATAGGTGTACCGTTTTTGACCATCTCGTTTAATGTTGCTTCAAAGTCGAATAGACCATCACCTAGATCATCGCGAGCGGATTTGGTTGAGTCAGCACCAACAACTATTGAATATGGGGTATCTTGGTATGGGTCACCTATTGATTCTCCCGCAATGGTGGAACGGTATTGGTAACCGGTTATGCCAGCAAGTTTTTGTGCTTCATCTGGGCTTAATTTACGGTTTGCTTGTAAACGAATTTCGTAGAAGTCACCACCGGGAACTTGTGGGTCTGCTGTGACTCCAGAGCCTCTTCGGTAGAAACGCCTAATGTAACCATCTTGTTTAACATCTATGGTGTTAAGGATTTCACCGGCTTGAGCTTTGGAATGGTCACTGCTGAATACTCCATCTGTAGCGGTTTCTGCTGCGTCTAATGGTGCTCTTAGTTGTGCTAGTTGCGTATCGAAACGGTTTGGTAAAGCTGGGTGCTGGTCTGGGCGTAAAGCATAAGCGTTATCATCATCTTTGTTGGCTTGAGCGTTCGCAGCGGCAGCTTTCGCTGTTCTAGCTTGAGCTTCTGCTGGTGTTCCTAAACCTACAGGGTAAGGAAGCGTGGTAGCATCTAAAGGCTTACCTAGAGATCCTTTAAGGAATGCTTGATTATCGTCAAGGTCTTCCCAGTTTGTTGCTTTTAACTCTTCAAGTTTTTTACGTTCCGTATAGTAATCATCAAAGTTACCAGCAGCTTGCGCTTCGTTCATGCGGATAACTGTACCGTGATATGGGCATAAGCGGGGGTCTTTAGCTTTACAAATTGGTGATACCATGAAACTCTCCTTGATTAAGATCTATTTATATCTAACATCAAAGAAACAAAGATAAGTTTCTAGTTTTTAGTTGCCTCGTCTACGGTTACGCTCAGCCCAAACTTTAGCGTTATAGTGAGCATTTTGACGGTATTCTTCATCAGCTTCACGACGAACTTTAGCTTCAAACGCAGCATTATTACGGCGTTTACGAGCGCTATTCGCTTGAACAAGTCCAATAATGCCTGAACCAACAGCTTTAGCAACTTCAAGATTTGCGTTAGTTTGAGCTTTTTTACGAGCAGTCTCAGCTTGCTTTGCTTCAGTTTGGGCACGAAGGGTAGCAGCCGCTTGCTGAGCTTGTTGTTTCTCATGTTCAGCAGTTTCTGTCTGAGCTTTGGCTATTGCGTCATTCACGAATTTATTGAAATATTTTTCAATACTGGTTTTAAGAGATCCTCTTTCAAAATTCATATATGTTTCCATGTAACTTACATAATGTTGGGTTTTATATACTGAAGATAAAGTTTTATATCTCCAAGCTTGCTGTAAAACCCAGCTTAATAGAATATTGTAAGATTCATAAGTAAATTCTGAAGGTTTCTGTATATTCTCTAACGCTGATTTCGCTTCCGGATTGGAAACAAAATCTAATGTAGGAGTGTAAGTTTTAGCTGTCTCTTCAGAAATTTTGCGGGTCATCTCCTGTCGTTCAGCTTCGGATAAATTAATAAGTCCACGCATATCTCTGTTAACTTTGTTATTAGCGAAACTTAAAGTTGTGTCAACTCTCGGCCATGAAAAAATTTCGTAAGGATCTGAAATATGTTTGGCGATGAAATCAGCAGGAATATTATATAAATTTATGGTTTCCTGAAGAATTAATTCTGGAGTAAGTTCTTCAGGAATGGTTGGGTTATCAGAGATAAGATTTTTCCTGTGTAGGTAACATAGTCCTTCTTCATTAAAGACTACGACAGTCTCACCGTTATGCTCTTCAGAGCATACAAAAAGTTTTACATCACCCATTAGTTTCCATTCTTTCAAAATATGTATCAATTAAACCTAGAATATATGAGGTATATTAATTTACTGTCTTTTAAGTATAACTCAATAAGTTAAAATGTTTCTGTTTAATATTTACGGTTAAAACTTTTATTGTTATGATAATAGTCCTCTTTAGAGTCATAAGGAATATCTTTATAGGGTGAACGATAACCTTCATAATAATCATCTTTATCATTTGTGTACATATTATCTAAAGTTTTACGGCCTAAACTATCACGAAGTCTACTTCTTATATCTGTTATAGTTTTCTCAACATACATATCTTCATATTGACTTTTGATTTGTTCAATTTTCTCATCATAAGTACCAGAATAATAAGGTTGCTTGGGGGTTAACTTATCGAGAATTGAATTCATTTTTGTGTCAAAGAAATGATTAAAAATATTGATAACAGTATTACTGTAATGCTTAACCCATTCTTCATAAGAAGAATATTCGGTTTCTCCAGAGAGAACATTATAGTTCCAACCCATCTGACTAATATATGTTGACAGAATTTGGATTGAAATAAGTTTATCCTCACCCGAACCTGTAACATGGGAAGCTTTAATAACTTCTTCAGAGGAAACAGCTTCTACAGAAGGAATAATATAAATATTATTTTTACGAGCAGAATCGAAAAGACTTTTACGTTCATCCCAATTTAATCCAATTAAACTAGCGAAAGCTTCATCGAGAAAGATAGTTTTAATAAGGTTATTAGTGATTACTTTAGCGGCGTACCCGAAAATTTCTTTTTTGTTATCTTTGAAATCATTAACCTTATGTTTAATGATCAACATTTTAACAAACTCATTAAAAATATTTTCAGGGTCACCTGTAAGTTCGGAAGTATTCATTGTCCCCAAGAGTCCCAATCATTTTCAGGGTTATCTTCTTCTGTATCAACAGTAATAGTTTCATTCTCTTCTGAGAAAACCAGTTCACCTTTATCCATAACAACCTGACCTGAAATTTCACCAGTTTCATAACGTAAGTCAAATCTAAGTTGAGGGATTTCCTCT
>Ga0247742_10002040_pt1 | contig 13502 bp, 12 predicted proteins | sample UWRJL208509C2_FD_180944 | JGI IMG/M metagenome (GOLD analysis project Ga0247742, IMG submission 180944) | Plant litter microbial communities from Arlington Agricultural Research Station in Wisconsin, United States - UWRJ-L208-509C-2 | ecosystem: Environmental > Terrestrial > Plant litter >...
GCTCTCGCTCGGCATGCCGCAGGAACGAGGAATAGACCCCCGCATAGCCGAGCGAGAGCGTCTCGCGGTCGACCCGTACCGGGCGATCCTGCAGCGGGCGAACCAGGTCCTCGGCCGCATCCATCAGCGCCATCACGTCGCAGCCATGGTTCCAGCCCTTGCGGTCTGCCGCGGCCGCAAAGACTTCAAGCGGGGCGTTGCCCGCCCCCGCCCCCATGCCGGCAAGACTGGCATCGATCCTGACCGCGCCCTCCTGCGCCGCCACGATCGAATTGGCGACGCCGAGCGAGAGGTTGTGGTGTGCATGCATGCCGCGCTGGGTGCCGGGTTGAAGCACCTTGTCGTAGGCGCGGAAGCGGGCGCGAACGCCGTCCATGTCGAGCGCGCCCCCGCTGTCGGTGACGTACACGCAGTGGGCGCCATAGCTCTCCATCAGCAGCGCCTGCTGCGCCAGCGCGTCGGGCTCGATCATATGGCTCATCATGAGAAAGCCCGACACGTCCATGCCGAGGTCGCGCGCGATCCCGATATGCTGCCGGGATACATCCGCCTCGGTGCAATGGGTTGCCACACGAACCGAACGGACGCCGAGATCATAAGCGCGCCGAAGCTCGTCGACCGTACCGAGGCCCGGCAGGATGAGCGTGGTCAGCACCGAGCGCGTCAGCACCTCGGCGACCGCTTCGAGCCATTCCCAATCGGTGTGCGCGCCGAAGCCATAATTGAAGCTCGCGCCGGAGAGCCCGTCGCCATGCGCGACCTCGATGGCATCGACGCCCGCGCTGTCGAGCGCTTTCGCGATGGCGCGGACATGGTCGAGGCCATACATGTGACGGATGGCATGCATCCCATCGCGCAGCGTCACGTCCTGGATGTAGAGCTTCTGCGTGTTGACGTCGAACGTCATGCGGCGACCTTTCGCTTGTCGATGATCTTGGCGGCGAGCAGCTCGCCGGTGGCCTTGGCGGCGGCGGTCATGATGTCGAGATTGCCCGAATAGCTGGGCAGATAGTCGCCGGCGCCCTCCACCTCGAGATAGATCGAGGTCTTGAGGCCCGTGAACTCACCGCGGCCCGGAATCATGAGGGGATTATTGTCGCCGAAGCGCTCGAACTGCACCTGCTGCTTGAGCCGATAGCCCGGCACATAGGCCTGTACCTTGGCGACCATCTTCTCGATCGACGCCCGGATCGTCTCCTCGTCCGCGCCCTCGGACAGGGTAAAGACCGTATCGCGCATGATCATCGGCGGTTCTGCGGGGTTGAGGATGATGATGGCCTTGCCCTTGGCGGCGCCCCCGACCTCCTCGATCGCGCGCGCCGTGGTACGGGTGAATTCGTCGATGTTCGCGCGCGTGCCCGGCCCTGCCGAGCGCGACGACACCGAGGCGACGATCTCGGCGTAATGGACGGTTGCGACCTCGCTGACCGCTGCCACCATCGGGATGGTCGCCTGTCCACCGCACGTCACCATGTTGACGTTGGGCTGGTCGAGATTTGCGTGCATGTTGACCGGTGGAATGGTGAAGGGGCCGATCGCCGCCGGCGTCAGGTCGACCACCTGCTTTCCATCGGCGCGCAGCGCTTCGTCATGGAGCTTGTGCGCATAGGCCGAGGTCGCGTCGAAGACGATCCCGATCTCGTCATAGCCCGCAAGCGCCCTTAGGCCCTCAATGCCCTCATGCGTCGTGGCGACGCCGCGGTCCCTGGCCATTGCCAGGCCTTCCGAGGCGGGATCGATCCCGACAACGGCCACCAGCTCCATATTCTGCGGATATTTGACCATCTTGATCATCAGGTCGGTGCCGATATTGCCCGAACCGATGATCGCCGCTTTGACTCGCGTCATGACACTGTTTCCCTCGTTGCCGTGTGACAGGCTGTTGGCGTGGATGAAGGGCCGGCGCGCGCCGCCGGCACGCGGGGCGCAGCCTGCGGGGCTCCGGCCTGTTCGAGGATGGCGCGCGCCCGCTTCCGGACCGGCTCGTCGACCATCGCACCGTCGACCGCGACCGCGCCGTTGCCGCTGGCCAGCACCTGCCTTGCCCAGGCAATGCGCGCGTCGTCCGGCAGAAAGGCCCCGAGCACGGCCGATGCCTGTGCGGGGTGAATGATCATCTTGCCGCCAAAGCCGAGATGCGCGGCATGGCGGGCATCGTCGGCGGCAATGGCGGCATCCGAAATTTCGGTGGTGACGCCGTCCAGCGGCCGGGGCAGGTGCGCCAGGGTCGACGCGAGCAGGAATTCCCCCCGTGCAAAAGCAAGGGCGTCGCGCTGATGGCTGCATCCGAGATCGACGGCGAGGTCCACCGATCCGAATGCCAGCCGGGAGGCTGTGCCCGAGCCTGCCAGCGCACGGACGTTCGCAAGCCCCGTCGCGCTTTCGATCAGAGCAATCACCAAGGCGTGGCGCGACACGTCGGCCAACAGGCCTGGATCCTCTGCCTTGGGTACCATGATCGCCGCCGGGCCGAGCGCACGCACCGCCTCCAGATCATCCTCATACCAGGGCGTGCCCGCCGCGTTGATGCGGATGATCACCGGCTTGTCGGTGAAGGCAATCGTGAGGGCTGCGCGCGCTGCGTGCTTCGCGTCCGCGGGAACGGCATCCTCGAGGTCGAGAATGATCGCGTCAGCGCCGCTTGCTCCCGCCTTTTCGAATCTGTCGGGCCGGTTTGCCGGCACGAAGAGCGGCGCGATGCAGGTCATGACGCGTGTCACGCCCAGCTGGCCTCAGCCTGCATCGCGATGGGCCCGTCCGGGTGCGCCGTCCATAACGGCCTTTGTCGACCGTCGCGCTTGCCGGCGCACAGGACGAGGTCATCGAGATCGAAGGCCGGCGACATGCCGCGGAAGCTGAACGCGTCGGGCGGCAGGCCTCCCGATGTGCGCGTCGCGAAGTGGAAGAGCAGGGTCGCCTGGAGCGGCCCCTGGACGACAAGCCCGGGATAGCCTTCGATCTTGGTGGCATAGGGGCGGTCATAATGAATCCGGTGGGTGTTGAAGGTCAGCGCCGAATAGCGAAACAGCAGTGCTGGGGTCGGTGATATCGTTTCACGTGCGAGGCCATCGGGCGCGGGCACCGCAAGCGCCGCGCCGCCGGGCTGGGAGGCATCGCGATAGACCAGCATCTGTCGTTCGCTGACGCGCAGTGCGCCCTCTGCCTCGATGCGATGGTCCACTGCGACGAAGCACAGATCGCCGGTCCGCCCCTTCTTCAGCTCGATCTCAGCCACACGTGAATGTCGCCTGATGGTCTGCCCGACGAGCAGATCGCCGGTAAAACTCAGCTCTCCGCTGGCCCACATGCGGTGGGGCAGGGGAATGTCGGGCAGAAAATCACCGCGCGCCACATGCCCGTCGGCGCTCAACAAGTCTGGGCCCACAGCGGGCTGGGCAAGGCAGAAATGGATCAGGCGCGGCGCGCGCTCGCCTTCCCTTGGCGGTTGGCCCGCCAGATTGAGCGTTGCGTGAAACCGCGCGGCCAATGCCTCGGTGAGGGTTTCCTCCGTCGACATTTCCTTGCCGATCCAGCGGCGCAGGCGGGCGACATCGACCTTTTCATCGATAGCGGGCATCATCGTTCCTCGATCAGCGCTGGCACGGCACCCAGGTCTCGGTCGAAGCCGGCGAAGATAGGCGCGGGCGCGGGCAGGCAGACCGTCCCGCCCGGCGTATCGATGCTGACTCGCCGCAGGTTCGGGTGCCGCGACAGCGCTGCCATGTCATTGAGGGTCGCAAAGGCGACATCGGCGGAGATGAGCCGCTTGACCGCCTGTTGGGCGCTGAGCCCGGCCAGCGCCTCGGCGACAAACGCATCGGTTTGGACCCGGTGCCGCACACGCCCGACATTGCTCGAAAATCGCGTGTCCGAGATGAGGGAGGGATCGTGCAGGACGCCGTTTGCCAATGCCGCCCACTCGCGATCGCTTTGGATCGAGACCAGGATTTGTGCGCCGTCCTTGCAGGCGAACACGCCATAAGGGGCGATCGACGGATGGGCGAGGCCCATCCGCTGCGGCGATCGGCCGGCTTCCTCATGGAGCAACGGCACGGTCAGCCACTCGGCGATCACATCGAACATCGACACCGAGATGTCCGCGCCGCGGCCATGGAGGCCGCGGGCGATCAGGGCTTCGAGGATGGCCGCATGGGCGGTGGCGCCCGTTGCGATATCAACGATCGAGATGCCGACGCGTGATGGCGCGTCGGGGCCGCCGGTCACCGACGCGAGGCCGGATTCGGCCTGGACCAGGAGATCATAGGCCTTGCGGCCCGCCATCGCGCCTACCGATCCGTAGCCGCTGATCGAGCAGGCGATCAAACGCGGATGCCGGGCACACAGCGCGCTGGTGGAAAAGCCGAGACGGTCGAGCGCGCCGACCTTCAGGTTCTGGACGAGAATATCCGCGTCGCCGATGAGCTCGGCGAGAAGCGCCTTGCCCGCCGCGCACGCCAGATCGACGACGCGCGATTGCTTGCCGCGGTTCAGCCAGACAAAGTAGCTGCTCTGGCCGGCCGCGACGTCGTCATAGCCGCGCGCAAAATCGCCTTCGGGACGCTCGATCTTGATGACCTCGGCGCCGGCATCGGCAAGCCGGGCGGTGCAGAAGGGCGCCGCGACCGCCTGTTCGACCGCAACGACCTTTAGGCCTGCCAAGGGAAGCCACGCACCCATCAATAGGATCGCGGCATGCCGAGCACATGCTCGGACAGATAGCTCAGGATCATGTTGGTCGAGATCGGCGCGACCTGGTAGAGCCGCGTCTCGCGGAACTTGCGTTCGATGTCATATTCCTCGGCGAAGCCGAAGCCACCAAAGGTCTGCACCGCAGCCTCTGCGGCCGCCCATGACGCATCGGCGGCGAGCATCTTGGCCATGTTGGCCTGCTCGCCGCATTGCGCACCGGATTCATAGAGACGCGCTGCGTCCTGCACCATGAGCTCGGCCGCGCGCATTTGCGCATAGGCCTTGGCGATCGGGAATTGCACGCCCTGGTTCTGGCCGATCGGTCGGCCAAACAGGTGTCGCTCCCCGGCGTAGCGCCGGGACCGCTCGATGAACCATTTGGCGTCGCCGATACATTCGGCAGCAATCAGAATGCGTTCCGCATTCATGCCCGACAGGACGTACCGGAAGCCCTTGCCTTCCTCGCCGATCAGGTTTTCCGCGGGCACTTCGACATTGTCGAAAAAGACCTCGGTGGTCGAATGATTCATCATCGTCCGGATGGGACGAATGGTGAGCCCGCCCGCCTGCCTTGCAGCGTTCATGTCGAGAATGAAGATCGACAGCCCGTCGATCCCGCGCGCGACCTCGGCGCGCGGCGTGGTGCGTGCCAGAAGCAGCATCAGGTCGGAATGCTCGGCGCGGCTGGTCCAGATCTTTTGTCCGTTGACGATATATTTGTCGCCGTCGCGCACCGCCATGGTCTTCAGCGCACCGGTATCGGTCCCGCTGCCCGGTTCGGTCACGCCGAACGCCTGCAGGCGCAGTTCCCCGGTTGCGATCCTGGGAAGATATTGCGCCTTTTGCGCGTCGCTGCCGTGACGGAGCAAAGCGCCCATGATGTACATCTGGGCATGGCAGGCCGAGCCGTTACAGCCGGCGCGCTGCACCTCCTCCAGGATCGCGGCTGCCGCCGAAAGGGGAAGTCCCGACCCGCCAAATTCTTCGGGAATGAGGGCGGCGAGGTAGCCTGCTTCGCCCAGCGCCTGCACGAACGCGGTCGGATAGGCCATGTCGCGGTCAAGCTCGCGCCAATAGGTGTCGGGAAACTGCTCGCACAGCTTTGCGACTTCGTCTCGTATTTCGGCGAAATCGCCGCCTTGCAGGGACGTAAGGGCCACGTCGATCTCCTAGCCGCTACTAGCGTCCGCCGATCACCGGCGAACGGGCGGTCAAGCCGCTGAAAAAATTGTGGGGCGACGCGCAGCGCCGTCCGCCTAGCTGAAAGCGATGCTCGCCTCGCCCAGTCCGCCGATCCTGACGTGGAAGCGGTCACCCGGGCGCGCCGGTTCGAGCGGTACGAGAGAGCCCGACAGAATGACGTCTCCTGCCTCAAGGCCGGTCCCGTACCGGCCCAAGGCATTGGCGAGCCAGGCAACCGCCGTGAGGGGCGATCCAAGCGCCGCCGCGCCCGCGCCCGTGCTGATGATCTCGTCGTTCTTCCTGACCACGACGCCGCAGGTTTCGAAGTCGAAACCTCCCGGATCGGTCAGGCCAGGGCCCAGCACGAACAGGCCGCACGATGCATTGTCGGCAACCGTGTCCTCAATGCGGATCTTCCAGTCGGTGATCCGTGAATCGACGATCTCGAAGCAGGGATGGATTGAGGCAGTCGCGGCGAGGACCGCTGCCTCGTCCACGCCAGGCCCCTTCAGATCCTCTTTGAGGATGAAGGCGATTTCCGCCTCTGCCCTGGGCTGGATCAGACGCCCTGCGATGGCAACCGTTGCATCGGGCTCGACGGCCATGGCGTCGGTCAGAAAACCGAAATCTGGCTGGTGCACGTCAAGCATGGTCATCACGACGCGACTGGTGACGCCGATCTTCTTGCCGACGACCCGCTCGCCCTCGCGCCGCCGTCTTGCGAGAAAGTCGAGCGAAATCTGGTACGCGTCGTCAATCGTGATCGACGGGTTCGTGCTCGTCAGAGGCGCTACTGTCCGGCCGTCGCGAAGGGCCGAGAACAGCTCCCCGCCAAGCCGCTCGACAAGCGATTGGTCCATCACGACATCGCCTCGATCGTACCGGTCTTGCCGAGTCTCTTGTCGGTGGGCGCGCCCCAATAGTCGATCGATTCAGGGATGGGCGGCAGCACCCGGTGGTCGCGTGCGTTGGTCTCGGGGAACTCCTCCATCCCGAAACTATATTCGACCGTGAGGCCATCGGGATCGAGGACGTAGAGAAAGACACTGCCCGAGGGGGGGTGGCGTCCCGGGCCGCGGACCACCGGTACGTCGTTATTCTTGAAGCGCCATAGCGCGCGCCCGATGTCGTCGATTTCACTGACCATGAAATTGACGTGATGAAGGCCGTGCGCAGCGGCGTTGCTGAGTCCGATGGAATGATGAAACGGACTTGGCCAGCAGCGCATGAAGTTCACGACGTCGCCGATCGCGTCGGAGGTCCTGAAGTTGAGCGCCTCGGTGTAAAAATCGATCGCTTCGCGGAAACGGGGTGTCTTCAGGACCACATGGCCAATCCGCTGGATATCGGCGAGGGTCGGAGTCCATTCTTCCGCTTCCTGGGCGATCGTCGCGAAATACTCGAACGTCGCCCCGGTAAAGGGATCGGACACACGGATGCTGCGGTCCTGGTGCAGGAACTCGGCCTCGGCCTCGTCGACCTCCACGACGTCATGGCCATGCGCTTTCCAAATGGCGGCGATCCGATCGACGTCGGCCACCGTCTCCATCTGCCAGGCGACCCGTTTCAGTCCGGGCTCGCCCTTGTACAGGATGAAGTCGTGATGGTTCGAACTGCAGCGGTAAAAGCGCACGTCGCCGGAGCCTTCGCCGTTGCGCTGAAGGCCCCACAGATCCTCATAGAATTTGGATGACCGTTCAAGATCCGAAACGTTGAGCGCGACATAGCCCAGCCGCGCGTAGCGGGGTCCTGCCATGATGTGATTTTCGTCCACGTCACTGCCCAAGCACATGACAACCCCTCTCGCTTTCAGATCGATTTTTTTCGATCTAGCGCGGTGCCGCGCTTTAGGCAAGCTGGTTGAACGTCTGTATAATATTTGTCTCCTTACAGGTGCTCTGCGACCCGATTATGATGGCGCAGAGAGGGACGGTTTTCCGGAACAGTCGGGCTCCTTTTTTTCGTCGCGCCTGGCCGTTTGCAGGGCGGGCGGTATCGGTCGACGGGAGCGCGCAGCGGCGGTCTCCGAGTCGCCTTTTCGGCCTGCGGGAGCTTTGACAAATCCGAGTCGCCCGATGTAATTCTCCGACAAGCATTGTCGGCGGCGTCCGCTCTCGATAGGTCGGGCGTTCAAGTTAAAACAGGGCTAGTGGCGGATGGCGAAACAGGCATTGAATTCGACGGCGCGAAAGGCGGCCGGCAAGGTCAAGGCGGTGGCCGTGCCTGAGGCGATCGCCGCGCCGCCGGTGGTGACTGGCAGGCGCCCGCGCAAAACCTCCCGGGCGGGGTCCGACACGAAGACGAAGCTTCTTGACGCTGCCGAACGGTTGTTCGCCGACAATGGCTATGACGGCACCTCCCTGCGCGACATCGCCGACAAGGCCAAGCAGCATCTCGCCTTGTCGACCTATCACTTCGGGACGAAAGAACGCCTGTTCGAGGAAGTCATCCAGCGCCGTACCGTCGCGATGGAAGCGATTCGCCTCGCCGCACTCGACAAGATCGATACCTCCTCCATGTCCCCATCGGATGCGGTACGGGCGCTGATCGAGGCGTACGCCTTGCCGATGATCAACGCGCGATATGGCTCGTCGAAGCAATGGCAGGCGCATGTCCGCCTGGTGTCGCAGTTGATCAGCGTGAAGCGTTGGGTGCCGCTGATCCGCAAATACTATGATTCCTGCGGACAAAAATTCATCAGGAAGTTCGAAGAAGTGCTGACCGACGTCGATCACGACGTTCTGCTCGATTCCTTCTCCTTCATGATCTCGAACATGCTGTACGTCTGTTCGTACACGAACAGGTTCGATAATCTGAAGACACGCCATCAGTCGACCAAGGACGATATTGCGGCGGCGACCGAGAATTTCCTGCGATTCACCCAGGCCGGCTTCATGGTTTTGAAGGCGTAACCACGGCGGCACCATGTGCCGGAGGCGCCGGGGCCGAGCGCGGGCCTCGAATCCTCGGGTCGCTCCTGGCCATGCGACAGCCGAAGACCGGCCCGCTTTCCGCAATTATTTATATGGTCGTTCAATAAAGTGCGTGCTATCACTCTTCGGGTTATGGCCGCCGACAACCATATGGCGGGCCAGTCCGACGAGGCAGAGGAGAGGCATTTTGGAGGCGCAGACCCGCACCGAGTTCGAAGGCGATACAAAGGCCAAGGCTTCGCGGTCCTTTCTCAAGGATAAGCTGCCACTGTCGGGCCTCAGGGAATTCTGGTACCCTGCGGTGCGCGCGAGCAAGGTCGGCGAAAAGCCGATTGCCGTAAAGCTGGTTGGCGACGAGATCGCGCTCTACCGGGATGCCGGCAAGGTATATGCAGTCCATAACCGCTGCCCCCATCGCGGCCTGCCGATGTCGATGGGCAAGCGTAATTTCCCGGGCACGATCTCGTGCGCCTATCATGGCTGGACTTTCGACACCAAGGGCGCGTGCGTCGCCGCGCTGAACGAGGGACCGTGCTCGCGCCTTCCCGGACGCGTCAGCATCAGGACCTATCCGGTCGAGGAGCGGAACGGCGTCGTTTGGGTCTATATGGGTGCGAAAGCGCCCCGGCCGATCGAGGACGATGTCCCGGCCGAGCTGCTCGACCCCAAGGCGATCACCTATTTCCATACCGAGGAATGGGACTTCAACTGGCTCCCCGGCCTCGAGAACCTGATGGATACGCACGATCTCTTCGTGCACCGGAACTCGCCTTTCTATTTCTTCAAGAAGATACCGGCCTGGGCTGAGGTCGCCGCAGAGGTGATGCCCGATGGCCGCGGTGTCAGCTATTCCTATTCCAAGGTCGGGCCGCTCCAGGAAAGCTATCCGAATCTGGGCAAGTGGCCGAAGCGCGTCTGGTGGCGGCGTTCCAAGATCGGTGCGCCCAGCGGCGAATATCTCACGGCCCAGCTGCGCTTGCCGGGGATCACCCGCGTCGGGTTCACGACTCTGATGTTCGTCCGCTACATGGTGCCGATCGATGATACCCATTGCCGCGCATTCCTGTTCTCGACGCGGCGCGTCTCGGGCTTCCGAGCGATCGGCTACAGGCTCTATTATCACCTCTGGGCGTCCTGGAGCCTGCTCAACCTGTTCATCGGGCAGGACACCGTGGTGTTCGCCGCACAGGATTATGATGCTCCCGAGCAGCTCGCGGCGGCGGACACCGGGATCGTCAAATGGCGGCGGATCATCGCCAACCACGCGGCTGCCGAACGCGGCGACGACTCCGGCAAAGCGAAGGTGAGCGTTTTGCCGAAGGCGGGCGCGAACTGAATTACAAGGCACGCAAGCATCACTTGCGGCAGATAGGGGAGAAGTCAGTGGCATCAGTTCCGAAGGGCGATAGGTCGCCATCCATCAACTGGCTGGCGCCGTTCAGCGCCGCTGGGCGTATCCTCGACGCGGGATATGAGTTCATTGCGGGAGGATTCCAGCAGGCTGCGCTGCTGGAGGCGCTTGCGCATTGCTCCAATCAGCAGATGGTGGCTGCGATCGGTTGGGGACATGACGCAGGGCAGGCGCCGCCGCCGCCATCCAAACCGACGGTCCATCTTTTGATCGACGAGGCTGCACTTCGCGGGATTCTCGCGAACGGGTCCGGTCCGTCCGGGGCTTCCCACCGGTCTTGAATCCCGGTTCGCCTCCGGCTTGGCGGTAGCTCGAGGCCGGGGCGGGAGATCCTTGGCGCAAGCTCTGCGGGCATCGGCCTGTCAAACGCTCCAGGCGGTGGCCCGAGGCCGGCGCCTGGGGCGTTTTCGGGTGTCAGCCCTCCGTTTCGCGCAGAAATGCCAGGACCGCCTCATTCCAGAGCGGCGGTTGCTCGTAATAGACCGAGTGGCTGCCCGGGATGACTTTCAGCTTGGCTCGGGGGAGGCGCCATACCAGGCCGCTCATGGCGGTCGGCGGGCACAAATTGTCGTCGGACGCCATCAGCACCAGAGTAGGAACGGCCAGTTGCTCGAGGTCAAGCAGATCGAGCCGATCATCTGCCATCGCGCGCAGAACCGTCGCGGGGTCGGGGCGCGAGCCAAAGCTCGAGATCTGGTTGTATAGCACGCCAAGGTCCGGATGCTGCCGGCAGAAATCGGCCGACAGCACGGGATGCTCTCGGCGGTTCATGCGATCACGGTCCGGCTCGGCCCTCACCAGCCTGTCGACATTGGCCGGGGAGGCGCCCGCCAGGGTGGTGGACAGGATCAGGGCGCGAACGCGCGCCGGATGGGTATGGGCATAGCCCAAGGCGGCCCAGCCGCCCATTGATTGGCCGATCAGTGAAACCTGGTCTGCCTGAAGGTGATCGAGCAGTGCGCTCAGGTCCCGGCGCGCGGCGGGCGGTCCAATCTCGCCCGAGCGGGCGCTGGAGTTGCCGAACCCGCGTTGATCCCAGGTCACCAGTCGATGACCGGCGGCGAGGGCTTCGACCTGCTGCCACCAGATGGCGTGATTACCGCCAAGGCCATGGCAGAGCACGACCGTCGGGCCTTCGCCGGTTACCTCGAAATATATGTCCTCGCCGTCGGACTCGACATAGCCCGTGGTGCGCCGGTCAAACTGTTTGGTCATGCTTTCATCCTGTCCTGGGCGGCAACGTCGTCGCATCGCCGATAAGCTCGCCGCTCGGTCCGACCGCGCCCTACGGGCCAGGAGGACCGCTATGGGGTGCCGTTCCGACGCCCTGACGCCTGGCGGCCGCGACCATGTCCTGCACGGTTACGAGTTTGACTCTAGGGCGGGCGCAGGCCTGGCCCATGCTCCTCTCGTGGCGGTCGATACAGGACCAGCCCGAATCGTCGATATGGTCGGGGCAGGAGCCGGCAAGCCAGTCCTCGATCGCCCGTGCCGGCACGGCCCGCGGTCCGGTCGGGGAAAGGCTCGCCAGCAGGGTTTCCGCGGTCTCGACCGCGCAGGCGCGGTTCGTACCGATGATGCCGCTCGGCCCGCGCTTGATCCAGCCTGCGACGAATTCGCGCTCGCCCGACAGGACGGCGCCGGCCAGATGAGGGATCGTGCCGCTCGTCTCGTCAAAGGGCACGCCGGGCAGGGCGCATCCCCGATAACCGACGGCCCTGATCACGAGGTCGGCGGGAAGGGTTTCGCGCGTGCCCGTATCGACGGCGCGCACGCCCGGCTCGCCCGGCTCGAGCCGGTTGACGCCAACTTCGACCTCTTGGACTCGGCCGTCGCCGCGAATGGCGGTGGGCGCGCGGAGAAAGCGAAACGCGAGGGACCGCTGGCTGCCAGCCCGCGCCGCGCCGCGCGCCTGTTCCAGCACCGCCAGATTTCGCTGGACCCTGCGCAGCTCCATCGGTGAGAGATCGGCGGGTGCGACCAGATCGTCGCTCTGGATTGTCACCGAAAGATCGTCGATGCCGACGATCTCCCGCAATTCACTGGTGGTGAACGCCGCCTGGGCGGCACCCCGGCGACCGAGGATCGTCACGTGACGAATGGTGCTGCGCGCAAGAGCGGCCAACGCATGGTCGGCCATGTCGGTGCGCTCGAGAATGTGCTGCGGCAGCAGCAGGATTCGGGCGACGTCCAGCGCGACATTGCCATTGCCAACGACAACGGCATGCGTGCCGGACAAATCCGGTTCGAGGCCCGCAAGGTCCGGGTGGCCATTGTACCAGGCGACGAAGTCGGACGCGCCCAGGCTTCCTGCAAGATCCTCGCCCTCGACGCCCAGGAGGCGTTCGGCGCGCGCGCCAACGGCATAGAGGACGGCGTCATAGCGCGCGAGCAACGCGCCGCGATCGACAGTGCGGCCGATCTCGACATTGCCGAAAAAACGATAGCGGGGATGTGCCGCGATTTCGGCGAACTGGTCGCTGACCGACTTGATCTTGGGATGGTCGGGCGCGACGCCTGCCCGCACAAGGCCCCAGGGTGTCGGCAGGCGGTCGTACATGTCCACATCGACGGTCCGTGAGGACGCGAGAAGATGCTCGGCGGCATAAAAGCCAGCTGGACCGGCGCCGATGATGGCGATGCGAAAGCGCGTCATCGCTCAGGCGTTCCGCGACGCCGCCGGACCGGCATCGTGACTCTGCTTGCCCAGCTTCCGGGCGCCGCCCGGGCTGCCGAGGCCGGTGAAGAAATCGCGTGTCGCATCGGAAAAGGCGCGCAACTCCTCGGGCAGATCCTCTTCGAAATAAATGGCCTCTGCCGGGCAGGCCGGCTCGCAGGCACCGCAGTCGATGCACTCGTCGACGTTCACGTACATCATTCGCCCGCCCTCGTAGATACAGTCCACCGGGCAGACCTTGATGCAGGCGCGGTCGAGAACATCCATGCATCCGCCGGTCACGATATAAGCCACGACAACCCCTTTCAGAACAGTCCGGCCGGGCGCTGCCTTAGAGCGTGCCCGGACGATTCCATGGCCTCTATAATTATTTGTACGACTGCACAATCTTATTGACAGGGATGGGCGCCCGCCATAGCGAAAAAGGGAGCAAGAAGAATGCCGGCAAGTGGCTGTATGGCGCCGTTTTGGGGGAGTGATCGATGCGCTGGCGAGAGGGCGGGGATTCCGTCACTGACCTGTGCATTTCTGCCCTTGCATATGAGCTCGGCGTGTCGCTTGAGGCGTTCGCTCCGGTCGGGCCGGATCGCGTCTCCGGGGGCGCTGGGTT
>Ga0247742_10002041_pt1 | contig 13501 bp, 11 predicted proteins | sample UWRJL208509C2_FD_180944 | JGI IMG/M metagenome (GOLD analysis project Ga0247742, IMG submission 180944) | Plant litter microbial communities from Arlington Agricultural Research Station in Wisconsin, United States - UWRJ-L208-509C-2 | ecosystem: Environmental > Terrestrial > Plant litter >...
TGTACAACGAATGCGTGACTATTTGTGATATGAATTAAGGGTCAGTCGAATTTTCAACGGATGGTTGACTACCAGTTGACTTTGTACGACTATTGGTGAACTCTGCATGACTTCGCTTTTTACTGAGAGTGACAGCAAACAAAGCCTTGGGCGGCACGCGTGAGAGTCGAATTTGTCACGGTTTTGAGCGCACAATCCGACTCATGAGAAAACCACGCAAACTACAGCTTCAAAATTTTGCATACCAGCTACTAGACTATGTTGGAGTACCCTGGAAAATTTTTGTGGGAGTTGCGTTTGCTAGATCTGGTTGGATCTCATTCAAAAGTCACTTACACCAACCATTTTGATGGGGTCAAAACCAGCTTTCTCCCCCCGAAAAAGTGGATATTAATTTTTATATAATGTCTTAGAATATTGAAAAAAAACCTGAACACAAGAGTCTAAAAATGAGGGAGGAATTCGCGATTATCAAACTCCCCGACAACGATAGTAACCTTCACTCGTACCTCACTACGGGTAGAGCTGGAAGCCAATTTGCTTACTGGTTTGTTTTGTTGCCGAACAAGTGCCGACAAGCGCCACAAATTCTCCACTAATTCAGTCATTCGCATCGGAATCCCTTTCGATGGCTGAACGACCTAAGAAAAATGAAACTTAAGTTTTTAGAAGATATTGAGTGTGGTCCTGCTGCAAATGGAGAGCGAAATTTCATCTCGCGTAGTTGCAAGCCCCCCATACTATGGAAAGGCACACTTTCTGGCTGAGCACGGAAACACGCGCAAGCAGTTCATCATGCACGCCTCGTCTCCTAGGTAGTATCATGTTATTTTATTGCTCATCATTTCTCAGATAGTTTTATTATTCCGGACTCTGACTCGGTTTATACCCCTATACCATTTTATTTACTATAAAAACCTCATGCAGTTGAAACTGCAGGGAGGCTCTCGTAGCCGTAGTGTGTAACTTTACTATACGTTATTCTCCTCGTTTTTGATGTGTCCCAGTACTTCAGGATGGTCGAATACTGTGTAATGTTTTCAAACACCCGTTGTGTACTCGTGACCGTCAAAAGTATGTAAACACGTAGTTTTTGATATAACTCGACAACAAAAAATGGAGAACATATGAGAGTAGGATACGTTATGAAGACCTATTCGACGGACCTTCTGTAGAAGAATTCGAAAAATTTCCGCACCTTGGTTTGGCCAGCGTGAAAGACTACTTATGTAACATGTTTTGTTATATCACTTGGAAATGGCGTCGAAGAAGTACTCATGTTGCAAGTAATTAGCTTCAGACACGGAACAATGTAATTAATGCCAATCATTGGGGTGAACCTTTCGGTCCTTTACTGACTTTGCTTGACATTTTCAAAACCAATTGAAGCCACACAAAGTTGTTGTCTTGCTTTTGTTTAGCGCCCATCTTCGTGATCCCAACTTTTATTCCCTTGTTGTGCATTTCAACTCCATATCGTCAATCGAATCTATTTGAATCCTTTATTATCACGATCTTCAGATCCACACTAGACTCAACAAAGCTAATTTTTGTGACAAATAACCGACGTTTTCGCAATGGCCCATGCACCGTCCTCATAAATTGGCACAACAGCAAGCTACTACGTCTACAACTGAAGCCACTTTATTTTGACGTTGCGGGTGGGAACCTCAAGAATATCTGTGTCCCGAGTATCTCAATATTTGAGATCAACGTAAATGGGACAGCACTAATCCTCTGACGGTATTTATCGAAGAGATGGTAAAGGATTACGCCCATTTACATGGAAATAATCCACTATCAGCAAAATTTGACAAGGCGGTATTGGATTGCTGCCAATATAAATCAATTGTAATCCACTATTGGTAAATCTTTACGGCTCAGTAGTGGATTACTGTCAAAAATGTGGAAGCAATCCACTACCACGAAATTTTGACGAGGCAGTATTGGATTACTGCCAATATAAATTTATGGTAATCCACCATTGGTAAATTTTACGAAGCGGTAGAGGATTACCGTGGCAATGAATTGGCGGTAATCCTCTACCGGAAATTGTCGAAGAGGTAGTAGAGGATTACCACCAACTTACAAGGTAATAATCCACAGTATCAGCAACTTGACAAGGCCGTAATGATTTCCAACACTACAAATCGGCAGTATTTCTCTCCCGTGATATTCTGACAGGTCAATAGTGGATTACCGTCAAGTTTACGTTGCAGTAACCCTCTATCAGCAAATTGTGACGAGGTGGTAAACAATACCCACTACCCTCAATTGGCGGTAATTCTCTATTAGTAGTGCCTTATAGAAATTCTAACAAGACGGTGAAGGTACCCTAGTGCCCAATCGGAAGGCACCCCGACTCAAGCCTTCGGGTTATCTAAAGCGGCTTGCGCCACTGCGCCACCACTGAGCCACCATGTCACCACTGCGCACTTATCGTTCTACTCCAATGTAATAGATCATTTAACCCTGTTTAAATAAGATATAGGTGTAGAGAAAGCACAGTAAATGAATACCGAAAAATAGTGTGATGTGGTTAGACTTGAAAGAGAGATATAGAAATGGGGATGAGTGATTGCATGCGACCAATGCTTTGAAACATGGCTCAGGCGTTGCTCTGGTATGCATATCCAGACTCCTCATTCATATAGAATATCTTTCTAAATGTACTCAAATACACTTTCTCAAAATTCGTAATGCTCCGGAGTATCTAGATAATGGTGTTTGCATCATAATTAAAAGCTTTCCCGCACATTGAGTAGACTTTGTCAAATATGATTTTGCTCATACATATGGTCCCAATTCATGGCTACAATTTTCTGTAGGTTGAATATAGTATATAATAAACCATACCCACTCCTATAATGACGAATCCTCGAAGTACGCAAAAAATGGTTCTATTGGTCATTGAAGCCCATCAAATTACTGCTCGTCTACTGGGCCGGTTCAATTTCTTTTCTTGGTAATTGAATGCGAGGTATTCAACGACGACAACTTCACTGTCAAATTTATCAAATCACTTCGTCAAAGATCTTGGGGCTCGTGTCGAATGCATAGGATTGGGCTCATGCGATAAAAGCCCATACATGATGTACCATCTATTCTTGAAAATAAACGCCCAAATTGACACCATGATGTATTCTGATCACTATGATACCTCTACTATTAAGCAGATCCCCATTTCATTTGCATATATTTGTTCGACTTCCCTTTTCGTGCTGTCGTTATTGTGATTCACCTGCCTTGGCGATCGAGCCTTTTGTCTGGCCTTCTCTTGGTATTCCCGACTTTCTCCAAATCCAACATTCCCTCCTCGATCATCATGCAATGACCCGCCTCTCTTTTGTCTTTTTTTATTTATTCATCCTTTGTTGTCACCCACCTCCAACTCCATAAAGCTACGCCTCGAAATTGCGCTCATCCCATCCCGCTCGTCCCTCGAAACATGTCGTCGTTCACACTCACTAGCAGCTCAAAATTCAACATCCCGAGGAAAAAACCCCGCCATTCGGTTGTCTTTTTTGGATTTTTGTTCTTGGGTGTCACCCACCTGAAATTGGATAAAACCCTCTCGAGATCCTATCCTGCTCTTTCCTGTTCTTTCCTGTTCTTTCCATCATGGTCATCGTTTAAACGCTGTCGTTCCGATGTTCATCCTTTGGCTTCTTGACTCTCACTGTTCTCACAGTTACCCCAAGATTCAATTATGCCCCTCTTTTCCCATTCTTGATGATCCTAGCTCCGAGGATACGTCAGCAAGTGACGGGGTAAGTTGGATGAGGTTCGAGTGCGTTCGTCCATTGATCCCTTCCATTAACATCTTCCTATTTCAGCGGCCAAAAGACAACGAAGAGGATGGAAAAGCTGAGCAGAGAGCGGTACGTCCTCCTGTCATATATGATTTATCTATTAACGTACTATTTCACTCTTGCAGGGCCTATCCCATTTTCTTGGAAACAGTATGCGTCTTCACCTCCCGATAACTCAACGACCGCTAATGGCACAATCCACCTCTCTGTTCATTGCTTTTGGGTTGGTATGTTGCCAGTGACCTGAGGCATGGGAGACATTATTGCCTCCTCCAAGCTTCTCCGAGTCGAGTGTTGGTCACGTCCTCTGGCTCTTTCAAAGCTAATGTTTTGCACCAAGTATTACGTTAATATAGATCATTTTTCACTTCTCCGTGGCTATCTACCTTTGATATTTGTTTGAGACAGTAAATTTTTTTATTTCTTTGTATTAAAGCAAGGCTATAGACTCATGGTATTAGAACTGCGGCTCAAGTCGGTGTTGTGAGGAGCGAGCCGCAGGCTCGGCGACGAACAACCCACCTCACAATATACTTGATGCGCATGAATTATATTAGAACTACTGGTGCCGTCTTTCACCCCAAGAAATGCTGGTCCACGCAACGAAATTATTGTTTAATTGCCAAGCCAGTCAAGTTCAGTAACAAAAATGAACCCGCACCAAGATGGCCGCTAAACAACACAATAGACTGGGTAAGGTATTCAATGTCGAAGCGCCGTAGCGAAGCGAGGCTGCAATCTTGTTAGATAGTTAGCCGGCCGGCACATAAATGAGCATTTGAAAACTTATGATTCTATATGGAGATGGGTAAGGGGTGATGGAACATCCTCTCTTCCTACTCCGTCTTTCGCTCTTCCTCTTCCTCTACTCGTCACCTGGTGAATACAGGACAGGCCTCTTCATGTTTGGAGTGATTTTTGTGATGTAGGGTTTCTCCTCTGCGCAACAACTCAATATAGGTCGTCTTATATGATTATCTTATATTTTATCACAATACTCTGGGACACTTCGTCCAATACGCAAATTTGAAGAACCTAAACGTAGTTGGTAAGATATGGGGCAGCGAACCGACTAGAGCGTTCGCTGCTTGGAGGTATACCATGGTAATCGGGTCAAATTTTCAGGCATCCACAAAGACGTGAAGTAATATATCGAATACTCAATATTAGGCTGCATTCAATGTTTAAAATGCCATTTTGTGAGATGGCCACCATTTCATATTTGGAAGTGTGAACTCTCCCCAAAAATGGAAAAGTAACTAGTCCGCCATCAGACAAACATAAACAAAAGGCCAACATTGTTTATTTCTTGCAGCTCCTTCACGTTACCCAACCCTCCTTCACGTTGATTACCCTTGAGGATTTTCTCGTTCGATTGCCACTTACCCTGAAGGCGTAAATTTTGCCTATATCCCATGCGTCGCGTCGGCGGGTATCAACACGCCACAAGTGGGTGTACTGACTGTGTGCGCACGTGCGACGCTTGCACGTCCTAAGTGAATAACTTCTAGAATCCCCAGGTGGGTAACGAGTGCCGCGATATGGCTCGCAGATTTTGATAGTTATTGTATTTGTTCCAGCTTTCAAGTGACCTGACGCTCAACATGAGTTGTCTATGGTACCCTTGATTGACCGTCTCATCTGGGGGCGTATTTTTTATTTATTGCACCATTTACTGACTTGCGTTGCCGAATAACTACTGTTCTACAGTCGAACATCTCATAACGCATAGCTTTGAGGTGGGAACCACCCATGTTCCCGAGAAAATCAGGGCATACTGCATATCGCATAATGCATAGCCTTCGCAAGAGGAATATTCATCATCATACCATGTACCAGCGACCTTATTTACCATAAAGTCAATTGCAAGCACATCCGAAGCTCAATGCACACAGATCTTGTGCATTATACAATTTATTGCAGGCTCAGATGAGTCCGAATACAACCTTTAGTGCCCATTTCTTTCAATTTTAAGAATTAGCGTGCGATGATGCAACGCAAACACCTTCGCGCTGGCTATCATTCTTGGCATGTTGGCACCGCCTCTTGTTCGCCCAACATCCTGTTCAGTGGCACGCAATGCTCGCGTAATGAGCATTGTGAATATTCATTCCAATTTACATCATTTTATTTCCTCGTCTCCACCCACCCTGTACATATGACCGCATATATATAAGCTACGAAATACTCATTAGAGCTCCCCTCAGCGGTTTTCTATAGCAAACCGCTGAGGGGAGCTCTTCCTATTTACCATAGTTTCCGTATGTAGCTCATTGATACATGTGGCGCACCATGTCACATAATGTCACAATCTTGTTACTTATCTGCTCGCGCATAAATCTCATAATGCATAGGCCAGGGGGGTGGTTCACAGCCTATGCGTTATGAGATGTTCGACTGTATATGCATACTGCTACCTGAGCCCCCTCAAATACTGCCCAACCTCTGTTACATCTACTTTACAACTCATTGATGCATTTGTAATATTTTCACCTCCCGTGTAGATTCACATATTGTACTCTCAAGATTTTCTAACTTGTCGGTATCACAGCATTAACTACGGAATGCGGAGGTCGCCCATGAATCCTGAAAACCGTTGTCCAATACCTAATCCTACTACCAGCTCTCCTGCGACCACAGCCGATGCGCCCGCCTCTTCCGTCGCTTTTGAACAGCCACAAGACGCTTGCCCATGGTGTTAGTCGATTCGCGAATCGATCGCTGCTCCTCCATGATCGCCTCCAGCTTAATCCTCTGCTCCTCCATGATCGCATCCCTGGCCGCCTTCAACTGCTCTGCGAATTGCGCTGCAGCACAACAGTTTCATCGTCTTTTTGAGCTCGTATACGTTCCAGTTCTTCAAGGAACATCTTGGAGACACTCGAAGCGCCGTCATGTCGGCGAAAGTAGACGCAGGCTACGAATAGGTCATGTTTACCAATTTGAAGAGTATAAGTGAATACATACTGAGCATAACGGCCACCATAGAGATCGAGAGAGCAAATTCCATCGTTTACAGAGTTCGAGAAGATGAGATGCTGAATGGACGAGGATGGTGATCTTCGAACGGTTGTGGTTGGTGTTCAAGGATGACCGGCCCGCTGGCAGCGCCTCATCGTCGCCTGCCCGCTGAACGTGTTCAAGTACCAAACGAGCTTCTCATTTTAAAACACTGGAGTTCTGAACGTACCTCGGCGTGCAGATGCTGGATTGGGGCTTTCTAAAGATGGTGCATTGAAGGTAAAAAGCCAACCGTCGGCGTCATCGCGCGGAAAGGCGGAATTGTGGTCGACTGGCGATACCTTTGCTAGCCAGTTTGTCCAGAAAGTCAAAACCCGACGACGAGCAGAAAAGTGGTGAACGATCGGCCTTTCATCCAGCAAAAGGTCGTCGATGACGTCGATAGCAGCACCCAGTCCTACTGCTAGCTCTCCAGCGACCCCAGCCAATACACCCGCATCGTCCGTCGACTGTCGAAAAGACATAAATTGCTCGATCACGGCGTTGATCGCCTTGTCTATTGACTCGTACGTCAACCTCTGATCTACCCTGCTGGCCACCCGAAACCATTAATAGCTGTGCGCCTTGCGCCTGTAGCGTAATGCATCCAGCGTGGTTTTGAGCTCACAAACGTTCCTGCCCTTCGGACATCTTCTTGAAAATGTCCAGAGCGCCATCGTTGTGGGGAAAGAAGACGCAGGTTAAATAATGGTGACGGTGTAATTCGAAATACGGAGGTGAATGCATGCCAAGTGGCGGGGGTTAGGAGAGCGTATTCCATGGGTTACCGAGGCTCTGCGCGGCAGACAGCAAGGGGACATAACCAATGCGAGGGTGCTCTGGCGGTCGATAGAGATGCTGCCGGCAAGAGCGAGGTCCTTCGTGTACGCATTGCTTCGGCGAAAATTAATGAGCAACAGGTGTGGTGATGGTTAGCGTTGATAACCGGCAGAGTTGTAGCCCGCCGGCTAACTGTAGAGTTGAAAATGCTGCATGCGCACGATAGGGTGGTGAAGGAATACGTTTGTGGCGGAATCAACCAAGGCCTACCCAACGTGATGACGCCGCCCCATGCAGGTCAAGTCAAGTCCCGTAGAATTAGCAGGAGCTTGGCTGAAACGTCCCATAGAAGATGCTCTCAGCCTCTCTCCGTTCCCATACTTGACTTGGGTAGCCCGATTTTATGAAGCAGCAGCATAGGCACGTAAACCGCCTGGTCTGATCGATCAACCATGGTCGGACGGTTCGACCTGCCAATCGTTAGCAGCTGCTAAACAGATGGCTAGGAGACGGTCGCTCACCCGTCGTCGTATTCGACGTCAAAGAAGACCCTGTTTTCAAAGCTAAGGCGGCCATGATATCAACGGCACCTCCGGTAAGATCTGACCCCCCCCCTCCCCCGAGCTCGTCAGAACTTTCGAAGCAGGGGTCTTGTCCACGCTACGAGCGGGAGGGCTCCTCAGACTTCGTCATAGACCCGGCATTTTCTCGAGTCTCTCGCTGGGGTCCAGGCAGACAAGCCAACAGTCGCCGCCTGGGCGTGATTGCGGTCTGCTGATTTTGAAGGGCAGTCAGTATGGGCAGTATAAAGATGACAGGGCCCAAGAGAGAAAGGGTGCAGCCCAAAGTCCAGCGACTCTTTTCGGCAGAGACCGTCCAAGTTCGGTTAGTCGTCTCCCTACTCCAAACACGCTAGGTTAAGATTTCGAGCTGAAGCAAGCAGCGTACTGTTTGGAAATTGAGAGCGGGAAGAAAGTCGGCCTTGTTGAACAGAGGAGGAAACGGGCTTTGAAAGGGCATCAGCGTGGGTAGAAATAAACAAAAGTCGATGGCCTTGTTTGGTGACCCCGTTTCGGCCGGGGTTGGTTTCCAGTGCGGGATCGAGCCAACTGCCTGGTAACCGCACACGAGCCAACTGCCGATTCAACACTTTGAGGACAACGTTTTTCAACATCTAATGGACCGAAATGTCTACTACACTAACTCGACAAAATGATTGTCCACGCAAAATTTTCCCAAAGACCAACTTGTAGCTCCATAAATATATAATATTTCATCTTTTTTTTTGTTATAATATGGAGTAAGGTGTGTTTTGCTGAAGTGCGAGAAATCTTGGGTAAAATGGTCGCATCCCTCAGGAGTTGTTTTCTGTCCAAGTTGGGGATGCACGTGACGAAGGTGTAACAAACGCGTCGCGTCGGTTAATTTGATGCTTGATCTCGCCATCAGCTACAAACCGCACTCTCGCTCCACTTGCATCCTCTCCCCATACTACTTATGGCTTCAAATACCAACGCTGCACAGAGAGTGATCATTTGTGCACTGAAGCGGTTTCATTCGCCAAATGATGACACCTGAGCTGCCCTGGTCGATCGCCATGACATATGCGATCAGCGAATCAAGCGCATTTTTGCATATTATAGAGAGAAGTAGAACTAAAAAAATGTCTGATACTCGTTAGGACTTTCCAGCAAGTTATCTCACCAGGCCGTTCACTTTGCGTTCCAGTACCTCTCAAGTCGGGACAGTGCCAGCACTTCTGAGCTCCAGCGCAAGTACTTCACGCAAGTGAATGCGGCCACGGTTAGGCGAGCTTGTAGAGGGGAAACCCAGATGCCTTATATAAAACCCTTGGTCCCGTTCATCTCGATTAAAAGCCTACACGTGCGGAAGTTATGGGCGCAGGGACACCTGAAATGGAGTATCGTAAGTTGGATGGCATTTGCGTTCTCAGATGAGTCAAGATTTCGTCTACTTGTACAAAATTGGATGATTCGTTCTGTGGTAAGCCTTGACAGCGGTTAGAGCCTAATTTTACTGAGAAAATGCGAAGGTATGGAAGTGGGAAGTCATGGTGCGGGGGATGATCGCTACTCTTGGTGTTGCTCACATTATATGCATCGAAGGAAATTTTAATAAGGGTCTATGCGCCGATATATTATAGAACGATGTCCTGGGAAGCTTCCGTGATCTTGGCCCAGACTACTATGAGCTTCACTTCCAACAAGACAATAATCACTGAAGCTCGCACGGCAGTAATTCATGTGCAACTACGTACATATAGTCTCATATCCATCCAAGAGTCCGGATATAAGTTTTTTTAAGAACTTCTGGGACTATCGCGCACGTAGAGTGCAAGTAAGATGACACCGTCCGATATTGGAGGAGGATATGTGGGTGTTGCTTCCGGAGTGGTACTGGATTAATTCCTCATTTATCACGAATTTTTATAATTCTCTACCTCATAGAATGTTCTACACTAATAGGTGGAACACTAGCTACCAGATTATGGGAAATAAAACAACATATTTTGCCGCAGGCATTGAGATTAAGATTAAGCGCCGAATTTAGTTACACCCCCATTTTTAGAACGATTTTCTTGATCGGACAACTCTGGTCACAGACCGCGGATTTTTTTCACAATTTTTTTCAAACATAACCTTTATGTACTGTGCTATAAGATACCTCTAATTTCGGAGTGCGGTTGTCCGTCATTCGCGAATTATAAGGTAAGCTCGTGGGAATTTGTTGTTGGACAATCATTTTGTCGAGTTAGCGTACGATCGACATTTATGCAACCGGTAACACCGATGTGGGAACAACGCTGGCATATGTAACGCGTAAAACCTCGAGCGAATACCGAGCGAAATGACCTCTTAAAAACCAGCTTTTTTGCTCCAAATCAATGCATATGCACAGTACCACTCGAGGAACTGGGCGATGTGCAATTAAAAAATCCATATTCCGCTGGGAAACAAAGGCACTTTTCTTTTGGTTCGATTTTGGTTCAACTTGCAATTGGGTCCTCTCAAGAAAATAGGCCGCCTTCGGAGACGTAAAATGGAAGTGGTAGACCCATCGCATGACGGCTGCCTACTTGGTAGCGCGTGCTTTTACTGCACTGGTAACTAGAGGGTACGGACATGTCACCCTTAGGCCGAGTGTGCGCAAAACTGTACTCATTTTTTATAAGACCCAAAGGTGCTGGTGAACTAAATTTAGCATTTGGTGGTAATTTGAGGTATGCTCCCTCATAGGAACCTCACGGAGTTACACCTGCCAGTGAACTCAGAACTAGTGGCTTTACGGGATCCGAAGCCGCTCAATTTAATGCTAATCCTCTACATAGTGCTGCATTCAAACTAAAGGCGATCCGAGTCTGCACTGGAGAGTGATCAAAAATGATCCCCATCTACGGTGCAAAGCACAGGTTATCCTCTCGTTAAAACTATTTAATGTTGCGGCCTGGTAACGTCTATGAACCCCACAGTGCTCCTGTGCTCATTTGGTATAGCTCTCGTGCACTACGCGCGGGGCCCAATATCTACGCCCACCTATCATAAATTTATGTAATAGGATATGGCTAAATATTTTCTCGATACTGGTGGCAGAATATTGAGCAAATTTGGAAAAAGTATAGAGCTTTTCTTTCATACTCGCTTTGTAATCATTTCCTGAACAAAGAAATCTCACAAAAGGTCTTTCGTAGCTATTGCTGGATATCAAAGAAGCCTTTAGCTGAATCGTTTACATAGTTGCTCAATACTTAGCCTTAGGTATTGAGCACTGCGCCTGGTGCGTGGGTATGGGCTAAGTGTAATTCAGATGGAATACCACTTTCGGCAGGTCCTCCAGCTCAGGGAATTTACGCCGATATTTCCTGACCCAGAGAATCTTTGGATTGGAGGTTCCAAAATTTCTGTTGCTGAACTCCTTTTGTCCATTGCAGCTGCAACAAATTCCCTCGCTCCTATTGTTTGCCTGTTGCATGAGCAGCCTTCTGTCTCTCTTGTCCGTGAGGGGAATTGCGGGTACGTCCTGAAACGGGAATGGAGTGGTTCTGCCCACCATATTTACGCACCTACGAATGATGTTGAAGGGGGTCTGGCAAACTTCAAGGAGCGAATCCAGTTCAAAAAGGAGATCTTGGCGGCGGAGATGTCCCCAACACCGCCGTTTTGGACACCGTGGTGATTCAAGCAGCCCTTCATCCGAGATCTTGTGCATCGTGTGTAGTGTACATGGGGTTTTTATAGTAAATAAAATGATATAGGAGTAGAAAAACCGAGTCAGAGTCCGGAATAATAAACTACGGAAATGATGAGAAATAAAAGAAAATGATACTACCTTGGAGACGAGCGCGTGCGTGATGAACAACTTGCGCGTGTTTTCCGTGCTCAGCCAGGAAGGGTACCTTACAGCAAACCACACACCCCGAGAATCTGTAAATAAATTCTCAGACCGGCAGGTCATTCTACAACTGGAGCCCACCGAGAGGGGTGGTCCTGAACATATCCCCGGATATTCTCCTTCTCAACTATCCATTGTCTTATCGACCTCATACCCCTTTTTCGAGTACACCTGTCGTCGATCATAATAATTCTCTTTATCTCTTGCTCCGTTACAATCCCCCATAAAGTGCTCTCACTATTTGATTATAACCCGCCTTTCTCCCTATTTCCAGTGCCTCTTCCTTCATCCTCGTCTATTACTTCGCCCCCACTAGCGGCCAGAGGACAATTCCTATATCCAATGCTCTGACGACACAGTTGCCGACACCATCACCCATCGCTACTCCCAAACCACGCCTGTCCCGATTTTTGATACTTAAGGTTGCGTTCGTTGTTGCTAGAGATGGAACAGGTCTTACGCTACATCTTCGACTGGTGGGACGAAAGAGAACGACTGGATTAGAGCGGCAAGGGGTTGGTCTCCACATAGCGTTGCGTGTGTACCTGCTGACACTTTTATTCGCATTCTGTGGATTCCATTTAGTCTATCGCTTACAAGATATCTTTATACGGTACGTGAACCTGCTCTGGCTCTTCCTGTAGGTGACACTGCATATTTTGGAAGTCTACATTTGCATATCTTCTGTCGTGTGAAAGACTACTTTTGTTTAATATCAGTTGGAGATCGTGTCGGATGTGAAATCACGTTGGAAGGAATTAGCATCGGACACGGAACAATGCTGTTACTGCATACTACTATGGTGAACCTTTCAGTCCTTTCCGGACGTTGCTCTACAGGATATGAAAGATGTGCCCTATCTGTACGCAGATTCAGGTATAGATATTAGCAAAGCAATCGTAACCGGTTACATTCATCCCAAGCACCTAGGATCAGGGTATTGAGTGACCCTCCGAAGTAAAATTCAACGCACGTTGCACCGAGGTGATGTTGAGCGAAAGCAATACGAGGCGGTAGTCTTGCCTTTTGTCCAGTGCCCAGCTTGGCAATCCCAAATTTTGTTCATTTGTTGTGCCTTACGGATCCGTATTGATTATATTTAAATTGATATATCGTTTATTGTCGTGATTTTCAGATCCTATGCCAATTTTTGTGAACCAATGGCCTTAACATCTCTGTTGTGTCCATGCAAGGTCACGGCCCATGCACAATCCGCCTAAAATGACATAATGACAGGACACGTCCATAACTGAGGTCATTCATTTTTCCATAACGGATGTCAGTCACAAGATTATTTAGTCCCGAACATCTCAGTAGATATCAAGACAAACCAGCCGCCGAAGCGGAGCGAGGCGGTAGTCTTGTTACCTACTGTGGATGTACCCCCATACCAACTCCCCAGCCCATACCGGTCATCAAGAGCGTAATGTTGTATGTTTCATTATTTTGGTCAGTTGTAGCCGAGCTTTCACGAACTCATCTGCAACTCGGATTGATGA
>Ga0247742_10002044_pt1 | contig 13493 bp, 21 predicted proteins | sample UWRJL208509C2_FD_180944 | JGI IMG/M metagenome (GOLD analysis project Ga0247742, IMG submission 180944) | Plant litter microbial communities from Arlington Agricultural Research Station in Wisconsin, United States - UWRJ-L208-509C-2 | ecosystem: Environmental > Terrestrial > Plant litter >...
AGATTGAATCACGGCATCGATGAGCACGGGATACCTGCTCTCTGTGAGCAATGGCGGAAACGAACAGGATTTGCAGATGCTTACCAGCTGCCGTAACGTTCGGTGGTTTTGGAGTGGTCAACACCGTACCACCCTTGCGCCACAACGTCTGCCCACCAAGTTGCATTCCGTTCGTCGCTCGTCATGATCACGTGCTCGACAACGACACCTCTTTGTTCGAGGATCTGCGCCTTGACCTCGTCGACCCTTCGAGCAATGACAGAAATTGGGGCGAAGCAGTCCTCCACGGGAACCACTCCGCACCAATCTCGGAAGTCTCCGTGCCGTATGTGGATTGCAATCCACTGCAGGGAGAAATCAGTTTCGTCGCAGGACATCGAGAATAATGCAACCTCACCGGAGGAGTCGCCGTTTTCTCATCGTACATCCCAATGGCTCTCCTCACATACTCATCCGCGATGGCGTCCAATCTCGGCGTCCAATGCATGTACTGACCAACAAACAACCAAGCAGGACTATAATCGAAATCGAATTCGAACGGCTTTCCATGGCGAAAATCAATATACAACACCTCATGCCAAGGACAGCGAACACACCTGATGCGAGCAGACATAATAAAGATAGTCATAACATAGGACCTGCTCATCAGGTGGTAGCTTGACATGATGCAACGGTGACTCTCTTGGTTCCACCAAGTTCTCTTGTCTCGTCTCTGGGAAGCCTAACGTTGCCAGCGACGAGAACGAGCTATGCTGATCGTGTTCATATCCGGGGATGACTTTAATCCAAGTAGGAGTCTTGGTGTAGGAGATGTCTGCGGAGGAACCGTGTGATGTGAGCGAAGAATGTAAGGCAATGCTGCCAACGCTCACCAATGTTCAGCCTGCCAGGTACGGTACTGCGCCGAGGAAAGCGTTCACGCTCTTGAACGGCCTCCCAGGTGTTCCAACAGCCGAGCTCGTCAATCTCTTCGCTATTACGATTCTTGACCTCGTGCCATTCGACAAGTGGTTTCTGCATTTCTCTCCGCATACGGGGCACGTCAAATACGTCCCCAAAGTCGATGGGCGGTACATGGCCACCAATGTGGGAAGGTGTGAACGGGCCGACTATTGGGACGCGGTTGGTGAGGATACCCAGGTAAATGAGATTGATCTGAACGAAGTTGAGTATCGCATGCTAACACATGGTCATTAGCTGACTCACATAGGTCATCACATCGTTCGCTGTCGATTAGGGTGTCAGTCAGTGGAAGGAAAACGAATGAAGATGTGAGCTCACTCCATCCCGCAGATATCCAAGAAGTGATATACTTCACATCGGGCACCAGATTGTCTGGAGTGAGTTTTCAGTTAGTTTGTCAGTGGTACCGAACTGTTCCTACTGACCTCTAAATTTGTCCGTTGGAGGTCCTCTCAGGTAGTGCAAGGAATCCATCGAGTCCTGATCCTGGACAGGTGCTTGGGTAGTTGGTTCAGCAGTCAACCGTGTGGCAGGTAATCTCATAGTCCATAGCGTGGAGCCCAGGACACCAACGACAGAAACGATCACAAGCGAGAGGCAGGCGGTATACAGGAAGCGCCGCCTGGGTTTGGGGAGTAGGAATTCGTTGTCGTAGGACATGGGACCTTTGCTCATCGAGCCACCAGGGGGAAGAGGGAGGTAGGAAGAGTCTGGCATGGCGTCCGATGCCTATATCACACGCAGCCACGAACAAGGGTTGGGGAAAGCCGACCTCCCATCACAATCGAGCAATGTATTTCTGCAGTTGTGCGTTTGCCGGATCTGGAGCCGAGTTAACTTGTTCTTGGTTCGTTTCGTGGGCGATTCGATGGCTGATCAAGATTCTTGTAATGTGCTTCAACAAACCCAAATCTGGAAATCACCCGGTTCGATTGATCGGGGGCGTGGATCTAGTTAACAAGGCAATTGTATAGACCCTGAGCATCCTAACATGCCTTTCGGCAGAACCCCCCCAACCTTCCCATCGCCTCGCTGTAGATCAGCCTATAAGGCCGTATTTTGAGCACCCGCTCTGCGACTCCCATCTCGATCTCGAGCTCATTCTCTCTCTCCCGCGACCTCCTTCCTCCAGCCAACATGACTTTGTTCGATTCGGAGAGAATGAAGGTCGCCGGAGTGGTGACCTTCTACATGGCTTCAGCGCTTATCGTAAGTCGTGTGTCTGGAGTGTTATGACATGACTCAACGTGTACCGTCTACCTATCTCTCAGATGGTTTTTGTGTGAGCACTACTTGATCCTCTACTGGCTATTGTCCTCTTACATTCCGATGTCCAGGAACAAGGCCGTTCTCAATAGCTCACCAGACCTTCCGCTGCTATTTCTCCTTCTGCAGCTGCTAATCGCAGTTCTTCTTCTCCATGCCTCATCGGCAGTTTCTGAGAGGGTCAAAATCCCGGAAATGGACATGGAAGTAGCCAAGAAACTATTCCCAGTCGTTTCTGTCAACATCATCGGTCTTGTTTTCAATACGCTTTGCCTCCGGGATGTAGAGGCATCTTTTTTCCAGGTATGACTTAGTCAAAGTCAGGTAATTTCACCGAGCCTTCCACTAATCCTTTTTCTTTAGATTGCTAGAGGGCTTGTTTTACCCCTTACAATTGCCGTATCATCGGTCTATGCTCGTTCCTCGCCTTCCAAGCTGGTGCTCGGTGCAGCAGGCATTGTAACTATCGGCTTCATGTTAGGCGTCGCACCTTCATCTTCCCTACCTACTGCTGCTATTCCCTCCACTCTTTCGCTGTTCTACGGGGTACTCTCATCGCTATTCATCGCCTTCCATGCCGTTCTTATCAAGAACTCTTTACCTTATTGCAACAATTCTACAATCGAACTTGCTTGGTGGACAAATGCCGGCTCAGCTATCCTGATTCTGCCTTTTGTCTTCCTTCGGGGCGAACCTAACAAGCTTTATGAGCTTGCTTTGAGCGACGCATGGAACGGTCAGGTTTTCCTATGGGGAAGCTTGGTGACTGGGCTATTTGGATTCCTACTTTGTGTCGCTGGACTACTCAGCATCAAAGTCACTAGTCCAGTCACCCACATGTTCTCTAGCGTAAGGTCCTTCCATCATATAGACTTGAACTATTGATATGGAACTATAACTTGGCAGGCTGCTCGTTCTGTCCTTCAAACTGCCTTGGGTGTGTGGATATTCAACGACATTCTCACTGTGTAAGTGTTTCTCGTCACCGTCGTCATCACTCTCAAAAACGATGTCCCTGATGCACCTTTTCACAGCAACAGGGCGGTTTCCATCGCTGTCATCCTCGGTGGAACGATGTGAGTATCAGGCAGCTGTTGTTTTCATGATTCTTATGACCCTTTCAACAGGTTTTATACATGGATCAAATCGACTGGCATGCCATCTGCTCCACCGCCAAAGCCTGCGAAAGACATAGAAATGGGTAGTCGGGAAGGAAGGGATCAAGAAAGGACGGAGGTACTCTGGCAGGTGGACGAGAAGAAATGAGAATCGAGAGAGCGGCTCGAACACTAACATTGACATTGGCATAGGCCAATTACTAATACTCTTTAGCCATAGAGTTCTGGACATATTACTATAGAATGAACTTTGGACGGTACTACCTGCGGACCTGTACGATTCTCTTGTTTTTTTAGCCAGACCGCATAGCACTCATTGGCTGCAATCCACCTGTCTATGACATGTACATACAAGCCCTGTCCTGTCCTAAAATTAGAATGCCTTGCGGCTCCTTGCGGCTTCAGGGTTGTGGTGACGTTAAGCTTTAAGGCACATGAGGTATGCAATCTAAGGCTAGGGTATGTCTCTTGTCCCTTTTACTTGTACTCGCTAGCCGGCTCATCTGAACTTGAGCTTCGACCTGCTTTGACCTCAAGAATCAGGAATCAGGACGACATTGATATCTAACAGCGCCGAATGCACTGATGCAGTGCTTCTGCGCGCTCAGATATCACCGGTCAATACAGATTCATTAAACATACAGTCATCGGGAAGCGGAGATACAGCAGCTAAGCGGGTAGGGAACGGCTTGACAAGGTCATGACGAGCTGGGTCACAGCTGGGTCAGTTCGGATCTAATTGCCTTTTGACACTCTTCTCGGCATCTGCTCGAACGCATTTTGGGGACATGCTCAAGTGACGCTATTTATACTGACAGGAGCAATGTGTCGACTATCCAAGTCACCCCATAGATCTGGGGAACTTTAAGCCTTCGTTGACGATCCACGACCCGTCATGGCCACCGATACGACTACCCACCTACCTAGCGTCGCCTCAGCTCAGTTTAATGTTGTTTTCGACAACAAACTTGTCCAGAAGGACATCTCCATCCGCGATCTGGTCGTACAACCGGCTCTCGCTGCCCACATCGGCGAAGAGATCAAAAAACCTGCACCCATCGAACGCCAGCTTGGTGAAACGGAGGTCTCCTATTTTCTGCCTTCTCGTGAAAGCGGCGTGAACGATATGTGAGTGTCCTGGAGACCCAAGTATCTATTTGTCATGACAATATACACAGGTATTTGCATCTAGGGTGTCTTGCTTCTGAAAGCCTTGTCGACCGCACTCGGGTCTCCCTCGCATGGACCATTATGCGACTGCGACACCCACTGCTTGCGTCGAAGGTGATCATGAATGATTATCATGACATACGCTTCACGTACGTAAAATCATCTTTACCCGTTTCCATGGTGCGTTGTGACCGACGTCGGTGTAGCTACGATGCGCCACTCTCGCCAAATGAGGCCGTGGCCCTCGCTGATCAAAGTCTTGAGTACCGAAAGCAGACAAAAGACGGTCAGTCGTGAGTTCCTCTCCGTCGCAATTTTAAATTTCTGAATAAATGGCGGCCCTTAGAGCTGATTGACTCCTATCTCAATGGTCCACGCACTCTCTCCAATGATCAACTGTCGTATTTGATCATATCATGTTCAAACCCCAACGACTCGGAAGTTCCAGTGCGAAACTTCGACTTCCTGATCTGCGCTACACACTTTTTGGGAGATGGAATGGCATTACATCAATTTGCGAACGACTTCTTTGGTATTTTAGGCAGCTCACTTGACCACGCTCAGTTGACGGATAAGTTGGCCCTGGAATGGACACAACGATGTTGTGGCACAGGGGGTGCCTCTGTGAGTCGGTCTAGTGAGAATGCTTGGTTTAGACACTGATTTGAAGCTTCATTTTTCTTTGAAGTCTCCAACCTTACCCTCCCCGATCGAAGATAGACTCCCTCCACCAGCTTCTGGGAAGTTTACTCGCGCTGCTGCTCTCGTGGATTTTGATATTAGCAAGCAGAAGTCCATCGTGGGTGGCCGTCAATGCTTCGATCTTGAGAACGTCTAATTTTATTTTCTACAGGGAGGACATGTTTTCCCTCGTTGCTCGGGAGGAATTCGCCATACTATCGTTCCGACAGTCTCCTTTGACCGTGAAAAGACGAAGATAATACTGAAGAACTGCAAAACTCATGGAGTGTCTATTTCAGCCGCCCTTTTTGCTATTTGCAACATAGCTTGGGCCCGGACGCATTCCGAAGGATGGGAACTACCAACGTTAGTGTTTTGATTCTCGATCAAAAATCCTTCTAAAGCCGGTATATCACTCCTCCCAGGATGATGTATTCCGCCCTCAATATGCGTCCGAACCTGCTCGCCGACAAACGTCTGAACGACTCGTATTGGTTCATAGCCATCGGGTACTTCAACATCGTTCTTCCGTCGTTTCTGCCGAAGTCGGGTGACGATGCATCAACATTCTGGCACCGAGCTCGTTCTGCTAAAGTCCAAAGCATCAAAGCAGCGAAGAGTCGCATGGGTGTTTCACGCTGCCGTGAAATGGCAGCTGAACGAGGTGCTCGTGCTCGCATATGGGCCAAGGAAGACGACGACAAGGCTGCGGGTATCCCGAATCCTCCTAAACCTGCTGCCGTTGCTGGCCCTTCCAAACCTAAAGTTCCTTCAAACGCTTTGATGGGACTGTCTCTCCTAGGAAACCTCGATGGCATGTACAAACATGCCACATTTCCGGAGATCAAGCTTCACACTTTGACAACTGGTTCGCGCCAGCGTTCTGGGGGGATGCTTTTGTTTGGGTACACATTCGTTGACAAGCTGTGGGTAAGCTTCGGATACGACGAGGCCGGCTTTGAGGAAAAGACTGTCCAGACGTTCTGGAAAAATGTGATTGAAGCCATCAACGGATTCTTGTCTTGACATTCTTTGTAGAGTTTGGACTATTACGGACTTCGCATGTACATGGACTATTTTTGGACATTGGACTGATATTGCAGTGGACGATTGTACATTAAGATTGAATTCGTGGTATTACTTCGTATAAATAGATCGATGAACCTTCGTCCGAGCCGTGTATTGGACGACAAATGGGACAACCGCAAAGTGCAATTTGCCTTTTGCCTCTCTAAATTACATGCCGGGTGCATTGGTCGCCATCGTCGATGTCGGTGCCCACTGTGATGGCCCTCTTTGAATGGGTCTGGTGTTCCGTAGCGTCAAGAGAGCGGGACTAAAATGATATCAGACCACGGTCGACTTAATATCTCCAAATGTGCATACCTTGGCAATGGCTTCGTATATGCATACCAAGCGGTGCCAATGAAGAAGGCTTCGAGGCTCGTCCAGAGGAATATTGACTGATAAGATAGATTAGTCCGAGACACAAAGGTTCCGTTTGCACTCCGGAGACGTACCGTTTTGCGAGCCAGGATGAGATTGTACATTTTTGATAAAGACTTTGTCGAGAATGGATGAGCTCTAAGGCCGGTATGCCAAATGCTGGTGCGTAGAAAAGTGGTGATGTTTGTGAGGTTCTATGTTGTGAGAAGCCACCCCTTTATAGTCCATGTCCACTCCTCGATTCTAGGCAAGAGAGAGGTGCTAGCCAAAGCCAGACTCGACCTCGTACAGTCGCATGCTCGACAAGCACAGCATACAGAGGTAATGCTGCAAGGCTTTGATACATCACCGGCGCCACACATACACAGAGAGAAAGTCAAAGCAGAACTAGAGCTTCGTCGATCGTCTTGGGAGGTCTGGCTCACACGGAAATACAGGGCCAGAGCGGTCGTGGCTGATCGGCTAGAATCGGGCCGACCTAGAACACCGCTTGCATTTCCCTTGCGAACTTGATTGCCCAAGTAATTATCCAAAACCAAATATAATAGAAGGTATGTGCGCACTGCAAGTAGCATTTATGTAGCATGCCGATTGAAACCTTTGGGTCACAACTGAAGCTAGCACTGAACTCAGATCTGTTACGGATATTTACTAGAGACTGCCAGTGCCACATGCTCGGACTTTCCAAACTCTGATTGGCAGCGCCTCTCTCAGCATAACCGGGTTTCTTGGCCAAGGAAAAAGGTTCAGATAGTCTTCATGCTTTTGTCCAGACCCGTGACAGATGACCTTCCGTGGCGGAGTTGGCCCCTCTTATTTTGATCAGGCAAACGAAGGAGATAAGGGCAACATCGACCTGTGGCGTTTCTATATTCTCAGGCCACTCTGGTCACCCCAATCTTCTAGCTCTAAATTTTGTGTTGTCGACTTTGCCGAAGGATACCCAACCCGGTGTCGTCTTCATCTAGAGGTCTTGGATGATCAAGCGCTAGACTCCAGATCCCAGTTGTGAATTGACTTCTGGGATTCGTCATGCTCCCTCTTGCAGAGGTTAAGTCCTTAATTGAGTAATAGCTGCAGCACCATAAACCCCGTATGTATTTTCGGAAGCAGATTATCACACGGCGGTTATTTAAGCGCCTTAAGATTGTGATCCTTGTGTGTTTTCATATTTTATTTATTCCCGTAGTTTAGCCAGGCGCAGAATTTCAAAATTTCAAGAAAATTTACTGAGAAAAAAAAGTTTGTTGAATGGTCCAGAATGCTGTAACATGCACTATTATAAGGGGCTCAAGACAACTGAGCGAAACAGCCGCACAAGCGTCTAATGTCCTAATCGGGCGAATGCATCAAAGATCACCAAGATGGACCTTCGCGCACTCATACGCACCCTCCCCTCGTAACGAACGTATTGAAATCCGGGATGCGAGATCAACGAGGGGAGCAAGAAGTCGGGGGACTTCGTGGCAAACGAGTGCCGGTACAATCGATGTAGCTACGATTATATACGATATCTACATCTAAATAGCATGTGTACACGAAACGTCGGGTAAGTCCATCAGAGATACGTGCAACTGCCGAGCTCGCTACTAATAAATTCCAACAGAACGCGTTCCATTCCTATATATTATATCCTTCGATTTAAAATGAAATATGTATCGGCAACCATGTTTTGACCTTTATTTTCATTTACAGGACAATATTCCTTGATTTCTACAGTCAGACTAAAATCAAAAATATGTTCCAAGGACTTATAATTATTGTACCGGCAATAGGACATGCCCTTCTCGCTTTCATGGCAAAGCAAATCCACACGTTTGGTGGAACCTCTGCATGTTTGGTAGCGCAGTGAGAGATGGGGCAACAAACGACATGAAGGCTCAATGGTGGGGTCATTTGCAGGTTCCATACCCCTTTGCTTGTGCGATGGCACGGTTAAAAACCGTGTAAAAACCAAGGAAAAAATACGGATAATATGTGTTACCGTGACTCCCAGTTCTTGACTGTATTTTTTATATCTAAATCATCAAAACTACAGTGTGTCGATTAGCATGATGATATATGTGCATATCCAATATTGTCAAGAAGCTGTGTCAAATCCTGACAGCATCATCGAGGGCTTCAAGAACAGGTTGCTGCATCAGCAAATCAAGGCTGCGTTAGAGCGCTTTCGAGTGCAGTCCGTTGAACGAGGCTTACCTGAAAATAGCACGTGTTACAGCGTGTTACAGAAGGGCCCTGCTTAAAAAAAGTTACAAGTTGATTAATTGATTCTCCGATCCCTATGCGGACGGAAATGGCCCAAAATTCAGTCCACAATCCCTTCCAACACTTTCGTTATGGGACCCATGTACTTCAAACTCAAATACAATGGACATATCCGTCTTGTAGATTTCAAGGGGCTTCCCAATTGGTCTGAGCTCTTTGCGAAACTTCAAACGCTCTACAACCTCCCCGTCGACAAACTCGGCATCTGTTATATTGATAAAGACGACGAGGAGATAACGGTCAGCTCGAACGAAGAATTACAACGTTTCTACCGGTCTGTACATCATACGTACCAAACATTCAACGTCAACGTCGTCGACCTCTCGATTCCATCGGAAGCAGAAAATGTATCAAAAAAAAGGCGTCGAGGTACTTCATTCTGTTCTCCATCCGTCTGACAGCTAATTCTTGATGGTGTCTCCAAGTCCAAGTCCCAGAGCTCGATATTATCGAAATATGGCAGGACAAGACTCTCACATCCGGTTTTCCAATGCATCCACGAGATGTCGTAACGTTCCTCTTAGGGCCCCTTCAAGAGTCGGAAAAGATCCCAATGAGCCGAGTCGAATTTGACAGGCTGATTTCTTTCGCAACCGCTGACATTTGCAGCAAGCGAGATCTTGAACGTGTCTTCGTTGCCGGCAATGTCCCTTCCATCTACAACGCACATTTCGTAAAAGCTGTTCAGTTACCCCCGAGTGCAACAGGGACCACCAAAGCCACATATCACGGTTTCTGGGATAACAACATTCGCGACCTGCTCGAGATTCTCATTCCAGATGCGACGAGTCTGCGCGGTGTTAACAATTTCACAGAAAACGAGAAGGGTCGTCCAGATTACACTCTGATTATCAAGAGTAAGTGCCCCTTTCGAGGCGAGGAGAAGGCTCCAGTCAGTGTGGATGACCCGAAAGCCGGACTGGTCAACAAGTTGATTGGTTGGAAGTATGCCCCTGCTCCTTATATTCTTGGTAAGATCTACTTGTTCTACTGGTTTCGTTACCCAACGTTTATTTTTTAGGATACTACGCGGTAGGATCATCTGTGACCTATGTGGCAATTGTGGGAGGGACAGGCGCCAAGGCTTCCGCAGTTGACCTCATCACCAGAGACCTCAAGCTCAGGAAACATCGAGTCGAAAACATAGGAATCATCTTGAAGCTTTCTGTTGTTATCAGAGCACTACAGGATATTATGGGACTGGCGAGCATCAATGAATATATGTGGCTTTCCAGGTAATGTTCCCAAGGTCCACTCTGCCTTCACTAATGCCCTACAGGCCAAATTGCATAATTGATCTCAGCGGGAACAGGGTCAACAAAGAGTATACCTGTGCAGATGCTAGAGCTCGGGTCGCCCACCTCAAGGTTATTTATGGCCTTCTGCACACCAAGAAGGTTCCTCACACCGACGAACTAAAATACGCACACTCTACGTCGGTAGTATTGTCACCGCGCGGCATTGAGAGAGAACCAGAAGACGACAAAGACTTGCGGAATGCGATCAGTTACATCGTAGAGGCGCTCAAGGTGATTCTCGTGACTAAGTGGGCTGTACTAGATGCTCATGTAAATCTTCTCAAGGTGGCCCATGACGAACCTTCCCCCCTTTTTCATCGTGACATTCGATGGAATAACGTCCTTCACCAAATTGAGGACCCTAATAAGTGGTTCCTCATTGACTGGGAAGATTCGAGTCTGGCCCCGACTAAGGCTGCATCACTTCTCAACGAGGACACTCACTCGCCTGATGTGTTTAAAGATAATCATGGAGCAGAGGTTGATATCTGGGGTGTTGGGTTCCTGATCAGGTCCTGCCAGTCTCAGAGTATCTCAACTGGCCTGAGGGCATTAGGCGAGGATATTTGCCGCTCGCCACATCAATTCAAGGTGGAGGACCTGCTTGAGCACATACAGAATGCATGAGTGCATGCAAAAGGTCGGGCAGTCTTAGTTGTTTCTCAATTTGTCACATGTTCATCATTGCACCAGTGAAGCGCCAATAATAAATTCTAGCGAGGCACTGCTGTACTAGTTCTTATCTTGTCGGGTTCCAACGCGTTCTGATAGTTCTACAAGTCAGTATGACTGCTCTACAGATCTGGAAGTTCTCGTTGTATTAGCCGTGTCCAGGTATTATCTTTCCACCAGTCGTCCATACTGTCAATGCGGTCCCACAATGTCTCCTCGTCTACTCCGTAGATCTCATATTTGCCCCCATTGAGCGGTCGTCCTTCGCGCTTGGCAACTTCTAGGGCAGCCTTATTTTCACCCCTGAAATTTGGCTGTCAGTTAGGAGCCAAGAGAACGACAGAAGACGGGTCAGGGTCTTACTTCAGCAGCTCCAACAGCTCTTTCCTATCTGGAAAAAATAACCGCGGTTCTAGGACGGCGAGAATTCCCAGGGACGCTCGGTAGAGGAACGAATCCCCTTCGAGTAATAAAACGTCCCAGACGCGCGCGCATGCCTCAAAGGGAAGGTGATCCAGGAACAAGGGTAGCAGCCAATCGAGCAGATAGGCACCTGGCGATATCTGATGCTGCTTGAAATTGAAGTAAACTAGTCGATTCAGCTTGTCGCCCATCCCAGGAGAGAGTTGAACGCTTACTCTTTGGCATGCCGTCAGCGAGCATGGTGTCAAAAATTCTGGCTCAAGGTAAGCGTTCGACGCGAATTAGATGAAAATAACATTTACCTGTAATATGCCTCAACCTAACAACTTGTCAGCACATATTGGATACACGCAAAAGTTGTGAAATCCACCAACATCTTCTTTAGACCGTTCTCCACCAAAGAAACTTCGAAGACAGTGTCGTTCTAGAAGGTTGCGCATCACGATGAAGCCTTGCTGAGCCGGCATGTTGAGCAATAGCATCGCTGCAATCTTTGCCGCACCGAGCGTATAACCCAATCCTTCATCGCTCCGCGAGACCACCCATGCATAGAGCATGTCCTTCAGATCAGGATAGAGTGGACCGCTTTCCTTGTTGAAGATGTGTATCGCAGGAAGTGTCGTCTCTACGTCTTGCTCTATCAAGTCCAGACTCGCTCGAGGGAACACACCGGACGATAGGGCGCGTTTTGCACGCGATAGACAGCTGCGGTAGTGGTCTGGGGTTGCAGAGTCGGGGTGTCATGCATCAGCAAGGCAGATATTGGAAAGAAGCGAAAGGAATGGGGGCCATCAGAAGACAATTGATGAGTAAAAATGCATCCGGTTTGTCAATTGGGTCTACCTTTGCTCAAAGCGAGTTCGTTACCCACCGCCTTTTCCCATAGAGGCGCACGCAGCTTGGTGGGTATCCCGCGCCACCATAGTTTTCGCAAATGTGCATTCTTCTGCACTACCCGCCAGTCAGGCATGATCTCTGTTTCCCATACGTGAAGGGTATCATCTACGGCTTTCTCACGTGCGGCGCGGCGTTCTTGTAGGGCTTTCCGTCGTTTTTCAGCTGAAGAGACTTGATCGTTAGTTGTCATGATTCTTCAGCGGTATATGATCACCCACCAGCTAGACGGCTCTGTTTCATCATTTGTTGCCAATCGGCCATATGTTTGTCATCTTCTTGTCGTGATTTTGGTGGTAGAAATGTTGGGCGAGTTTTGCTTCTTACTTTTTCGAAAGCACTGGGTCCAACCGAGCGATTTACACGATGACCGAGAGGCTTTTCGGTCAGGAGGGTACTAACCGCGGCAACGGCAACCGGCATCCCAGACATGGCAGGCAACGACGTAGATGTAACAGCTTGTTCCGTGGAAGACGAGGGTGTATGCGAACCAGATGAGTGCGCAGGCGAAGGCACTGAGATCTCCGCCGACAACGGCGTTCGAAACGACTGAGATGTTGATGGCGGGGTCGAGAGCGTCGACATGGATGGAGAGTAACCATAATCAAACGGCGATGTTGGAAGTGGAGGTCTCGGTGTCAAATCCAGCGATGGAGGTCTGGCGGATGCGCGTACGACTTGCACGTACGCGCCGGCGTCACCGTTAGTATTGTGTGATGATTCTGTTTCCGCGGGCAGAGGAAGTTCATCGGGTGGGTGATCATCCGCCGGCGTCGTCAGAGAGATTTGGGTGAAGTTCGATGACAAGGAGGATTCCAAAGGCAATTCTGGTGACAGAGATGTCGACCGATTGGAGTTGTGGTCTTCGTTGGCACCAATATCAAGCGTCGAGACCGAGGTGTTCGTGTCACCATCTCTGTTAAACTGGGAGAATCCACCTGCAGAAGACGTATCTTCATCATCCCCCCAGCTTTCCTCAGCCACCTCCGGCATGTTCCTCGCCATCTCCTCACGAATAGCGTCGGGCGAAAACACGTATGGCATGCTCTTCAAGTTGTCATCCTGCACATCAAATGCATCGTCGTCATCAAAGTCCGAAAGATGGAACGCCGCTGGAACATGGTTCTGCACGACAGGTGTAGCTTCTGCGGAGGCCATCATGGTGGTGTCGTTGACCAAGTCGTCGAAGTTGGTGGGTCAGAGCATCGCCGACGGTAGCCATGCTACAATCTAAGTGCGCGTGACAACAGGCGGAGGTATGTGACGGAACGTGACGAGCGTGTTTCGCCCCGCG
>Ga0247742_10002045_pt1 | contig 13489 bp, 11 predicted proteins | sample UWRJL208509C2_FD_180944 | JGI IMG/M metagenome (GOLD analysis project Ga0247742, IMG submission 180944) | Plant litter microbial communities from Arlington Agricultural Research Station in Wisconsin, United States - UWRJ-L208-509C-2 | ecosystem: Environmental > Terrestrial > Plant litter >...
ACGCAGTACGATTTGGATCATATTCAATTGATTTCACTGAAGCCGGAATTCCGTCTTTAGTTCTTTTGAAATCAATAATACGATATCTCTGCTTGTGACCACCACCCGTATAACGCATGGTCATCTTTCCTTGACTATTTCTACCTCCTGAGTTTTTTATCGGTGCTATCAAAGAGCGTTCCGGCTTATCAGTTGTAATAGCGTCAAAACTATTCACAACTCTAAATCGCTGACCAGGGGTAATAGGTTTTAATTTTCTTACTGACATTATTATATCTTATTTTTCTAGATATTGTTGTAAAAATCTATTGTTTCTCCTTCTTGTACTTGTACGATAGCTTTCTTGTAAGCATTCGACTTTCCATTTATTAAACCACTTTTAGTGTATTTTGTAGTCCTGTCCGGTCTTACATTCATCGTGTTAACTCTAACAACCGATACACCATAAGCAGCTTCAACAGCTTTCTTAATTTGTACTTTGTTTGCTTTTTTGTCAACAACGAAACCGAATTGGTTCAAAACCTCACTCTGTTTGGTTACTTTTTCTGTTACTATAGGTTTAACTATGATACTCATATTCCTATTATTTGCTTAAATTATCTTCAATTCCTTCTAAAGAACCTTCTAAAAGCACAATGTTATTGGCATTTAAAATGGCATAAGTACTTAATTCTGAGCTACTTACTACGTTAGAAGCCTTTAAATTGCGTGAGGACAAATATACATTTTTATTTGAATCACCCAACACGAATAAAGATTTTTTATTTTCTAACCCTAAAGCTTTCAAAACATTAATGAAATTTTTAGTATTTGGAGTTTCAAAAGTGAAGTCTTCAAGTACTATTAAATTTGATTCTTTTGCTTTAATAGAGAAGGCCGATTTTCTAGCAAGACGTTTTAAGTTTTTATTCAATTTGAATGAATAACTTCTTGGTCTTGGTCCGAAAACTGTACCCCCACCTTTGAACAATGGGTTTTTTGCACTACCTGCACGGGCAGTACCAGTTCCTTTTTGCTTTTTAATCTTACGTGTACTACCAGCAACTTCAGCTCTTTCTTTAGCTTTGTGAGTTCCTTGTCTTTGATTAGCTAAGTATTGCTTAACATCAAGATATACTGCGTGATTATTTGGCTCTATTGCGAATACTGAATCAGAAAGAGTAATCGATCTGCCAGTTTCTTTTCCGGTGATATTTAAAACTTTTACTTCCATTACTTCTGAATGATTACATAAGAGTTATTGTGTCCTGGAACACATCCTTTGATCAAAAGAAGGTTCTTATCAGCTACAACTTTTAAAACTCTAAGATTTTGTACTTTTACATTATCTCCACCCATTCTTCCTGCCATACGCATTCCTTTGAATACTCTGGATGGATAAGATGAAGCTCCTACAGAACCTGGCGCTCTTAATCGGTTATGTTGACCGTGTGTAGCTTGTCCAACACCACCAAAACCGTGACGTTTAACAACACCCTGAAAACCTTTACCTTTAGATACACCTTGTACATCTACAAATTCTCCTTCAGCGAAAATAGAAACATCTATAACGTCTCCTAATTTTTGCTCTGTTGCGAAATCTTGGAATTCAACGACTTTTTTCTTAGCTACAGTTCCCGCTTTTTTAAAGTGACCTAAGTCAGCTTTTGTGGAATGTTTCTCGTTTTTGTCATCGAAACCAAGTTGCAACGCTTCGTACCCGTCAACACCTTTGGTTCTGACTTGGGTAACAACGCATGGACCTGCTTCAATTACGGTACAAGGAATATTCTTCCCGTTCTCGTCGAAAATACTGGTCATGCCGATTTTTCTACCAATTAACCCAGACATAAATATTAATTATTAATTATTAAAAATTCTATTATTATTTGCATTAAGACATAAATATTGAGTATCAGAAAAAATTCCGATACTCAATACCTAAAATTCTTTGTACTTATAATTATACTTTGATCTCTACTTCAACTCCGCTTGGCAACTCAAGTTTCATCAATGCATCAATAGTTTTTGATGAAGATGAATAAATGTCAATCAGTCTTTTGTATGACATTACTTCGAATTGCTCTCTTGCTTTTTTGTTTACGTGTGGAGAACGTAGAACTGTAAAAAGTTTTTTGTGTGTTGGCAACGGAATTGGTCCCGTTACTACAGCTCCAGTGCTTTTCACTGTTTTTACAATCTTCTCAGCAGACTTGTCTACTAACATATGATCGTAAGACTTCAATTTTATTCTGATTTTTTGACTCATTTTCTTAAAAATTAAGCGTTTCCTTTTGCTTTTTTGATTACAGCTTCTGAAATATTCGAAGGAGTTTCAGCATAGTGTGAAAATTCCATAGTAGAGGTTGCTCTACCTGATGAAAGTGTCCGTAAAGTAGTTACATAACCAAACATTTCAGACAATGGCACGTCAGCTTTAATGGTTTTAGCACCATTTCTGTCTCCCATATCATTTACTTGTCCTCTACGACGGTTAATATCTCCTACGATATCCCCCATATTCTCTTCTGGTGTAATAACCTCCATTTTCATGATTGGCTCAAGGATAACAGCTCCCGCAGCCTTAGCTACTTCTCTATAACCCATTCTTGCCGCTAATTCAAAAGAAAGCGCATCAGAATCGACCGGGTGGAAAGATCCATCAAGCAAGGTCACTTTCAAACTATCAACCTGGTATCCTGCAAGAGGACCAGTTTTCATAGCTTCCCTGAAACCTTTTTCTACAGATGGTATATATTCTTTAGGAACGTTACCACCTTTTACAGCATTCACAAACTGTAATCCAACAGGAACTTTTCCGTCAACAGCATCAGCTGGCTCAAGTACAAATACGATATCACCGAATTTACCACGACCTCCTGATTGTTTTTTGTAAGTTTCCCTGTGTTGCGCAGATCTTGTAAACGCTTCTTTATATTCAACTTGAGGCTCACCTTGGTTCACTTCAACTTTAAACTCACGTTTCATACGATCTACAAGGATATCTAAGTGAAGCTCACCCATACCTGATATAATCGTTTGCCCTGAAGCCTCATCTGTTCTAACAGTAAACGTTGGATCTTCTTCAGCAAGTTTTGCCAAAGCCATACCCATTTTATCTACGTCAGCCTTAGTTTTAGGCTCAATAGCAATACCAATTACCGGTGCAGGGAATTTCATGCTTTCAAGGATAATTGGGTGTTTTTCATCACACAATGTATCTCCTGTTTTAATATCTTTAAATCCAACTGCCGCTCCAATATCACCTGCCTCGATATAATCGATTGGGTTTTGCTTATTAGCATGCATTTGGTAGATACGCGAAATCCTTTCTTTATTTCCTGAACGTGTGTTCAGAACATAAGAACCAGCATCTAAGCGTCCAGAATAAGCACGGAAGAAAGCTAAACGTCCTACGAAAGGGTCAGTAGCAATCTTAAATGCCAAAGCAGCAAAAGGCTCCTTTACATCCGGTTTACGCAAAATTTTAGTTTGATCCTCTTCTAATAAATCAGCATCATCTGGATGAATCCCTTCGATACCGTCTTTATCCATTGGAGATGGTAAGTATTTACATACTGCATCCAACATAAATTGAACTCCTTTGTTTTTGAAAGAAGATCCGGCAATCATAGGTATGATAGCCATATCCATAGTTGCAGCTCTTAATGCAATATTGATTTCTTCCTCAGTAATTGAGGTTTCATCTTCCATATATTTATCCAAAAGATTCTCATCATAATCAGCTACTGCTTCGATAAGGATCGATCTGTATTCTTTTACTTCGTCAAGCATATCCTCAGGGATAGGCACAATGTCAAAAGTAGCTCCCAGCGTTTCATCATGCCATACAATAGCTTGATTTTTCACTAAATCAACGATACCTTTAAAATCATTTTCCTCTCCAATTGGCAAAGTAATTGCAACAGCATTAGATTTCAACATATCTCTTACCTGCTGACAAACCATCAGGAAGTTAGAACCTTGTCTATCCATTTTATTAACGAATCCCATACGTGGAACTCTGTACTGATCAGCAAGCCTCCAGTTAGTTTCTGATTGTGGCTCAACACCATCAACAGCACTAAACAAGAAAACCAATCCATCTAACACCCTTAACGAACGGTTTACCTCTACAGTAAAATCCACGTGTCCCGGTGTGTCAATAATATTAAAGTGATAAGGTAATGTCTCTGGCAAAACTTTCCCTTGTTCAGTTGGGAAATTCCATTCACAAGTAGTAGCAGCAGAAGTAATTGTAATACCTCTTTCCTGCTCTTGCGCCATCCAGTCCATAGTTGCAGCACCATCGTGCACCTCACCTATTTTGTGTGACTTACCAGTATAAAAAAGAATACGCTCTGTTGTTGTTGTTTTACCAGCATCAATGTGAGCAGCAATTCCAATGTTTCTTGTGTATTTTAAATCTCTAGCCATTTCTTATGATTAAAATCTAAAGTGAGAGAATGCTTTGTTTGCTTCAGCCATCTTGTGAGTATCCATTCTCTTTTTAACAGCAGCACCTTCTTCTTTAGCCGCGGCTAAAACTTCAGAAGCTAACTTTTGAGCCATAGATTTTTCATTTCTTCTACGGGCATAAAGTATCATCCACTTCATTGCCATAGAGATTTTTCTGTCCGGTCTGATTTGCATAGGAATTTGGAATGTAGCTCCACCTACTCTACGACTACGTACTTCTACGTGAGGCATAACGTTAGTTAAAGCATCTTTCCAGATCTCCAATGACGATTTTTCTGCATCTTGTTTCTTAGCTTCTACGATGTCAATTGCATCATAAAACACTTTGAAAGCAGTTGATTTCTTACCATCCCACATTAAGTTGTTCACAAAACGCGTTACCAGTTGGTCATTAAACCTTGGATCTGGCAAAAGAGGTCTTTTTTTGGCCTGTCTTTTTCTCATGTCTTTTTCTTAAAAGTTTTAAATTACTTTTTTGCTTCCTTTGGGCGTTTAGCACCGTATTTAGATCTTCTTTGCGTTCTTCCTGCTACACCTGATGTATCAAGCGCACCACGAACGATGTGGTATCTAACTCCCGGTAAATCTTTAACCCTTCCACCCCTAACTAATACTATCGAGTGCTCTTGTAGATTATGTCCTTCACCAGGGATGTAGGCATTTACTTCATTTCCATTTGTCAAACGTACACGCGCTACTTTACGCATTGCAGAGTTTGGTTTTTTTGGAGTTGTAGTGTAAACACGCGTACAAACACCTCTTCTTTGAGGACAAGAATCTAAAGCAACCGATTTACTCTTCTTAGTTATCTGAGTTCTTCCAGTTCTTACTAATTGTTGAATTGTTGGCATAATTAATACTAAAAATTTCTTATATAATAAAATTCCCGCTTTTTACGGGGTTGCAAATGTAACAATTATTTTTAACGAAACAAATCATAATACATTAATTTTCAATACCGTCCTCCAAGAATTATTATTTTTATATTAAACTAGACTTTTTTGCGTTACTTTTATCAAAATTACCCCGCTTTGAAAAGACTGACTTCCTTTTTTTTAGTACTATTATTTTTCTCCCTGAATACTTCAGCCCAAAAACTGCACCTGAAAATAGACGGAAGTTCCGAAAAAGAAAACAGAACAATTGATTCCATATCCTATCCTACAGTTCATCCAGATCTAAAATCCATTAACACCACTATAAATGATTTTTCTGAAAAATTATTAAAACTCGGCTATATAGACAATATAACCGAAGAGAATAAAAAAACAAACGACAGCCTTTTCAGCATCAGATTCAGTTTAGGAAAAAAAACAGAAAACCTATACATTTATATCAGTAAACATACTAAACAGGAATTAAAAGGCAACATCACATTTAAATCAGACACTGTCAAAATACCTTTCACAGAAGCAGAAGCTTTCCTTAACAAAACTGTAAATGAACTCGAAAGCAAAGGTTTTTCACTTGCTAAAATAAAACTCATCAACTTTAAAAAAACGGGAAACTCACTCTCCGCAGAACTTAAAGCTGATATAGGCTCCCAAAGACAAGTAAATGATATCGTAATTAATGGGTATGACAAATTTCCCGAAGGACACAAAGCAAACATAAAAAGGCTTTACCGAAATAAAACCTTCAATCAGGAAAACTTAAAAAAAATAAATGCCGACTTTGAAAAATATCGTTTTGTAAGCCAGACAAAGTATCCCGAAATCTTATTTACAAAGGACACCACAAAAGTCTATATATATCTGGAAAAATCAAAACCCAATAAGTTTGAAGGTTTTGTAGGATTTTCTAACGATGACGAAAAAAATGTAAAACTAAACGGATACCTGGATCTTCTTCTCGTAAACACTTTAAACTCAGGAGAAGAATTTTCATTATATTGGAAAAGTGACGGCAATGACCAGAAAACTTTTAATATTGCTTTGGAATTACCTTATATATTCAAAACACGTTTTGGACTAAAAGCATCCTTAAACATTTTCAAACAGGATAGCACTTTTCAAAACACAAAGACAGCCATAGATCTCGGCTATTACTTTAATTACAACTCAAGGCTCTATCTTGGCTACCAGTCTTCGGAATCCAGCGATATCCAGAATTCAAACAACGCCTCAATTAGCGACTATACGAATTCATTTATCACAACCAATTTTGAATATACAGATTTCAAGACAGATGATTTCCTGTTTCCCGAAAAGACCAGAATTAACATTAAAACAGGTTATGGTTCCAGGATCTCAAAACTGGAGACCAATAAGCAAATATTTCTCAGTATCGATCTAAAACACAATCTCTACATCGACGACAAAAACAGCTTCAATATCAAAAGTCAAAATTATTACCTGAACAGTAATAATTTTATAATAAATGAACTCTATAGATATGGCGGTATTAACTCAATCCGTGGATTCAGCGAGAATAGTCTTCAGGCAAATATAGTAACCTCCATTCTTACTGAATACCGTTACTTAATCGCCCCTGGAATTTATGCCCACACCATCACCGACTACGCTTACTTCGAAGATAAAATTACACAAAACAAAGGTAATTTGTTAGGAATTGGTATAGGTTTCGGTATCCTAACCCGAAACGGATTACTAAATCTCATCTATGCAAATGGAAGTACAAATGAGCAGGCGATCAAACTTTCGAACTCAATTATCCACATCAGCTTCAAAACTACTTTTTAGTAAAGTTGTTAAATTCTCGGTTTTTTATCAATTAATATTTGGATTGTTAACATATTATTAAGATATTTGGGTATAACTAAATCAAATTAAATTTATGAAACCAAGATTAACAAATTACTTAGCACTGCTATTTGTGCTGTTTGCGCAAATAACTTTTGCGCAGGGAAGGACTGTTACGGGTATTGTTTCCGACAGTAACGGGCTACCCCTTCCGGGCGTCAGTGTCGTTATTAAAGGAACGCAACTCGGAACCCAAACCGACTTCGATGGTAAATTCTCAATCAGCGCAACACCTGCCCAGATATTGGTGTTTAGCTTTATTGGGATGAAAACCCAGGAAGTACTACCTACTTCAAATAATATGAAAGTAACGATGCAGGATGATGCACTCGAACTTGAAGGAGTAGTCGTTACCGCGATGGGTATCAAAAGAGAAAAAGCCTCTATTGGAGCCGCAAGCACAACCATCCGCTCTAAAGAGCTTAATAACGCATCGCAGTCTAACATTGCCGATGCTATTAAAGGAAAAGTAGCAGGGGTAGTAATCTCAAGTGCTTCTACAGACCCAGGGGCTTCGTCTGGGGTAATCATAAGGGGATTCAGTAGTTTAGGTGGTTCTAACCAGCCATTATACGTAGTCGATGGTATCCCTATCAATGACCAGTCAAATTATTCAGACAGTTTAAATGGAGGTTATGATTTTGGCCGAGGTTCAGGAGATATTAACTCCGAAGACATTGAAAGCATGACGATCCTTAAAGGAGCATCAGCTACAGCATTATACGGCTCAAGAGCCGCCAGTGGCGTTATCATGATAACAACCAAAAAAGGTAAAGCCGGCAAAATGAAAGTTGACTTTTCAACTACCACATTTTTTACAAACATATTAAGAACACCAAAATACCAGTCAACATACGGTCAAGGGTTTGACGGACAACATCGACTTGATGAAAATGGTTCATGGGGTCCCGCATTCGATGGAAAACCAAGGGTTTGGGGACATGTTGTTAATAATTCTCAACTAATAAAACCATATTCATTTCAGGAAGACCAACTTGAAAATTTCTTTGATACAGGAACATCTCACGTAAATAGCCTGGCAATTTCTGGAGGCTCTGGAGAGTCTACTGTACGTTTATCATATTCTAATTTACAACAGGACGGTATTTTTCCTACAGATGCAGATTCATTTGAAAGAAACACACTGGGACTTTCAGGAAGTTCTAAAATAGATAAAATCACTATTAGTGGTAATCTTAACTATGTAAATACCGCTGGAAGTTCGGTTGCTACAGGGCAGGGTCTTTCGGCCATGAATAACTTAATGCAAATACCTACCGACATTCCAATCACGGAATTTAAAGATTACAACAATCCTTTCCATAATATTTCAAACTATTATACACCATACGGTATCGTAAATCCTTATTTTACATTAAATGAAAATGGATCTGCATACAAAAAAGAAAGATTCTATGGTTCATTTGATTTCACTTACGAAGTAAACAAATGGTCAAGTCTTACTTACCGATTTGGACTTGATCAGTTTACAGATCATTTGAGAATTTGGAAAGCAGAAGTTGATGCCCTACCGGGAAGTCCAAATGATGGAACTTCATCGGAACAACCAGGCACGTATGGAGAAGTCTCTAATACGATCAAACAGCTAAACCATGAAGTTCTTTACAATTTAAATTTTGAATTAGGAAGTAAATTAAGTCTGGCTTCATCATTCGGATGGAATATGAATAGCAGAACTGGCAGTGGACTTACAGCTACCGTAGGAAGTCAGGATATCCCTGGATTCTATTCTTTTTCAAATACCTCAGATGTAGCTACAGTTACTTCTACAAGAAATAGCAGAAAATTATACGGTATATATAATAGTACAACATTATCTTACGACGAACAACTGTATATTACAGGTAACATCAGGAATGACTGGTATTCAACTTTACCGGCAGCAAACCAATCAGTTCTTTATGGTGGGGTAAACACGAGTTGGATATTCACTAATACTTTTCCAGCAATCAAAAACGTTGTTAATTATGGTAAATTAAGAGCTGGTTATGGAGAAACAGGAGTAGATACAAACCCATATCAGGTTCAATCAATTTACGCACCAGGAAGCACAGATAATCAAGGATTTGGCGTTTACAACTATCCGGTTGGCGGAATTAATGGTTATGAAGTAGGAAACAGATTAGCAAATACTGACTTAAAGCCTGAAAGAAGAAAAGAGTTTGAAGCTGGTATTGAGGCGTCATTCTTTGAGAGCAGAATTTCTATAGATTTTAGTTATTATGATGCTAAAGTAGTAGACCAAATTCTGGCAGTCCCTCTAGCTCCTAGTACTGGTTACACAAGCCAGACAGCCAACGTTGGAACAATCTCCAATAAAGGTATAGAAGGATTAATTAGCATCGGCTGGATTAAAAACGGCACTGACGGTTTTAATTGGACATCTACTGTAAATTATGCTAAAAACAAGTCTCTTTTGGAAAAATTAGATCCAAGATTAGCCCAGGTTGACCTTGGTGGACTAAGTACTACATCCTATTTAGCAAAAGAAGGTTCTCCAATAGGTCTTATTATGGGAAGTGTCCCATTAAGAAGTCCAGATGGGAATATAGTAGTAGACGCTAGCGGTATTCCAATTGCATCAACTACAAAGCAAATCTATGGTGATACACAATACGATTATACTATGGGTATAGGTAATAATTTTACTTATAAAGGAATCTCATTAGATTTTAGTTTTGATATTCGTCAGGGAGGCCTTATGTATTCCAGAACAGCAGAAATAACTAGATTTACAGGTAATTCAATTACTACTATGTATAATAATAGACAGCCATTCATTGTACCTGGCTCTGTAGTTCAAAATGCTGATGGTACATACTCCCCTAATACGACTGCAGTAGATACAGACCATATGGATGATTATTACAGAGCTGATGCTCTAAATAGAGAAAATGTAATAGATAAATCATTTATAAAATTACGTGAAATTGTTTTAGGTTACTCTCTACCGGCAAAATATTTGAAGGGAACAAATATTCAAGGATTATCATTATCACTTATAGGAAGAAATTTATTCATATGGACACCTAAAAGTAATCAATATATAGATCCGGAAACATCAACTTTTGGTACTGAGGTTCAGGGTCAATTTGGTGAATTTAGTGCCAACCCTTCTACCAGAAGCATGGGATTCAGCGTAAAAGCAAACTTTTAATTAAAAAAAAATTGACAAATGAAAAATATATTTAAAATACTATTATTATTTTCTCTGGCAGTCTTTACTTCCTGCGAAGAGGAATTAAATATTAATACAGACCCTAATTCTCCTGGAGAAATCAATGCAGGATTGGCATTAGCAGCTGCACAGGCCTCACTGGTAACTGTAGTCGGCGGGGATCTAACCAATTTAGGAGGATTTTATGCGCAATATCATACGCAAGCTCCAAATGCAAGCCAATATGAGATTATAGATAAATACAACATATCTACTACTTATGCAGATAGATTATGGACGGAGCTATATGCTGGCTGCCTTAACGATCTAAAATATGTAGAGGATAAATCTACTCAAGATGGTGAAACAGGGACATTTTTAATTGCTACTGTACTTAAATCTTACACATTTCAATTATTGGGAGATTTATTCGGTGATATACCGTATACAGAAGCTTTACAGGGAGAAAGTAATATCACGCCTCATCCAACTCCCGGAAATGAGATGTATTTAGACCTAATTGCAAAAATAGACGCGGCTATTGCAGCTTATAATGCTAATCCAGTCGCTCCAAGTGTGGGATCGCAAGATCAAATTTATCAGGCTAATATGGCAAACTGGATAAAATTTGCAAATACACTTAAATTAAAATTATACATGAGAATGGCTTATACTTCATCTGCTAACCCTGCAGCAGTGAACGCCCTTATTGCGCAAAATAATTTTATAACTACAGATGCTAAATTTTCAAATTTTGGCACTTCATTAAACCAAAGAAATCCATTTTTCGAAGTGCAGATTACATTCCTTGGCGATGTAAATAATGTTGCCAGTAATAGTTTACAGTCATTTTTTGTAGAAAACGAAGATCCCCGCATAACTGCAGTATATAGATACAGAGCATCCGATTCTACCTATGTTTCCCTTCCTCAAGGAGCAGGTCCTTCATTAACGGACTTAGCTGCAACACTTTCAAGGCCTAATATTAAGGAGACTACTCCGGTATTTCTAATGACTGTAGCAGAAAGTAATTTTCTTCAGGCGGAAGGTTTAATCAGATATGCTTCTGGAGCTGGAGCTAAAGAAAAATATGATCAAGGTGTAATTGCATCCTTTGATACATACAAAACTAATTTTAATATTCTTGATGCAGATAGTAACATAGATCCTACTTCTGCCGTTGCTCTTGCAACACCTTTCATTAGCCCCGGAGGCGCATATGAATATCAAACAGAAGCTACCGTGGAACAAACTGTAAGACAGGTAATAATCCAAAAATGGGCCTCTTTAGCATATGTAAATGATATAGAAGCATACATTGAAACTACAAGAACTAAATTCCCTGAAGTAGTAACTGAAGGAACTGAAAATTACGCAATTGGGAACCGTATCCCATCTCGTATTTCAGTATTTTCAGGCACTACTGTCCCTAGCATTTTGTTCTATCCAGATGATGAAACAACAAGAAATCCTAATTTAACCCAACATACTTCACTTACAAATAAAGTTTGGTGGGATCAAAAGAATTAATAAATTAATACTAATAGTATGAAAAATATAAAAAAATTAAGTACAGGTATAATAGCACTAATGTTAGCTATGTCTTCCTGTAGCGATGAAGACCCAATCACTTCATCAGTAACTGTATATCCGGTGATTACTGTCACAGGAGACAATCCATATTATATAAATGCGGGTGAGACCTATACAGATCCTGGTGTAACCGCTACAATTGGAGACACTGATGTACCTATAACAACTACATTTGTAGGAAGATATCGTGGAAATACATCTTCAACCTTAGACACAAATATTGCTGACGTTTATAGCGCAGAATACTCTGCTACAAATGAAGACGGATTTAGTACAACAAAAACAAGAGAAGTAATTGTAACTAAAACTGGAGATCTTGTAAATAGTATTGAAGGTTTATACACTTCTACAGTATTTAGAAATGGCGTACAGCCAGCCGCTACCGCAGGAGATTATACCGATATTGAATATATACTTATCTGGAAAAATGCAGACGGATCTTATGGAATCTCAGATGCATTTGGTGGATGGTATTTATTTGGCAGGGCCATCGCAGATTCTGAAACTCCTGGTGGCAAAATTGTTGCTAATAGTATCCCAACTAATAATTTTAGCTTCCCGGGAACATTGACCAATAAATATTTTGGAGGAACCGCTAATATAACCGGCTTAACTGTTAATCCGACAGCAAAAACCATTGATGTTACTACTGTATGGGCTGCAGATGCTTCTACTACGTATACTTTTACGTTTAAACTGACTCAAGTTCAATTATAACACTAAAAAATTAAAACATGAAATTAAATATAATCAGTAAAGCTCTCATTGCTTTTATCGTTCTATCATTTGCCTCTTGCGATGATAAAGGATATGATAAATATGATCAAGGAGCATCACCTACCGCAGCTCTAAATGGAGAATGGTATATTGATGTTATAGACGAAGCAACAGGAACAGTTTACGTACAACATGCTTTCCATAAGACTTTTGACGACGGATTAAACGATGGAAAAATGTATATCAGTGACCGAATAGGAGCTGGAGATACAGATTTTTCAGGTTGGTTTCTCGTAAGTAAGGTAGATGTTGATGTCGAAAACCTTACTTTCAGCGTAACTGGCGCAGAAAATACAGCTGATGGCTCTATAGTTAACATTACAGAGGGTAAAATATTGAAAAATGTAGCAACTTCAAGAGATGGTAATGTAGTAGATAGTATTTACTTTAAAGGGGAATTTGATTACGACCCAGGTACAACTATCATTTTTGCAGGACATAGAAGAACCGGCTTCCTCGAAGACGAATACTAAATAACAAATTATCAAATACCTTAAAACCATCAGTTTTCACTGATGGTTTTTTTTATATCTTTGCGCCATGGAAAATGAACAGCAAATATTCGGGATCAGGGCTATTATTGAAGCAATAACATCAAAAAAGGAAGTGGACAAAGTCTTTATCCAAAAAGACATTTCAGGTGAGCTAATGAAAGACCTGATGAAAGTGATGAAACGCAACAATATCAATTTCTCTTATGTCCCGGTTGAAAAGCTGAACC
>Ga0247742_10002047_pt1 | contig 13478 bp, 9 predicted proteins | sample UWRJL208509C2_FD_180944 | JGI IMG/M metagenome (GOLD analysis project Ga0247742, IMG submission 180944) | Plant litter microbial communities from Arlington Agricultural Research Station in Wisconsin, United States - UWRJ-L208-509C-2 | ecosystem: Environmental > Terrestrial > Plant litter >...
GTTGCAAAATGTAAAAGTATTATTATTTAAAAACGCGGAAATTAATTCAGGTATTACAAATATCAAGCCTATGTATACCATAGGTAATGATCTTATTTATAAATATGATACAGAAACCCAGTTCTGGGGAGGCAACGAATACCTCTATTTTGAGAACAAGGACATTCGTGCCGCTGCAAGTAATGTAGCAAGGGTAGGCTCGAAAGACATTTATGAAGCTTATCTGTATACTAATATGGCACGAGCTAACCAGATTTATACTTATAATCCTGATGTAAATGGTAATTTCCAGGTTAAAAATGTAAATGCTGAAAATAATGAAGTAGAAGCAGATTATGCATGGGTATTTTTTAATCTTGGCGCATCAACATTTCTTGGAAAATCAGACATCTATATCACCGGAATGTTCAATAACTATGCGTTAACTCCTGAATTTAAGATGGATTATAACAAGGAAAAGGGAGTTTATGAAAAAGCACTGATGATCAAACAAGGGTTTACCAATTATCAGTATACACTTGCTGATGCTAATGGAACAATTGACAATGCCAATGCAATTGACGGTAATTTTTACCAGACAGAGAACAATTACTTTGCAATTGTATATTATAGAGAAAACGGGCAACGTTATGACAGGGTTATCGGAAAAGGCGTTGCCAGCTCAGTTGACATCACTAATTAAAGAAAATTTAACGTCTAAAGTGCCGTTTAAAGCCATTTTTTTGTAAATTTGAATAGATTTTAATCTGCCATACAAATGGTTACACAAATAACGAGAGGGATAAAGATTTCAGTTTATACTAGTTTTGAAGGCACTTACTTCAAAAACTACAAAATTCACTTTGCCTTTAGTTATGAGATTACTATTGAGAATCACAGTAAAGATTCCGTACAGCTTATTTCACGTCACTGGGAGATATTCGATTCTCTTAATGATATAGAAATAGTCGATGGTGAGGGGGTAATAGGTAAAAAACCTGTGCTTAAACCCGGCGAAATCCATACTTACACTTCCGGATGCTTACTAGCTTCTCCTTTTGGAGCTATGCGTGGTCATTTTAATATGGTCAATTTCACTTCAACAAAAAACTTTAGGGTAATAGTACCTACATTTAGACTGAGTGCTCCTTTCGCGCTTAACTAATCTTTTAGCATACCCGAATCACCTCATCATTTGCAATTGCGTATACGCAATCATTTTCTTTTGGGATTAAAAAATAGGTTCCTGTAAATTCTCCAAATGCTGGAAGAATCATTTGATTATGTTTTTGAAAGAAACAAGGTAACTTTAGAGATTGACGTCCGCTGCCTGATAAACGGACTGCAGGATGTATATGCCCGCAGAAATTAAAGAATCCTTCCCTTTCTTCGGGATGATGGGTAAGCAAAAAGTCCCCAATTATTATTTCCATACCTACCTCTATTCCAATTGAGTCATAGTGATGTTGTGCTATTATATCATGATTCCCTGCAACCAATATAACCTTGACTGTAATTGATTTTACCCATTGCTCAAATAAGATCCATTCGTTATTTTTTTTACTGTGGAACAAATCTCCTAAAAAAATCAAACTTTCAGGATTGAAACAGGCTATTGCACTATCCAATTGTGTAAAGTTTTTATTTACTGAATTTTCGGGTACAGCAACCCCATGTTTTCTGAAATGTGAAACTTTTCCGAGGTGAACATCAGAGATCATGAGTATCCGTTTTTCTTTCCAGAAAATGGCCCCGGTTGGATGGAGTATAAATATTTGATTATTAATTGTTATAGTCATTTCTCATTCTTCATATACGCTGCCGTCATTTTTTTTATTCTCTCTGCAAGTGTCTCACTGCTTAATTTTTCCCGTAACCGATCTGTTATAATTGGAAAGCTGAAAGGCGTTGGCTTTTGACATTCGTTCCACACTATATCCTGATTGTTAATACGCTCGAGCGCCAATATGAGTCGGCCCTCTTCCAGTTGATGTTCGAAAGTCTCTGTATATGCCTGCAAAAACAGTAAATTATCAGGTTCATAATCACGGAAAACTTCGAATAAAAGCTGTGAACTGCTTTGAAGGTGTTTGGTTTTAATCAACTTACCGGGAAATCCTGTAAATACCAATCCTGCTATTACTGCTATATCACGAAACTTTCTTCTTGCCATTTCGGTGGCATTAAGGCTTTTTTGCAGATCATGATGCACATATTCTACAGAAAACAAATTATTATCCAATACCTGCTGCATATCTATCTGCTGATCAGATAGAAGTTCGAAACCATAATCATTATAAGCCAGCGAAAAACTTATAGGCAAAAGCAAACTGATACGATAAGCCAGTAAACTAGCAAGTGCTTCATGAACAAACCGCCCTTCAAAAGGGTAGAAAATAGCATGATAACCTTCTCTTGTTTTGAATGTTTCTATTAAAAACTGAGTATTATCCGGTACTATCGATTCTTTTCTTTGCCTTTTAAAAACTGGTGCCAGTGCTTTTAATTCGGGTGACAGATCTGTTGTATTTGCGGTATACAACTCCTCCCTTATCATTTCGCTCATCTGGGCAGAAAATGAGATCCTGCCGCCCATCCAGCTTACCAGTTTTGCTGATTTCCCAGGCTCAGCCTTTTTAACGAGTACCTGCATATTTTTAAGTCGGTATAATTCCAATTTCTTTCCTGCAAAAGTAAAGACATCACCTGGTTTCATTTTAGAGACAAACCATTCTTCAATAGTACCTATATAACCTCCGCTAAGAAACTTCACATTTAGTACTGCATCTCCTACTATGGTACCAATCTGCATCCTATGATGCATTGCGACCATGCGGCTATTGATTTTAAACAGGCCATCCTCCATAATCTCTACTTTCTTATATTCGTCATAGGCCTGCAGGCTCTGGCTTCCTTTGGTAATAAAGTTTAGTATCCAATTCCAATTATCTCGGGTCATTGCCTGATAGCAGAAGGTACTTTTCACTTCTTCATAAATAGTTTCAGGAAAAAACCCGTCAGAAACTGCAAGCGTATTAAGGTATTGCACCAAAACATCCCAACTATTGAGGTAAGGAACCCGATCTTCAACAACTGTCTCTGCTACTGCCTTTCTAAGTGCTGAGGCTTCGATAAGTTCCATTGCATGGGTCGCCAGAAAATGTATCACACTTTCTTTTCCGGGCTGATGCCCGCTCCGCCCCGCTCTTTGCATAAATCTGGCCACGCCTTTTGGCCCTCCTACCTGTATAATAGTTTCAACAGGAGCAAAATCAACTCCCAGATCCAGGCTGGAAGTACATACCACCACTTTTAATTCCTCATTACGTATTGCCTGTTCCACCCACAACCGTGTCTCCCTATTGATACTGCCGTGATGCATTGCCATTTCTCCTGCAAACTCAGGATACTTCTCGAGTAAACGTTGAAACCAGATTTCGCATGCTGAGCGCACATTTGTAAATATTAATGTGGTTTTGCTTCTCCTCACAATTTCGGCAACCTCATCTATAAGATGCAATCCCATATGTCCGCGCCATGGATAAGCATCCATTTTTTCTGGTATGATAGAAAGTACCTTAATTTTCTTATCGATATTGGCACGGACTAAAACAGAATTCTCATACGCTTTAGAGCCTATTCCAAGCAGTACTTCTTTTGCCTGTTGTAAATTACCTATGGTGGCCGATATACCCCAGATACGAATTTGCGGGGCAATAGTCTTTAACCTTGACAAAGCCAGTTCCGTTTGTACACCCCGTTTTGTTCCCAGCAGTTCATGCCATTCATCAATGATAATCGCCGTACAATCTTTGAATACTTTTTCATAACCTTTTGAAGCAAGTAATAACTGTAGACTTTCAGGAGTAGTAATTAACAGGTCGGGCATTTTTCCTTTCTGTTTGGCACGTTCGCTTTGGGTTGTGTCTCCGGACCGGATACCAACAGTCATAGGAATACCCAGATCGATCACCACCTTTTCCGCAGCCTGTTTTATTTCTACAGAAAGCGCACGTAATGGAGTTATCCATATCGCTTTGAGTCCGGGTTTGTATTTTGTCTTGTAGTCCGGATTATCTTTAATATAACTCAGTACTACAGGAATCCAAAGCGCATACGTTTTACCACTCCCTGTTGGTGCATTCAGCAGTCCATTTTTACCCTGCAGGAAAGCAGTCCATGTCTTCTTTTGGAAAGGAAAAGATTTCCAACCCTGGCTCCGGAACCAATTTTCTGCTATAGCAAAGAGTTCGTCCCTGTTCATTCGGGAATCAGATTTTTTAAATCATCTATTGAATTGGCTTCATCGATTTTTTTATCATGTCGCCATCTGAGTATTCTTGGAAATCTTGTAGCTATACCGCTTTTATGCCTTTTTGAAAGAGCGATACCTTCAAATCCTATTTCAAACACCAGTTCAGGTGTTACACTTCTTACAGGACCGAAACGTTCAAGAGTATTTTTTTTGATCCAATCATCAACTTTACGGAATTCAGCATCCGTCAATCCGGAATATGCTTTTGCAAAAGTTACGAGTTCCCGTTTTCCTTCATTATCCTGCCACAGTGCAAAAGTATAATCTGTAAACAGGTTAGACCGTCTTCCATGACCCCGCATCGCATAAGTGAGTACGGCATCAATTACGAGTGGCTCTATTTTCCATTTCCACCAGTCTCCTTTTTTACGCCCGACAAGATATGGTGAACTGTTTCTTTTTAGCATCAGACCTTCGCTTCTCATTTCGCGTGCACGCATCCTTTCGGTAGTTACGTCTTCCCATGATTTTAACGGAACTCTTTCGGATAATTGTAATGGTATATTTTTATCCTTAACAAGATTGTATAAATCTTCCAACAGTTTTCTTCTTTCCCTATAAGGCAGATGTCTGACATCCTGATTATTCCATTCCAGTATATCATAAACTTTAATAATTACCGGCGTTTTCTGAAGCAGTGCCTGAGAGACTGTCTTACGCCCAATACGGGTCTGCAGATCATTGAAAGTACCAATCTGACCTTCCAGAAATGGCAGAATTTCCCCATCAATTACAGTACCATCAGGTATTACTCCTATAAACAGACCAAATTCCGGATATTTATCTGTGACCAGTTCTTCACCACGGCTCCAAACATATATTTCATTATCCCTAATGATCGTCTGTGAGCGAATTCCATCCCATTTATGTTCGATACTCCAGTCTTCAGGATTACCGAGATTGCTCACTTCCCCTTCAATAGGATAAGCAAGATAAAAAGGATATGGTTTGGATAGATAATCACTGCTTTTTTGGTCCAGTATGAGTTCCTGGAATGAGATCTTATCCGGGTTCCAGTCTCCCATGAGCTTATATGCCAATAAATCTTCATCCACCCCTTCGGCTTTTGAAAGTGCCCGTGTCATTAACTTCTGGCTTACCCCGATACGAAAGCTGCCGGTAATCAATTTGGTAAACACGAAACGTTCGTAATAATTCAATGCAAGCCAGTTTTGATGCAGATAAACCCGCTTTTCTTCATCCGTTTTCTTTTTGAGCGCTATAATTTCCTGTAGAAATTCTGTCAGGCTTTTATCGGAATGCTCTTTAGTCGTGGGGATGATTAATGCTATGGTTTCGGCGAGATCACCTACTATATGATAGCTTTCCTCGAATAGCCATAGTGGTATTTGGGCAAGCTCATTGGCCCAGAGCCTCAGCAAAGTCGTATTTACCGGTCTTGGAGGACGACGATGAGAAAGTATTGCAATTGTCCATACCTTATCCTCATCAGAAGCGTGCCGGAAATAGTCCGTAAGCGCATCCACTTTGACAGAAGTTTTATTAGAACTATCTAGTGTTTTTATAAGTTCGGCGAAGTTTTTCATACTGTAATTTCTGATTCTTCTTTAGCATCCATTTCTGCCGTTTCACCTTCATATTGTGTATGTTCGGTTCGGGCATCATAACCCAATTCGCGTAAGTATTTAGAAAATATATCCGAATACCCATGCGTACAGATCACTTTTTCAGCACCCGTTGCTTTGATACTGTCGAGAAGACCGTACCAATCACAGTGGTCACTCATTACAAACCCTTTGTCGATTGCCCTTCTTCTCCTTGCGCCCCGAAAAGCCATCCAACCACTTGCAGACCCTGTAACAAAAGGGGTCATTTTCCTAATCCATACACTTCCGTGTGCACTTGGAGGAGCCAACACCATACTTCCCAGGAGTTCTTCTTTTTTTGTATCTCTGGTGATCAATGTGGTGGGTGGGAAATCTACCATTGGCCGAAGTACCTGTGTCATATTTTCGACTGCCCCGTGAGTATATATTTTTCCAATATCTGTATCCAGGTATTTTAATAATCGTTGTGCTTTTCCAAGCGTATATCCGAACAGTATAGAAGTCTTACCTTCTGCCCTGTTCTCTGCCCACCAGTTATTAATACTGGTCATTACCTCGGCCTGTGGCAGCCAGTTGAATGCCGGTAGCCCAAAAGTACATTCAGTAATAAATGTATTGCATTTGACTACTTCATATGGAGTTGATATGCCGTCATCTTCTGTTTTGTAATCACCTGTAAATACCCATACTTCGCCTTTGTATTCTACGCGGATCTGGGAACTGCCGATAATATGTCCGGCTGGATGCAGTGAGAACTTTACGCCATTGATTGTAAACGTTTCGTTCCATTCTTTACCCGTAACATTGATGTCGCCGAGACGATGCCGTATAATAGGTACATTCATTCGATGAGTAATATAATTCTTGTGTCCCCAGCGTGAGTGATCCGAATGTCCATGCGTGATAATAGCATTGGTTACCGGTTTCCATGGGTCTAGATATACATCTGCCTGATGGCAATAAATTCCCTTGTCATTAAAAGCCAGCAGTGGTATTTTCATAGTAATTTATTTAGTCCATAGCTTTATAAAATTACGACCCTAACAATTGGGATAATATGGATTTATAAGAAGTTTAACTTTTGTTTCATCAACTTTTGGATTGAAATATAATACTGGCTTATTCTATTGAAGGAATACTTTGTATGTCAGTTACTCTAACGCAACTATGGCTTTACTATGGCTTTTCCATGAACTAATAGCGGTATGGTACCGGTATGGTAGCGGTATAGTAGCGGTATGGTTGTATTTAAAAATGGAGATTTGCAGTAAAATGGTTTTATCTCTGAATGAGATTTTATCTCTGGATGGGATAAATTACTCTACAGAATAGAGAATAAAGTAAAGTGATGTAAATTTAATAAAATTCATTTAAATATTGAAATTAGCTTTTAAAATTTCTGATTTTGAGATTTTGTTATCAAATTCGTAAAATCATATCCATTGCAAATACATTTTGTATCTTTGCAGCGCAAAATTTTGATAATTCATAAAACTTATTAATATGCTTAAAGGATTTTTTAATGTGCCAAAAGCGGTGAATGAACCGGTGAAATCTTACAAACCGGGCAGTCCCGAAAAAGAAGCGGTTTTAGCGGCTTATAACAAGATGTGGAATGAGACAATTGATGTCCCGTTGTATATTGGAAATGAGGAGATCAGAACAGGGAATACCCGTACTATGACATCTCCGCATAACCACAAACACGTTGTTGGTACATATCATCTGGCTGAAAAAAAACATGTTGAGCAGGCTATTGCCAATGCGCTTGAAGCTAAAGATAAATGGGCAGACCTTGCATGGGAACAGAGAGCGGCTATCTTTTTGAAAGCAGCAGAACTTATTGCCGGTCCTTATCGTGCGAGAATCAATGCTGCTACTATGATTGGGCAGTCAAAAAATGTATTCCAGGCAGAAATTGATGCTGCATGTGAACTGATAGACTTCCTTCGTTTTAATGTAGAATTTATGGAGCAGATTTATGGTGACCAGCCAAAATCGACTTCTGATATGTGGAACAGGCTTGAATACCGTCCGCTGGAAGGATTCATTTATGCCATTACCCCTTTCAACTTCACAGCTATTTCTGCAAATCTTCCTGCAAGTGCTGCCATGATGGGAAATGTAGTCGTATGGAAACCGAGTGACAGTCAGGTATTTTCTGCCAAAGTAATTATAGATGTATTTAAAGAAGCAGGCGTTCCGGATGGTGTTATCAATGTTGTTTTTGGAGATGCACAGATGATCAGCCAGACTATTTTTGACAGTGCTGATTTTGCAGGGATCCATTTTACAGGTTCGACGCATGTCTTTAAAGAAATATGGAAAAACATAGGAACTAATATCCATAAATATAAAACGTATCCAAGAATTGTAGGTGAGACCGGAGGTAAAGATTTTATCGTTGTCCATCCATCTGCAAATGTAAAACAGGTAGTAACCGGGATTGTTCGTGGTGCATTTGAATACCAGGGACAGAAATGTTCTGCGGCTTCCCGTGCTTATATCCCGCAGAGTCTATGGCCGGCAGTTAAGGAACAACTGATTGCTGATGTTAAAACGCTTAAAATGGGTGCTCCGGATGATTTTGGAAACTTTATCACTGCTGTTATCCATGAAGGTTCATTTGACAAACTGGCGAGTTATATTGACCAGGCGAAAAAAGATAAAGATGCGGAAATTATTGTTGGAGGTAATTATGATAAGTCTGTTGGTTATTTCATTGAACCGACAGTAATTGTTACTACTGATCCACATTATACTACTATGGAAACTGAATTATTTGGGCCTGTGATGACACTTTATGTGTATGAAGACAGCCAATGGTCAGAGACTTTAAAGCTTGTTGATACTACTTCCGAGTATGCGTTAACAGGGGCAATTTTCAGCCAGGATCGTTATGCGATTGCAGAAGCTACTGAGGCGTTGAAAAATGCGGCAGGGAATTTTTACATTAATGACAAGCCGACCGGAGCTGTTGTGGGTATGCAGCCATTTGGGGGAGCGAGAGCTTCGGGAACAAATGACAAGGCAGGATCTGCATTGAACTTATTGCGTTGGGCTTCGCCAAGGACTATTAAAGAGACATTTGTTACTCCGGAGGATTACAGGTATCCATTTTTGGGGGAATAATTCAGAGAGAAAAGAGCCAAGAAACAAGAGGCAAGATTTAGAATGAAAACCGCAATGAACATGATATGTTTGTTGCGGTTTTTGCTTGTATTGAAGTTTATTTAGAACAATTTTATTGTCGTTTTATTGTCTTTTTCTCGCAAAGGCGCTAAGTCGCAAAGGTATTGCAGTAATTGTATTGTGGTAAATTAAGGCGCCACGTACTAACTTCGTTAGTTTGGATTGGGGTTACTATACGTTGCATCCCTTCCGTAACTTCGGAATCGAGATCAATTCTTGCTTTTTCTTTCTATACTTTAAACTTCAATGGCAGGTGGACTACTTTTTTGGTTTCGAAGAATTCGTTGGTGAAAAATTCTGAGATGTTGTATTCTGTTGCTTTAGGGAAGTCTTTTAATTCTTCTGTGAGGTCACCGCCTTTGAGGTAGAGGATTCCGTTGTGGAGTTTGTGTTTGTTCTTTTTCTTGATTTTGCCACTGACCCATGAGACGAAGTCGGGCATGTTTGTGACAGCACGACTTACGATGAAGTCGAAGTCGCCTTTTACATTTTCTGCGCGGATCTGTTCTGCTTTTACGTTTTTAAGTTCGAGGGCTTCGGCAACGGCTTTTACTACGTTGATTTTTTTTAATATCACATCTATCAGGTAAAATCTCGTTTCTGGATACATTATTGCTAGAGGTATACCGGGGAAACCGCCACCGGTTCCAACGTCAAGGACAAAAGTACCGGGTTCAAATTTATTTATTTTGGCAATGGCCAGAGAATGCAGTACGTGTTTGGTGTACAATTCGTCAATATCTTTACGTGAAATCACGTTTATTTTGGCATTCCAATCGTGGTATAATGCTTCTAATTTGGCAAACTGTTGTTGTTGCAGTTCAGTCAGATAAGGGAATTGCTTGAGAATTTCTTCCATTTTATAAATTTTCACAAAAGTAATCAATTCTGCTGTGAAATTTTTAAGCATTTTATCCGTTTACATTATTAAGAATATTTACCTTTGGAACTCTATTTTAGATTAATTATAAATTATGAATACTACTATTCCGACTTTTTCAAAACAGGACAGTATGAAGTTCTTCAGAACCCTGAATTCCAGGGTAAACAATTACTTTAAAGAAAATAACATTCAAAAAACCGGAAACTGGAAAATCCATCTTAAGGCGGTTATTATGTTTATCATTTTCCTGACTCCTTATTTTTTAATACTTACGATAGACATGCCTTTTTGGGTAATGCTATTGCTTTCTATAGTAATAGGCGTAGGAATGGCCGGCGTAGGAATGAATGTGATGCATGATGGTAACCACGGTTCGTATTCCAACAAGTCATGGCTTAACAAATTTATGGGCGGCAGTATTTACATCCTTGCGGGGAATGTGTATAACTGGCAGGTTCAACACAATGTATTACACCACACTTACACCAATATCCACGGGCATGATGAAGATCTTGACGCGGGAAGGATCATCCGTTTTTCACATGAGGCGAAATGGCATAAATTCCATAAGTTCCAGCATTATTATTCTGTATTTTTATACGGATTATTGACGTTCAACTGGGCGATCACGACCGATTTCAAGCAAATGAGGAGTTATCTGAAGCGAAAACTATCTTATGGAGAACCACAGAGTCCGGCAAAATTATGGACTGTACTTGTAATCACTAAAGTTATTTATATTTCTATCTGGTTAGTGCTTCCTATGATCCTGGGGATCACCTGGTGGAAAGTATTGCTTGGTTTTCTTGCCATGCACTATACTGCAGGACTGATATTAAGTGTTGTATTCCAATTGGCACACGTTGTTGATGAGACTACAAATCCAGCACCGGATGAAAACGGGGAAATGGAGAACACCTGGGCTATACATCAATTGTATACTACGGCTAATTTTGCACCTAAGAACAAGATTGTAAACTGGTTTACAGGTGGGCTTAACCATCAGATCGAACACCATATTTTTCCTAACATCAGCCATATCCATTATGGTAAAATAGCTGAGATTGTAAAGGAAACCGCTAAGGAATGTAATCTTCCCTATCATGAATTCAAAACCATGCGTGGCGCTGTAATCGCACATTTCAAACATTTGAAGGAGCTGGGACAGAACCCGCAGCTTGCATAATTAATAAACCATAACTACAAACAGGAGTATACAATGAACCCATTATCGGACAGGATTAACAATTTATCAACTTCACAGACACTTGCCATGGCAGCTTTGGCAAGGGAATTAAAAGCACAGGGAAAAGACATTATCAGCTTAAGCTTAGGCGAACCTGATTTTAATACCCCTGATTTTATTAAAGAAGCGGCAAAAAAAGCAATAGATGAAAATTACAGCACCTACTCCCCTGTTGACGGGTATGCTGAATTGAAAGATGCTATTTGCAGAAAATTCAAGAGAGATAATAATCTGGATTACAAACCGGCAAACATTGTTGTTTCTACCGGTGCGAAACAATCTTTATACAATATAGCCCAGGTAATGCTGAATGAGGGAGACGAAGTGATCCTTCCTGCACCTTACTGGGTAAGTTATTTTGAAATCATAAAAATGTCGGGGGGTATTCCTGTGGAAGTACCAACTTCAGTAGAAAGTGATTTTAAAATCACACCGGAACAGCTTGAGAAAGCGATTACTCCAAAAACGAAAATGATCTGGTATAGTTCGCCATGTAATCCAAGTGGGTCTGTTTACAGCCGTGAGGAGCTTACTGCCTTATCTAAAGTTTTAGAAAAGCATCCAAATATTTATGTGGTTGCTGATGAGATCTATGAGCATATTAATTTCTCAGGGACTTTCTGCAGTGTTGCTTCTATACCGGGTATGTTTGACAGGACTATAACTGTAAACGGGGTTGCGAAAGCTTTTGCTATGACAGGATGGAGAATCGGTTATATCGGTGCGCCGGAATTTATTGCTAAAGCGTGTACAAAAATGCAGGGGCAGGTAACGAGTGGTGCGAATTCTATTGCACAGAGGGCTACTATTACTGCTGTTGATGCTGATCCTTCGGTATTAAAATTTATGGTAGATGCGTTTCACAAGAGAAGGGATCTGGTTGTTGGTTTGATTAATGATATTCCCGGGTTGAAACTTAATGTTCCTGAGGGGGCGTTTTATGTATTTCCTGATGTTTCTTCTTATTTTGGGAAGACATTAAATGGAACGGAGATTAAAAATGCTGATGATTTCTCTATGTATCTTTTATCTGAGGCTAATGTAGCGACAGTTACGGGGGATGCGTTTGGGAATCCGAATTGTATCCGCTTTTCTTATGCGACGAGTGAGGAGCAGTTGATTGAGGCATTGAGACGAATAAAAGAAGCTTTGGCTTAATTTATATATACAGCCCCGGAAATCCGGGGCTTTTTTTTGCTTTTATTTGAAGTAGATTATTATTTTATTCTTAAGCCAATTATTTTACTTTTATTAATAACTTCTGGTTCTCCTAGATTAGAGGATGAAACGCTGATGACGCTGATAATCCCGAAGCTTCGGGATCGGGACTGATTTCATTTTGTTTGTAATTAATTTTATTGCGATTTTCTCGCGTTTTATAAAAAATAAATAATTTTTAAAACCATTAAGAAATTAAGGTTAATTAAGTTGTATCGTGTTGATGAGTTAATTAGAGATATTGACTGGGGATTATAGAGAGAGGATATAGATTAGAGAATATGGAATAATGACAGAAATGTATTATTTTTATAGTCTTATACAGATGAGCTCCGGGAGCATCATTTCCACCATAAAAATTTAGAGATGTCAAAAATATTATTACTTGGTTCGGGTGAACTTGGAAAAGAATTTGTTATAGCTGCACAACGAATTGGGCAGACGGTTATTGCGGTTGATAGTTATGAGAATGCACCTGCTATGCAGGTTGCCCATGGATTTGAGGTTATCAATATGCTTGATGGGGATGCTCTTGATGCTATAGTTGCGAAACATAAACCTGATTTTATTGTTCCTGAGATAGAGGCGATCCGTACGGAGCGTTTTTATGATTATGAGAAGCAGGGCATTACTGTGGTTCCTTCTGCGAAAGCGGCGAACTTTACGATGAACAGGAAAGCTATACGTGACCTGGCAGCTAAGGAGCTTGGACTTAAAACTGCTGATTACAGATATGCTACTTCGGCAGAAGAGCTTAACCAGGCTGTTTTAGAGGTTGGAATGCCTTGTGTGGTAAAGCCATTGATGTCGTCATCCGGAAAAGGACAGTCTACAATCAAAACAGAATCGGATATTGCGAAAGCGTGGAGTTATGCTGTTGAAGGTTCGCGGGGTGATGTAGTTGAAGTTATTGTTGAGGCATTTGTAAATTTTAATTCGGAGATCACATTGCTTACAGTGACCCAGAATAATAATCCGACATTGTTTTGTGCGCCTATAGGCCACAGGCAGGAGAGAGGCGATTATCAGGAGAGTTGGCAGCCGGCAAGGATTTCTGATAAGGATCTTTATGAGGCA
>Ga0247742_10002049_pt1 | contig 13471 bp, 17 predicted proteins | sample UWRJL208509C2_FD_180944 | JGI IMG/M metagenome (GOLD analysis project Ga0247742, IMG submission 180944) | Plant litter microbial communities from Arlington Agricultural Research Station in Wisconsin, United States - UWRJ-L208-509C-2 | ecosystem: Environmental > Terrestrial > Plant litter >...
TCCTCATCACACCGAAGTTACTCCCTGATCTCGAGTACCACGAGAGGATGAAGGTTCTTTGTGTAAACAACGGGGAGTGGCTGCCTGAGGAAAGGAATTTGAGTGGAAAGATGATGGACATGATCAATGGGTTCCTCGCGGCGAATGGTGGAAAGAGGAGAGGGCCCAATGAACAATAAGCTTACCTCTGAACTTCCACTCTTCACACCTCAACTGGTATCTCTTACTGACTCGTTGGCTGCGCTTAATGCTTGTGCACTTTTCCTTGCATATATTTTATTTTAACAGCTGCTATTTCTGCTGGGTTCATTGGCGACCCTCATACCTTACGTCTCAACTGACTACAGTAGAGTACTTTATTTTCTATTCTATGCTATACTCGAGCATGTAACCTTCTTCGTAGTGCATGATCACAGATTCATCATTGACTCACATACGTTCGTTTCATTTATTCATTTATCATCGCAAGCGCACCTGACCTAGCCACGGCGCTTGCATCTAACCTGTTGCCATATCGGGACATTGTAAGACAGGACCCTTTTGCTTCCTACCATCATCCTCGAATTTTCCTCCTCGAGGATCACACCAACCACTCGAAGTGTACAAGTCGGTCTTTACTACATGGCTACCACGACAACGGCTACGACTTCTGTAACCAATACGGTCAACACGAACTTAGCACACCTCTCACAGGAGGAGCAAGACGCGCTGAAGGCTGCTGTCTTTCAACGCCTGCATCCGCGCCTTTATCTTGAAAGATTTTTCGCAGAAGATATTCGGCCAGATGGACGCACATTTGATGGCTTCCGCGACGTTTCAGTGAATGTGGGTGAGTTATAACTTCTCTTCATGGGGAATGTGTGCCAAATGTTGATTTCAACTATCTACCATGGAAGCATAGGCTCGATCTCTACAGCAGATGGGTCAGCGCTAGTACGGATGGGTAATACCACTGTTGTGTGCGGTATAAAGGCTGAGATTGCCGAACCGGAGCTGGACAAAGAAGATGAGGGCTTCCTAGGTGGGCTATCGCTCATCAAACATTAAGGTTGCGTCTGACTTCTGTGATTGTTTTTAGTGCCCAATGTCGACCTTCCAGCCATGTGTTCTCCTAAGTTTAAACCTGGTCCTCCAACGGAGGAAGCCCAAGTTCTCTCAGATCGCTTAAATCAAGCCCTCCTCATGTCAGTCTTTGCCGATCACCCTCGTTTCGTTTATCTTACCCTTTTTAGCTCAAAGTTTCTCTCGTTGAAAACACTCTGCATCGAGAAAGGCAAAAATGTCTGGTCACTGTATGTTGATGCAACGTGCATAAACTACGACGGCAACGCGTTCGACGCGACTTTGTTGGCTATGGTAGCTGCTTTGAAAAACAGTACGTACCGACCACGCTGTCCTGACTACGAGACCCTCACAATTCACGCAGCGACTCTTCCTCACGCGACATACAATCCTGATACGAATCAGACTTTGTGTTCTCGTAGGTCACCACGTGTACCCCTTCAACTGTCCTCAAGCACACCCATTAGCATGTCCTTTGGCATATTTGATTCGTAAGTTCGATTTTCCTGCTATGCATTTCGCGAGAGCTAAATTTGCGATTATAGAAAAAAAGTACTCTCAGACCCAACATCATTTGAAGAAGCTCTTCTTGATACATCCATCGCTGTTGTGGTGGGCAGCGATGGTGAGGTTATTTCGGTATCTCAACTTGGCTCCGCGATGCTGGATTCAGGTGGAGAAGGAGATAAAGTAGATGCCCTGCATGAATGTATTGATACCGCAAAGGCTCAAAGAGCGGTTCTCGCTGCCCAGTTTTTTCAATAGATGCCTTGGCTTGATCAACTTGAATGTGAAATCAACATGAAATTATTTTTGTGCGATTTGTCGCCAAGGTCGGCCCGTCGGCTCCGCATCGGTCCGTCAAATCCGTGGGAAGGTTGGTCGGAAATTTCAGCTGTTCGCGCTCTCTCAAGCTTGCCAGTTCATATATCCTGGAGGGATGTCGCAATCTGTTGGTAATGTAGGTATTGTTCACAGTTCAAACACGTTCTTTACTTACCCGGGTTTACACAGACTGCGCTTGCCTATGCCAGAGTATGGCATCACGTTGACGCTTCTGAGCGTGTCCTTGGTAAACTCGCGGAACGAATAGCATTGGTGTTAATGGGCAAGCACAAACCCATCTATGATCCTAGTGGTACGTCTCCTTCGTAATCCCACTTTCTACGTCCTTATGCCTCCTTAGTGGACTGCGGCGACTATGTCATTGTCACAAACTCTCGGAAGGTCAAAGTTACAGGCAGGAAAGAACAACAGCTGCTTTTCCGCAAGCACACGATGTACGCTGGTGGTCTGAAAGAAACGCCATATCAGACTATGAAGGATAGGCGTCCGGATGAGGTGCGTCTAGCTTTGACGGTCGTCTGAAATTATGTTCACTGGTCATTCTTCCCACCAGATCATCCGACACGCTGTTTCAGGCATGTTGCCAAAGAACAAACTACGAGAACGGCGCCTTGAGCGTCTTAAAATCTTCCCATCCTTCAAGATGGGTAAAGTTGGTGCAAACATCGTGCGGAGCTGGGAGGATGGAACGCTACCTTCCGATTTCGACCCCTCGAAACCGACCTTCGCTTTGACACTCCAGAAACTGAGCGAGAAGAAGGACATCGCTGGCCAGCAAGCTGAAGCCACTTCATCATAGAGTTGCATATCTTTACAATATATCTCAAATAATAAAGTAATTTCCAGCAACCTTTGTTGGAAGAGACACAACGGCATGTGGATACTGCTACGAATGGAAGAAAGGTTTTACTGTCGACTGCGGGATTTTCGTCTCGACTCTCTCGCAGTCTAAGGTGCAAAATGTAAAAGAAGCCTGTTGTGATACACTCCCTAAAGCAGGAATGTGGGATCACCGATGCTCATCTTCCGAGTCTGAATTATCTGTATCACTCGACCGCGAGGATTCGTCCTCCGATATGGGACGCGTTCCTTCCTCGGAACCAGACTCAGAGTCTTCGTCTGGGCGAATGTCCGGAGGCGACGTGGTGTGGTCGGTGGTACGTTTCGTCCGGGGTTGATCAGCAGATTCGTCTAGCTCGTCTTCGTCTTCATCAGAACCAGATCTGGTGTCGTTGCTCTTCGGAGGCGAAGAACCTTCCTGATTCCCGACGTTCGCACTATCGGAGTTCTCTGCCTCTTCATGAAGCCTTTGTGTGTCGGTCGCCCATTCGTCCGGGATTTGAGGTATTAGTGTATGAAGTATGTGTTCTTGAACGAGCATTCCTAAGATCGCACTGTGAGATTTGGTGCGCAAAGTTAGAAGTACTGCCCACCTAATGCCAATATGGCAGAACCATCTAGGACCTTGTACATGTCTGTGTACAGCTTGGAAGATGGACGTCGGCCACTTCTTCCATTCTTCGGCCGGGTTGATCCATTTCCCCCACTTGCGTGTCCGCTGTCATCGTCCGATCCAATATCTGACTTTGACATGGAAGAAAGTCGGGAGTGGCCCCGAGACGACGAGGAAGGGGTAGGAGAAGCAGAAGGTGAGATAAGACCCTCGCCAGCCTTCTTTTGACCTTCGCGCAGTTGTTTCCTCATTTTCCGTTCTTTACGAAACTGTCGCGAAATGTTCAGGAGTTGGCCTCTTTCCGTGTAGAACTCAGAGGCAAAGCGATGGATGACCTTGAGTAAATCCTAACGATACAGCAATGAAGTATAACCTTAAGATAGTTTGAAGAAAACGTACTGGTGATGGCTCCGGAACCTCATTCAAAGTCGATTCGCCCTCTTGAGGTTCGTCCAAGTCAAATGCGGATGAAGTGGACGCCATAGTAGACGCATTGAGGTACTCATAATCTGCTATGAACTTTTGCTTCTTTGCCTTTCGATGGTCGGTTCGCTTTGGTTTGCGTTTCAAATTTAGACTTTCTGGACCACCATCGTCTCCAGAGGATTGTCGATCAGCGTCCTTGAATGTCTCGTCTTCGGGTGCATTCTCGGTCGACTCGACCTTCCCCTTTTTCTTCCTGAACTTGGGCACGCTCCCAGAACCTCCAGCATCTCGGGCAATCCAGGTCGAACGAGCATTCTGCACAGACACTTTCGCTATTGCAGGCCTGAGATTTGTAGGTTTCTGATAAACCCGAGTGCCGTCTGGATGAAGCCTTAGCTCTGAGTAGTCGTAAACGGTGCTCCTTCGAGGCTCTGTCATGTCCTCTGAATATGATATACAGGACAGAGTTGGGACACAGTCATTCAAGAGCCGTTGGTTGTCAAAGATCTCAAGCGCGATCTCAGGCTGTCCACATGGCAGTTGGGGTCCAAGCGGACCGGCGCGCTTCACCCCGCCTAGTTCAAGACTTTTTCTGGCCGCTGATTGGCTGAACCGCTCAAGAGGAAATTACATGAGAAACAAAATTGGGACGAGTAGTCAAACTTGGATCATTTCTGTCGCAGTAGCGCAGAAGTTTCGCGAATGGCACTGGACATCCTACTGGGGCTTAATGTGAAGTAACGGCCATTTATTTTGTATCAGGGGAAGAAGCGCCCATGGGAAGGCAAGACCCTCATATGAAGCAAACTGGAACAAAGTAACGTGGGCTCCAATATTCTTCCCTTCTAATCAAGTTTGAAAAAAAACGGCGTTGGAGTCTCCGAGATGCAATAATTGATACGTCTTATTCTACATGTTTCATGCGGGAGTATGATTCAAAATACATTGTGGGTGGCCCTAACTTCAACAACACGAGTTGATATCAATATAGAGTCTAGACAGAGAAGTTCACCACGATTTGGCCGTTTGATCGCAGCAACTGGAATCCATTCGGTCAGCAGGCCGCCTTCGATCTTAACAGAGTTTTTCTTATATCTAAAAGCTTAATTTCGGGGCTTCGTTGGCCCTTTTCAGAGCGGTCGGTCGCTTAATAACGAAGAGATCGATCTACGGACTTCTGACAGTTGAGAAGAGTCGACGTTTATTCGGATATCGGAATTACAATGTCAACGTTTCAACAGTCATCCAAAGTGCCACGAACAACTTATCCTGTCATCCAAGGGTCAAAGAGATGCCTGAAAGAGCCTACCTATTTGACAAGCTGTCCTCGAGGGCGTGGTGTCCATGTGCGAACCTGGGGTTTAGGCTGCGAGTGACGTTAGAATGTTTGTCATATTTTGTACAAGGCGGTGTCTCTGACAGTGATTGAGGCTCTGGCTCCGCACACCTGCAAAAATGAGATAAGCTCAGACCAGCAGCGCTCCTTCATATTAGGAGCACCAGTAGAGTAGGGTAGCGCGCTCTTTCTGATTGCCTTCCAGAGATATTCATGTCCCTGATCCTGGAGATTTCCGCGCCTCATGTTCTATCGTTTAGCGATGCGGACTTAAGTGGCAATGGATTACGGAGGGACCTGGTACCGATTTGCGCAGAAGCACCAGTGGCATTCAATACTACAGCAGAAATGTGGAATTTTCGAAGAAAGGAATCAATAGGATCGGTGTCACAGCGGCCACCAAATCCTATGGCATTTGTGTCTCATACAGAGCGCCAATCCGGGCCTGTACATGTCAACCTTTCAGTAGATGGGCGTATACCAGTAATTGTTTACTGGTGATGTGGTATTATTATTCAGTAAATCTTGCAGCAATCTTAGAGACCCCTTGGAAACCAATGTGATCAACATCCATGTGGCCAGATACTCTCTGAACCCATATATTCACTACAGGCAGCTCCGCGGGACCGTCACCAGCTATAGCAAGGCGGCTACTAGGGCACGAGGTGCACGACTTAGTTTGGCACTCACAATTGCCTTAAATGGAAACAATCGATTGATGGGTGACACGTGGCCTCAGGCCAACGAAAATCTGCATTATGATTGATCGCTTAATTTCTTAATTCCTGTTCCTACTCACACCTACAAATGGACGACGAAACCCTTCAGATAGTTGAAAGGTCTCTTCTCAGAAGCAAATGGGATGATCGTGCAACTGGACCACTGTCGTCCATTCTTGATCTGACCAAATTGGTGGTAGAGTGCCGGTTTCGCGATGTTCTGCTGTCTGAGCAGACGCGCTCCCTGATTAGGCCCCTGACTGACGAAACAACTCAAGCCTTCCGCGACTTGGTGGATATCTCTATATCATCTTCGATCGATCCTGTGGAGGCAGAGCTATTGTATTTGATTACTTCCATAGCCTGCCTCCAAGCATTCGTGCAAGCGAATTGGACCGGACCAGATCTCGACGTCACTCCCTTGGATCTCCTAACAGATGCCTCTGATACCTCCAGAGAGCGGCATGAGAAATTCATCCACGCCAAAGCTGTATCGGAGCTTGCCTACGGAGGTGAACCTGCCTACCACCTCGCCAAATTTCCCGCATTCTTGAGGCTGTCTCAACTATTTGTAGCATATCCATTCAGTCACATACAGTCTGCGCCATGGTGGAGACTCCGAATAGCATCTGTGCATCAAAGAATCCTGGATGAACCGGTCGCATTGACAGAAGACCTTCGTGCATCATTGGAACCATTGCATTCCACTTTCGCTAACGATCCCGACCTTGCCGGGCGGATGTATTTGGAGCTGGGCCTTTTCGAATACTACTTCTCACAAGATAGGATCGCGGCGGAGTACTTCGTGAAAGCGGCGAGGTCGACAGGGATGGAATATGAATTGACCGGAGCGTTGGGTAAACGAACGAAATTTCAAGTCACCGAACTCTCCCAACTCGTCTTGCTTGCCCATGGTCATCTGAAGGATGAAACGGAGTCCGAATCGCCGCAGCCGAAAGATACGAGGGGTTCTGAAACCAACTCCAGACCCTCAACTACCACAATCAGGCTTCCGGAAACTTTGGCCCTCAACGACGACACACTGTTAGAGCAGACAGAGTTCACGTCTTCCACACCTTCAGGGTCAGGCTCCCGCTTGAGTCACATCAATCCCTCATCGCAACCACCCCTTCATCCTATCGACCAGAGCATTCTGCTCTCCCTCTGTCTCAACGTTCGAAACACCTCCCCTACTCATGGTCTCACTTCCGAACAAATGGCTCCGTACGTTGAGCGCGTCATTTCCCACCCGAAGAACTGGTCAGTCCACACGATGGCCCTTCTGCTGCGATCGCGGTTGGAATCGTCACGCACACGCACGGTGGAACGATCGACATTCCAGCTGCAAGCACTAATAGAACAAATGCCAACCTCTGATTCTTCGCCGTCAGAAAGGCTTATCTACTTCCACTCTATCCCACTTCCCAGCAGATGGGAAATGGAAAAGGAGCTCGCCCAGAGGTACCTCAGTCTCGGTGTGATTAAATCGGCATTGGATATTTTCAAGCGCCTCGAGATGTGGGAAGACGTGGTGAAGTGCTACGGAGCTCTGGAAAAACCGGAGAAGGGAATCACAATCGTGCGAGATTTGTTGGAAGGCAGAAAGGAGCAAGTCGATACCGTTATATCGCGTGGAAAGTACGCATCAACGAGACAGAAGGACCTACAGGACACAGCTCGAGAGGCGAAACTGTGGTGTTTACTAGGAGACCTGGAAGCGGCGAACGCGTCCGATCACTACCAGAAAGCTTGGCAGGTCTCAAACTCAACTTCGGGGAGAGCAATGCGATCTCTTGGTGGGTACTACTTCGCGCGAGCGAAGTACTCGGAGGCCGTTGATTGCTTGACCAAAGCAGTCAAGATTAACCCTCTCCTGACCCGATCCTGGTTCATCCTCGGGTGCGCGTGCATGCGTCTCGAGAAATGGGAAGGAGGAAGGGATGCCTTCTCCCGCTGCGTTGCAATTGATGAAGAAGATGGAGAGAGCTGGAACAACCTCGCCAGCATGTATCTCCGTATAGGTGCAAGAAAAACGGCACCTGAAGTCATTGGAGACAGTACTGAATTGTCATCAACCAAAGTTCGTCCACCAGCTCTGATTCTATTGGCCTTCATGTGCTAATCTCATGATATTTCTCTCCACCTGGGCTACAGACCGAGAAGGTCTCAACCGGAGAGACCTCGTTACAGATCGACGGACCCTCTAATACGATCCCATTTGAGCACAAAATGCTTGCGTTTCGAGCGCTTAAGCAGGGTTTACGGTACAGTTACGAGAACTGGCGCATGTGGTACAACTATATGATTGTATCCATGGACGTCGGTGAGCTCCAAGAAGCATGCCGTGCGCTTGGCCGTATCGTGGAGCAGACAGGAGACAAGGCGGGATCTCTCGCCGTTGATGAGGATGTCCTTGACCGACTCGTCGATGCCGTCACTCGTGCTCCCGCTAACCCCGAGGATGCTATTGCAGAAGGCGATGGGGCTGCACAAAATTCGAACGAAGGTCATGGTTTATACAAGAACGTGCTGTCCCTGTTTGAACGAACGCTCCTCCCGCGATTATCCTCCCCACGTATTTTCCGTTCGTACGCACGCTTGCTTTCTTGGCAAAGTCAGTGGGAAGATGCGATCAAGGCCTACCTGGATGCGTATCGATGCGGCTCTGCGGGGACGATCGAGAAAGGCGAGATAGACACAGAAAAATGGCGGGACGTCGTGTCTGAGGTGGAGGAGATTGTGGATATTTTGAGGAACTTTGGCCCGCGCGTCGAGAATTACAAGTGGAAGCTGCAAGCACGCAGCATCATCCGTACTTTCATGGGCCGGAGTCGCGACTTCGAAGATGAGCCGGAATGGGAGAGGTTAACAAACTTGCAGGAAGAGTTGCGTAAGGGGAACGATGAATAGAGCTTTACTCCCGAAATGGAATGACAACACGGTGATTTTTGCTGTCGACTTGTGACAAGTTTCCGGATGCGATCTAACATGAAAGTTCAGGGTTGTGTGGTATTGAAGCTTTAAGTTCATGACCGTCGCGGATTTAGGTGGGCATGCGTAGATGGATATGGCAGGGGCAGCTCGTCTGATTAAGTTTGATAAAAAAGAAACACACCCTGGGATGGGAGGTGACGAGATAAATGGAAGGTGGCATGGATTGCAACGTACTTCTGACATAGGGGCTCCGAAATTAAAGACTCAAGCTAAAAGCATTTAGACGATTGTGCAGATAATCATAGCTGACTCTCCAGTAGCTAGATGGAGGCGTTATTTCAGCACGCAAGTGACGATGTAGTGATTAATGATATTACTGAAGATAATAGGGAATAGCAGGTGGAGAGAGGCAGAGGGTCATTGTATGGATATGTATACATATTGTATGTCGAGTCTTGAGCGTAAGGGTATTTTAATGAGATACTAGAAATTTTGGGTACTAACATGACAAAATTTACCATCCGAGAGCCAGCGCCATCCGATTCAGAACCAATGTCGTTACGATTTCCGTGACCAACCCCATGGCGTTCCTGTGTATGATGAGCTTCGCATAGTATTGCTGGTCCGGCGGGCTGACTTCCCATGTCGCCAGTGTGGTACGACCATCCAGACACTGAATCCGGAAGCAGGAGCAGAACGATTCGGGGCAAAAGAGGAGAAATTAGATCAATGTCAATGACCAAATGACATTGGAGACAGCAGCGAGGCTGAGGAAGTTGAAAGGGGAAAGGCTCACCTCCATGCGATGCGAGCCTATCCTCCATTTGTAGTCCCTGCCATTTTGTCCTCTAAAATAACGCGATCTATGTGAAGAAATGAGTGAGCTAATCACGATAAAACGAAGTGATAACCAGAAGGTGCGGCGACGCAGCTGATATGTACATGGGCGAGAGATAACAGAAAGAAATTTAGACCTACAGGCTTCCTTCGCGCCTTCCTGGACGGAGAAAGAAAGACATTGGGATATTGGTGCGGTTGTTGCCGTACACAATGTAACCTGCACTGCTCTCCGGTCCGAGGTAGAAATATGAGTTGTCGGGGCCCATGATGCTTGGGTGCTGTTGCGACCAAGCAGCCTCGCGGGCCAGGCGGATAACAGGATTAGGGTTTTGCGCGACCTGTCATAAAAAACGTGCGACTGTCAGTGATATTCGCCGCATATGATTTTGGGTTGCATGCCTCTTGTCTACAAACGATAGCATTAGCAAGCTAGTAAGTCTGTAAAACCAATAAACGTACATCGTAAATGCGGCGCGCCTTTCATGGTCAATGAAATGGTGCTTCAATGGATCGTCGCCGTACTGGAGGAGCGTAAAGGGTCCCGATGACGAAGACATGTCCAAGATGCGCGCTTAACGACCGCTGGAGAACTGTTCAAAAGATGTGCGAAGGGAAGAAGGAGGGAGGCAAAAATGAAGCCAGAGGAGCCAGGAAATAAATGGACCGCGAAGTCTGCCTTAGCAAGCAAGGCTCTAGCGGGATATCCAGATCTCCTTTTTCTGCTTCTCGAGCAGCAGGCAGGAAGACCCGGAACGGCAAGGGACGTACAGCCACTTCCACGTGTGGTTAACCCAGCAGACGGGTTCACTGAAATCACTCCGTCGCGTGGAGGCCTGTCCACATCCCCAACCACGTGGGCCCTGTCCGGTAATCTGAAGATCTTCATGGTCTACCAAACCGAAAAAAAAACGTGGCCCTGGAGACTGCAGGACATCGCACTTTGGGATACCTTGCCTCGGATTCTATGTCATTAAACGAGATGAGATGTGGTACCTGAATCTGAACCCTCGGCGCTCAGTATCAGCCCCATCGTGGTAGGAACGCAACAATACGAAGCCAACTGACTGTGTAGTCTAATCGCCACCAGAAGTGCACAGTCGTGTACTAATATTTCATCCTGAGTCGGCGGCGGCGCCTAAGAAGCGACGCACCCCTCCGATGCACAGTCCTTTCCACGGAACCGTGTAAGCGTGAATTGGGGCTTCAAACCTTAGATCTGGATATCGGATTAGATGGGATACTGCGGCTTTGGATAATTGATTTTTGATTGCGATTGGGATAGACATCAATGTCGTACTTTGATGTACACCGACCGATGAGATAGTGGAGTGTCCTTCACACCTAAGTATACTCCATATTCAATGGATGGTATGAAATACTCCGACCTGGATCCGAATCCTCCAGAGCGGATGCAATTGGATTCCAATAGCTTTTTACTGTTTCAAAATTCCTTGCGTCGCGGATATCGGACGATACAGAATATCTATGGGTGAGTACCCTGATCATGAGCGCTCCAGTCGATTCCTTTTTTCGGGCCAACTCGCGGGAGGTGATGAGAAAGATTGTAGTCGAAGTTCTGTGACATTCTTGAGCAGCTGCAGAAAGGGACTCATGTTGAGCCAGATATAGGTCATACATGTTGTCGTAATTTAAGACGAGAATCTTGTTGAACATCGTCAAGGTGGTCTTTCAGATCAAGATATGTAGTCATCGCTGTGTAGACTACTCATGCGGTCACCTAGCCATGTGAAATTTAAGATGGAATGAGACCCAGAGCGATCGGGTTTAGCTTTCAGTAGGAATCATGATTAGCGTACGCCTAGGATCCATCCCTCGTTGAGTGGATTTGAAGTTTGAAGCCTGAAGCATCAGTGAAGTAAAGCTCCTAAATACTGCTATACAGCTCTAGCTAGGCCTTGCTAGGCCTTGCTTGCCCTCGCTTAGCATTTCGGCTCTGCTGATGAGGCCTCGATCAGACAATATTACATCACACGCAGACCCTCACCTGCAGATGCTGATTCCAGTCTTAACTCCGTCCTTATTAGAAAAGACTTGCCATTCGAGCCCCGATCAATATCAAATCAACAACCACGGCAGCTACAGAGAGCGAATATTCAGATGCCAGACAGGGAAGAGACTACTAAGATCGTAAACAATTCTGGATCAACACAGTTGCCTTGATACCCGACTTATTGCTGGCATTTCGCGCGACGAGCGTTCGAAGACAAAGGTCCGAGAGAGATAACACGAGCAAATGGACTTTCTGAAGTTCTTGAGACTTTGTTGTAACTCCTGGAGATCGATTGAAGGTGCGTACAGGTCCCAGGGACGTCGATGACATTGATGCATCAAAAAGTCGAAAGTTACTCCGTCAGGAGCCTGAACAGTACCCACGAGTTCGAAGAACTATTGCCATGGCATTCATAGTAACGGGGAAAATATACTAATCCTGGAAGACCTCCGTAGGTGATTTCACACCGGCAAGACGTGTAGAACTCACAATAAATTAGAGGGAGAATATACATCAATCGAGGACCATTATCTCTCCTGCCCCCTTCAAGTTTCTCCCATAAACCTGAGTGAGAGCGTTGTGGATTGAGTTCACATGTGCCTCCGAGTCGGACCGAAGTCCGTTTGATAAAAGATTACCAAGGTAGAAGGTTTCAATCGTACACTGTTGCAAATCAACAAACATACGATCAGTAATTATGCCTCCCGGTCAGAAAAGGAGGAACAGGAAGGAGACTCCTCATCAGGAAGAATTTCCTAATTCCATCAGGCCGCTTCACACGACCAAGAGTAGAATGTGGTTCGAGAACCAGTCACTATCTCGTCTCAACATGATTTCACACTTGCCACGCGAAAGAAGGGCAGGATAAACGGCGTCCGATGAAGTACAGTGTCCCAAATGTTTGGGAAAGTTCATGAAACTGAAGGAAGATGCTCACCATGTACGACACCTGACATAAGAAGATAGCCGTCAGCATGTATACCCCAAATTGTAATAGCAACACCCCAAAATTCAGAGACTTGGGTCCCGAAGCGCGGCAATGAGAAAGAAGGTGGAAACGCCTCCAACGAGAACTCCTGAACGAAACTACGACGTACCATAGAAAAGAGTCCAAACGAGCACAAACGTAAAAGCGTTGTCTTGTCCGGGATTCACCAACTCCAGTGCTCCCCCCTGAAAGTACTGCTTCGGTCTTCCTTTGCAGTTGACGGCATACGTTACTGCTCCTGTGAGAAGGGTCGAGCATAGGAAGAGGATGAAGCCGGTGGTATTTTGGAGCCCTAGTATTCCCGCTGCAGCTCCAGCAAAACACGCTGACAGAAACTTGACGGTGTTTATGGAAGAGTTGGCGACAACGTTGGGTCCATAGATCAGCTGGGCAGCCGTTTCAGCTGAGGTCGCCATTGTAGTTGTGGCCTAACACGTAGGTCGTCGACGATGATGAATGTCACCCAATATGCGAAGGCAACTAAAGCAAATATCTACAAAGGTGATCATGCGAGTCACGTGTTTTATTATGTTATCTCTCTGAAACTATTAGTACTGTACCATTTCGTTCAATTCGGCCAGGGGGGGGACAGGGGGACAGGCTGGCCGAAATTTGGACGTCGGCCATCCTGAGGGTGGACAGGGGACATCTCCCGGATTTCGGCTAAAGTAAAAGTTCGGCCGCTTGTGCTAGTAGCAGTTCGCGACGCAGAACTGACCCCCGAGTTGTCGATGATCTCGTAAAGGCCAGACCTCAACTGACATGTAAGTGAGGCCATACCTGCACTCGATAGAAGAAACTTTAACGACAAAAAAAGGGTCGGGTGCCAATAGAATAGAAGTAAATCAGTAATATA
>Ga0247742_10002050_pt1 | contig 13466 bp, 13 predicted proteins | sample UWRJL208509C2_FD_180944 | JGI IMG/M metagenome (GOLD analysis project Ga0247742, IMG submission 180944) | Plant litter microbial communities from Arlington Agricultural Research Station in Wisconsin, United States - UWRJ-L208-509C-2 | ecosystem: Environmental > Terrestrial > Plant litter >...
GTCGAGGGGCAGCCCCGCACCGTCGATGGAGTTGCGTCGGAACACCTCCGAGAACAGCGCGAAGGTGGCCCCGAGACCGTCATACGCCTCGTCGACGGCCAGGTCGGCCACAGGCGGGTCGCCCTCGCGACGCACGACAACGCCGGGCAGCTGCTCCTGCGACTGCGCGTCAGCGATGGTGCGGTCGGGCCCCGCGCCGAGCTCCGCAACCAGCGCGTTGTTCTCGTCGAAGCCGAACGTCAGCCGCACCGCCCGGATCGAGGCGTCATGCTCGAGCGCGTTCCGCGCAGCAGCTGCTGCGGTCGCGAACTTGGAGTCGTCGAGGCGAGCGATCCGGGTCAGCAGGTACGGGGGAACGATTCCATGCGAAGTCGGCATGGCGCGAGCCTAAACATCCCGACCGACGCCGGTCAGTCCTTGCGCTTGCTCGCAGCCTTGTCCTTCTTGTCTGCGCGCTTCTCCTTGAGGGATTTGCTCGCAGCGGTCTTCGCGGTGGACTTCTTGGGCGATTTGTCAGCCATGACGGGGTCCTCCTCGGGAGAAGCGGGATGCTCCTTCCACGAGAGTACGCGCTAGCCGACCTGCGCGGAACCGGCGCGCAGGCGGGCGATGCGCTGCAGCGCCGCGATCTCGGATGACGAACGACCGCCCAGCACGAGTCGCACCGCTCGCAGCACGACGCCGGTGGCCCAGATCACGGGCAGGGGAGAGCGGCGCAGGCCGAGCATCCGACGATATTTGCGGGGGATGGATGCAACGGCGCCCGCGAACAGGATGCGGTAGGCGGGCATCATCGCCGGCCGGAGTCCGGGACTGCGGAGGAACCGCACGGCTTCGGCGACCTGTGGCCCGCCCTTCAGCTCCGGCTCGAACGCCGTGAGCTGGTCATACAACTCCGCCCGGGATCGCGGCGGCGCGGTCACACCCACGAGCTCGCCGGCGACCGCCCATTCCCGCACGTACGCATCCGCGCCGCCCGGGATCGCGGAGTCCCAGGTCTCGTGGCAGGCCAGGAACGTCTCGGTGAACACGACGTGCACCCAGGAGAGCAGGTCCTGGTCGCCGGCGGTGTACGGACGAACCTCGCCCCGGGCATCCAGATAGCTGCCCACCACGCGGTCGTGGTAGCGACCCACCCGCGTCGATTCCTCGCGGGCCTGGTCGGTCGCCGCGAAGGTCACGGTGATGAGCCATTGGATGGTGCCCGACAGTCGACCGAGCGGGTCGGTCTGGTACCGCGACCAGTCGTGCACCCCGGCCATGGCACCGGGGTGCAGGGTCTGCATCAGCAAAGCGCGAATGCCCGCGACGAGCGTCGGCATGCCGCCATGGACGGCCCAGGCCGCCGAACCCGGCCCGAAATATCCCTCATCGTCGCCCTGGGCGATGCGGCCCACCCAGCGCGGGCGACCGTCCGAGTCGCCGGAGAAGGTCGTGAGGAGGTGGGATCGCCAGGTGTCGGTGAAACGGGCCATCTTCTGACGATAACCCCGCGGCTACTAGACGGGATCCACCGGCCCGGGTTCCACCGAACGTCCGCGGAGTTTCTCGATATCGCGTCGCTCTCGCTTGGTCGGGCGGCCGGCTCCGCGGTCGCGACGGGGGAGAAGCGCCACCTCTTCCGGAGCGGGCAGCGGAGGCGAGGTGTCGAGGTAGGCCTCCGCGGCGGCGGCAGCGCCGACCCGTTTCACCATCACCTGCTTCACCTGCAGGATCCGGTCGAAGCCGGAGATGCGGATGCGCACCTCATCGCCGGGCTTGATCGCCTGGGCGGCCTTGGCGCGTTCGCCATTGACCTTGATGTGACCGGATCGGCAGGCGGCGGTGGCCGCCGACCTCGTCTTGAATGCGCGCACCGCCCACAGCCACGCGTCGACCCGCGCCGAACCACCGGCAGGCAGGCTTGCCACTCTCAGGCGTCCGCGAGGTCGAACTTCCAGCGCGCGAGGTCACGCACGGTGGCGCTGCCGTCATCTGTGAGGCGGCGCATCGCGTCATCCGGCACCGAGAAGTTCAGGGCGAGAAACCCGCGGACCCGCTCCGAGCGATCGTCGACGAGCGTGCGCAGCACATCGCACGGGGCAGCCTGGTTGCGTGCGACGCACGAGCGCACGCCCTCGTCGGCATCGCGGGCGAGCGCCTCGAAGACATCGACCGGAGTGTGCTTGTTGAGGGCGACGCTCTCGCGGATCTTCGGGTTGGTGTCCACCGCGAGCAGCCGCAGCCGCTTCATCTTGCTGTCGGTGAATTCGGGAGCTGGATGCAGCGCTTCGGCCTGCTCGGCGGTGAGCATGACGGGGGCCTGCGCCTGCATCTGGGCCCTCAGCTGGGCGAGTTGAGCCGGAGTGTTGAAGCGGATGCACGACATGGGGCCACGCTACCGACTCAGGCTGTGACCGATGCCTTGTCGCGGCGGCGCGGCGGCCACGGGACGTTGGCCGAGGTGCTCGCCTGGTACCGCGAGTACTCCGGGTACTTCGATTTCGTGATGCTCTCGGTGAAGATCGTGGAGCCGACGAACAGCAGGGTCAGCAGCACCGCGCCGAGCACCGTCCACTGCAGGAGCGACCCGGCGGCGATCGCGCCGAACAGGTACAGCGCCCACCACTGCGCCTGCTCGAAGAAGAAGTTGGGATGACGCGAGTATCGCCACAGGCCGGACTGCAGGAAGCGCGGGCTGAACCCGGGCCCGCCCGCCTTCTTGGCGGCATGGAAGTTCCACTGCTGCTGGTCGGCGATGGTTTCGCCGGCCAGGAACGCGAGGAACGCCACGGCGACGAGCGCATCGAGAACGCCGAAGGGAGTGGAGCGGTGCTCGTATGCGGTGAGCGCCGGCAGGCTGATCAGCAGCAGGATGACGTTCTGGTACAGGGAGATGAAGAAGAAGTTGAACAGCTCGAATTGCCAGCGCTTAAGGCGACCCCGCAGGATCGGCCAACGGTAGTCCTCGACCCCGGAGTAGCCACCCTTGCGGGCGAAGTTGAAGGTGAGCCGCGCGCCCCACAGGGTGACCAGGATCGCCATCACGTTGAGCCGCGGGTCGGCAAGGCCCGCGAAGCCCGCGAAGACCCAGACGTAGACCACGGGCACGATCGACCAGAGCCGGTCGACCCAGGAGTGATCGCCGGTGATCAGCGAGGCCACCCACACGAACAACACGACGACGCCGGCGATGATCATGACGGTGAGCAGCGGTGACATGCCTGAGATCCTAAACCCGGGCGCAGGGCCGCTCGCTAGACTCGGCGAGTGGGAGTTTCGGAGCAGGCGCAGATCAGCAATCGCGTCTTCACGATTCCCAACGTCCTGAGCTTCGCCCGGCTCGCCCTCGTTCCCGTCTTCCTCGTGCTGATCATCGCGGGGGAGGACGGTTTCGCGCTGCTGGTGCTGGTCATCTCGAGTATCAGCGACTACCTCGATGGCGTGATCGCCCGCCGGTTCGGGCAGATCACCAGGCTCGGCCAGCTGCTGGATCCCGCGGCGGACCGGCTGTTCATCTTCGCCGCGCTGATCGGCCTCGCCATCCGCGATGTGATCCCGTGGTGGTTGTTCATCGTGATCGTCGGCCGCGATGTTGTGCTGTTGGTGCTCGGGATCGTGCTGGCGAATCACGGGTACGGGCCGCTCGCCGTGCATCGACTGGGGAAGGCCGGCACACTGTGCCTGTTCTACGCCCTGCCGATCCTGATGATCGGGCAGGCCTTCCCCGACGCGGCTCCGATCACGACCCCGATCGGCTGGGCGTTCGCGCTCTGGGGAGTCTTCCTGTATTGGTGGGGCGGCGTGATCTACGCCGTGCAAACTGCGCGCTTGGTCAGGATGACGCGGGTTCAGTCAGCTGTCGAATCCGATACTGTGGACCGCTAGGGAGGGACATCATGGCGGAGAACGAAGAAATTGGCGAAGGTGCCATACCGACGGAGGCAGTAACCGCTCGGGATGACGCCACGATGACATTCGGCGACGAGTTCGCGGCGCAACTGGCCGCCCTCGGCAACGATTCCTCACCCGAAGAGATCGAAGCGATCGCCGCGCTTCCGTCCGGTTCGGCGCTACTGGTGGTCCGTCGTGGGCCCAACGTCGGGGCGCGTTTCTTGCTCGATGCCGACGTGACCACGGTGGGGCGTCATCCCGAAGCCGATATCTTCCTCGACGACGTCACCGTCTCCCGCCGGCACGCGGAGTTCCTGCGTCACGGTACCGCGTTCGAGGTCAAAGACCTCGGTTCGCTCAACGGCACCTACTTCGACGGCGTGCGCATCGACACGGCCCTGCTCAGCGATGGTGCCGAGGTCCAGGTCGGTAAGTTCCGACTCACCTTCTACGCGTCGCGAGTAGACCTCGCTCATCTGGCCAGTCGCTAGTGGCGGCAGTTGCACCCCAGGCGCGTGTGCCTGGGGGTTCCTCCCTCCTCAGCATCGGCCAGGTGCTCGCTAAGCTCAGCCCCGAATTCCCCGAACTCACCCCCTCGAAGCTGCGGTTTCTCGAGGAGAAGGAGCTCATCTCGCCGGCTCGCACCGAGTCGGGTTACCGCAAGTTCTCGGCCTCCGACATGGACAGGCTGCGCTTCGTGCTGACGATGCAGCGCGACCATTACCTGCCGCTGAAGGTCATCCGCAGCCACCTCGCCGAGCTCGACGCGGGCCGCACACCAGAGCTGCCTGCCGGGTCGGTCACGGCGCCCTCCATGCTGTCGTCGGCGCGCAGGTTCAGCCGCGACGAGCTGATCCGCGAGGCTGGCGCCAACGCCATGCTGCTCGGCGACGCGGTCTCCGCCTCCCTCATCGTGCCCGCCGACGTGTTCGGCGAGGATTCGCTCGCCGTGCTCAAGTCGCTCGTCGAGCTGCAGCGCTCCGGCATCGAACCGCGGCATCTGCGCGGATTCCGGGCCGCCGCAGAGCGCGAGCTCGGGCTCATCGAGAATGCCCTGATGCCGGTCGCTCGCCGCAAGGATGCCTCCAGCCGGGCCCGTGCCGCGGAGATGGCGCGGGAGATCGCGGGGCAGCTCGAGATTGTTCGCAGCAGTCTGATCCGATCCGCCCTCACCCGACTCGATTCGTAGTACCGTCGAATCCGACACGCCTGAGCGATGTCGTCGATCGACGCGGTCAGGTGAGTACCGTGGGGTTACACGAACACTAAGTGTCAAGTTAACGTTGAAGGTTAGGACCGAGGGTCATGAGCGAACTCAGCCGTAGCGATGATTCCCGCTACGATCTCGGCCTCCTGTTCACCGACGGAATGCCCGAGCTCGACGAGGGCGCCGGGTACCGCGGAGCGGTTGCCGCTCGCGCCGCCGGTATCAGCTACCGACAGCTCGACTACTGGGCTCGCACCCAGCTCGTGGAACCGACCGTGCGGGGTGCCGCGGGTTCCGGCTCGCAGCGGCTTTACGGCTTCCGCGACATCCTGGTCCTCAAGCTCGTCAAGCGACTTCTCGATACAGGCATCTCCCTCCAGCAGATCCGCGTGGCCGTCAACCAGCTTCGCGAATCGGGCATCAGCGATCTCGCCCAGATCACTCTCATGAGCGATGGCGCGAGCGTCTACCTGTGCACGTCGAACGACGAGGTGATCGACCTCGTCAGCCGCGGTCAGGGTGTCTTCGGCATCGCCGTCGGCAAGGTGCTGCGCGAGGTGGAGACATCGCTCGTCGAGCTCGACTCCGTCAAGGGTGAAGACCCGATGGACGAGCTGGCGCGCCGCCGCTCCGTCAAGGCGTCCTAGCGCCCGCTGCGGTTTCCGCTGGCGACGGGCAGCGCCGCTAGGCGGACTGCGAGTCGGTGTCGTTCGCGAAGTCACCGATGCGCGCGGTGCGCATGACTCGCTCGAGCAGCTGGTCGAAGTTGCGTGCCATCTCCTGCGCGCTCTCACCTGGCCACACGTGCAACGGCTTCGCGGCGCCCTGCGCCTGCTGCAGCGACGTGCGCTCGGGCAACTGCGGGGAGAGCACGAGCGGGCCGAACATGTCCCGCAGCTCTTTGATGCGGAACTGGTGCTCGAGCGACTGCGATCGCAGCCGGTTGACGATGATGCCGAGCGGCTGGAGGCGAGGGGACAAGCCCCGGCGGATCTCCTCGATCGCGCGGAGAGCACGATCGGCGGCGGCGACGGAGAACAGGCCCGGCTCGGTGACGATCGTCACGCGGTCGCTCGCGGCCCAGGCCGTGCGGGTGAGGGCGTTCAGGGAGGGCGCGCAGTCGATGAGCACGAGGTCGTAGTCGGACTCGACATTGGCGAGCGCCTCCTCGAGCTTCCAGATGTCGCGGATGCTCGGGTGCGGTCCATCGAAGTTGATTGCCGAGGGCGACCCGATCAGCACGTCGATCTTGCCGGGGCGACCCTTGGTCCAGCCACTCGGCGCGATCGCCGCGCGCACGATCTTCTCCTTCGGCGAGGCCAGCACGTCGGCGATATTCAGGTGACCCGCCACCTCGATATCCATGCCGGTGGAGACATCCGACTGCGGATCGAGGTCGACGACGAGCGTTCGCAGGCCGCGAGCGAAGGCCGCGGAGGCGAGGCCGAGCGTCACAGTGGTCTTTCCCACACCCCCCTTGAGGGAGCTGACGCTGAGTACATGCACGTTAACCCACGATACCGTCGCCCGTGTTGACTTACCTAAAAAGAGGCCTGCTCAGCGCGGCTGCATGGCCAACTGCCAGTCTTCTGGCGCCCTAGGCTGGTGGGGTCGAAAGGGACCCGGATGTTCAGGAAAATTCTCGTGGCCAACCGAGGCGAGATCGCGATCCGCGCCATGCGGGCCGCCTTCGAACTGGGTGCCAAGACCGTCGCCGTTTTCCCGTACGAGGATCGCAACTCGATGCACCGGTTGAAGGCCGACGAGGCCTACCAGATCGGCGAGCCGGGGCATCCGGTGCGCGCGTACCTCGACGTGTCGGAGATCATCCGGGTGGCGAAGGAGGCGGGCGCCGACGCGATCTACCCGGGCTACGGCTTCCTGTCCGAGAACCCCGACCTCGCGGCCGCGGCTGCGGAGGCGGGCATCACCTTCATCGGCCCGCCCACCCGCGTGCTCGAGATGGCGGGTAATAAGGTCACCGCCAAGGAGCACGCGATTGAGGCCGGCGTCCCCGTGCTGAAATCCACGCCGGCCTCCAAGGACCTCGACGAACTGCTCGCCGGTGCCGACGCCATCGGATTTCCCATCTTCGCCAAGGCCGTCGCCGGCGGCGGCGGGCGCGGCATGCGCCGCGTCGAGTCGAAGGATGACCTGCGCGGGGCCCTCGAAGAGGCGATGCGGGAGGCCGACAGCGCGTTCGGTGACCCGACGATGTTCCTCGAGCAGGCCGTCGTGCGCCCCCGTCACATCGAGGTGCAGATCCTCGCGGACTCGCAGGGCGAGACCGTGCACCTGTTCGAGCGCGACTGCTCGGTGCAGCGCCGCCACCAGAAGGTGATCGAGATCGCGCCAGCCCCGAACCTCGACGAGAACATCCGCCAGGCGATGTACCGAGACGCCATCGCGTTCGCCAAGTCGATCCGTTACGAGAACGCGGGCACCGTCGAGTTCCTGCTCGACACGGCGGGAGAGCGTGAGGGCCAGCACTTCTTCATCGAGATGAACCCGCGCATCCAGGTCGAGCACACCGTGACCGAGGAGGTCACCGACGTCGACCTCGTGCAGTCGCAGATGCGCATCGCGTTCGGTGAAAGCCTGCTCGACCTGGGGCTGCAGCAGGGCGACATCCGCCTGCGCGGCGCGGCGCTGCAGTGCCGCATCACCACCGAAGATCCCGCTGCGGGCTTCCGCCCGGATACCGGCAAGATCACCACGTACCGGTCGCCGGGTGGCGCGGGCATCCGCCTTGACGGTGGCACGGTCGCGGCCGGAGCACAGATCTCGCCGCACTTCGACTCCATGCTCGTGAAGATGACCTGCCGCGGCCGCGACTTCGCCGCCGCCGTGGTCCGGGCCCGCCGAGGGCTCGCGGAGTTCCGGCTGCGCGGCGTCACCACGAACATCCCGTTCCTTCAGGCGGTGCTGGAGGACCCCGATTTCATCGCGGGCGACCTGAGCACCTCGTTCATCGAGGAGCGGCCGTGGCTCGTGCGCGGCCGCCAGTCGAAGGACCGCGGAACCAAGGTGCTGACCTGGTTGGCCGATGTCACCGTCAACCAGCCCAACGGCAATGGCGCCGGCCTCATCGATCCCGGTGTGAAGTTGCCCGACATCGATCTCGAGACCGAGGCGCCGGCCGGGTCGCGGCAGCGCCTGCTCGAGCTCGGCCCGGTCGGCTTCGCCAGCGCGCTGCGGGCGCAGACGGCGCTTGCGGTGACAGACACGACATTCCGTGACGCGCACCAGTCGTTGCTCGCCACCCGGGTGCGCACTCGCGACCTGGTGGCCGTGCTGCCGCACGTGGCGCGGATGACGCCCGAGCTGCTCTCCGTGGAGGCATGGGGTGGCGCAACCTACGACGTCGCGCTGCGCTTCCTGGGGGAGGACCCGTGGGAGCGCCTGTCGTCGATGCGCGAGGCGCTGCCCAACGTCGCCATCCAGATGCTGTTGCGCGGTCGCAACACCGTCGGCTACACGCCGTACCCGACCGAGGTCACCGACGCCTTCATCCGGGAGGCGGCCTCCAGCGGCGTCGACATCTTCCGCATCTTCGACGCGCTCAACGACGTCGACCAGATGCGGCCGGCGATCGACTCGGTACTGCAGACCGGCACCGCCGTCGCCGAGGTCGCGCTCTGCTACACGGGCGACCTGCTCGACCCCGCCGAGAACCTCTACACCCTCGACTACTACCTGAAGCTCGCCGACCAAATGGTCGAGGCCGGCGCGCACATCCTGGCGATCAAAGACATGGCGGGGCTGCTGCGAGCGGATGCCGCCTTCCGCCTGGTCACCGCGCTGCGGGAGCGCTTCGACCTGCCCGTGCACGTGCACACCCACGACACCGCGGGCGGCCAGCTCGCGACCCTGCTCGCGGCATCCCGCGCCGGGGCCGACGCGGTCGACGTGGCCAGCGCACCGATGGCGGGCACTACGAGCCAGCCATCGGCGTCGGCGCTCGTCGCCGCGCTCGCCCACACCGAGCGTGACACCGGCTTGTCGCTGCAGGCCGTCTCCGACCTCGAGCCCTACTGGGAGGCTGTGCGCCACATCTACAAGCCGTTCGAGTCCGGGCTGCCCGGGCCGACCGGCCGGGTGTACAAGCACGAGATCCCGGGCGGCCAGCTGTCCAACCTGCGCCAGCAAGCCATCGCCCTGGGGCTCGCCGACCACTTCGAGAAGGTGGAGGACCTGTACGCCGCGGCGAACCGGATCCTCGGCCGCCCGCCGAAGGTCACCCCGTCGTCGAAGGTCGTCGGAGACCTCGCCCTTGCCCTCGCCGCCGCGGACGCCGATCCCGATGATTTCGAGCAGAACCCCGACAAGTACGACATCCCCGACTCCGTGGTGGGCTTTATGGCGGGAGAGCTGGGCGAGCTTCCCGGCGGTTGGCCGGAGCCGTTCCGCAGCAAGGTGCTCAAGGGTCGTAACGTCAAGATCGGGGTCGAGCCGATCACCGATGCCGATCGCGCCGCCCTCGACGGGGACTCGGCGGGCCGCCGTTCCGCGCTGAACCGGCTGCTTTTCCCCGGACCCACGAAGATCTTCGAGCAGGCGCGCGAGACCTACGGCGACCTGTCGGTCGTCGACACCGTCGACTATCTCTACGGGTTGCGACAGGGCGGCGAGCACGTCGTGGGCATCGACCGGGGCGTCAGCCTGTTCGTCGGCCTGGAGGCCATCGGTGAAGCCGACGAGAAGGGCATGCGCACCGTGATGTCCACGCTCAACGGCCAGCTGCGCCCGGTCTTCGTGCGCGACCAGAGCATCACGGTCGACATCAAGGCCGCCGAGAAGGCCGACACGACGCAACCCGGTCAGGTCGCGGCGCCGTTCTCCGGCGTCGTCACGCTGCAGGTGGGGGAGGGCGCGGTAGTCGAGGCGGGCCAGAGCGTCGCATCGATCGAGGCGATGAAGATGGAGGCGGCGATCACCGCGAGCATCGCCGGCACCGTCAAGCGGCTGGCGATCAGGGAGACCCAGCAGGTCGACGCGGGAGACCTCCTGCTCGAGATCGACCCGGCCTGAGACGCCCGCTGGGGGGTCGCCCGGCGCCCCAGGAGGGCGGAATTGGCGCTGTAACGGTAAACTTGAGCGTTTGCAGCAAAAGGAGAACCGACAATGGCCACCAGGAATGCGTCTTCCGACGCCCCCTCTGACAACGCAGAGGCGGGCGAATTCGACGTCGACCCGACGGCGGTGCAGGTGCCGACCGAGAGTCTGACGTTCACTGTCGCCCTGCCCGTGCAGGTGCACGAGACCCCCGATGACGAGGTCGCGGTGTCGATCCACGAGGTCGCGATCAACCCCGACTACGTCTCATCGACAGGCCCCACCACGACCATCCAGCTCCGGGCGGAGGATGTCGCGGTGATGCCCGACATCCCGGTCGAGGAGGCGCCGGTCATCCCCGCGCTGCCCGCCCCCGACGACGTGTACGCCCGCCGCGGTCGATCCCGACCCGAGGTGGCCCCCGAGCCTGCTACTGCCCTGACGGCGGAGCGTCTCATCAAGGGCCAGGACCACCCGCGCAAGCCCGCGCCCGAGGGCCTGCTGCAGCACCTGCTGTACACCGTCACCTTCCACCTCGTGAATGTGGGTGACTCCTACCGGGTGCGCGAGCGCAAAGCGCTAGATGCCCGCATCAGCAAGCATTTCGAGGGTGGCACGAGATTCGTGCCGATCCTCACCCGCAAGGGCGGCGTCGGCAAGACGACGATCACCACCCTGCTCGGGATGGCTCTCGCCGACGTCCGCGAAGACCGGATCATCGCCATCGACGCCAACCCCGACCGCGGCACCCTCGCCGAGCGGATCACGAAGAACACCCGTGCGACGGTGCGCGATGTCGTCACGCGCGCTCCCAGCATCACGGCGTTCAGCGAGTTCCAGACCCTCATCTCCCGCGACGAGACGCGCCTCGACGTGCTCGCCTCCGACACCGACCCCACCGTCTCCGAGGCCTTCGGCGAGGATGACTACAACGTCGTCGCCGACATCGCCGAGCGGTTCTACTCGGTCGCGGTCACCGACTGCGGCACCGGCATCGTGCACTCCGCGATGCGGGCGACCCTGCAGCGCGCCGACTCGATCGTCATCGTGTCCGGCGGCAGCGTCGACGAGGCGCGCCTCGCCTCCGAGACCCTCACCTGGCTGGAGGCGAACGGCTACCCGGAGCTGGTGACCAGCGCGGTGGTCGCCCTCAACACCTCGACGCAGGGCACGAACCTGGTCAAGATCGAGGAGATCGAGGCGCACTTCCGGTCTCGGGTGCGCGAGGTGGTGCGCATTCCCTACGACCCCGTGCTGGCGACCGGCTCGGTCATCCGCTACCGCGAACTGGCCCCGATCACGCGCAACGCCGCCCGCGAACTCGCGGCGATCGTCATCGACGGTCTTCCCGTGACCCGGGTCGCCTGATCCCATGACAGCACGAACGATCCGCCTGTTCGGCGACCCGGTGCTGAGGTCGGCCTGCGATCCGATCAGGCCGGGCGACCCGCGCGCCGACACCCTCGTCGCGGACCTGCTGGAGAACGTGCAGCTGCCGGGCCGCGCCGGCCTTGCGGCGAACCAGATCGGCGTGGGACTGCGCGCGTTCAGCTACAACGTCGACGACGTCGTCGGGTACGTCATCAACCCCGTGCTCGCCGAGGTGTCGGGCGAGCCCGAGCTCGTCGATGAGGGCTGCCTGTCGGTGCCCGGCTTCTACTTCCCTCGCCTGCGGTACCCGTACGCCCGGGTAACGGGAATCGACCTCGACGGCGAGCCGGTGGTGCTCGAGGGCACCGGGCTGATGGCCCAGGCGCTGCAGCACGAGGTCGACCATCTCGATGGTCACCTCTTCATCGAAGGGCTCGACCCCGAGACCAAGCGCGAGGCGATGAAGGTGATCCGGCAGGCTCCCTGGTACTAGGGAGCCCGCCGGAACCCGTTCAGTAGTTCAGCGAGACGCCCTCGGTGGCTGGCGAGTCGCTGTACATTCCCTCGATGACGTCGGAGAAGTCCTTCAGGATGACATTGCGCTTGATGCTCATCTTCGGGGTGAGGTGGCCGCTGGCCTCGGTCAGCTCGGCGTCGAGGATCTTGAACTTGCGGATCGACTCGGCGCGGGAGACCGACGAGTTGCCGACGTCGATGGCTCGTTGCACCTCGGCAAGCACCTTCGGGTTTTTCGCCGCCTCTGTCACCGACATCTGCGCGTCGAGGTCGTTGTTGTTCAGCCAGGCCGGCAGCATCTCCTCGTCGAGGGTCAGCAGTGCCGAGATGTACGGCTTCTGGTCGCCCACGACGATGACCTGGCCGATGATCGGGTTGGCGCGGATCGGGTCCTCGAGCGCCGCTGGTGCAACGTTCTTGCCGCCGGCGGTGACGATGATCTCCTTCTTGCGCCCGGTGATCTCCAGGTAGCCCTCGTCGTCGAACTGCCCGATGTCACCGGTCTTGAACCACTCGCCGTCGAACGCTTCCGCGGTTGCCGCGTCGTTGTTCCAGTACCCGGCGAACACACAGATGCCCTTGACCTGGATCTCGCCGTCGTCGGCGATGCGCACCGAGTTGCCGGGCAGCGGCGGGCCCACCTTGCCGATCTTGAAGTGCGACGCCAGGTTGACCGATACCGGTGCCGTGGTCTCGGTGAGCCCGTAGCCCTCGAGGATGGTGAGACCGAGGCTGCGGTAGAAGTGACCGAGACGCAGGCCCAGGGGAGCGGAACCCGAGACGGCGTACTTCACCCGGCCGCCGAGAGCGGCCCGGATCTTGGACAGCACGAGGCGGTCGAACACCGCGAACTGCAGCTTCAGGCCGAACGGGACGGTGCCGGCGTCGACGGCCTTGGAATGGGCGATGGCGACGTCGGCGGCCTTGCGGAAGATCTTGCCTTTGCCGCCGGTTTCCGCTTTCTGCTCGGATGAGTTGTAGACCTTCTCGAACACCCGGGGTACGGCCAGCAAGAAGGTGGGCTGGAACGATCCCATCGACGGCAGTAGGAGTTTCGTGTCGGGCTGGTGGCCGACCTTCACGCCGCCGTGCACGGACAGCACCGAGATGTACCGGGCGAAGATGTGCGCGAGGGTGATGAACAGCAGGGTGCTCGACTCGTCGTTGACGACCTCGGGGATCGCAGCGCGAGCGTTGCGGCTGAGCTCGACGAAGTTGGAGTGGGTGATGATGCAGCCCTTGGGCTTGCCCGTCGTGCCCGACGTGTAGATGAGGGTGGCGAGATCCGAGCCCGTGGCGAGGTTGCGACGACGCTCGATCTCCTCGTCGGTCACCGCGGTGCCCGACGCGGCCAGCTTGTCGAGGTCACCCAGGTCGATCTTCCAGGTGTGCACGACGCCGGGGACATCCGCGTGGATCTCATCGAAGCGCGCGAACAGCTCGG
>Ga0247742_10002051_pt1 | contig 13458 bp, 13 predicted proteins | sample UWRJL208509C2_FD_180944 | JGI IMG/M metagenome (GOLD analysis project Ga0247742, IMG submission 180944) | Plant litter microbial communities from Arlington Agricultural Research Station in Wisconsin, United States - UWRJ-L208-509C-2 | ecosystem: Environmental > Terrestrial > Plant litter >...
ACTAAGCGCCATCAGTTCATTGAACTGAACCTGCCTGACGTCATGCCTGGGCTGGGTACGCTTCGTGAGTTCTCGACGCGTCAGACTGCTGATGTCTTGAGCAGTCTTCGTGACGATGGCGCTAAGCAGATTGCTGATCTGTTTGTGTGGGCGGGCTTGCTGCGTGAAAACAGTTTGCTGAACCACATCCATCCAGACAATTACGATAAAGTGAACTTCATTGTTCGTCGCCTCAATGGCTTTATCGTGATCAACCTGGGTTGGCTGAACAACCTGCGTAAAGATCCTGCCAAAAAGTCAAAGGGTGTGACGTACGACCCTGCGATGTTCCAGCTGATGCTCCTGAAGTTCTTGATGGTGATCCATCAGGCCACTACGCCTATCGAAACGCCTACCAAGGCTGAGACCGTTGAACCTCTGGTCGAAGTGGACATGGACGGCGGTGGCCTCGATGATCTCGAACTCAATATCGGGTACGAGGAAGGCGAGCACTCTGAAGAGCTGGAAGACGATAGCGTCACCATCTCCATGCTTGAGAAAGAGCTGGAGGAGTTGGACGAGATCAAGAAGCGTGCTATTGAAGAAGCAGCTGAATACACCGAAGACGGCGAGAAGCTTGAAACCAAAGTGATCGACGTCAACGTATTGGCTGCTGACCGTAGTGCCAAGTCTTCTGGCTCTGCCATCGTGGACAAGGCTGCCGAGCTGGTGGCTAAAGGCATCATCCTGACAGCGGGTGAGTATCGCCGCATCGTGCGAGTGTCGGAGACGTTTAATAACCTCCCTGATCCTTACGGTGGCGATGAGAAATTGGTGGATGCGATTAAGATTCCTGATGAGGATATCGAGATCAAACCTACCATCCTCGGCGATGTCAGCCAAGTGACCGATCCATCGCTGATCGTGTCCAAGACCGATACCTTTGAACGTCAGTACATCGACAAGGTGTTGAAGAAAGACATCATCCGCTGCGTGGCCGCGATTCAGAAGGCACCTCTTGCTATCACCAGTTACAGCGTCGACCGTGTCACCGATGCCAGTAACGATCAGGAAGTGCACCGCGTCAAGATCACACCTGCCGTGGGCGAGCCGTCGACGATCACCTTCCCGCTTCCTGTTGTGAAGCCGGATGGGTCGTTCCTTTATAACGGCACGCGTTACCGCATGCGCAAACAGCGTTCTGATTTGCCAATCCGTAAACTGAGCCCTACGCAAGTGGGCCTCAACAGCTACTACGGCAAGGTCTTCATCGAGCGTTCTGAGCGCCGGCACTTCAACTACGAAAAATGGTTCATGGGTCAGCTCATCATCAAGGCCCTGAATCCTGATGATCCGAACATCGGCAAAGCGATGCTCAGTTCCGTGGCCGACTACAGTGCCGATACCCCTCGGCTGTACACGTCGATCTCTGAACGCATCATGTCGATGATCTGCGGAAAGAACACGCTGTGGTTCGACTACAAACGTCGTCTGACCAAGTTCGAGTACAGCGATGCAGACAAAGCCTTTGAAAAGAAAGGCTGGGTGCTCATCGGGCAGAATGATCAGAAGCAATCTCTGATCATGGGTCAGGACAACATGATCTACCGGATCATTCCGGATAAGAACGGTGGTACGTTGGAAGAGGTCGGTTCGCTGTTTGATCTGACTGGTGTTCCAGAAGACACGACAGCTCCGATCAGTGCGATCGAAGTCAAGGTCTATTCGAAGAACATCCCAATCGGCCTGGTACTTGCCTATCTCCTCGGGTTCAGCAAACTGCTTGAACTTCTGAAGGTCAAACCGCGCCGCGTCCTGCCGGGTGCTCGACTGAACCTTGAGCCACACGAATACGCCATCCGCTTTGTGGATGAGTCGCTCGTGTTCAGCCGTAAGGATGTCGTGCCGTCTCTGATCCTCGCCGGTTTCAATCTGGCCAAGGATTCGATCCGTAACTACGCAAGCTCCATGTTTGAAGCCAAGGACGTGTACAGCGCAATCTTCGATCGTGCTGGTATTGGTTCTCGCTTCCTTCGTGAATTGGATTCGTTGGACACGATGTTCGTCGACCCGATCACTGAAGACATCCTTCGTTGGATGAAGGAGCCTGTTGAATTCACCGGCTTGTTGATTCGTGCCACGGAGATGTTGGTTAACTCCAAGGTAGATGAAATCCGTAAGGACAAGGATGGCATCGTCGAATTGCAAGAACGTGTGCGTGGATATGAACGTATCGCTGGGATGGTGTATGAAACCCTGTCCAAGCGTGTGCGTGAATACAACGCTCGTGCTCCGGGTGGTCGCGCCAGTGTGAAGATGAACCCCACTGACCCGATCAACATGCTGATCAAAGATCCAACAACCTCGCCTATCAACAACATCAACCCAATCCACGCACTGCGGGAACGGGAAGTGATCACCTTCGGTGGCCGCGGTGGTCGTAGTCGTCGAGCGATGGTTGCAAGAACGCGGCTCTTCAAGAAGTCCGACATGGGCCTGATCACGGAAGGTACGGTGGACAGTGGTGATGTGGGCATCATTGCCTACATGCCTCAGAATGCCAACCTGACAACGGTCCGTGGTACCATTCGCCAGTACAACGCGAAGACAGATGGCGCTACATCGATCATGTCGACTCCAGCACTGCTGGGCGTAGGCGCTGACGGTGACGATCCAAAACGGATTGGCTTTAGTGCCATTCAGCACGGTCACGGTATCGCAACTGAACACTACGAGATGGCACCAGGCCGCACTGGCATGGAATCCATGATCGCTTCGCGGTCGGGTCCTGAATTTGCTCAGGTTGCCAAAGGTAAAGGTAAGGTCATTGACATCAGTGAGCGCCACATTGCTGTGGAATATGAAGGCGGAGAAATCTTCCGTGCTCCATTGGGCTTACTGCACACCACTGCCGAAGGTACTCTGTATCCGAACACATTGGTGACTGGCCTGAAGGTCGGCGACACAGTCGAGCAATTCGATGTGCTTAGCTACAACACCGGCTTCTTCAAACCAAACCTCTTCAATGCTCGTCGTGTCGATTACACCCCTGGCATTTTGGCTCGGGTAGCGATCCGTGAAGCGACGTACACGCTGGAAGACTCCTGCTCTCTTTCCGAATCGTTTGCTGCTCGAATGATGACGAAAGTAACGAAACCTAAACCGATCAATGTGGACTTCATGGACTCCGTTCTGGGGCTCGTAAAGGTCGGGCAAAAGGTGGACTTGGATACAACTCTATGTAGTATCGAGGGCGCGGTTTCATCGGCAGCAGGATTGTTCGATGACTCCAATGTGGACACGCTGAAACTGTTTACCCCGTCCTCTCCTAAAGCGAAAGTTGTAGGGGTGGTGTCCAAGATCGAAGTCCTCTACAACGGGGATATCGAGGACATGTCCGAATCCCTGCAAGTCATCGTAGCCGAGTCTGAAAAGAATCGCCGGCGTATGGCTAAAGCGTTGGGGGAGGAATACACAACGGGGCTCATTGGTCGGAACGTGCGGACCGAAGGTGTGAACCTCGAGCCACATCGTGCGATGATCTTGGTTTACATCGACGCCGAAGTCCCAATGGGTATCGCTGACAAGTTGGTGATTGGCAATCAGATGAAGTCTGTGGTGGGTGCGGTTCTGTTTGGTGATAACTTCACAGAGTCGGGCGAACCAGTGGACATCATCTTCGGTGCACTCTCTGCGGTTAACCGTATTGTTACCGGGCTGTTTACGGGCGGCTCGTTAAACACAGTGGTACGGATCACCGGAGAAGAGGCGTACAAGATGTATTTTGAAGATGCTGCTTAATTAACCCCCGTGCCCCACTCCTGGTTATGCCGGGGGTGGGTGTATGTACACTTGAGGAAAGTCTCGATGACACCCACCGAGTTGAACAATCTGCCGATCATTGCAACAGCCGTCCAGCTGATCAGCGAAATCGCACTGGACGTAATCGGTAACGACGCTGCCGCTGAAATTGGCGGGGAGAAGATCACTCAGTCTTCGGTCAAAGTTCTGGCCACGGCTTCGTTGAACAAAATCCTGACCGAGAAGACCCAATATGCTTGATCCAAATGCAGTCACCGCCGCGATCGCGCTGAACCAGTCGATCTCCGCCAAGGGTATCCATCTCGTCGCACTCCCCGATACTGCGCTGGCTCTGCTCGTGCGCGAGATGCCAACCAACACCATCAACGCCGGTGAAACCGATTACGCCGCTGCCTCTCAGATCCTCGTCGATCTGTCTCGTGGCGAAGCTCACGCTGAAGTCCTGCATCGCGTCCGCAGCCTGAGCAGCGACTCCGTTCGTCGTACGCTTTCCTTCGCTCGCAACACCGTGATGCCGCACGTCTATCGCGTGGTTGAAGAGTACACCAAGGTAATGGACGAGAACAAAAACGTTCCGATGCCTTTCGATATCGAGCGCTACTTCCGTCATGACGCTGTCAAGACCAACGTGGCTCGCGATTTCCTGGAACGTTGGGAAAATGCTCCGGCGGTCACTCCTGCCAACAACCTGAACCTGGGTCAGTACGAGCCTGCCGAAATCCTCGACCTGGTCAAGATCAGCGATGACGGTGACTACAACGAGCAGATCGCTGAACTCCTGAACGCCGATGGCGGCAAAGGTCTGAACGATCTGATCCAAGTGCTCAAAGGCACTCTGGACATCACCGCTCTGGACAACAACTACCAGTTGGCTGCAGCTGTTCTTCTGCACGCTATCTCCACCAAGCCGAAAGCTGGTGTGGCGATGACCCTGAGCGCGTACACCGCCGGCGTGAACAGCATGGCGAACTACGCTGCGAAGAACGCACTGAAGTCGCGGAACCGCCTGGAGAATGAGCGTACCACTCAGACCTTGTATCACGGCATCCTGCGCAATGATGTAAAAGTCATCAGTGTGGTCGGTGAGGTTTACAACGACCTGCTGGAAAAAGGGTTCACCGTCGACATGCTCTTCGGTAACGAACTGCTGGGTCGCAAGTACCACGGCGCTGAACTGCTGCTGCCTGAAAACATGAAGCACATGCAGTCGACTTACGAGTTCGATCGCGTGACTCGTCAGGAAGCCCACAACCTCGATCGCCAACGCATGAGCCGCAAGGCCATTCTGGACGTGCTGCGTAACGACCAGAAAGCTGTGGCTGAAAGCGGTGAGTTCCCCGTGGCCGACGACAGCGCAGATCGTTCGTGGCAGCGCCTGAAAGGTTTCATCGACTCCATCACCTCCAACAACGCCTGGCACTTCTACGAGCCTTCCACGTTGATCGCGGCGACTATCTGCGCCGTGTGGTACGCCCACTGTGATGCGCACCGCATCATCGACAACATGTTCGAACTCGAGAAGACCCACAAAGGCACGCCTCCTTCCGAACTGAGCACTCTGGCTTCCCTCAAGTACATCACCGAGTGGACGGCCGCACAGATCGGCGTGGGCAAGTTCTCCGAAGGTAGCGTGAATGAACTCATCGGCCTACAAGCGTGATAAAAAACGCGTGGACTCCTGCCTCAAAAAGGTAGGAACCACATTGGTCGCACTGGAGCCTCTGCGCATCCAGATCCCTGAACGCTTTACGGAACGGGATCTGGCCATTATCGAGGATGTCTCGTACATCCTCGGTTTCCTTGCGATCATCACTGAAGACAACTATTACGCCTCGTCGACCGTGACGGGTATGCTTCGTACAGCGCCTGACCGTATCGGTAAGATCGTTGTCGACGATATCTCGTACGTTGAGTTGTTCTACGACAAGGGTTCGTCTGTCTTCAGTAGCACCAAGGTCGTTACCGTGGACAACCTCGTGCATCCTGTTTATACAGAGATGTTGGGTAAAGGGAACATTCCCTGGTATCACGGCTACGAAGACATCTGTCAGATGTTCTACGACACCGGTAAGTACAACGGTGTTACGCTGGGTGCTGATTTGGCATTGTGGGAATACCTGGGTGCGTGCTTGTGCCGTGATCCAGATAACCCTCGTCAGTATTACAGACAGCGCAAGAATGTGAAAGAATCGCTGAAGACGGTAGATCCTTACATCGTCTCTTTGCGTAACGTTGCATTCGGCGCTACCAACTTTACTTCGAAACTCGGCGGTTCTTACTTCGATCCAGGCATGACCAGTCTTCTGGCCCACCCATCTGAACGTCAAGAGCGCGTAGAGAATTTCCTACGACAGTGAGGCTTTGCAATCATGGCAGAAGCTGCCCGGCAACAACCCTTTGCCTCCTACAGCAACATCGTCCTGAGTGGCACTGGCAAGGAAGGCGTTCTTAAGAAATTCCCTGATGGCAGTTACGAGCTCCTCCTGGGTGCTCTCGCCGCCTACGGTAACGGCAACTGGCTGTACGACGAAAACTCTGGCCGTAGCTACATCGAAAACGACAAAGAGTTTCTGGCCGAACTGAACGGCGGGCGGCTGAAAGGTGAGTGGGGCCATCCTCGTCGCCCTGCTGGCATGTCCGATCAGGACTGGTTTGTCCGCATCAACGAAATCTACGAAGACAACACCTGCGTGCAGTTTTCGAAGATCGACCTGTCGATGGACGTCATCACCGACGAGAAAGGTCGGCGAGTCGTCGGTATCATCGGGCGTCTGAAACCGTCCGGTAAACAAGCATCGTCCTTCCGTGACATGCTGGAAAACCCTGAAGAAGACACCCCGTTCTCGATCCGCTGCTTTGCACGCAAAGATTTCAACAGCATGCGCAAGCACATCAACAAGATCGTGACCTGGGATTACGTCACCACTCCAGGCATCGCTGTGGCGTCGAAGTACAATACGCCAAGCCTCGAATCCAAGTCTCATGTTTCTCAAGTGCTGGACGAGGCCGAGTTCCAACTGGCTGGTCTGCGTCAGGGCTTCTACGATCCTGCCAACGATGCCAGCTTTGAAAGCAACGCCAAACACATCCAACTGATCGACCGCATGATCGAAACTGATCGCACTGCCGGTAAGATCTGGGTACCTAACTCCCTCAAGTGGTAAGACCTCGTCAATAAGGAAAACATCAACATGTCCAACGCTATTGCTCGCGCCTTGGGTCAGATCGCACTTGAGTCCGGTGAGGCTACTCCAGATGCTCAAGAGTTCCACGAGGATCTGAACGAACTGATGCTCGCTGAAGCACAGGTCAGTAAAGAACCGTCCATCACCGACACCGTCGGTGAGATGAATAAAGCAAGCGACGTCACCGAACAACTCGATGAGCTGGCTGTACGTGCCGATCAGGTTGCTGAAATCGAAAACCCTGCCGTGGCCGAAGTGGCTATCGAATCGCTGCACCGCGAATTCCTCACCATCATGCGTGCCAACAGCCTGCCGTTCGAGGCCAGCTCGTTCGAGTCGACCTACGTCCGTGAAAAACAGGCTACCGGCCTGGCTGCCGATGCTCGCCGTGTGGCTGGCTATAGCCGTAAGTTCGCTACTGAACTGCGCGGCTATAGCGAAGAAGCTGGCGACATCGTCAAGTTCATTCGTCGTGACGAAGCTCGCCTGCTGCAAGCCCAGGGCGTGTTGAGCAAAGCGATTCCTGCGGTTGCTCGTATTTCTGAGCAATTGAAAGAAAAACCAGTGGCCATCCACCACGTTGGTTCGGCTCGATTCCTCACTGTTGCCGGCGCACCCGTCTTGGACATTCCGCAAGGTGTCGAAGCCGAAGCTGCTCAAATGCACAAACTGCATGATGCCATTGTTCAGGCGATCGCTGCTGTGCAAGAAGGCGCCCACGCGTTCGCTGCGAATCCGAATGCTCCAATCGAGCAACTTCTGCCGGCCAGCAAGTTCGCCGCGCTGAATGCTTTCGGTGAACACCACCACTTCCTGGGCAACCACACGATCGTGGCCACCCCGAGCAAAGCTTCGCCCGTCCACCACTTCCATCGGACAAACGAAGACAAGCTGCAGGTCGGCACCGCTGCTAAAGCGGTGGGTTGGGCATTGCTGGCTACTGTCGGATGGGCCATGGCTGCTGGTGCGGTTATCTGGATCGGTGGCGCATTGACCAAGGGTGCGTTGGCTTCGGCTTACGTCGCAAGCGCTGGTGCCCAATCTGCCGTGAAGTACGCGACTATCGGCGCTGGTATTCGGTCGGGCGTTGAAGCCTACAAAGGCAATGTCAACCAAACCGAAAACAAATCAGCAGCCAGTTCGTTTGACTTCCTCAAAGCCCTGTCCACGCTGTCGACCATCGGCAAGATGACCAGCATCAAGTTCGGTGAAAACGCCGTGTTCGATTCGTTGGATGCCACCCACAAGGCTGGTGCTCCCAACAAGACCTACGGCGCATTCGAAGACACGATCGGTAACATCGCCGTGGCTATCGACTGCCTGTACGAGCAAGCGATCTACGACGTGGTCGAAGGCGCTAAGCTGGCTGCTCAGGTCACTAAGCACTTCTAAGGCCCGGAGGTCGGCATGTCCCCAATGGAACGCTTGATGCGCGACCTCGCTCTTGAAAGCGGTGAGGTCCAACCAGAGGTTCCTGACGGCCACGCTTTGACGTACCACCTTACTGAGGCCCTGTCGGAAGATGGCGCCTCAGAGTTTGGTGACCGGATTGCTTCAGTGGATCAAGTGAATGACGTGGCAGAGATGATTGATGAAATCTCTCTGTCCGCCAATCAGCCTGATCTGTCTGCTGAGGCAAGACAGTATTTGTACGAGTCTGCGCGCCGTCAGTTCCGTACGATCACGCTGGCATATGGCCTGCAAGCCTCTGAGACGTCGCTGGAAGCAAGATCAGAGGCAAGTCTACCCAGTGAGCTGTCTCAGATGGCAAACGTCCTCAGGCGAACTGCTGAAGCCGAGTTGGGTTATTCGACAGAAGGGCTGATGAGCTTTCTGCGCCGCGATGCTTCCAAGCTTGAACGAGCCTACCAGGTTCTGGAGAGCGCTACCAAGAAGATCAAAACTCGTCTTGGTAAAGCACCGCTGCCTTCTGACGATGGCGACCATGAGTTCCGCGGTAATCCGTCTACCCGCAAGGCTGAAGATCTGATCGTGATCACTTCAGGTTCTCTTCGTGAGTTCCTGTTCAAGGGTCAAGGTCAGTTGTCGGATCTTGAGAAAGCTATCAAGGATGAATCGGCTGATTTGCATGCGCTTCATGCCGCAGTCGATAATGCGTTACGTGACTTGACTCAAAATGCAAGACACGGCGCTACCAATCCTGAGGACTACCTCGAGTTTGGCAATAGCAAGTGGGCGAAGAAGGTCAACTCGTCCAAGACCAATAAAGCTGCTCTGATGGGCAACCATTCGATTCGTGCAAAAGAACCAGGTGGTGATCCAGATCGAGTAGACAAAATGGTCCGGCTAAACGACACTCCGTCGAGCATCTGGAAAGAGATGAAGAAGTCCTTCAGCTCGATGTCTCCAGAGATGATCACGATTGTCGGCGCAGGCGTGTTGGCTATTGGCGCGACCGTGTCTCGTCACCCGATTGCTCCTCATCTGGTTCCAAGGATGGGTGTAGTGGCGGCAGGTGCTGCGGGCAAGATGGCGGTTAACTCGATCGCTACCAGCCACGGTCCCGATGTGTTGAAGCGCCCAGTGACTATTACTAATGAATCGTTCAAGGCAACCTTGGACGCTGTCATTCAGGGTTACGCGCGCTTCACCAGCTACGAGCATGACGGGGCAGACATTCTTGATAACCTCAAGAAGGCTCTTGTAACGGCCAAGGCGCAACGCATGGACCCGCATGACTACAAGGACCTGGAAACAGTCGTGAAACGCCACCGTGAGTCTCTGGCTAACTTAGCGGTGATCTCCGAAGCGATCTTCGAGCAAGCTTCTTACACAGTAAACCAAATGGCGGCGCTCGCCATCAGTGTGCTGGGTAAGCTGAAGTAATAAACATAGAGGCAGGGCAATGCGCCCTGCCTCTATGCCGTTTCGGTTCGATTTAACTTTCTTTCAGTCATACATTGTTCTGGTGACTCAATCGCATAATGTCCTTGGAGGACTCGCCATGCAATTTGAAACCGCTGCAAAGATCGCTGGTATCTGTGTAGGTATCTACGCTTCCTACAAAATCGGCCAAATGCTTCATCAGGCTCGCGTCCGTGCAGCGAAAGCTGAGGAAGATAAACGTGCCGCTAACACCCAGGCTGTGGCGCGCTTGATCGACGACTTGGATGTTTACGCCGAGCACGTCGCTAAGCGCATTGCCATTCTCAAGAGCAAACTGGCTCGCCGTGTAATTACGCTTGAGGAGTACAACATCCAACTCCTCGAACTCACTCACTGATTGGAGATTCAAAATGCTTAATAAGGATTTGGTAATTGCTGGTGTTGGCGCAGTAGTCGTTGGCCTCATCGGTTGGCGCATGGGTGTTCGCTTGAGCAAGACGATCGATGGGCTTCAAGTGGATGTCCTGAAGCTTGAGCGTCGTCTGCTCGAGATCGACATCAAAGCGCTCGATACTGCAAAGACTCAGTCGGTAGAGCAGCGTGAGTCTTTCGTGAAAGAGATCCTCGAGGTCTACACTCGCGGTATGTCGAAGTCCAGGAGGATGTTGCTCGATGGCGGCAATGACGCCATCGGTTCATTGCGTCATCGGTTTGTTGACGGCACCATCACTTTCGAGGAGTTCGTAAAAGATCTTCTCGATGTTCCTTCCGAAAAATACGATTCTAAATAATTTCAGCAATACATTGCAGTATCGAATCCAATCCCCAATGTCCTCAGGAGGACCGCACTATGTTCAATTATTCCACTAAGCAAGCTTTCGTCGCCGCTTTCGAATTCATCGCTGCTCAGAAGCAACCTCGTGACCACGTCATCGAGTTCAAAGAAGAGTGGCACAACGGCACCGGCTACTTTGACCAGCTGGTCAAAGAAGACACCGGTCTGCCGATCGGCGCTCGCTTCATCACCCAAACCCCGGGCGAGCATACTCGCCGTATCGTTGGCGTCGTCACTCCCGTTGGTAACGTAGTGTTCTTCGAACGCTACAGCAACGAGGATTCCGAAGTCATCACGATCAACGCTCCGCACGAACTGGTAGGCATGCTGCCATCCGGCAATCAAGACCAAGCCGTCTTCGAACGTGCCATCGGCGCTGTGCAAGGTTTCAACACCAACATCGGCGAAACGCTGCGCAGTGTTGTACTGTCCGTTGTACGCAATGCAGAAAAGCTGAACGCCCTGAAGGCGCAAAGCAAGACCGCATCCGAAATCTGATCCAAACAAAATTTAGCAACACATTGCAATCCTGAACCAAACCCATCTTGTATAAATCTGTTAGGAGTTTCAAAATATGTCCGGTGAAATCGCAGTTGTGGCTGGTGAAGTTCTGAAGAACGCTTCGATCGTTACCAAAGCAAAAGACATTGCCAATGCACACCCGATCGCAGCTGCTGCTGTCGGCGTGGCCGTCCTGGGTCTCGCGACCTGGGGCAGCTACAAGCTCCTGACCAGCCTGATCGGTCGCCCCGAAAAGGTTGTCATCGTTCAAGCTCCGGCGCCTGGTAATCCAGTGCCTGAAGCCTGACCGTGAATGATCGAGCCCTTCGGGGCTCGATCAGCTACTCTTTTTTTTGTATCTAAAGGAAATTGTATCACACATTACTATCTTGCTAACAACTGTGTAAATCAGGCCAACTGAGTAACAACTTACACGGGCAACATGTTCTGTGTTCACACCCACATCAATCACGTAACAAGGATTTATCGAATGTCGACCAAAGAAATCTCCCCACGTATTCGCGAAATTGCTGATGCCCTGAAAGTCGGCGGCTCCGTCAACGCCACCACCGGCCATGCTGACCTGCCTGCTGCTACCGACGTCTTCACCAAATACCTGTCGACCGGCGTGACCATGGACACCGTGCTGCAAGTCCAGGACAGCACCATCGAGTACGCCGAAGCCACCACCCTGGCCCACGGCGAACTGCAACAAGAAGCCATGGCCCAGAACCCTGAGCTGCAGAAAGGCCAGGCCGCCATCAAGTTCGGCCACAGCACCATCGAAACCAACTACCGCCGCAAAGCCTCCGGCACCGCCATGGGCAAGGACTGGGAAAAGTTCGGCATCGCCACCACCGACGTGCTGATCGCCTCCGGCCGCAAGAAAGGCGGTTACAACACCGTTGTTTCCTACCTGGGCGACGAAGCTGCGAAAGTCTTCGCTAACTAAGCGAAGTCCCGGCACCTGCATATAGCCGGGGGCCAACCCCGGCTATATGCCGCAACATTCTTTTTATTTAGGAGTAAAGCAATGCCCGTTGCTAAAACCCGCAGTTCTAAAAACCAAGGTCTCGGTCTTCCAAAGTCTGGGATCGGTTTCGTTACAGATCTTGAGCGAGAGCTTTTTAAAGCTACTCGTGTTCGCGTCGTTGTTCGTGTCCCTGGAATGGCTCTGCTCAATAAGCAGATCTCTCGTCAGCTCGACGAGTCGGTTAACATGGAAGGCACTATCGCCATGTTCCGAGATGCGCTGAAGAAGGCCTTGAAGGATGGCGTCATCGACGGTAACGAAAACAAATACATCGTTACCAACAAAGACTTCACGTTCATCGCTCCGAACGGCGTTTCATTGGATGGTCGTGTGCTGATCAAGAACGCTCAGTGGCCTGAATAAACATGCCAAACCTTCTCATCGTTACTGACGATCTTGCTAAGGCGCAGGCCGTAGCCGCTACACGCTATGCTGATAAAGAAATGCTTCTGGCCAGTTCAGAACTTCAATTTCTCGGCAATGAGGAAAACATCCTTGTCATCATCGTACTCGATCCTTCCGAAGTGAAAACCTTCACGGGGCATTACGTTGACGATGGCGCTAAGTTGCGCTGGTTCAGAGCCGTCATCACGTACAGCGTGGATGGCATTATCAAGCGTCATCTGAATACGTTCTGTGTGCCGTACTTTCAGGATGCGTTGGTTTTGGTAGACGGTAAAGAAGACTTCGTTCCGAAGTTGAGTTAACTGTGGGGCTTCGGCCCTACAGCCTCTACATTCTTTTTTTTGTCCTGATACGGCATACAGCCCGGCATTGCGCCGGGCTGTATGTTGTTTGCTTACGGAGAGACTTGGGTACGCTTGAGCTGATTGATCTGCTCGTGGAAACCGGTCTGCACCGCTGCGACGTTCGAGTCGACAGCCTTGACGAAGTTCGGCTGGTACTGAGGGTCGATGTTGCCAACCCGTGCAGCGTCCATGAAGCCCTTCGCCAGAACGTCTACCGCGTAACCGACCTTCTGGAAACCAGTCCAGGTGAGGTTGTAGGTTACGGTCTCACCATCGCCCTGGAGGACTTTCTGCGAGGTGTTCTCGCCGATGTCGTCGCGTGGCCAGAAGTTGGTGATGAGGTAGGCGTTCTGCGGCGTGTTCCAGAGGCGATCCGGTTCGTAGAACAGGACGGTGCCGCCGTACATGTCGGCCAAGTGGTCGCTGAACTCGTTGCTGATGCCGGAGAGCAGCGGGTGGATCACATCAGGATCGCCGATGGTGTAGCGCACCATGTCTTCCAGGAAG